>Ga0183260_10004795_pt1 | contig 10702 bp, 7 predicted proteins | sample AntDrymUQ4972206_2_FD_129768 | JGI IMG/M metagenome (GOLD analysis project Ga0183260, IMG submission 129768) | Polar desert sand microbial communities from Dry Valleys, Antarctica - metaG UQ497 (22.06) (version 2) (version 2) | ecosystem: Environmental > Terrestrial > Soil > Desert | place...
ATGACGACGACCCCGTCGCCGTACTTGGCGTAGCGCTCGTCGAGCTTGCGCTGCCGCTCCGGTCCGCCGATGACGACGTCGAGCTCTACGCGGCCCTTCTGCCAGTCGACAGAGGCGCTGGTCACGGTGATGTCGTGCTTCTCCAGGTACGCCGCGGACGGGCCCTTGTGCAGCCGGTTCGAGATGTGCGTCAGCATTCGCGCGTTCAACTTCCGCTGCGCGACGCAGATCCTCCCAGGGAGGATCCGCTCCAGCGCGGCGCGGTGCTGCTCGAGGTCGTCCGTGTACAGGGACGTGAAGACACCTGTGGTCGGGCTGTACCAGCCGCCGGCATAGGTCGCGGGCTGCGTCTGCTCGTATCGCCTGATCTTCTCCCCGACTCTGGCCAGGGTGTCTGCGCGCTGATCGAAGGCGGGCCATCCTCCCGCTGGCGTCGCACACCCGGGAGAGAAGTCGTGCTTCTCTGCTTCCCGAACCTCCGGCGGCCCGACCTTCTCGACTTGGATCATGCCGTCCTTGTAGATCCCGGTGATCGAGGCGCGGTCGACCCAGGTGGTGCCGCCGTCGGCCTGAGCCCCCTCGACGTCGCCGACGTCGACTCCGCGCAGCGGTATCCCTATGCAGCGTGGCGGGAGGACCGCAGGCGTCCTGCCGTGGCAGAACTGCGGTCCCGCCTGGGGGCCGTCCACGATCATCGAGGTTCCGACGACCCGAAGCTCGGACCCACTGGAGCAGGAGATGAGCAGCCCGAGAAGAAGTACGGCGGCGTTCACGCTCGCTCGACGGTTCACGACACGATGGTAGGCCGCTCCCGCGCGCAGTTCGGGCGCGTGCCTAGCTGCAGCCGCGTCCACCGAGCGGCCATCGTTCAGCATCAGAGTGATCCTCGGCGTTGACCAGGTACGCGTACCGGTCTTGGTCGGATGGAGCCAGCCAGAGCTCGACGTATCCGGTTCGGTACCCGGTGGGTCGGACGTCCGCGGGAAATCCTGGACCGCGCTGGAAGCCGGCTCGAAGTTCGTCGCTGATGACCCCCTGCGGATCACGGATGTAGGTGCGGGCCTGGCGGCTGTCGGTCGCACGAGTCCCGAGCGGCCACCCGAACGAGAGCCACGTGGTGGACTCCCAGCCGCAGTGACTCGGACCGCGGGACACAGCGATCTCGACGCCGGTCGGATCAGATGGCCGCACAGGCTGGCCGTCGCGGGTCCACGTCGGTCCTGGGTCCTCGGCGGCCGGCTCGAACATGTCGGCGACGCGATCGCCCGCGTTCGCCCTTTGGCCACTCGCACTAAACCGGATGACGCGTTCGGGCCGCTCCGCCGCCTCGATCAGCTGGTCGACCGACGAAGCACCGTTGAGGAGACGGCCGGCAGCATCCCCGGCGAGGGGCAGGCTGATGTCGCCGTCCTCGTCGATGAGGCCGACAAGGCTCCCGTCCTGAACGGTACCCAACACGTCCGGGTCATAGCGGAACACCGACGACTTGCTGAGGAACAGCACGACTCGCCCGAAGTCCCGCAGACCCTCGTCGATCTCCTCGAAGTCCGGAGATCGTCCGACGAACGAGAAGCCGACCGTGACCCGGTCCCTCTGCTTCCCGGCGATCGTCTGCTCCACCTCGAGGTTCGCGTGCACAGTGCGCCACTGCACCCGCGGATCGTCGAACTCCTCCGCGGATGTGCGCGGGTCCTCATCACCTGCCGTGAAGAACGCCCGGCCACGCTCCACCACGACGAACCGTCCGACGACCACCGACTCAGAGAGCGCCCTGGCCGGCGCATCGCCGACCTGGAACTTGGTGTTCGGCAGCAGGTCTATCAGCGACTCGTGATACCAGACGCTTTCCATGGCGGTCTCGCCTCGCGCCGACATCGCCTCGATCACGCTGTCTCGCGCGGAGCCTGATCCAAGCCACGGCAGCGCAGCCACGGCGACTCCGACCACACACGCGACTCCGATGCAGGAGACGAGGACGCGCCGACGCCGAGTGCGTCCCGCCTGCGCCTTTGCAGCTGAGACGAGGTCCCGATGTGGGTCGAACACGAGCGCAGAGTCGCGGAAGGTGTCGCGGAGGTTCTGGGTGACTGTGTCTTCAAGCATGTCGCCCTCCCAGGCGCTGAACGTCGTGTTCGGCGGCGTCGTACGCGCGCCGGAGCTTGGTGATCGCCTTGTTCGTCTGGCTCTTCACAGTTCCGATCGAGCACCCCAACACCCTCGCGGCCTCGGCCTCGGACAAGTCGTCCATGTAACGAAGGACAAGCACGGCGCGCTGCCGAGCGGTCAGCTCGCCCAGCAGCGTCCACATCTGGTCACGTGCGACGACGCCCTCATCGGGGTTCGGCCCGACGTCGGTGCGCTGCGGAGTCGGCACGAGTCGTTCACGGCGGCCCCAACGTGCACGGTTGATGTTGGCGTTCACCATCGACCGCTTGACGTAAGCGTCCGGGTCGTCGATCCGGTGCCATCTCGGGTAGGCCTTCGCCAGCGCAGACTGCACGAGGTCCTCGGCGTCGGGCCGGCTCGCAGTCAGCGCGAAGCCGAACCGGAGGAGGCTTCGCTGCCGGCTCTGCGCGAACTGCTCGAAGGTGACCATCGTGGCGAGTGAACTCCCGTCGTCACTCTAGGGACACCCAAGGCCACGTCGAGGTTGCCGGTTCCGTTGAACAAGTCTCCGCGGCGCGGTTTCCATCTCACATGCGAGCGTTACGAGACGTGGCGCGTCGCGGTCCACCTGCTGGCTGTCTTCGGCGCGACGCTGGCGCACTAAACCGTTCATGTCGCCCAAGCGTCTGGTTGGAGTGACGACGCGCGATGATGTCCGAGTGACAGGCGTCGTCGACGCACGCGCCGAGTTCTGCAGTGCGGAGTACCCGCGGCTCGTTGGAGCGATGAGCCTGTACACCGGCGACGCCGCTCTCGCCGAGGAGCTTGCTCAGGAAGCACTCGCCCGAGCGTGCCGGAACTGGTCGTCGGTGAAGAACATGCCAGCACCCGGCGCGTGGGCACACCGCGTCGCCGTCAACCTCGCGAACACGCACTTCCGTCGTGCTCGACTTGAGCGGCGCGCCCGCAGCGCGTTGGACGCACATGACTCTCGCCGCGCCGCAAGTAGCAACCGCACGCTGCACCGTGCGTCCATATGAGCATGAGGATCTGGTTGCAGACATCGGGGCGCCGACGAGTTGCCGCTGCAGTTGCTCTCGCCACTGGGTTGGCCGGTGCGGGGAGCGCAAGCCCGGCCACGGCGGCACCCATCCTCGGCGAACTGCAGAACGTGGTGGCGCTGGTCGAGGACGGTGACCACGACGGGTTGCCGCGCGTAGTCGCGGTCGACCTGCTCAGTCGGGTGACGATCGAGGTGTTCCCGGAGTCGGCCAGCCCTCGCCTCGGCTACGGCGGCGCGGCCCTGAGCCAGGACCGCACGCGAGTCGCGGTGTCCCGCCGGACAACCGACGACAGTATGTCGAGCGCACGCATCGTCGTTGCGCAGATCACCGGGTCGTCACCGGAGGAAGTGACGAGCCCGCAGATGGGCGCGCGGGATTTCGCCCCAGCGTGGTCGCCGGACGGCAACCGCATCGTGTTCGTCCGACAGGCGGGCGAAGAGTTCGCGCTGCACATCGTGGACCTGCGCGACCGGTCGGTGGTTCGAGTGCCCAACACGGACGGAGCCGTGTCGGCCGACTGGGAGCCGACGGGCGGGCGGATCGTCTTCGCGCGACGACCGACGTCGGGGGCCCAGGACGGCGAGATCCTCGTCGTGGCTCCCGACGGCACTGGGCTGCGGTCGGTCGGTGTGACCGGGCGCTCGCCGACGTGGGACCCGCGCGGCGACCTGATCGCGTTCTCGTTCACCGAGTCGACCGACCCCAACTCCTTCGTCCCGAACGGTCGAGCAGTCCGGCTGATCGCGACCGTGCCCGTCGAGGGCGGCCCCACCCAGACCTACCCGGGCACCCGCCCGACGGAGGCACGCACCGCAGCCGAGCACCCCAGGTGGGCGCCGGACGGGCTGAGCCTGCTGTTCGACCTGCACGGCTACGGCCTCGACGACAACCACACCCCGAGTCAGCTGTGGGCTATCGACCGCAGCGGCGTCCGAAGCGGCATCGTGCTGTTCCCGCCGTCGGAGCTGGGCGACGTCGCTGGGCCCGCGTTGCCGGACGTCGTGCCCTCGGCTGCCTCAGGGTTCCATCCGGTGCGCCCGGCACGCGTGCTGGACACGAGGTCCGGGCTCGGCGCCGGCGCCGCGGCGCCGGTGCGCGCGCAGGAGCCGCTTCGGCTGCAGCTCACGGGTGTCACGACGTCGGCGGGCAGCGTGCCTACCTCGGCGTCGGCCGTCGCGCTCACTGTCACGGTCACCGAGCCGACGAATGCCACCGACGTTCGCGTCTATCCGACGGGCACCGCCGTGCCGAATGTCAGCAACATCAACGCGCGGGCCGGGGCGACCGTGCCCAACCTCGTCATCGTGCGCCTCGGCGACGACGGATCTGTGTCGTTGCAGATCAATGCCGGCATGGCGCACCTAGTGGCGGACATCGCCGGGTACTTCACGCCCGGGCCGGATGGGTTGGGGATGACGGCAATCCGCTCGACCCGGATCTACGACAGCCGCCCAGACCTGAACCCGCAGAACGTCCAGAAGGGCGCGGTGGGCCCGGAGCAAAGCGTCGACGTCGATGTGACCGGGACCTTCAGCTCGGATGCGGCAACGACTGTGCAGGTGCCCGACTCGGCGCGTGCCGTCGTCGTGAACCTCACCGGCACCGAGCCGACGGCAGGCACCGTCGTCCGGGCGTATCCCGCGTCCGCCGAGGCCGCGGTTCCCGTCGTGAGCAACCTCAACCTGGGCCGAGGGCAGACCGCGGCCGGCTTGGCGATCGTGGCGGTCGGTGAGGACGGGCGCATCCGCCTGCACAACAGCTCCGGGAGCGTCCACCTCGTCGTGGACCTCGTGGGGTACGTCGACACGTCGTCGACCAGCAGGTTCGTGCCGGTTGCCCCAGCCAGGTTCCTCGACACGAGGGCCGGCGTCGGCGCGGCCCCGATCAAGACGCGCGCCGGGGTGAACAGCCTGAAGCTGAACGTAGGCGGCCACCGAGGAGTGCCTGCTGGCGCGACAGGTGCGTGGTTCAACCTCACCGGAACCGAGCCCGAGGTGGGCACGCACTTCACCGTGTTCGTGCCCGCCGGCAAGGTCGCGCCGAACGTCAGCAGCCTGAACCTCGGTCGAGCAGAAACTCGCGCGAACCTCGTCCTCACGACGCTCGACGCGGCGGGCAGCGCCCGTATCGCCAACCGGGCCGGCTCGGCGCACATGATCGCGGACGTCGCCGGCTATCTCCTGGGGTGAGGGCATGCGCGGCATGAAAATCTTTCTGTCGCTCGTCCTGGTCGTAGGGGGCTTCGCCCTCATGGTCGACCACGTCGGCTGCCGGGCGACAGATCAGCCCCTGTACGAGGCGGCGTTCGAGGAGAAGTTCGGGCCCGAGCAGGGTGGGGCCGCTGAGCTCAACTCCTGCATCGACAGCCGACGGTGGATGCTCGGAGGCGCGGTCGCCGGAGTCGTCATCGGGTCGACAGGTCTCGCTGTCGCGTGGAGGACGCGCGATCCATCACGGCCTTGGTGACCCAAACTGTGCTTCACGTGCGCAGATGCGAGCGCCTGTGAGGCGGGCCGTGAGGGTAGTCGTGCGAACGCTTTGGTACTCGCGTGGGTCGTCACCGTCGCGGCATCGGCCATCGTCGTGCTCGGGACTGCCACGTCCCATCAGGGTGAGGGCACCAATCTCGTTGTAGCCCTGCTTGCGGTGCCATGGGCCGCGGGCGGAGGCGTCGTTCTGGCCTTCACGCGCAGGTGGCTGCGTTCGCACCGGCCCTAACGGCGTCCTGATCGCCACACCGAAGGCCACCACTGCCACTTGGGGTGAACAGACCGACTGCCGCCGAGCAGGTCACGAAGTGCGCGTGATCTTCCAGCCGGTCTCGCGGTAGGACTCCGACCGAACGGTCGCAGAGCGGTCGCCGTCGGCGGGGGAGAGCACGTCCAGGGACAGCTCGGCAAGGCGCCCCGCTACCGTCCCCTGTAGCTGCACGGAGTACTCCCAGGAGCGGTAGCCCTCCTCGCACTCGTTGTATTTGCTGTAGCGGTCGCAGTGCTCCGTCTGCCCGGTGGGCGACGCCGTCACTTCAGCCTCGTCGAAGTGGACCGGCCCGTACGCGACGCTCTCGTGCCGCCACGGGATGCCCTCCCCAAACGCGATCAACGTCTGGGTCGGCGTTGGGAGCGGGACGCCGAGCAACGAGTCACGCCGCGACTCCTCGATGCGCACGAGGATCACCCACGACTTGTCGGGCGGGGCGGCGTACGCCGCGATGCGCGGGTGCTCGCCCGGGCAGATGTAGTTGACGAGGATCACCTCCGCCACCCCGTGTGGGCCGCGAAGCCGACCGACATATTTCTCGGTCGTGCCCGAACCGCCGCTGTAGCAGTACGGCTCGTAGTCGGAGCTCTTCGGAGTCAGTACGAGGAAGTCCCTAACGCTGGCCCACCCCGCGGTCATTGCCGCCGCGGCGAGCGTGCACAGCCGGGGAGCGATCTCGCCGTCGTGGCAGGTCTCCTCGACCGGTGGCGTCGTCGACGGGGGGACTGCCTCCGCGTGCTGAAGCAACGCGAGCGTCATCAGCGCCGTTGCGAGGTGAAACCCTTGACGCCTCATGACTACCTTTCGGCACTCGGCCGCAGTGGCCGTAGCGGCCACCCCGGATTCAAGCGTGGCCGGTGTCGTGAACGACAGCGTAAGCGGCTTCAACGTGTAGAAGAGCGCATAGCCACCCACTCCGGGTCGGCGCATACTCGGTTCATGAACCGCCGCGGCCGCGTCTTCGGGTGTGCCGTGGCCCTCGCGACCCTTGCGTGCGCGGCTACGCCCGCTGCTGCGCAGACAGCCACTCCGACTGCGTCAGCCGACCCAAGCGCATCGCCGACCCCGGGGTGTACCAGGCCGATCTTTACAGGATGGTCGATCTCCCACTTGGAGATCACGGCTGGGAACGCTCCAGTCCTGACAGCGAGGTACGACGACTTCTGCGTAGCCGACGAACCTGTTCGATCGGTCGAGGTGTACGCACATCCCGCAGGTTCCGCCCGACCCAGCCTGCTGGCGTCGGGAACTACCGACTCCTCCGGCAACTTCCGGCTCGTGATCCGTCCGGACCGAACGACCCGCTATGAGGTAAGCATCAGTGGCCGGCCGGCGGTGTGTACGAGCGAGTCGTCGTCATGGACGTGCGAGGTGCGGGTGCACACCCGAGTCGCCGTGGCGCTCACTGGCTCCACGACTCTGGCCCGCTTCTCGGGAGAGCTCATGCCGCGGTATGGCGGCAAGCCAGTCGGTATTGCCGAGATCGTTGGCGGCCGCTGGGTGTACCGAGGTCAGACCCACACGGACGCGAGTGGGCGGTTCCAGCTGACGGCGGCAGTGAGGGAGTTCGGCCAGCAGTACTTCGTCGTCTACACGTCGGTCACCGCGCTCAACCTCTACGGCTCGGCGTCCCGTACCTGGTGCTGGCTGTGCCGCTGAGGTTCTGCGCGAACGGCCTCGCCAGTCCGCAGTTGGTCCGCAAGACGTCCGTCTGAGCCCATCGCCGGTCAACGCCTGCCAACGGCATACCACTGCTCCAACCCCTGTCCTCGTGGCCGAGCCGGGTGCGCGTGCTCACCGCCATGTCTCGAAGAGAGCTCAAGCCGGTACGCCGAGGAAGCCGACGACGTCGATGCGCACGTGGACGAAGCCGGACAGGTTGTAGACCGAGATCCGGCCGTCCTCGCCGACTGGGACGAGCACGACGTTCGCGGTCGCCTGACCGGCGACGAAGTTGAGGTTCGACGCGGTCGGTCTCCCGCGATCTGCCGGGTGGACGGTGATGAAGCTGCTCGCGGTCGGCCCGAGCGCGACGACGTTGACGACGACGCCGGCGACGCCGCTGGCCGGTACCCCGCCGACACCTGTCGCCTGGACGTCGACCGACGTCGCCGGCCCCAGCGGGCCCTGGCGGCCGCCGACCCCGTTACGTGTATCCAGCAGCGTGGCCGGCTCGACCGCGCCGTACGTCGAGCCCGCAGCGCCGGAGCCGTCGTCGAGCCAGCCCACGACGTCGGCGACGACGTGGGTGCTGCCGCTGAGGTTGTAGATGTCGATCGCACCGCCGGCACCGACCGCGCTGACGACGAGGTTCGGCACGGTCTCGCCGCGGACGAAGTTGAGGGACGACGCCAGCGGCCGCGATCGCCCCGACGGGAACACCGTGAGAAAGCTGCTGGCGGTGGGACCGGTCGCCGTGACGTTGACCACGACGCCGCCGACACCGGCCGTGGGCACACCGCCGCGGCCGGTGACCTGCAGCCGCACCGTGCGCCCGGCGCCGACCGCGGCGCGCGGTGCGCCGATGCCGGCCCGGGTGTCGAGGATTCGCGCAGGTGCCACCGTGGCGAGCGTGGACGTGGCCCCGCCGCGGCCGTCGTCGTACCAGCCGACGACGTCGATGACGACATGCGTGGTGCCGGAGGCGTTGACGACGGTCACCGCGTCGCCACCGACCGCCGAGACGACGAGGTTGGGTCTGGTCTGACCGCGGCCGAACACCACGTTGGGGGCGGGCGGGCGGGTCCCACCGCTCGGGTGGACCGTGAGCGATCCGCCAGTCGAGCCGCCGGTCGCAGTGACGTTGAGCACCACACCGGCCACACCCTCGTTCGGTACGCCGCCGCGCCCGGTCACCACGACGTCGAGCTCCCCGGCGGGACCGAGCGCGCCCCGGGTGCCACCGGTGCCGTCCCGCGTGTCGGCGACCCGGGCGGGCGTCAGCGTCGTGAAGCGGCCGACGGGCTTGCCCGTCAGCAGATCGAGCAACGGCAGGGGCGGGAGCACAACCAGCGGACGGTTGGCGGGCGTCGGTGAGGCCGACGCGGAGGGCGAGGGGTTCGGCGCCGGTGGGGAGACCGTGACAGCCGGTGCGCTCGTCGCCAGGAAGCTGCTCGATGCGGTGTTCCAGTGCGTCGCGAGGTAGGACCCGGCCGGCGGGCCGGTGGAGAAGTAGTCGTCGTGGCCGCAGTCGAACAGCGCCTCGTTGGCTGCCGGACAGACCTGCCGGACAGTCGTCGCCGGCGACCCGTCGGCGTAGCACATCCGATCGGCGTCGTCGGTGCAGTGTCCGAGCACGGTGGAGTTCGGCGCGCTCAGCTGCACCGACCCCAGCACGTGCATCAGTTCGTGCGCCTCCACCGACTGACCGCGGTCGGCCAGGCCCCAGCAGCCGCTGTCCACGCGACCCACCAGGCCGGTCCCGCGGTTGTTGACGTTGTCCTGCGTCGGCCGGTCGTCGGCGTAGAAGCCCGCGATGCCGCACAGGACCGTGGAGTCCATCCAGACGAGGTACTTGCGGTCGGAGCGGCTGAACCCTTGCGCGCGCAGCTCGGCGACGGTCGTCGCGATCGTGTCGTCACCGGCCGAGCTCAGCCGCACCTTCGAGACGACCAGATTGCAGTTGGGGTCGGTCACGAACCGCACGTGCCGCACCCCGCCGGTCTGGGCCGCGCTCCTCGCAAACACCTCGTCCATCTGGGCGGCCCACACGCCGATGCTCGGGGCCACCGTGTCGTACCGGTCCGGACGATCGCCCGGGTAGGCATAGATCGCCTGGACGCGAGGGCCGTCCGTGCCGTCGCCGTAGCACGGCACCCGCGGCGTGCCGGTCGTCGTCGTCGTCGCCTGGACCGGCTGGCTCGACCGTGGGCTCACCCGCCAGCCGGCGGAGTGGTCCACCGCCGGCGGCGCCGGGTCCGCGCCGTGCGTGCAGCCGCCGCCCTCGAGCGCGATGAGCGCACCACAGGCGGGTGGCGGGAGTGGGGGAAACCGGTCGTCGACCGGCGAGGTCCAGGCGGCCGCCACCGGCGTCGCGGCCATCGCCGCGAGGGCAGCGAGCAGCACGACGGTGCGCGCGCGCGGGCGGCGCAGGAACGGGGCCGGGATCACGGGCACCTCTCGAACAGCAGTGCCCAGCGCATCCGTCGGCCGGGCCAAGTACTTGACGTCTGCCCAGATTCCCTGGCCGCGATGCGCGGGCGCCGACGAGGACACGGCTGTTCCGACCGGTCGCCGTAGGCTTGGGCCGTGGAGCCGCTGCGGGTCGCCCTCGCCCAGGTCGACCCGACCGTCGGCGACATCGCCGGCAACCTCGCGCTGTGCCGCGACTACATCGCCCGCGCGGCGGGCGCCGGCGCGGACGTCGTCGTGCTGCCGGAGATGGTGCTCACCGGCTATCCCATCGAGGACCTCGTCTACCGGCGGTCCGTCCTGACGGACAACCTCGAGGCGCTCAACGCGCTGACCCGGGAGACGAGTGACGGCCTCGCGGTGGTGGTCGGCTACCTCGACCGGGACGATCAGGGACCGCGCAACGCCGCCGCGTTCCTCCACGACGGTCGCGTCGTCGCCCGCTACTTCAAGCACCACCTGCCCAACTACGGCGTCTTCGACGAGGCGCGCTACTTCGTTCGCGGCGAGGAGTTCACGGTCGTCGAGCATCGCGGCCACCGGATCGCGCTGACGATCTGCGAGGACCTGTGGCAGGAGGGCGGGCCGTTCGCCGCCGCCCGCGCCAACCGCGCCGACCTCGTGCTGTGCCTCAACGGCTC
>Ga0183260_10004797_pt1 | contig 10700 bp, 9 predicted proteins | sample AntDrymUQ4972206_2_FD_129768 | JGI IMG/M metagenome (GOLD analysis project Ga0183260, IMG submission 129768) | Polar desert sand microbial communities from Dry Valleys, Antarctica - metaG UQ497 (22.06) (version 2) (version 2) | ecosystem: Environmental > Terrestrial > Soil > Desert | place...
AGCGGCTGCTGGAGAAGGCCGGGGACCTGTTCGTCGACCCGGTGTCGGGCGCCGCCGGACTGCACGTGTTCACCTTCAACCAGGTCGCCGAGACCGAGCGCTGGCGGCGCCGCCTCCTCGGTGCCGCCGTCGGCTGACGACTCCTCTCGCTGAGCCTGACGTTCGGCCGCGGTTTCTCGGCGTGTCGCGTGCCGAACGTCAGTCTCAGCGGGCGAGGAGCTTCGCCAGCGCCCGCTCGAGGAACGCATGCTATGCCGATCGGGCCGCTCCCGGCGGCGGGTCACGGCTCTGTGCTGGTGGTGGGGGTTCAGGCACCGACGGCCGCGACGAGCTCGCCGAGCGAGGTGAAGTGGTGGTCGGGCGTGGCGACCTCTGATGGTGCGGGGGTGGCACCCCAGCCGTGGTCACCGCTGCGTCGTTCGATCCAGCAGACCTCATAGCCGAGGCTCTTGGCCACACCGATGTCGTGGTACTGACTCTGGGCCACGTGCAGGAAATCGGCCAGACCGTACCCGTGTGCGCTCTGCCGGCCTCGGCAGTAGTCGAAGACCCGCGGGCTGGGCTTGTTCACCCCGACGTCCTCAGCGGTCACACCGTCGTGGAACGGGTGCTGGAGCGTTGCTGCCATCTGCTCCAGTCCCCAGCGGTCGGAGTTGGTCAGGGCCACCAGCCGGAACCGGGTTCGGAGCCGTCGAAGGGCGTCGACCGCGTCGGGAAAAGCCGGCCACGACGGAACGGACAACCGCAATGCATCGGCGTGGTCCGCCTCGTCTGGTAAGCCGAGCTCGAGGGACATCTCCCGGTAGATCGGCGTCAGCATCTGCGTGAAGGGCATGTTCGGGGTCTGCTGCTGTTGCCGACCCTCCGCCCTGCCGAACGCCTCGAGGGCCGCGCCGCGGTCGAGGACCGGCCTGCCGTGGCCCTGGGCTATCGCGGCAAGCGCTTCGCCGATGCCGGTCTCGAAGTCGATGCAGGTGCCGACCACGTCGAAGGTCAGCACCGAATGGTCATCGAGTCCCATCGCACCAGTCTGACGCCGCACGACCAGCGCCACGCGACAAAGAGGTTCTCCTCAGGTTCGTGTGGCTCGTCGGATGGTGCACCGCCGGCGCAGCGGCCGATCTAGGCGAACCCCTTGCGACCTCGGCGAATCCTGGCGAAGAGGGCGGTGGGTTTGCTGTCCGTAGCAGTGGGGAGGTGGCCGCGACCGGCGCGGGGCGAGGTGGGGGTCGACGGGCAGCCCGGTGGGCAGGCGCGTCTGGCTCAGCCGAGACATTTGCGGGGGTGTGGCGGTGTCGGTCGGTGGGTCGCCAGCCAGAACCCCGCAAAGGTCCGGGTGCGGCGGCGAGCGGGCACGAACCACACCGGCCCCCGGCGGCGGCGAGCATCTGTGGACTGCGGCGGTGGCCTGGCCGGCGTGTGCGCGTCCCCCGGCCCGGACAGCCCAGCCAGGCCAGACACCGTGCAGATCACCAGGAACGACCTCGTCCCACCGCCCATCACCACGGGAACCCGAGGAGTGCCCACGCAGCGCACCTCCGCGTACTTCCTGGTTCGATCACCGCGGGGCGAGGCCGCAGCCCGGGGGGCTCCGTTGTCGATCCCCTCCGGAGGCGCCCTCGGTCAGTGGGAGCAGTCGACCGCGACCTCGAGGGCCGCACAGACGTCCCGCATACGGGATTCGGCCAACCGGCCCAGCCGGCTCACGAGGACTGCGACAGAGACGCTCTCGACCGAGTCCAGGTTGACCGCCGAACGCCGAGGGATGGGATCGTCAACGGGTTTGAGGACAACCTCGCTGGCGAGCCCTCGGATCGTTGTTGTGCAGGGAGCGACGAGCGCGCGTCGGAGCCGTGGGATCGCGCCGTCACGGGACAGCACGACGACGGGGCGTCGACCGATCTCCACCAACTCGCACCACCACACCTCCCCCCGGGCCGGAAGTGCGATCACGAAGCCGCAGCAGCTCGTCGAAACGACGCGAGGTCGCCCCACTCGTCCGGCTCGTCGGCCGGGTGCTCGTCGTAGGCCGTGTAGCTCGCGTCCACCTCGGCAGCGCGGTGCCGAACGAGCAACGCCCAGAGGGCCTCGTCGACAAGTGCGGCGTCGGTGAGCCCCGAGCGCACACTTCGGGCAGTCGCCAGGAGCTCCGGGTCTACGGTCGCACTCAAGCGTGTGCGATTCATGCCATGAGTGTGCTACGCCGCCCCGGCGCGGGCGTGCGTGGTGACCCAGGCGTGGGCTCAGACCGCAGCGTCGAGCCCCCGCGCCTTGAGGATCTCGCGCTGGTTCGGGTTCACCGACGGCCGGAACGGCATCTCGACGGTTTGTGCCGGCACCGGTCGACCCGCCACCTCCGCGTACGGCTCGGGCAGGTGGACCCACAGCTCGGTGCCGATCGACGACAGCGCGACCGGGACGTGCCCCATCGCGATGTTCGTGCCGAGCTCGGGTGAGTACCACGGCGAGGTCACGTACCCGATCGGCTCCGCGTCCTCGGTCGCGCCGATGAGCCAGAAGTCCGGTGCGTAGTCGTCGATGGGGTTGCCGCCGAGCTCCATCCCGACCAACGTGTGCGTGTACGGTGGCCGGCCCGCCTCGATCGCCTCGCGTACCGCCTCCAGCACCTGCTTGCCGATGTAGTCCGCCGCCTTCTTCCGCGGGACCTGGTAGCCGAGGTTGACCTGGAACGGGAGCGTCTCGACGTCCATGTCCTGACCCCAGGACAAGATCCCGGCCGCGATCCGGCGGTGGTGGGCCGGGGCGACCACCCGCAGCTCGTGGCGCTCGCCGGTCCGGAGGATCGCGTTCCACATCTGCTCGGCGTGCACGGTGGCGTCTCGCAGGTAGATCTCGTAGCCCTTCTCACCGCTGAAGCCGGTCTGCGACACGACGACGTCACGTCCTCCGACCGTGGCGGCCAGGAGCCCGTAGGGCGGCAGCTCAGCCGCCTCATCCCCCACCAGGTCAACCATCAGGTCGACCGACTTGGGACCCTGGATCTGCACCGGCGCCACGTCGATCTCGTTGATCTCGACGTCGTAGCCCTTACCCACGTTCACGCCTTGCAGCCACATCATCAGGTCGCTGTCGGAGAGACTGAACCAGAACTCGTCCGGGCCGATCCGCAGCAGGACCGGGTCGTTGAGGATGCCGCCGGACTCGTTGCACAAGATCACGTACCGCGCACGCATCGGCGGGATCCTGGTCGCGTCCCGCGTGATGACGTAGTCGACGAACGCCTCCGCGTCCGGCCCGGTGACCTGGATCTGCCGCTCCACGGCGACGTTCCACAACGTGACGTGGTTGACCAGCGCGTCGTACTCGACCATCATCCCGCCGTCCTCGGGACGGACGTAGCCGCGAGGGTGGTACATCCGGTTGTAGGTCGAGGCGCGCCAGCAGCCCGCCTGGTGGGACAGCTCCCAGTACGGTGACTTGCGGATCCGGGTGTCGATCAGCATCTGGGTGGGAGTCGGACCCGACTGGCGGAGGTTGATTGGCACGATCCTGCCGCTCTGGTCGACGCTCGGGACGTTGCTGCTCATGGGAGCTCCTGTTCGAGAGTGGGATGCCGCCTGGTGTCGGTGATCAGTTGGAGACCTTGCAGGACTCGTCGGGCGTCATGCTGCGCCCTCCCTCCGGGTACGGCGGACCAGCAGCCTGGAGATCTTCTGCGCGTGCTCGGCGACCAGGTGACCGGCCTGGTCGAGCTGTCGGGACATCCGGGCGCTCGCCCCGTGCACCCCCACCGCGGCAACCACGCCGCCGTCGCGACCACGCACCGGCGCGGCGACCGCGCACAACCCGATCTCGAGCTCGGAGTCGGTGCTGGCGTACCCACGGCTGATGACCTCGGCCAGCTCCGTCACGAGCTCGGCGCGCGAGCCCAGGGAGCGCTCCGTGACCTGGGGGAGCAGCTGTTCGGGGCCCTCGCCCTCGGGCAGGTCGAGACAGTCGTAGGCATACAGCACCTTGCCGGCAGCCGTGCAGTGCGGCGGCAGGTCGACGCCGCTCCAGTTGCGGGCGCCGAGCACGTACGTCGCGTCGACCTGGGCGATCTGCACGGTGGTGCCGCGGCCGCGCGGGATGGTGAGGTAGACGCTCTCGCGCAGGATGTCGCCGAGAAGCTGCAGCTGTGGTTGCACCAGTCGGACGACCTCGGCCCACGGGTCGTGCCGCGCGGCGTACAGGGCGAACAGTGGCCCGGACTCGAAGTTGCCGGCCGGATCGCGCTCGAGCAGCAGGTTGCGCTCCAGGGCGGACAGCAGCCGCGAGGTGGTGGAGCGGGCCAACCCGCTCTCCTCGGCGAGGTCGGTGAAGCTGATCGGCTCGTCCGCGCGGACGACCAGCGCCACCAGGGCGGCAGCGCGGTCGACCGCCTGGGTGCCGGTCGAGCTCATCGGGGCGTTCGCTCCTCGGGGGTGTCCTGGCGGGCGATGTCGGGCAGGCAGTTCCATGGACTGGAACTACTGTCCCACATCATGAGGAATGATGCCACCGATGGGCGGGTGCACGGAAGGTCGCAGGTCCCGTCCGTTGCGGGGTTCTGGCTGCGTCTGCGAGCCAGGCATCAGCCAAGAGCCCGCATTCGAGCCCGGGCATGCGCGCCGGCGGGTCACCCTCAGCCGCGACCGCTGTGTCCCGCGGGGCGGGCTCGCCAGCCCTACAGTTCCTCCATGAGCAACGTGAGGGCGGTCTCGGCAACCGGCCGTTCGGCCGGAACGACCACGGTGCAGTCCGTCGACCGTGCCGTCAGCGTCCTGGACATGCTTGCCCACGCCGGGGAGGCCGGTGTCACGGCGATCGCGGCCGAGCTCGGCGTGCACAAGTCCACTGCGTTCCGGTTGGTGGCGGCGCTGGAGGCGCGCGGCCTGGTCGAGCAGAACGCCGAGCGTGGCAGGTACCGCCTCGGAGTGGGCATCCTGCGGCTGGCGGCCGCCGCCACCGCACGGCTCGACCTGGTGCAGGAGTCGCGCGCCCTGCTGCGCTCGCTCGCGACCGAGGCGGGGGAGACCGTCAACCTCACCGTGCTGTCCGACGGGGCGGCGCTGTACGTCGACCAGGTCGCCGGCTCGTCGGCGCTGCAGCTTCACAACTGGGTCGGGCAGCGGATCCCGCTGCACGCCACGTCCAACGGCAAGGTGCTGCTCTCGGGCCTGAGCGACGCGGACGCGGTCAAGGTTGTGGGGCGTACGTTGCGCGGCTACACCGACAGCACGGTGCGCTCGACGGCCGAGCTCGTCGGCCAGCTCGCCGACGTACGCCGCCAGGGTTACGCGGTTGCGGTGGACGAGCTGGAGGTCGGGCTCACCGCGGTCGCTGCGCCCGTGCGCAACGCGCACGACGACGTGGTTGCATCGATCAGCGTCTCCGGGCCCACGTTCCGCCTTGACGGCGACGAGCGGGACCGTGCGACCGCCGCGACCGTGGACGTAGCGCAGGAGATCTCCCGCCGACTGGGGTGGGGCGGGCCCGACTGACGCCCCGACGGATCCTCCGACGACCCTCGCCCGGGGCGCCACACCGTCGGAAGTTCTGTCCGGCGCGGAGCCGACCCGATCCTTGACGCGCCGTTCAGCGCCCCGCCATCCTCATTGTTGCGGACCGCACACCGCGTTGCCCATGGCGCAACGCAGCGGTAGACGCCCCCATGGCCGGAGGGAGGCAGATGCCGGACCTGCTCGTCGGCGGACGGTGGATCCGTGCCCGCTCCGGAGCCACCCGCGAGATCCGCTGTCCCGCCGACGGACGCGTCGTGGCCACCGTGGACGAGGGCGGGCGGGCCGACACCGAGGCGGCCGTGCTCGCCGCGCGTACGGCGTTCGACACCGGTCCGTGGTCGCGGACACCCGCGCAGGAGCGCGGCGCGCTGCTGTGGCGGGTCGCCGACCTGCTCACGCAGCACCGGGACGAGATCGCCCGCGCCGAGTCCCTGGACACCGGCAAGCGTGTCGTCGAGAGCGAGCTCGACGTCGACGACGTGGTGGCGGTGTTCCGGCACTACGCCGGGCTCGCGGGCAACGACGCCGGTCGCGTGGTCGACACCGGGCGCAGCGACGTCGTCAGTCGCGTCGTGCGCGAGCCGGTCGGTGTCTGCGGGCTGATCACCCCGTGGAACTACCCGCTGCTGCAGGCCTCGTGGAAGGTCGCGCCGTGCCTGGCCGCAGGCAGCACCTTCGTGCTGAAGCCGAGCGAGCTCACCCCGTCGACGGCGATCATCCTGATCCGCCTGCTGCAGGAGGCCGGGCTGCCCGACGGCGCGGCGAACCTCGTGCTCGGCACCGGGCCCGAGGTGGGCGCACCGCTCGCCGAGCATCCGGCCGTCGACCTCGTCTCGTTCACCGGCGGGCTCGTGACCGGCCGCACCGTCATGGCCGCGGCCGCCGCGACGGTGAAGACGGTGGCTCTCGAGCTGGGCGGCAAGAACCCCAACATCGTGTTCGCCGACGCCGACCGGGACGCGGCGGTCGACATGGCGCTGACCGCGGTGTTCCTGCACTCCGGCCAGGTCTGCTCCGCCGGGGCTCGGCTGGTGGTGGAGGAGTCGGTGCACGACGACGTCGTCGACGCTATGGTCGCGCGCGCCGAGACGATCCGGCTCGGCGGCCCGTTCGACGCGGAAGCCGAGACGGGGCCCCTGATCTCTGCCGCGCACCGGGACAAGGTCGCGGCGTACGTCGCGGCGGGCCTCGCCGAGGGCGCGGTGCTGCGCTGCGGGGGCCGACCGCCCGACGACCCCCACCTGGCCGACGGCTCCTACTACCTGCCGACCGTCCTCGACGGCTGCACGACCGGCATGCACGTCGTGCAGGAGGAGTCCTTCGGTCCGGTGCTCACGGTCGAGACCTTCGCCGGCGAGGACAACGCGGTGCGGATCGCCAACGACACCCGCTACGGTCTGGCCGGCGCCGTCTGGACCTCCGACGCCGGCCGCGCCGAGCGGGTCGCCGCCCGGCTGCGCGCCGGCACCGTCTGGATCAACGACTTCCACCCGTACGTCCCGCAGGCGGAGTGGGGCGGGTACAAGCAGTCCGGCGTCGGCCGCGAGCTGGGCGACGCCGGCCTCGACGAGTACCGCGAGACCAAGCACGTCTGGCACAACATCGCACCGGCCCCGCAGCGGTGGTTCGCCCGATGACCCGGCGCGGGCGGGGGTACGACTACGTGATCGTCGGCGGCGGCTCGGCCGGCTGCGTGCTGGCCAACCGCCTCACCGCCGACCGGTCGACGTCGGTGCTCGTCCTGGAGGCGGGTCGGTCCGACTTCCGCCTCGACCCGTTCATCCACATGCCGGCTGCGCTGCCGATCCCGATCGGCAACCGGCTCTACGACTGGCGCTACGTCTCCGAGCCCGAGCCCCACATGGGCGGCCGGCGGGTGCACCACGCGCGGGGCCGGGTGCTCGGCGGCTCCAGCACCATCAACGGGATGATCTTCCAGCGCGGCAACCCGCTGGACTTCGAGCGCTGGGGCGCCGACAAGGACATGCAGGCGTGGGACTGGGCGCACTGCCTGCCGTACTTCCGCCGGATGGAGACCTGCCTGGCCGGTGCCGACGAGTGGCGCGGGGGGTCGGGCCCGCTCGTGCTGGAGCGCGGACCGGCGCAGAACCCGCTGTTCGGCGCGTTCTTCGAGGCGGTGCAGCAGGCCGGCCACCGGCTCACCGACGACGTCAACGGCTACCGGCAGGAGGGCTTCGCCCGCTTCGACCGCAACGTGCACCGCGGCCGCCGGCTCTCGGCGGCGCGGGCGTACCTGCACCCCGTCCTGGACCGCCCCAACCTCCGGGTCGAGACGCTCGCCCTGATGACACGGCTGGTCTTCGAGGGTCACCGGGCCGTCGGCGTGGACTACCTGCGCGGCGGCCGGGTACGTCGCAGCGTCCGAGCCGGCGAGGTCGTGCTGTGCGGTGGTGCGGTCAACTCGCCGCAGCTGCTGCAGCTGTCCGGCGTCGGCGCAGCCGTCTGGCTGCGCGCGCTGGGGATCGAGCCGGTCGCCGACCTGCCGGGCGTCGGCGAGAACCTCCAGGACCACCTGGAGGTGTACGTCCAGCACGCCTGCCGGCAGCCGGTGTCGATCGCGCCGGGGCTCAGGTGGCGGAATCGGCCGCGGATCGGCGCGGAGTGGTTGTTCCTGCGCCGTGGCCCCGGCGCGACGAACCACTTCGAGGGCGGCGGCTTCGCCCGCAGCAACGCCGACGTGGACTACCCCAACCTGATGTTCCACTTCCTGCCGATCGCCATCCGCTACGACGGGTCGTCGCCGACCGAGGGGCACGGCTACCAGGTGCACGTCGGGCCGATGTACAGCGACGCCCGCGGGACGGTGCGGATCACCAGCCGCGACCCGCGACGCCACCCGGCCCTGCGGTTCGGCTACCTGTCGACCGCGCAGGACCGCCGGGAGTGGGTGGAGGCGATCCGGCTCACCCGGGACATCCTCGGCCAGCCGGCGTTCGCCCCCTTCGACGCCGGCGAGCTGTCCCCCGGCGCGGACGTCCGGACCGACGCACAGGTCCTGGACTGGGTCGCTCGGGACGCCGAGACCGCGCTGCACCCCTGCGGGACCGCCCGCATGGGCGTCGACGAGATGTCGGTGCTCGACCCTCGCAGCCTGCGGGTGCACGGCGTCGACGGGCTTCGCGTCGTCGACGCGTCGGCGATGCCGTACGTGACCAACGGCAACATCTACGCCCCCGTGATGATGCTGGCCGAGAAGGCCGCGGACCTGATCGCGGGCAACGACCCCCCGCTGGTGCGCGCCTGGCAGCGCCACGCCGCTGGCTGCGTCGGATGCGCCGTTCTACCGGCACCGGGACGGCTCGCCGCCGTACCCTCCGGGTGACCCCCGCAACGAGCAGGGAGGGACGCGATGAGTGCCACCGCCGAGCGCGAGACCGCACCGTCCGCCGCGGAGCCGGCAGGCGGCTCCGCTGCGGAGCCGGCAGGCGGGGTGCCCGGGGGAGAGCCGGCGCTGAGCGTGCGGGGGCTCTGGAAGGTCTTCGGCCCGCGGTCTCGCGCCGACCGGATCCCCGGCGGCGAGGACGCCGCTCTGCCCCCGCCGGAGCTGCTGGCCCGGACCGGCTGCACGGCGGCGGTGCGGGACGTGTCGTTCGACGTGGCCTCCGGTGAGGTGTTCGTCGTGATGGGGCTGTCCGGGTCGGGCAAGTCCACGCTGGTGCGCTGCCTCACCCGCCTGGTCGAGCCGACCGCCGGCAAGGTGCTGCTCGGCGGGGAGGACGTGCGCGCCATGTCCGAGGGCCGGCTGCGCGAGCTGCGGCGTACGCACGTGTCGATGGTGTTCCAGCACTTCGGGCTGCTCCCGCACCGGCCGGTGCTAGACAACGTGGCGTACGGCCTGGAGATCCGCGGGGTGGGCAAGGCCCCGCGCCGCGCCCGAGCGCAGGAGATGGTCGACCTCGTCGGCCTGTCCGGCAACGAGCGGTCGTACCCCGACCAGCTGTCCGGCGGCATGCAGCAGCGGGTCGGCCTCGCCAGGGCGCTGGCCGTCGACCCGACGGTGATGCTGTTCGACGAGCCGTTCTCGGCGCTCGACCCGTTGATCCGCCGGGACATGCAGAACGAGGTCATCCGGCTGCACCGCGAGGTCGGCAAGACGATGGTGTTCATCACCCACGACCTGTCGGAGGCACTCAAGCTCGGCGACCGGATCCTCATCATGCGCGACGGCGCGGTCGTCCAGGTCGGCACGCCGGACGAGGTGGTCGCTGCTCCGGCCGACGGCTACGTGCGTGACTTCGTGAGCGACGTGCCGCGCTCGCACGTCATCACGTTGCGCTGGGTGATGCACGACCCACGCCCCGGCGAGTCGCTCGAGGGGCCGGCGATGCCCCCGGACACCGTCGTCCAGCAGGCGGCCCGGCGCGCACTCGACTCCGAGCACCCGGTGCGGGTGGTGGACGGGGACCGGCTGCTGGGGCTGGTGGACGACGCCGACATCCTGCGCATGATCGTGGCCGAGGAGGAGTCGCCGTCGTGAGCCTCCTGACCCCTGCTCGCGACCGACGCGACGCCGCGGTCGAGACGACGCGGGGGGCCGCGCCGGGTCGCCGCCGCCCGCTGGCCGTCCTGGCCGTGCTGGCCGGGTGGGTGGTGGGCTGGGCGCTGCTGCGCGGTCGGCAGACCCTCGCCCTCGGCGGCGCCGAGCTGACCGACTTCCACCGCTGGCTGCTCGACGTACGCGACAGCGTCGAGGCCCAGCGCGAGACCAACTTCGCGCTCAACTACGTCGTGGGCGGGGTCAGCGACGCACTGGACCGAGTCGTCACCACGCTGCAGGAGCTGCTCAGCGAGCCGGCCTTCCCCCGGCCCGTGCCGGAGATCGGCTGGCTCGGTGTGGTCGCCGTCGCGGTCTGGGTGGGGTACGCCCTCGCGGGTGCGCGGATCGCGGTGCTGGTGGCGGCCAGCATGCTGGCGTTCGGTGTCCTCGGCTACTGGCAGGAGAGCATCGACCTGCTGATCGTGACCGGCGTCGCCGTGGCGATCTGCGCTGTGGTGGGGCTCCCGCTGGGGATCTGGATGGCGCGCAGCAGGGGCGCGACCGCGGCGGTGACGCCGGTCCTGGACGTGATGCAGACGATGCCCTCGTTCGCCTACCTGACCCCGCTGGTGCTGTTCTTCGGCATCGGGGCGCCGTCCGCGGTCGTGGTGACGCTGATCTATGCGCTCCCGCCGCTC
>Ga0183260_10004798_pt1 | contig 10700 bp, 16 predicted proteins | sample AntDrymUQ4972206_2_FD_129768 | JGI IMG/M metagenome (GOLD analysis project Ga0183260, IMG submission 129768) | Polar desert sand microbial communities from Dry Valleys, Antarctica - metaG UQ497 (22.06) (version 2) (version 2) | ecosystem: Environmental > Terrestrial > Soil > Desert | place...
GAGACCGGCGCCGACAGACCGATCGCCATCACGTACAGCACGGTCGCCGCGACTGCCTCGGAGGCGAAGCCTTTGGGCGGGTCGAGGTCGATGATGCGGCGGCCGAGGGTCCGCATGATGCGCCACCCACCGGAGTACGTACCGAGGGAGATGGCGGCTGCGGCGGAGAGCTTGACCCAGAACGGGATTCCGTCTTCTTGGGAGTAGCGCCCGCTGGCCAGGAGTGCGAGAAAGATGACGCCCATCGTCTTCTGAGCGTCTTGCAGGCCGTGCCCGAGCGCCATGGCCGCCGCCGAGACGGTCTGCGCCATCCGGAAGCCTCGTCCGACGCGTCCGGGGTTGGTCTTGCGGAAGATCCACATGATCGCGGTCATCAGAGCGAAAGCGCCGAGGAAGCCGACCAGCGGCGACACGATCATCGGGATGACGACCTTTTCGACGATCGCGTCCCACTTGACCGTGCTGGAGGAGGCGACGCCGGCGCCGACGAGGCCGCCGATCAGAGCGTGTGAGGAGGACGACGGCAGTCCGTAGTACCAGGTGAAGAGGTTCCAGGCGATGGCGCCGACGAGCGCACCGAGGACGACGGTGAGGCCGTGGGCGCCTTCGCCGTCCAGCCCGACGAGGATCCCGCCGACGGTGTCGGCGACCTCCGTACCCAAGAAGGCGCCGACGAAGTTCATCACCGCAGCCATCGCGAGTGCCACGCGCGGGGTCAGCGCGCGGGTGGACACCGAGGTGGCGATGGCGTTGGCGGCGTCGTGGAAGCCGTTGGTGTAGTCGAAGATCAACGCGATCGCGACGACCGCAATGACCAAGGCGAGGCCGAGGTCCACTCTCAGGACTCCTTGACCGCTATTTGCTCGACGGTGTTGGCGACGGACTCGAGAGCGTCGATGGCGTGCTCGAGGGAGTCGACGATGTCCTTGAGCTTGAGCACCTCGAGGGACTTGTAGGACCCGCCGAAGAGCTTGGCGACTATCCGCCGGTAGCTGCGGTCACCCTGGTTCTCGAGCCGGTTGATCTCGATCCAGTACTCCTCGAGGTTCTTCATCGTACGCAGACGCGGCATCGCGTCCGCGGTCAGCGCGGTGGCGCGCTGCAGAACCTCGACCTGTGTGGCAACCTCCGCGGGCAGCTCGCCGACCTCGTACAGCCCGATCAGGTCGACGGTCTCCTCCATGAAGTCCATGACGTCATCGAGGTTGCTGGCGAGACGATATATGTCCTCGCGGTCGAAGGGCGTCACGAACGTGCTGTTGACCCGCTTGATGATCGCGTGTGTGGTCTCGTCGGCCTGGTGCTCGGCCTCGCGCATCTTCTCGCCGATCGAGGCGCGGTCGGCGCTCACGTCGAGCATCTCGGCCAGTAGTGCAGCTCCGTCGACCAGGTGTGCGGCGGCCTCGGCGAACAGATCGTAGAACGTTGACTCAACCGGACGGATACTAAACCGCACGACTAACTCCCGTCAGATGGGGCATGGCCGAGACCATGCTAGGGGGTGAACGGGATCAGCGTAGGAGATGGCCGCCACTTACCCGAGGGCGGCAGGTGCTCAGGCGACGCCGAGGATACGGTCGATCTCGTCCTGCGGCAGTTCGCCATCAGATTCGGACGCGGCAATCATGAGGTTGCTCGTCATCTCGATCTCGTCGAGTGCGTCCTCGTCCCGAAGGCGCGCGTCGAGCGGCTCAGGCATGGTCGCGGCCTCCTGTGATCGCTCTGGTACGGACTGGGCACGAGCCAGCCTACGGCCGTGGTGTCAGGGCGTCTTGGTAACGCCGAGATCACGGAAGCGTACGCCGCCGCGGGGTCACTGCCGCATTCTGGGGTGCTGCCTCGGTGACGACCCGCGACCGGTACTGGTCGACGGTCCCGCAGGAGACTCTCAGGTAGCGGTCGAGAGTGTCCCGCGGGACCGTCGAAGAAACTGTTCCTCGGTCTGCGATGATGGGAAGCGGGTCGAGGCGTCCACCGTTTACCCGGGCCTCGGGCCTCTGGGCCTCGGGCCTCTAGCTCAATTGGCAGAGCAGCGGACTTTTAATCCGCGGGTTGTGGGTTCGAGTCCCACGGGGCCCACCGTGTCTGACCTGCGCTTTCCTGTCGAAACCGTCGCCTGCCCCAGTCTCGATGGTGCCAGCGTGGTGGCCATCACGAGCCGAACAGCTCTCGTCCGACCCTCGCCGCCGCGTCCTCCGACAGCTCTGGCATCACATGGCTGTAGGTGCCGAGCGTCAAGCTGATCTGGGAATGCCCGAGTATCTGCATGGCGACTCTCGCCGGCACACCCAAGCCGAGCATCACGGTCGCCGCGGTGTGCCGGGCGTCGTGCAACCTGGCCGGACGGACACCAGCCCGATGCAGCAACGCCTGCCACTGCCGGTGGTCGGCTCGCGGGTCGATCGGTCGGCCGTTGGGTTGGGTGAACACGAGGCCGTTGTCCTGCCAATCACTCCCGGCACGCAGCCGCTCCTCCAGCTGCGCTGCCCGGTGTGTACGCAGCGCGTCGACCAGCGGTCGGGGGAGGCTGATCGTCCGGCGTCCCGCCCGCGACTTCGGTTCCACGATGACCAGTCCGGCTCCAGCCTGTCTTTGGAGTGCCTGCCGGACCGTGAGCGTCCCGGCCTCGAGATCGACGTGTCTCCACGGCAGACCAAGTGCCTCGCCTTGGCGTAACCCCAGCGCGAGCGCCACCGACCAGCGTGCGGCGTTCCGCCCCTCGGCTGCGGCCGTCAGCACCTGGCGTGCCTCTGCGGCCGTGAGCGGCCGGACCTCCTCGCGGGACACGGTCGGCGCGTCGACCAGCGTGCACACGTTGCGGGTCACCCGCCCACGCTGCATGGCGACTTTGAGCGCACGCGAGAGCACTCGGTGCGCTTGCAGGACGGACGCCGCCGACAGGCCACCGGAGAGGAGTTCGGCGTATGCCTTCTCCACATGCTCGGGCTGTAGGCGGTCAAGCCGGTGGTGGCCCATCTTCGGCGTGAGCTGATGGCGGACGAGCTGCCGGTAGCGGGCGAGCGTGGACGGGCGGACGCGCTGCGCCGCGATGGTGTCGAGCCAATGTTCAAGCCATGCGCCCACGGTGGTCTGTTGCCCCGCGGTCGACGCGAGCCCGGCGTCACGCTTGCGCTCGAGGTCCCGCACCTTGGCCACAACATCTGCGCGCCGCTGCCCCGAGACGTGACGCCTGTCCCGGCGTCCGTTGTCCGTCAGACCCATGCTCACGTAACCGTGCCACCTGCCAACGTCGTCCTTGTAGATGGTCGACTCGCCTCCGGAGCGCTTACTCATCACGCATTCCCCTTATCTGTTTGACCCCTGGCGACGACGTGCGCGTCTGTCGCGTTCGGACTGCGCCTTGGCGCATCGGTGCGAGCAGTAGCGCACGCCTGTCGAATGGTGGGTGCCGTCGTACTTCGACCGCCCCCGGTGTCGCACGAACGGCAGCCCGCACCGCTCATTGGCACACCGAGGCAGCGGTCCCGACTGCCCGGTGACTATCTCTGCTAGCTGCAGCATGGCGAGTTCATACGTCGTCGGGTCCGGAAGGAGGATGCTCGCCTGGGGGTCGTTTTCCTCTAGTCGGACGTGCGCCTGAAACGGGCGCAGGGCGCTGGTGCTGTAGGTCTGCCAGACAAACCACGCCTCGCGCCCGCTCTCCGGGTTCGATTCGAAACCGAGGTCGGCCCATGCAGCGAGCATCGCCTGTTCATCACCGTCGAGGTAGGCGATAACGTGCCTTGCCGAAGCCTGCAACAAAGCGAGGTGCCGGGAGGCGAGCGCCAGCGACACTGAGATGTCCTGGGTCACCGCTGGGATACCGGCAGCCTCAGACCGCGTGCGGTCGGCATCGACCAGCGGCCGCACATGGTCACTCTCCACCATTGGTAGCGAGTCGAGGCAGTGTCGTCCCGCACGGCACAAAATCCCCCACTCGCGCATGAACGCTAGGACGGCGTCCGGGTCGTCAGCGTCCGGTACGAGCGTCTCCCGAATCGCAAAGTCCGCGGGTAACTCCACGACCCGGTCTCTAGAGGTTTGCGCGGCCAGGCCGACTAGCGGTGGGTCAAGCTCGACGGGGTAAGCGGTGGAGCGGTCCAGCGGCCCAGGCCACAGCGTGGGACGAAATGTGGGGTGGTCGGTTCCTTGCATGGCGTCATTGTGCCGTGGGACGATTATCCGTGTCAAGCGTTCCACGTCCGTTTTCGTCCGAAGGGGTCATATGGACCACCTACTTTTCCGTCCCGAGGAAGCAGCCGCCGCGCTCAGCATCGGACGCAGCAAAGTGTTCGAGCTGTTGCACGAGGGTCAGCTCGAGAGTGTTCAAATCGGCCGCAGCCGCCGCATCACACGCAGCGAGCTCGAGCGGTACGTCCGCACGCTGTCCGAGAACAACATTCACAGACCGAGGCGAAGCGACGCCGCGGCCGGCCTCGGCGAGGCCGGCGACGGTGCCGCATGAACGACAAGCACCGCACATGGAAAGACAACGCCGCAGAGTTCGCGGCCCTCGACCAGGGCGTGGGGTGGCCGTTCGCCGTCCTCGTCGCCTCCTCGGTGGAGAAGGGCAACACCGCTCACCGCTCATGTCGCGATCACGCCATGAAGACCTCAGCCCGCGAGTTCGCTGAGGAGGCCGGAACCTCGAAGGACCGCGTGCTCCGCTACCTCGCCGCCTGGCAGGAGGCCGCCAAGAAGGGCTGGGTCACCGACGCCACCGAACTCGCCCCCACTGACGCCCACGCGGTGAAGATCCCCAACCAGCCCTGGAGGGAGAAAGAGGGCGGCGTCTACTCCGACCGCTCGAAGTCCGGCGGCCAGATCGTCGACGTCGACAAGATCGCAGCCAAGGCCGCGAATGACCCGACTTACGCAAGGCGCGTCCTCGATCAGGTCACGCAGGCCAACGTCCCAGCCGCTCAGGCAGCCATCCGTGCAGCGGCGATGCGCGAGCCACGCATCGCCGCTGCAGCCGACCAGGCGCTTGAGGACCGCCACAAGGAGTTCCTCGCCAACCGACCCAACCGGCCCAAGGTGCGGGAGCCGTTGAAGTACGGGCGGTTCCTCGCCGCGTGCAGCTCCTCGCGCGGTGCCAGCAAGAAGCTTAAGGAGTTCGTCGACGCCGTGGTTGGCGGCGACTGGACCGACGAGGAGGTGGCCGCGTTCGGGATGCAGGTCGACGAACTCTCCGCGATCCTCGACATCATCCGGGCCGGGATCAACTCCGGGTCGTGGGACGACGAACTCGCCAAGCTGACGCGCGGCGATGCCGCATGAGTCCCGGAGACAGCGGCGGCCGCCCCACACGGCTGGTCAAAGAGGTCCGGCGGTGACCGCGATGACCGCCTACGACGCGATCCTCGACGCGTTACGTGACCACGGCTCGACCGTGAGGGCGAACGGAGTCAAGGCGTCCGCGCAGTGTCCCGGCCACGACGACCACGACGACCACGACCCGAGCCTCAGCCTGCGACGGATCGAGGGGCAGGCACTGCTCCACTGCCACGCCGGTTGCAGCACCGACGACGTGCTGGCCTCGCTCGACATGACGATGGCCGACCTGTACGACGACAACGGCGACGACTGGAAACACCCGGCCGGGTGGAAGCCACGCCCGGCACCGTCACCTATCGGCGACCCCGAACACTTCTGCGACCGGATACTCCAGCAGGACCGCCTCGAAGCTGACCCGGCGTGGCGGGCGCGTCGCGCCGCCGAGCTCGCGGACGCGGTCGCCCACCGTCCTGGCGACTTTATGGGGCGCGGGCATGCGTGACGACACCTTGGACGAGGAGATAGCACGCCTCCAGGCAGCCTCGTTGGCCGTCGACGAGGGCTACAACCCCGACGGACTGGAGGACACGCACCTGTCGCAGCGGATTGCCGACGACTGGCTCGCCGGGCGGTACTGCTGGGCGGCTGGGCTCGGCTGGTTGAAATGGGACGGGCGCCGCTGGCGGCCTATCTCAGACGCCGCCATCATCGAGGTGGTACGCAAGGCCCACCGCCGGTACGCCGCGCATGAGGTGTCCAGAGGTGCAGACGCCAGCCGAATGAGGGCCCTGGCTGGTCTATTGAGCGCCGGCAAGATCCGCGCCGTAGTCGGGCTCGCCCGGGGAATCGTGGAGGTCGAGTCTGACCAGTTCGACCGACACCCCGACCTACTCAACGTCAACAACGGGGTAGTCGACCTCACCTCGGGCAAGCTCATCCCCCATAACCCAACTTTGAACCTGACGAAGATAACCGCCGTCGACTACCTGCCAGGCGCCTCCCACGACGACTGGGCCCGGGCCCTGACGGCGTTGCCGGCAGAGGTGGTCGCGTGGACGCAGTACCGCTTCGGGCAGGCAGCCACCGGGCAGATGGCACCGGACGACGTGATGCCCGTCATGCGCGGGTCCGGTGCCAACGGCAAGAGCACGATTGTCAAAGCCATCCATGCGGCCCTGGGCGACCACGCGGTCATCATCCCTGACCGGGTGCTGCTCGCAAACCCCGGCGACCATCCCACCGAGCTGATGACGCTGCGCGGTGCGCGACTGGCACTCCTCGAGGAGCTGCCCGAAGGTCGCCACCTGAATGTGAAAAGGCTCAAGGACACCGTCGGCACCAGCCCCATCACTGCACGGGCGATTGCGAAAGACAACATCACCTGGGCTGCCACGCACACGTTGATGCTCACCACCAACTACCTTCCCCTGGTCGACGAGGTTGACCACGGCACCTGGAGGCGGCTCGCGCTGGTCGAGTTCCCCTACAAGTTCACGGCCAACGGGGCAGACGCCACCACGCCAGACGAACGTGTCGGCGTCGATGGGCTACGCGAGCGACTAGCAGACGGTGCCGGTGGACGTCGTGAGGCGGTGCTCGCGTGGGTCGTTCAAGGCGCACGTCGCTGGTACGACGCCAACAAGGTCATGCCAGCCAAACCGGAACGGGTGGTCGTCGACACCAACAACTGGCGGGCGGCAGCCGACCGCGTGTTCGCCTACTTCACAGACCGGCTCGTCCGCGACCGCGACAGCTACGTCACCGCGACCGACATCTACTCCGACTTCACCGACTGGCACGAGGCACACGGCAACAAGCGATGGTCCGACCAGACGTTCGCGGCTCGGTTCGAACACCACAGCGAGGTCAGAGCGGCAGGCATCGAACGGGGCAGGGCATACCCGGAGCGAACCCCCGGAATGTCCAGGCCGAAGGGCACGAACAAGCCGCCGGCGACGGGCCGGCCGCATGTGTGGTTCGGGGTCAGGTTTCGCACCGAAACCGACGACGACGCAGACCAGGCCGCAGAGAACGGTCGAAACGCTGACCTGCACAAACACAGCACTGGACCGGCTGGACCGGGGTTATCCGGTCCTTCTCGTGAGAAGACGCAGCTTGAAAACCTCCAGACAACCCCGGTCACCCCGGTCACCGGAACCCCAAATACCGGCACCGAGCCGCCAGATTCCTTCCCTGAATGCGTCGTGTGCGGGCAGCGTCTCCTGCTCATCCGACCCGGCCGAGACACCTGCGAACGGTGCCAACGGCTGACCGCGACCGGCCCCTCCACGCGAGCCCACCACGTCGAAAGCGAGAACCACGCATGAGCGCCATCACCGTCTCCGTCAGCGGCGACAGCCCCGCCGAGGTCGCGTCCCGCCTGCGCGGACTAGCCGACGCCCTCACCCCGCCGACCGCACCACCACCACCCGCGAGCGGCGACCGTGGCGGCCTGCCCGCCGTGCCCTCCAGTCCCGCGCCTCGGGTGTGCAGCGTTCACGCCACCCCGCTCCGGTTCGACGAGTGGGAGTCCAAGGCTGGCAAGGCGTGCAAAGCCTGGCGCTGTCCGAGCTCGACCGCCGCGTCTGGCTGCGACATCCAGTGGGCGAGCTGATGACCTACCAGAGCCGAGCCCTCGCCGACCCAGGCCGTACGACCGTGCTGCACACGTTCACCTGCGGCCACGAGCTGCAAGCCTGCGTTGCCATCGACCCAGACGGCGACGAGTCGATGTGGGTTGTCATCCCCGGCGCCGACGAGGACACGCCGCGCGACCCGTGGCCCGACCACGAGCGAACCGGGCCGCTGCCCGCCCGGTTCAGCCAGCCCCGTTGCGGACAGCCACGGCTCGACGGTCGGCCCTGCCGTACGCCGGTCGCACGGTCGGGGCTCGCCTGTGCCAACCACACCCACGCCATCGGTAAGGAGCAGAGCTGATGACCGAGCGCGAGTGGCTCGACGCCGTGCGCGACCCCGACGACCGGCTGTGCGCCGACTGCGCGGCCGACGAGTTCGTCTGTGCTCGCAAGGCCTCGCTCGGTGGGCGGGCCTGCTGTCCCGCCTGCTCGCATGTTAGGACGACCCGAAGGGTGGAGAGTCCTCCGAGTCCATCGAGGAGGTCGAGGTCGATCTTTTTCCTGACGGCACGCCGACAACCCCAGCAGACAGGGGACGTCTACACACCGGACCTTCGTGTAACACCCGAGCCCACCGATGGGAGCCCCAGTGACGGCAGCAGCGCATGGAAGCGCGACCAGCTACAAAAATGGCTGTAGGTGCGGAGACTGCCGAAAGGCGAACCGCGAGCGGATCAGGGCTTACCGGGCATCCCGAGCAGCGCCGACCCCGGTCGACCTACCAGTCGAAGTCGGCGAAGGGACGGTCCAGGACGCGGTGCGCCGTGACCTGGCCGGGCTGCAGGTGGCGGCTGAGCGGGCCACGGATTGCGCGGTGGCCTTAGCCTTGGCGCGGCTGTTGGACGACCCATCGGCCGGCCCTCAGCACCCCTCAGCGGCGGGCCGCTTGACCGACGTCATGGCGAGGCTGCGGGCGGATGCGGTGCCCCGATTCGCCGGCAACGTCACCAGAATCCGCAAAGGCGGCAGAGGGTGATCGACACCGACGAAGTCCTCGCGTTACTCGACGAGATCGAGCCCTACCCGGAATCGTGGCCGCAAGGCGAGCAGGGGGCCGCCCTTGCGGCCTATCTGAGGGTGTCCCGTGTCCGGGCCGCCATCGCCGCCACGCACGGCATGACCCAACTGCAACTGATGCGGGCTGAACGACCCCGATCGAACTAAGGAGATAAACCAATGGAGTACGAAGAGATCGGCGGCCACCTAGTCCCGGTGTGGCTGGCCGAGTTTCAAGACCACCTCGCATATTACTACCGCTGTTACCCGCCACCGTCCTACGAGGAGCGCCGTCACCAGCTCGCACAAAAGCGAGCGGCCGAAGTGCAGACCGATGCCCAGCGGCAGATCGCGAAACGCAACACCGACCCATCCCATGTAAGTCCTAACGGAAAGGCACCATCATCATGACAGAGTTAATCGAAGCCTCGGCGTCCGTTGCTGACGTCGCCAAAGTCCTCAAGTCCACCCCCACGAAGGTCGAAGCCGACGCCCGCGATTTGAACTTGTACGTCGGTCACGACTGGAGCGGTAAGCCCGCGATAAGCGTCACCGACGCGCATGGGCTGGTGTCTGGCGCGACCCGGCGCGACCGTGACCACGAGGCCCGCTGGCGGGCGCACCTGGCCGCGTCAGAGGCGTGGGAGACTGAGCGAGAGCGGCGGCGTGCCGGTGCGTTCCAGGACGCCTACGATGCCTCTGAGCGCCAGGGTCGAGGTTCGCCGGCTGCGGCTGCTGCTGGGCACGAGGCGGCCCGCGAGGCGGTCCGCGACTTCGAGCGCAAGACGCCACCGCCCGAGTTCAACGGCAAGTCCACGTCGACACGATGGCTGACTCAGGCCACGCAGAAGATAATGGAGGTCGTTTCATGAATGGCGATGTTGAAACGGCGCAGACGACGAGCGGAGGGCATGGTTTCCCCCGACACTGGGGCCGCCCGGCTGGCGACAGATGGTCCGAGGAGCGAGCCACTTGGGTCAAGGACCAGGTCAACCGGTACGCCGGGCTGGCAGCGCTCGACCGGCTGGCACGCCGCGACGTGAAGTATTTGGGCGACCTGCGGAAAGCGGTCGTGGCGTCGCGGCGGCGCACCACCCCGTAGAAGCTCCGAACTTCGGGGCCGATCGCGATGTTGGTCGAACAGTGGCACGTGCGCTGTCGCCGATAGATTGACGTGGCGCAATAGGTCAGGCGTCGGACGGCAAGCGTCAACGCCAATTCCAGCCCAGCACGGGCTGCTGTCGGAGGCCTCTGCGCTCAGTCCAGGAACGGATCGAGGAATTCGTAACTGTCGACGGTGTCCACCCGCCAGGAGTAGTCGGCGCCGTGGCAGGTGCCGCTGAAGCCGAAGGACACCACGGCGATGACCTGGTTGGTGTTGTTGACCAGGACGGGTCCGCCTGAGTCTCCGAAGCAGGTGCCACCAGTGCCGCCCACGGCGCTCGGGTTGTTCAGGGTGTGAAGGTTGCCGCCGCGGGCGATGTTGCCGTTGACCTCGACGATGCGTGAGGTCGACTTGTAGCGCGTCGTCTCGTCCATCGGCTTGGGCTGGACGGACTGGATGCCGTAGCCAACGTTCTCGACCAGCGCATTGTTGCGGTCGCGGCCGGTGGTACCGGCCAGCTCCTCTGCCGTGCCGAGAGGTGCGAGCTCGCCGAAGGTCGTCACCGGGGCGTCGGCATCTAACTGGACGACCCCGACGTCGTAGTTGACTGGGAATCGAGAGAAGCCGTCGTACTCAGGGTGCGGGTAGGCAGTTCCGGAGATGTAGTCCGGGTTTGCGTCCAACCA
>Ga0183260_10004799_pt1 | contig 10698 bp, 6 predicted proteins | sample AntDrymUQ4972206_2_FD_129768 | JGI IMG/M metagenome (GOLD analysis project Ga0183260, IMG submission 129768) | Polar desert sand microbial communities from Dry Valleys, Antarctica - metaG UQ497 (22.06) (version 2) (version 2) | ecosystem: Environmental > Terrestrial > Soil > Desert | place...
CCTCTTGGCGGGCTCACCGGCCAGCGCATCGACGGTCGCCCAGTGTGCTTTGCGGCGGTGCGGGGTCAGCAGGGATCGACGTTTGCCGAGGTGCTCGTGCACGAGGTGACCCATGCCGTGGACTTCAGCTGCACCTCCGCAACCTCCCTCGTCGCTGAACTTCGAAACGAGCCCGGTAATTTGAGCCAGCTCTGGCACGCCCCGTATTTCGTCGCCTCGGCCGAAGCAATCCGCCGGTTCGTCGCCTCCGATCACCGCGACTACGGCGACACGCACGGCTACTACGCGAAGGTGCCGGGCGAGATGCGGACACTCGCCGAGCGCGGAATCGTCGACCGCATCCGCTCATGGCAGCCGGATCCCGCAGGCGGTCCGTAGGGCCGCAAAATCGCAATACCGGCGAGAGTGCAGATCTCGGCGGTCGCGCGAAGGAACGCTCCCGAGCGACCGCATGCGGTGTTCCCGAGGACCCGAGCGGGTAATGCCTCCAGATGCGAGGACCGGGCAACGAGATGTCGGCTGAGGTCCCGCTGATCCCCGGCGTAGTCGACCTGACGCTGATCGGCACCGGCGGGTCCGGACTCGTCTATCGGGGCCGCCAGGAGGCGCTGTCACGCGACGTCGCGGTGAAGGTGCTGGCCGCGCCGCCGGTGACGCCCGGGAGCCTCACGCGCTGGGAGCGCGAGCTCGACGCCATGGGGCGCCTGTCGAATCACCCCAACATCGTCGCGGTGTACGACTCGGGGCTCACCGACGATGGTCGCCCGTACCTCGTGATGCCGTTCATTGCCGGTGGCACCCTCGGCGACCGCGTGCGGGCGTCGGGCCCACTCGACGCCGACGAGGCGGTTCCTATCGGCGTGAAGATCGCCAACGCGCTCACGGCCGCGCACGAGGCCGGTCTGCTCCACCGCGACGTGAAGCCCGACAACGTCCTGCTGTCGCCCTACGAGCCGCAACTGGGCGACTTCGGCATCGCCCGCCTCGTCGACTCGACGACCACGGCGGTGACCGCGGCCGGGATGATCCACGCGACGATCAACTACGCCGCACCCGAGGTGCTGGCCGGCGAACCGGCGAGCGAAGCCTCGGACGTCTACGGCCTCGCCGCGACGCTGTACACCGCTCTCAGCGGCGATGTTCCGTTCCCGCACGAGCCCGACGTGAACGCGATCGCGGTCGCCCACCAGATCATCCACAACCCCGTGCCGTCATTACGCGGCGCCGTGCCCGGCGCAGTCGCGGACGCGATCGCGCAGGGCATGGCGAAGGACGCACACGACCGGCCGCGTTCGGCCGCCGCGTTCGGCGCCGCACTCGAGGCCGCACTTGACGCGTCCGCCGACGAGTTCGCCGTCCCTGTCGAAACGGTCAACGCGCCGGCGCGAGAAGCCACAACCGTTCGGGTCGAAGCGATCCCGACGATCCCGGAGCGATTGCCTGGCGCCAGCCCGAGTGCGCCACGCTCCGCGCCGCCCCGCGACCGCCGCTCCGTGGTGGTGCTCGTTGCCGTGATCGCACTCGTCGCGGCCGTGCTGTTGTTCGCCCGGTCGTCCGACGACGAGCCGGGCACGACGGACACGAGCGCGTCGCCGACGACTGCCGCAGCTCCGTCGGCAACGGCGACCACGGCGCGCCCAACCCAACCGGCGAGCGGCGGCGCAGTCGCGGAAACGGCACGCCGGTACTTCACTTTGTTGGGCGGCGGTGACTATGCCGGTGCGTACGACATGTTGTCGCCCGGCTTTAAGGCGGTGCAGTCGCAGAAGTCCTTCGAGCGCTTCTGGCGCGGCGCGAGCCCGGTCTCGATCACCGGCGAGGTCACAACGAACGGTTTGACCGCGCGGGTTCCGATCCGCATGGGATCACGTGCCAGCACCTACGAGCTCTCACTCGCGCGAGCCAAAGGGAACACCCTCTACGTCGACGGACCCCGACCGCGTTAGGTCAGCTCTCGATGCGGTAGTGGAGGTTCACGACACCGTCGCCGAATCGCCGTTCCTCCAGCAGCTTCAACTGGATGCGGGCGTCGGCGGGGAATGCGGGCTTGCCGTTACCGACGAGTCACCGGATAAACGAAGAGTTGGCACTCGTCGACCAGCCCGGCGTTGAAGGCGTGCGCGGCGAGGGTCCGTCCGCCGATGGTCAAGTCGAGGGCGGCGGACGTCTTCATGTCACGGACCGAGTCGGGGTTGAAGCGGCGCTCGAGCCGCGTGTTGGCGGTCGAGACGGCGTTCAGCGTCGTGGAATAGACGATCTTCTCGACCGCTTGCCAGACGTTCGCGAAGTCGGCCATGAGCTCCGATTGGGCGGCGAGGCCGGGATCAGTCTCCCAGACGGCCATCGTTTCGTACATGCGCCGTCCATTGAGATGGGGGCCGACGGGGCGCACAAGGTCTGTGATGAAGGTGGAGACCTCGTCGCTGGGTTCGGTCCATTCGAAGTTGCCGTGCGCGTCCTTGATGTAGCCGTCGAGGGACACATTCGCCACGTAGATCAGCTTCGCCATGCCGCTCCTCAGACGCTCGCGTGACCGTGCCTGGGAGAAGCGTAATGAGACGCTTCCGCGCTGCGATACCCGACCACCACTGCCTTTCGGGATCGCGCTCTGCTGGCGTCGGACGCTCTAACGACGTCACTCGCCGACTTTCGTGTAGGCGCCGATACGCTGACTTCGTCGGTGGCGAGGGAGGTGAGTCCGTGGCTAGGGAGTTGCCGTCGGGGGTGGTGACGTTCCTTTTCACCGACATTGAGGGCTCGACGCGGCTGCTCCAGGATCTCGGCGAGGCGCGTTACGCGTCGCTGCAGGAGAGCCACCGCGTCCTCGTGCGCGGCGCGGTGGCCGACCATGGCGGCGTCGAGATCAGCACCGAGGGCGACAGCTTCTTCGTCGCCTTCAGCTCGGCCGCGGGGGCGGTGGCCGCCGCGCTCGGCGCCCAGCGGGCGTTGGCGGCGCATTCCTGGCCCGAGGCTGAAGCGATACCGGTGCGGATGGGGGTCCACACCGGCGAGGCCACGCCCCGCGACGGCAACTACACCGCGCTGGCGGTGGTCCGGGCGGCGCGTATCGCGGCGGCCGCCCACGGTGGCCAGGTGCTGGTGTCGGCGGCGACATCGCTGGCCGCCCGTGACCTCCCCGGCGGCGCGTCGCTGCGCTCCCTCGGTCATCACCGCCTGAAGGATCTTTCCGCGCCACTCGAGCTGTTCCAGCTCGAGCACCCCGAACTCACCTCGGACTTTCCTCCCATCCGTTCGCTCGACGCGGTGCACAACAACCTGCCGGTCCAGCTGTCGAGCTTCGTCGGCCGCGAGGTGGAGCGGGTCGAAGTGGCCAAGGCGCTCACCGCCGGCCGGCTGGTCACCCTCACCGGGCCCGGCGGGATGGGCAAGACGCGCCTCGCCTATCAGGTGGCGGCCGACGTGGCCGAGGACCACCCGGGCGGGGTGTGGGTGGTCGAGCTGGCCCCGGTGAGCAACGCCGAGGGCGTGCCCGCCGCGGTCCTCGCGGCGCTCGGTTTGCGCGAGGAGGCCGACCGCGCCCGCACCGATACGGTGGTCGACTTCCTGCGCCGTCGCCAGGCGCTGGTGGTGCTCGACAACTGTGAGCATCTGCTGGAGCCGGTCGCCCGATTGGCGCGCGACCTGATCCAGCACTGTGCACAGGTCCGGGTGCTCGCCACGTCGCGCGAGCCGTTGCACCTCGGCGGCGAGATGCACTACCCCGTCCCCGCGCTGGGCCTGCCGACTGGCCTGCCCGAGGAGCCCGGGGAGATCCTCGCAGCCGACGCGGTCCAACTCTTCCTCACCCGAGCGACCGAGGTCCGCCCGGGCCTGGACGCCACCCGTCACCGCGAAGCCATCGCCGCCATCTGCACGCGTCTCGACGGCCTGCCCCTCGCCATCGAGCTCGCGGCCTCGCGGGTGCGGACCCTGTCGCCCGCGGAGATCCGCGATCGCCTCGGGGTTTCGCTCGACCTACTGGTCACGCGGGCACGCGACAGCGACGCGCGCCACGCAACCCTGCGCGCCGCCATCGACTGGTCGCATGAGCTGCTGTCCGGACGTGAGCAGGTGCTCTTCCGGCGACTGGCGGTGTTCGCCGGTGGCTGGCGCCTCGACGCCGCCGAGGCGGTGTGCGCCGGCGAGGATCTCGGTGCGGGCGAGGTGCTCGACGCCCTCGACGGCCTGGTCGACCAGTCCCTCGTCGCGGTCGGTGAGGACGGCGATGGCGCGACCCGCTACCGGTTGTTGGAGACGATCGGCGCCTACGCCGCGGAGCGGCTCGACCAAGCCGGCGAAGGCGACGCGCTCGCAGACCGGCACGCTGCGTGGTGTCGGACGCTCGCTAACGCGGCAGACGAGAGCCCCGGTGGGAGCACCGAGGAGGCCGCGTGCTTCGACCGCCTGGATGCCGACCACGCCAACCTGCTCGGCGCCCTCGAGCACCTGCGCCTCCGCGGTGACGCCGGCGAGCCCGGGCTCAGGATCGGGCTCGCGGCGCGGCTCGCCGAGTTCTGGGTGAACCGCGGTTACTGGCGGCTCGGCCGCACGCAGCTCGAGGACGCGCTGTCTGGCGACGCGCGCACGTCGGCAGATCGCGCCGTGGTGCTGGCCAGGCTCGGTTTCCTCGCGCTCGGCCAGGGAGACGAGGCCGAGGCCCGCGCCCGCTACGAGGAGGCGCTCGCCGTCTCCCGCCGGCTCGGTGACCGCCGAGCGGAAGGGCGCTCGGTCGGCCACCTCGGGAGCCTCGCCTTGACCCAGGGCGACTACCCGGAGGCCCGCGCCCGCTACGAGGAGGCGCTCACCGTCGCCCGCGAGCTCGGCGACGGCCGCGCCGAGGCGGTCTGGGTCGCCAATCTCGGCCTCCTCGCCCACTACCAGGCCGACTACCCGGAGGCTCGGGCCCGCTACGAGGAGGCCCTCGCCCTGGCCCGCGAGCGCGGAGACCGCCGGTCCGAGGCGAACAATCTCGGCAACCTCGGCAACGTCGCCCACTACCAGGCCGACTACCCGGAGGCTCGGGCCCGCTACGAGGAGGCGCTCGCCCTGGCCCGCGAGGTCGGCGACCGGCGGGCCGAGGCGATCTGGGTCGGCAACCTCGGCAACGTCGCCGGCCGCGAGGCCGACCACGCGGGGGCCCGCGCCCGCTACGAGGAGGCGCTCGCCCTGGCCCGCGAGCTCGGAGACCGTCGGGCCGAGGCGACCAACCTCGGCAACCTCGGCATCGTTGCCCAGGGCCAGGGCGACCACGCGGGGGCCCGGGCCCGCTATGAGGAGGCGCTTGCCCTCGCCCGCGAACTCGGCGACCGCGGGGCCGAGGGGGAGTGGCTCGGCGGGCTTGCGCAGGTCGACATCCGCCAAGGGCGCCGCTCGGAGGCCCGTGACGGCCTCGAAGCCGCGCTGGGCATCGCGCGGGTGCTCGGTGTGCCCGCCTTGGCGGTCGCCATTATCGAGGTCATCGCCGCGCTGCTCGGTGCGGACGGTCGTCATGACGAAGCGGCGCAGCTGGTTTCCTGGGCGGACGAGCGACGAGCAGCGATCGGCACCGTGCGCGACACCGCAGAACAAGCGGCCGCTCTGAGGGTCATGACGGAGGCCCGCGGCGCCCTCGGCGACGACGCCGTCGATCACGCCCGTGAGGTCGGCGCCGCACTCTCGCCCGATGCCGCGTACGAGATCGCCGAGACCGGCTTGCAGCCGATCCCGTAGCGGGCTCGCGTCGTCGTGGCCCCCGTTCCCGCAGTAAACGGCGAGGCTGTGCTCGTCAGGGTTTGACCGGGAAGTACACGCTGTAGGCCTCGTCGGCGATGGTGTGGAGGGGAACGAAACGGAAGCCGTGGTCGATGCCTCGCGTGCGATACGTGTTCTGCTGGAAGGCGCCGTCCAGGGCGCGTTCGGCGTCGGGCGTGAGCATCGTCGTTGGGTCCGCGATGTCGCCGCGTAGCGTGCGCTCGTGGTCGCACAACCCGGCGAGCACGATCGGCCCGTCGACGAACGCCACGGTGTCGGGCGCGTCGGGTAGCGGCTCGGCGACGATGCGTTTGGGGATCTCGAGACGGATGTGATCGTTGTTCCAGGTGCGGCGAAGCGCGTGGAAGGTGCCGGGCGCGTGCGGCAGCGTCATACGTTCCCCGTTGACGTCGGCCACGGCCGGTCCGCTCTGCCACGCGGGGAGCCGCAGCGACAGTGAGAACTCCTGCGGCGCGTCGCAGTCGACGTCGATCTCGTACACGTCCGCGTCCGGGCGTCGCACCGGGCGCTTCGCGGCGTAGTCGACCTTCCCCGGGTCTCCGGGGCGGCTCTCGATTGTCTGGCGCAGCGTGACCGGCCCGCCCGGCGCGTCCCAGCGAAACTGGCTGGACACGTACTGCGCGAGCACAGGCTCACCGGCGCTGTCGGTGTACCAAACGTCGTCGGCGTGGATCGCGTGGGCCTGCACGAGCGTGGCGACGCAGCACCAGAAGCTCTCGGTCGGCGTCGACCACGTCTTGCGACCCCCGGCGCGCAACGGCAGGTAGTAGGTCACCATGCCGGTTTGGGGATGCTGGGCGGCGAGGATGCCGTTGTAGAGGTTGCGCTCGCGGTAATCCGCGTACACGGCGTCGCCCGTCCATCGCAGCAGGTACGCGGCGAGACGGTTCATGTTGAAGACGGTGCAATGCTCCTGCGTGTTGTCGCTGAGTCGGGCCGAGAGTTCTCCGGGCGGACCCCACACCTCGGCCGAGGTCTGCGCGCCGGTCGCGTATGCGCCGCGCACCGTCACGGCCTGATGCCAGTAGGCCTCCACGATCGCCCGCCACTTCTCGTCGCCCGTCACCTCATAGGCGCGGGCGGCGCCGTGGATCTCGGGGATCGTCATGTTGGCGTGTTGATTGGTGAGGACGTCGTCGCCGGCCAGGAGCGGGTCGAACAGGTGGCGGTGGTAGTAGCGCTGCATGAGATCGGCGTGCTCGTCGGCCCCCGTGATCTCATAGACGTCGGCCCAGAGCTCGAGCATGGCGTTGGTCTCGAAGTCGAGCAACGAGTCGATCTCGTCGGGCGACATGGCGCCGATCCATTTGGTGAACCATCGCCCTGCGTTGATGACGATCTCCAAGGCCTGCTCGTTGCCCGTGATCCGGTACGTCTCGACCAGCCCCATCAACGTCTTCTGGACGATGTAGTGCGGCGCCCAGATGGGGACGCCCTGGGTGATCCAGTGCAGGTATTTCTCGGGGATACCGCCGACCCATTCACCGCCGTTCGCGTCCTGGCAGCGCCCGAGCTCAGCCACGACCTGCTCGACGCGCGCTTCGAGTGCTTTGTCGCCGATCGTGCGGGCGATGCGCGCGGATGCCGCCAGCCAGTGCCCGACGAAGTGGCTCCGCACCATCGAGTTCGGGGATTCCCAACCCCAGTGGATGTCGCCGGGCTTGCCCGCAGGCGCCCACAACCCGGCCTCGAAGTAATGGTTCTGAAGGAGATTTTCGTTGCGCAGGCTGTGCAGGTATTTGTGGTTCAGATCGAATCGATGCTGGAACAGCCCAGGCAGCAGCGAGACCGAACCAAGGGGCGTGGGCGAGAGCGCGTTGATCACCGGGTCATTCCCATCGAATCTACCTCTGTTCGGTTCTGTCGTATCGCACGGTAACGCGCTTGGTGGGGTGGGGCGAAGGAGTCATTCAGCGGGATGTTCCATGAGCTGAATCACGTCCTTTCGCACCGCCGAGCGACGCACTTTGCCGGCGTCGTCGCGCAGCGGGGCATCGCTTCGGTGCAGAACCCGCGGCAACTTGTAGCGCACGAGTCGCTCCCCACAGAAGTCGAGCAGCTCGCGGTCGGTCACCTCGCTTGCGAGCTCGACGACCGCGTGCACCACTTCGCCCAGATCCTCATCGGGTATGCCGACTACGCAGCTCGTGCGGACCTTCGGGTGCTCCTCAAGAGCGGCCTCGACCTCGGCCGGATAGACGTTGGCGCCGCCGACGAGAATCATGTCCGAATCGCGGTCCACGAGATACACGTAGCCTTCCTCGTCGAGCCGACCCACATCGCCCAGGCATTCCCACCCGCCGGCGCGAGCCCGCGCTTGTGCGCCGATGTAGCGATAGGGGTTGGGCTCGCCCTCGCCGCGGCGCATCCACAGCGCACCGATCTCGCCGACGGGCACGGCCGCGCCGTTGTCGTCGAGAACGCAGATCTCACCGACGGCCGGCCTACCTACCGACCCGGGGTGACGCAGCCACTCGTGCCCGTCGATGACGGTCACCGACTGCACCTCGGTGCCGCCATAGAGCTCCCAAACGCGGTCGGGGCCGAGCCACTCGATCCACGCCCGCTTCAGCCACTCCGGGCACGGCGCGGCCATGTGCATCACCCGCTCGAGCGACGATAGATCGGCCGAAGCTCGAGCGGCCTCGGGCAGACGCCAGATTCGCAGCATCATGGTCGGCACCGCGTACATCCACTGGACACGATGCTGCTCCACCAGTTCCAGCGCGGTCGCCGCGTCAAACCGCGGCATGACAACGACGTGGGCGCCGCGCAGCAACCCAAGCGCCGTCGTGAGAAACGGACCGTTGTGGTACAGCGGCCCGGTCGTGAGCATGGTCCCGTTTGCCGGTAGGCCGAGTATCGAGGCGAAACCATCGACCGACTCGAGCAAGGCGGGCTGGGCTGCGACGATCACCTTCGGGCGGCCCGTGCTGCCACCCGACGTGGGTGCTTTCCAGTACGGCGACACGGCGCGTGGGAGCGGCTCGCTCGATATGTCCTCGGGCGGCTGGTAGCGCGCCGGGATTGTTCGACGGGCGGTCGCGCCGCCATCCTCCACCCCGACAAGGAGAGATGGCTCAACCAGCGCAACAATCGCGTCCAGTTCGCGCGCTGGCAGTCGCGGCGACAAGGGCTGGGGAATCGCGCCGAGCTTCCACGTCGCTATCGCGCTCTCGAGGAACTCAACGCTGTTTGGAACGGCGATGCTCACGAACGATCCTGGCGTAACGCCGAACTCGGCATACGAGCGCGCCAGGCGGTTCGTCCGTTCGTCGAGTTCTCGACGCGTAACGGTGACCTGGTGGTCCGTGATTGCGGGCCAGTCGGGGTGCTCGGCCGCAAAATCGGTGAGCACCTCGGCGAAGCTTCGACCTGTCATCGGAACTGGACGTTCTCGCCCACGGTGACCTTGATCGTTCTGATGATGAACAATGTAGATGTGGAGCAAACACGGGCAGTACTGGAGCGGCTGGGCCTGCCAAGCCGGGATGCCTTCGATCTGCCCACCTCGGGCCTGCGATTCGCCGACGGGGGCCAGGCCCGCATCGAGATTCCCTCCGTCGAAGGACCCGCGGCGCTGGCCGCGGTGGTGGCCGAGGCTGACGCTCGCAGCGTGCCCGTGCACCGGGTGAGCCAGGGCAGCGGCATCATGCTGCAGACCGACGACGAGATCACCGAGATGGTTGCGGTCGGCGGCGCACGAGGCATCGAGGTGTGCCTGTTCGTCGGCCCGCGCGCGTCGTGGGACACGGGGGTGCAGGTGACCACGTCGTCGGGCCGGTCACTGGGTGCGAGCCTGCGCGGCGTCGAGCAGCTCGTCTACGGCATCGAGGACGTGCGCCGAGGGTGCGAGCTGGGCCTGCGCAGCGTGCTCGTGGCTGACGTGGGGCACCTGAGCGTGCTCGGCCGCATGAAGGCTGACGGCGATCTCCCGCCCGATCTGGTGCTCAAGGTCTCGATTTCGCTGCCCGTGGCCAACCCGGCCACGGCCCGGGTCCTCGAAGATCTCGGCGCCAGCACCCTCAACCTGCCCGTCGACCTGTCGCTGCCGCAGATCGCCGCCATTCGCCAGGCCGTGCAGCTTCCGATCGACATGTACGTCGAGGGGGCCGACGATTTCGGTGCGCCCGTGCGCTACCACGAGATCGCCGAGCTGGTAAGGGTGGCCTCGCCCGTGTATCTCAAGTTCACCGTGCGCAACGCGCCGGGCATCTACCCGAGCGGCGAGCATCTCGCCGCGGTCGTGCTGGCCACCGCACGAGAACGCGTGCGCCGCGCGTCTATCGGGCTGACCCACCTGCGCCGGTACGCGCCCGACGCCATGCTCTCACCGGTAACGATGACGCCATGACGTTGTTCTCGATTGACGCGCGCACCGGCGAGCCGCGGACCGGTTCGGTCTTCCAGGACGCCGCCGCCGACGAGGTGGCCGCCGCTGTAGACGCGGCCGTGGCCGCCGCTCCAACGCTCGCGGCCGCGCCGCCTGCGCTCATCGCCGCCCTGCTTCGCGCCATCGCCACCGCCATCGAGGATCTCGGTGACGACCTGCTGCGGGTGGCCGACGAGGAGTCGGCGCTCGGCCTGGTTCGGCTCACCGGCGAGCGCGGACGCACGATGGGCCAGCTCGAAGCCTTCGCCCGCTTCGTCGAAACGGGTGAGCACCTCGACGCAGTGATCGACCGGCGCGATCCGGAGGCCACCCCGCCGCGACCCGACCTGCGCCGGGCCAACGTCGCCGTCGGACCGGTGGCCGTCTTCGCCGCGAGCAACTTCCCGCTGGCGTTCAGCGTGGCCGGGGGCGACACCGCGTCGGCGCTGGCCGCGGGCTGCCCCGTGGTCGTGAAGGCTCACCCGTCGCATCCCGCCACGAGTGAGTTGGTCGCCGGGGCGGTCGCGGGTGCCGTTGCCAGCGTCGGTCTGCCGTCCGGGACGTTCTCGCTGCTC
>Ga0183260_10004800_pt1 | contig 10697 bp, 8 predicted proteins | sample AntDrymUQ4972206_2_FD_129768 | JGI IMG/M metagenome (GOLD analysis project Ga0183260, IMG submission 129768) | Polar desert sand microbial communities from Dry Valleys, Antarctica - metaG UQ497 (22.06) (version 2) (version 2) | ecosystem: Environmental > Terrestrial > Soil > Desert | place...
CACGGCGTGGTCGTGAACCAGGACCTCGGCACGTCGTACTCGCAGGACATCCCCACCACCACCTCCCTGGCCCAGCGGCTGCCCGCCTCCCTCCAGCTGATGTTCATGGCCCAGGCCATCTCACTGCTCATCTCGGTCCCCGTCGCCCTGTTCAGCGCCTACCGGGCCAACTCCCGGTCGGACAAGGCCATCACCGCAGGGGCCTTCGGGCTCATCTCGCTCCCCGGCTTCGCCTTGGCCGTGTTCCTCGTCTACCTGTTCTCCATCCAGCTGGGGATGTTCCCGGCCGTCGGCTACGACCGCATCACCGGCCCCGGAGGCCTCGGCGAGAACCTCAAGTCCGTGGCCCTCCCGGTGGCGGTGCTCTCCGCCGGGCTCACCGCCGTGTACATCCGGCTCCTGCGCAGCGACCTCATCGCCACCCTCCAGGAGGACTTCGTGCTGATGGCCCGCTCCAAGGGCCTGCCCACCTGGCACATCCTCCTGCGCCACGCCCTCCGGCCGTCGTCGTTCTCGCTGCTCACCGTGTTCGGCATCAACTTCGGCACGTTGATCGGTGGCTCGGTGATCGTGGAGACCTTCTTCGTCATCCCCGGCGTCGGCGAGCTGGCCGTGCGCTCCATCCTCCAGCGCGAGTACCTGGTGGTGCAGGGCGTGGTCCTGGTGATCGCCACCGCCTTCGTGCTGGTCAACTTCATCACCGACCTCCTCTACTCCGTGCTCGACCCCCGTGTCCGAAGGGCAGGTGCCTGATGAGCGATGTGATCTCCACGGTGGGCTCCGGCGGCATCGCCACCCCTGCTGCCCTGTCCACGCCCGGGGGCGTCGGCAAGAAGCGCAAGCGGGGTGGCGTGCTCGGCGTGGCCGGCTGGCTCAGCGTCGTCTGGCTGGTGCTGGTGGCCGGGGGCGCCCTGCTGGCGTCGGTCCTGCCCCTCGACGATCCCGACAAGTCCGACTTCCTGGTGCCGGCCAACGCCACCCCCGGCACGGGCGGCCACCTGCTCGGCACCGAGCAGAACGGCTACGACATCTTCTCGCGGCTCATCTGGGGTGGACGGGTGTCGCTGGTGGTGGCCTTCGGTGTGCTCGTCATCGGAATGGTGGTCGGCGGGAGCATCGGCCTGCTGGCCGGCTTCCTGCGTGGACGCGTCGAGACCGTCCTGATGTCGATCGTGGACATCTTCCTGGCCTTCCCGGCCCTCATCCTCCTCATCGCCATCGTGGCCTTCCTCGGGGCGGACCTGAAGAACGTCGTCATCGGCATCTCGCTGGTGTCCATCCCCGCCTTCGCCCGCATCGCCCGGGCCACCACCCTCACCTTCTCCCGGCGGGAGTTCGTGCTGGCCGCTGAAGCCGCCGGGGCCAGCCGCGGGCGGATCCTCGTGCGGGAGATCCTCCCGAACGTCGTGCTACCGCTGCTGGCCTTCGGGCTGCTCGTGGTGGCCATCGCCATCGTGGCCGAGGGCAGCCTGGCCTTCCTCGGCCTCACCTCCCAGGAGACGATCAGCTGGGGCGGGATGATCAACGGCGGACGGCGGGCCCTCCAGCAGGAGGACATCGCCCACACCTCGATGATCCCGGCCGCCATGATGTTCCTCACCGTGCTCGCGGTGAACTTCCTCGGCGACCGGTTCCGGGCCGCCTTCGACGTCAAGGACGCCGCACTTTGACCGATGCCAACCGTTCCACCCGTCGGGTCCTGACGGCGCCGCCCCCCTCCGACGGGCCGCTCCTCGTCGTCGACGACTTCAAGACCCACTTCGACACCCCCGGCGGGCTGGTGAAGGCGGTGGACGGCGTCACCTTCAGCCTCGACCGGGGCAAGACCCTCGGGATCGTGGGCGAGTCCGGCTCCGGCAAGACGGTGCTGGCCCGCTCGATCATGGGCCTGCTCACCTCCCGGAACGTGGTGCGGAGCGGGTCGGCCACCTACAACGGCCAGGAGCTCGTCGGCAGCAAGAACGACCAGCTGCGGGCGCTCTGGGGCACCGAGATGGCCATGGTCTTCCAGGACCCCATGACGTCGCTCAACCCTGTGATGAAGATCGGGCGGCAGATCAACGAGGGTCTGCGGTACCACATGGACCTCCCCAAGGACGAGGCCAACGAGCAGGCGCTGCAGCTCCTCAACTCGGTGGGGATCCCCGATCCGAAGCGGCGTCTCACGCAGTACCCCCACGAGCTCTCGGGCGGCATGCGCCAGCGGGTCACCATCGCCATCGCGCTGGCCTGTGGCCCCAAGCTGCTCTTCGCCGACGAGCCCACCACCGCCCTCGACGTCACGGTGCAGGCCCAGATCCTCAACCTGCTCAACAGCCAGCAGCGGGACCGCCACATGGCCATGGTGCTGGTCACCCACGACCTCGGCGTGGTGGCCGGTCGGACCGACGAGATCGCCGTCATGTACGCCGGCCAGATCGTGGAGAAGGCGCCCACCCGCACCCTCTTCGCCAACGTCCGCATGCCGTACACGGAGGCGCTGCTCAAGTCGATCCCGAAGCTCGAGGATCCGAGCCACACCCGGCTGCAGATCATCGGCGGTCGCCCCCCCGACCTGATCCACCCGCCGCCCGGCTGCCGCTTCGCCCCCCGCTGCCCGTACGCCCAGCCCAAGTGCAACACCGAGCAGCCGCCCCTCATCGAGGCGGAGACGCCCGGCCACCTGTACCGGTGCTGGTTCCCCGTGGGCACCGAGGCCGGCCGGGAGGCGCTGGAGCGCAACCTGGCCCACCACGTGCCGGCCGCCGAGGCCGCCGTCACCGGCAGCTCCACCGCCGCCGCCCAGGTCGACGTGGCCCCGCAGCTGGTGGACGTCGACATCGGGGGCAAGAGCTGATGGCCGGCACCGGCAACGCCCACCTCCGAGATGATGACGACGTCCTGCTGCGCATCGAGGACCTGGTGGTCGAGTTCAAGACGTCGGCTGGGGTGGTCCACGCCGTCTCCGGCATCAGCCTCGACGTCCGGGAGGGCGAGACGCTGGGCCTGGTCGGCGAGTCGGGCTGTGGGAAGTCCACCACCGGGCGCGCCATCATGCAGCTCCCACCGCCCACCGGCGGCCGGGTGCTCTTCGAGGGGGCCGACCTGGCGGCGCTGAGCGGGCAGCAGCTGCGGGAGGTGCGCACGCGCCTGCAGTTCATCTTCCAGGACCCGATCTCCTCGCTCAACCCGCGCCGCAAGGTGAAGGACATCGTGGCCGAGCCCCTGCGGATCTGGAAGCGGGGAACCGACGTCGAGCAGAAGACCCGCGTGAACGAGGTGCTCGATGCCGTCGGCCTCGACCCCAGCGTGGCGGCCGACAAGCGGCCCCACCAGTTCTCCGGCGGTCAGTGCCAGCGCATCTCGATCGCCCGGTCCCTGGTTCTCGAGCCCAAGGTCATCATCTGCGACGAGCCGGTGTCTGCCCTCGACGTGTCGGTCCAAGCGCAGATCCTCAACCTGCTGGAGGACATGAAGGCCCGCTACGGCCTCACCCTCATCTTCATCGCCCACGACCTCGCCGTCGTCAAGAACATCAGCGATCGCGTGGCGGTCATGTACCTCGGCAAGATCTGCGAGGTGGGCTCGCCCGACGACCTCTACGCCACGCCGGCCCATCCCTACACCGCCGCCCTCCTGCGCTCCATCCCGGTGCCGGACCCCACGGTCCCTCCCGTGCAGAGCGGCCTGATCACCGGCGACCTCCCCTCCCCGATCGACCCGCCCGCCGGGTGCCGGTTCCGCACCCGCTGCCCGCTGGCCCAGGAGCGGTGCGCAGTCGAGGAGCCCAAGATCAGGGCGGTCGGTGAGGGCCACTTCGTCGCCTGCCACTTCCCGCTCGTCGGCCCCACCGCCTCCGAAGGCATCCCCGTCGAGGCGAGTGCCGCCGGCCCCTGAGCCACCACGATCCGGCTCGGCACGAGGGGGGTGACGTGAGCCAGCGCCCGGTCAAGGAGTCCAAGTCCCACCGACGGCTCGATCCCGTGACCCGGCGCGCGCTGCTGGTGGAGGCGGCCGCTGACGTGTTCCGCGGGCGCGACCCGAGCGACGTCAGCTTCGAGGAGGTGGCCGAGGCTGGTGGGGTGTCCCGCTCTCTCGTGTACGCCTACTTCGGCGACCGAGGCGGCCTCATCGCCGCCGTGTACCTCCACAACCTGGCGCGCTTCGACCGCGAGCTCGGACGGGCCCTCGACGACCGGCTGCCGGACGAGGTGCGGCTGCGACGCATCATCCGTCGCTACCTGGTGTTCGCCCGCGACAACGAGGCGGCATGGAACGCCATGGCGGCGGCCGGATCCCTGCAGCACCCCGCCGTTCAGGCCGCCCGGAGAGCCCGCATCGAGCGCATCGCGGAGTCCTGGGGATCGACCCCCAGCGCCCGCCTGGTCACCCGAGGGGTGGTCGGCCTGCTGGAGGCCGGCGCCCAGGACTGGGTCGACTACCGAGACTCGGGGCTCGAGCGGGCCACCGACGTCCTCTTCGCCGTCCTCTGGGAGGGCCTCCCGGGGCTCCGGAGCCGGGGCATCGTGGCTGCCAGCTAGATCGAGGGCGATAGCGTTGGTCCCCATGCCTGACGCCCCCGCCATCGAGATCGACCCCGCGGCCAAGTTCGAGGTCACCATCGCCACCGACAAGGGCGACATCGTCGCCCACCTCGACGCCAGCCTCGCCCCCACCACCGTCAACCACTTCGTGGTGCAGGCCCGCAAGGGCTTCTACGACGGGCTCACCTTCCATCGGGTGGTTCCTGGCTTCGTGATCCAAGGCGGCGACCCTGAGGGGACCGGGCGCGGCGGCCCCGGCTACAAGTTCGCCGACGAGCCCGTGCGGGCGCCCTACGTGCTCGGCGCCCTGGCCATGGCCAACGCCGGGCCCGACACGAACGGCTCCCAGTTCTTCATCTGCATCGATGACTGCCAGGACAAGCTGCAGCCGCTCTACAACCTGTTCGGCCACGTCACCTCCGGCATCGAGGTGGCCCAGTCCATCGCCGTGGGCGACAAGATGAGCTCGGTCACGGTCACCGACGCTTGAGCGGGGCGGAGACGGTCACCGAGCACAACCTGGCTGCGCTCCACGAGGCCATCGCCACCACCATCCCCGACCGGGACTGCATCATCTGGCGGGATCGGCGGCTCTCGTGGGCCGAGGTGACCGATCGCACCCGCCGCCTCGCCGACGTGTTGCGCTCCGCCGGTCTCGGACTGCAGCGGCCGCTGGCCCACGGGGAGGGGTGGGAGTCGCCCCACGACCAGGTGGCTCTCTACCTCCACAACGGCAACGAGTACCTCGAAGGCATGCTCGGTGCCGCCAAGGCCCGTTGCGCGGCCATCAACGTCAACTACCGCTACGTGGCCGAGGAGCTCCGCTACGTCCTGGCCGACAGCTCGGCCACCGCCATCGTCTTCCACGGCGCCTTCGTGCCGACCCTCGCCGCCGTCCTGCCCGACCTGCCGTCGCTGCGCCTGCTCCTGCAGGTCGACGATGACAGCGGCGCGCCCCTGCTCCCCGGCGCCATCGCCTACGAAGCGGCCCTGGCGGCGGCGGAGCCACGGCCGCCCACGGACCTGTCCCCGGACGACCTCTACATCCTCTACACGGGGGGCACCACCGGCATGCCCAAGGGCGTGCTATGGCGCCAGGCGGACTTCCTCGCCACCTGCCTCGGCATCCACCAGACCCGGGAGGACCTCGTCGAGCAGGCGGCTGGGGCCACGCTGCGGAACCTGCCGGCACCCCCCTTCATGCACGGCGCCGCCCACTGGAACGCCATCAGCGGGTGGCTGGCAGGCGGCACCGTCGTCATCCAGGACGACCCGCGCCGCCTCGACGCCCTCGACATCCTCGCCACGGTGGCCCGGCACGACGTGACGTCGCTGCTCATCGTCGGCGACGCCTTCGCCCGGCCGCTGGTCGAGGCGCTGCGGGCCGGCGACCACCAGCTCCCGACCTTGCGGTTCCTGCTCACCGGAGGTGCCATCCTGTCCACCGTCGTCAAGGAGGAGCTCTTGGAGCTGCTCCCCCAGCTGCGCATCGTCGACGTGCTCGGGTCCTCCGAGACGGGCCGGCAGGGCGTCAACCGCTCCGATGTCGGGCGAGGAGCCGGCGCCGGCTTTGCGCCGTCACGGTCCGCTGGCGTGCTCTCCGTCGACCTCCAGCGGGTGCTCGAGCCCGGCGATCCCGAGCTCGGTTGGCTCACCCAGACGGGCCGGGTGCCACGGGGCTACCTCGGCGACCCCGACAAGTCGTCCCCCACGTTCCCCCTCATCGACGGGGTGCGCCATGCGGTGGCCGGCGACCGCGCCCGCCTCCTCGCCGACGGCTCCATCGAGCTGCACGGTCGCGACTCGGTGACGATCAACACGGGCGGCGAGAAGGTGTTCGCCGAGGAGGTCGAACAGGCGCTCAAGCGCCACCCCGCCGTGTTCGACGCTCTGGTGGTCGGACGGCCCAGCGAGCGTTGGAGCCAGGAGATCGTGGCCGTCGTGCAGCTCCGCCCGGAGACGGTGGCGACCGACGACGAGCTGCGCGGCACGGTCCGCCAGCACCTGGCCTCCTACAAGGCGCCCAAGGCCTTCGTCCGCGTGGCGAGCGTGGAGCGCAGCCCCAGCGGCAAGCCCGACTACATCTGGGCCGCGGAGGTGGCCGGCAGTAGCGTCTGACGCCCATGCCCCGGCGCACCATCCGCCTCCCCTTCGCGCTCGACCTGCGCCGATCCCTGCACCCGGTGCGCCTCGGCAAGCACGATCCCACCGTGCACCTGGCCCAGACCGCCATGGTGCAGGCCACCCGGACACCTCAGGGGCCGGCCACCGTCCGGGTCGACCACACCGGGGCCGAGCTGGAGGTGGAGGCCTGGGGCGACGGCGCCGACTGGGCCCTCGCCATGGCCCCGAGCACGCTCGGGCTGCTCGACCACCGCACCGGCTTCGCACCCACCCACGGCGTCGTCGCCGACCTCCACCGCCGGGCGGAGGGCCTCCGCCTCCCCCGCACCGAGCGGGTGCTCGAGGCCCTGGTGCCGGCCGTGCTCAGCCAGAAGGTCACCGGCTTCGAGGCCAAGCGGTCCTACCGCCAGCTGGTGGAGCGCTGGGGGGAGCCCGCCCCCGGGCCCGGCGACCTCAAGCTGGCGCCACGCGCGGAGGTGATCGCCGAGCTCGGGTACTACGAGCTCCACGTGGTCGGGGTGGAGAAGAAGCGCGCCGACACGCTCAAGCGGGTGTGCGCCCACGCCTCCCGGCTGGAGGCGGCCGGAGCCCTCAGCTCCCCCGAGCTGCGGGCCCGACTGGAGGCCATCCCGGGCGTGGGTGCCTGGACCTCGGCCGAGGTGGCGCGCCTCGCTCACGGTGATGCCGACGCCGTGAGCGTCGGCGACTTCCACATCAAGAACCTGGTGGCCTACGCGCTGGCCGGCGAGCCGCGTGGCACCGACGAACGGATGCTCGAGCTGTTGGAGCCCTACGCCGGGCACCGGGGGCGGGTCTGCGTGCTGATCGAGTCGGCCGGGATCTCGGCCCCCAAGTACGGCCCCCGGCCGCGCATCCAGCCCCTCGCCGGGCGGTAGCTACTCCTTCAGGGCGACAGCGTTGGGGGTGACGTGCACGGCCGGCTCGTAGGCCTCCACCTCGACGTCGTGAGCCCGGGTCTGCACCGCTGATCGCAGCGCCCGTCGGCAGGCGGCGCAGGGTCCGTAGAAGCGCTCCTCACCATCGACGTGGCAACGAGGGCACGTGAAGGGCAGGGTGTCAGGCTCGGCCGGTGAGGTCACGGCTCCACGTTCGCACACGCCGCGAGCCGAGGGTGGTCATTCGAACCGGTAGAGGTTGGCCGGCTCGAACTCCTCACCGGCGGTGGCCACCTCGGTACCGGCGCGCATCGCGCCGAGTGCCTGGATCACCGCCTCGCAGTCCCCCTCCAACGTGCGGTAGGACCCGTTCCACACCACCCAGATGGTGGCGCCGCCGGCCTCCTCCAGCACCGTCGCCGCAAAGGCGGCCGGATCGGCGCGGTCGTTGCGCTCGGTGTAGTCGCGCCAGTCGACGAAGCGGGGATCGCCGGCCAGGGGGTACGGCACGATGCGGTCGGGGCCGCCGGCGGCGTCGAGCGCCCGCTCGATGCTCGGGCCGAGCTGGTCGGGGCACACCACCACGTGGTCGCCTGCCTGCCCGTCGCGGGTGATGCGTTCGGCGAGGCCGCCCGCCTGGGTGCGCTCCACCGTGGCGTTGAGCCCGAGGCCCACCAGGCACAAGGCCACCAGCGGGCCAGCCAGGCCGAGTCGGAGCCAACCTCGGGGGAGCAGGGCCAGGCCGCGTGCCGTCAGGAGCAGGAGCGACGGGACGACGGCGGCGGCGTAGCGAGAGGCGAAGGCGCTCCCGCTCAGGTAGCCGGCCAGCCCGCCGCCCGCGAGGGTCAGGGCGACCACCGCCGCCAACGGCACCGCCACCGGTGCCGGCCCTGGGCCCAGCTCGATCCCGCCTCCGGGGGATCGTCGCCCGAACAGGCCCAGGACCACCAGGACGACGATGAGCACGCCGACCAGGGCGCTCTCGGTCGCCTCTCCCCCGCCGAGGTCCAGCACCGTGAGGGCGGCCGCCTGGGTGGGCCGGGCCGGCACCGCCCACGGCGTTCCCGTCTGCTCGAGCTGGGTGAGGAGGCTGGGCACCCAGGGCAGGAAGGAGATCGTGCCGACGACCACTGCGCCGATGCACCGGCGGACGGCGCTTCGGGTCTTGGGTCGCCGCCACCACGTCAGGACCAGCAGGAGGCCCACGGATCCGACCAAGTACAGCGACCAATAGTGGGTCCACAGCAGCGCCGACACCACGGCGGACAGACCGGCCAGGCGGAGCCATGAGGCGTGGTCGAGGCAGCGCGGGAGCAGGACGGCGCCGGCCAGCACGAGCAGCAGCACCAGCGAGTACATCCGCACCTCGGAGGCGTACCGGACCGCGAACGGCGAGAGCGACAGGAGGACCAGTGCCCAAGCCGCCGTGGTGCGTCCGCCGAGGCGTCGGCCAGCCAGCCAGGCCAGGGGAAGCGCCGCAAGCGCGAACACGCCTGACAGGGCCCGCAGGGCGACATCGCCGGTGCCGAACACCTCGCTCCACCCGTGCAGGAGCCAGTAGTAGAGCGGGGGGTGCCCGTCCCGGCGGAGGGCCACCCCGATCTCATCAAACGGGAGCGAGGAGATGTTGGCCGAGAGCGCCTCGTCGAGCCACAGGGGGGAGACGGTGACGAACCGGGCCACCACGCCGATCAGGACGGCGAGGCCCACGCCGAGGCGCAGCAGGGTCGAGCCGCTGCTCGACGGGCGCGGCCCAGCCGGGCCCTCGGCCGCCGGGGAGTGCACGACCTCCACCGTGTCTCGAGCCATGGCGCCACACCTCAGCCGATCCCGGGGTGCGCTGTCGACTCGCGGACGGTGCGGAGGACCGCGGGGGGCTCCAGGTACGCTCGCGGGCTCCCTGTCGCCCACCCTGGAACGAACATGCCGACCGCTGCCCCCACGTCCGATCCGTCGACCCCTGCCACCGACCCGGGCGACGTCGTCGTCATCGGTGCCGGTCCCGCCGGGCTCACGGCTGCCTACGAGCTGGGCAAGCGCGGCGCCACCGCCACCGTCCTGGAGGCCGACACCGTCGTCGGCGGCATCAGCCGGACTGTGGTCGCCGACGGCTATCGCTTCGACATCGGCGGCCATCGCTTCTTCACCAAGGTCCCCGAGGTGGAGGCCCTCTGGCACGAGATCCTGGACGAGGAGGACTTCATGCTGCGGCCGCGCTCGAGCCGCATGTACTACCAGGGGAAGTTCTACGACTACCCGATCAAGATCGTGAACGCGCTGACGAACCTCGGCCCGATCGAGGCGATCCGCTGCGGCCTGTCGTTCTTCTGGGTCCGGCTTCGGCCGCCCCGCAACCTGGACACCCTCGAGGGCTACATCGCCAAGAACTACGGGTGGCGCCTCTACCACCACTTCTTCAAGACCTACAGCGAGAAGGTGTGGGGCGTTCCCCCGGCGGAGATGTCGGCCGATTGGGGTGCCCAGCGGATCAAGGGCATGACCCTCTGGAGCGCGGTGTGGGAGCCCCTGCGAGCCAAGCTGGCGGGCGGCCGGAAGGACCGCTCGAAGCAGGTGACCAGCCTCATCGAAGAGTTCCAGTACCCCAAGTACGGGCCCGGGATGATGTGGGAGCGCTGTCACGAGCTCGTCGAAGCCCAGGGCTCGACGGTCCACTTCCAGGCCGCGGTCACCAAGATCGCTCACGGGGACGGTCACGCCACGTCCGTCACGGCCGGAGACGCGACCCATCAGGCGGATCACGTCATCTCCTCCATGCCGTTCCCTGCCCTGCTCCGGGCGATGGATCCACCGCCCCCCGCCGAGGTGCTGGGCGCCGCTGACGACCTCTCCTTCCGCGACTTCCTGTCCGTAGCGCTCGTGGTGCCGGAGGACAGGGTGGCGTGGACCGACAACTGGATCTACATCCACGATCCCGGCGTCAAGACGATGCGGGTGCAGAACTTCGGCTCGTGGTCACCACACCTGGTGAAGGACGGCCGGAACGTGCTGGGCCTCGAGTACACGGTCCTCGAGGGCGACGAGTGGTGGACCGCCAGCGATGAGGACCTGATCGCCAAGGGCACCGCCGAGCTCGTGTCGCTCGGCCTCATGCAGGCGGACGATGTCGAGGCCGGCTACGTGGTGCGGATGCCGA
>Ga0183260_10004801_pt1 | contig 10696 bp, 12 predicted proteins | sample AntDrymUQ4972206_2_FD_129768 | JGI IMG/M metagenome (GOLD analysis project Ga0183260, IMG submission 129768) | Polar desert sand microbial communities from Dry Valleys, Antarctica - metaG UQ497 (22.06) (version 2) (version 2) | ecosystem: Environmental > Terrestrial > Soil > Desert | place...
CCGTGAGCGACAGCCGCTCGCCGGCGCGTACGGCAGCGACGACCTGTGCCGTGTGATTGCGCAAGTCTCGGACCGAGATCTCTCGTGCCATCGGGGCACCAGCGTAGCAACAGGTGCTACCGACTGCTACACCGGCCGGTGTGCCTGGCTCCCAGCGGTAGCGGCGCGAGCCGGACGAGGTCGCCGAGCAGCTCGGCCAAGCGCGAGGGGTGCTGCTCCCACATGAAGGCCACCGCCGCTCGCGCGTGCTCCCAGGTCATCTGCCAGGGCAGCAGCGGAAGATCGGTGGACGGTGGCGTGAAGTCGAGCTCGGCTGTCGCGCGGATGACGAGGTCGGCGTCCGCGAGGGTGAACCGTCCGGACTCTGTGATGCGACCCGCGGCGTGATCCGCCGGGAGTGTCTCCTCGGCAACCAGCGCCTCGCGCAACGCATCCCGATCGCGTGCCCGGAGGTAGTGGGCGTCGTCGTGGAGCGACTGGTCATACCAGCAGTCGTATAGGTCAGGCTCGCGCTCGAAGGCCAGTCGCTCGGCGGCGATGATTACGGCACGCGCTTGGCGGTCCGAGAGGCCGAGACGATCGTCGTCGACGCGCATGTCGTCACAATGTGCCACGGCCACGCTCCGGCTCCGCGGCTTCCCGCCCTTTGTCACAGCAGCGCCGCAGTCCAAGAGCATTTGCTGGTCACCGTTACGGCATGTGCCGGCCCGTGCTTCGGGTGTCAGGTGCGCACCCGCACCTGCATCGCGTCGACTGCGGTCAGTCCGTCGGGCCGGGTTGGATCACCGAGAACGAGGCTCCCTGCGGATCGATCATGCCGGCGAGCCGCTCGATGGGCATGTCCATCGGCTCCATCGTGATCGTCGCCCCGAACGCGTGGCGTACCCCGCGAGGTCAGCCGCTAGCATTGCTAGCACGATGGCGGCGCTGAGCATTAGAGACTTGGACGACGAGGTCAAGGAGCGTCTGCGCGTGCGTGCGGCGGAGAACGGACGCTCGATGGAGTCCGAAGTTCGCGCGATTCTCACCGAGGCCATGCGCGATCACGATCCGGCGGAAGGTCTGTTCACCGCGTTGCTGGCGCGCGTCGGTGAGCTTGGCGGCGTCGAGCTTGACCTGCCGAAGCGCCGGACGCCCGTGCGCGGCGTCACCCTCGTCGCGTGATCGTCCTGGACACCAACGTGGTGTCCGAGCTGATGCGCCCGGGGCCCGCGCCGGCGGTGGTCGGCTGGGTACGGGGCTGCGATGCGCGCGAGCTTCAGACCACGGCGATCACCGTCGCCGAGATCGGGTACGGGATCCGTCGTCTCGCCGATGGCCAGCGCCGAGATCGGCTGCAGTCCGCGGCGGACGAGCTGTTTGGGCGCTTCGCGAACCAGGTGCTTACCTTCGACATCCCCGCCGCCGAGCAATACGCGTCCCTGGTCACCGAAAGGAACGCGCCGGTCGGCCGATCGACGGGTTCGACGCGCAGATCGCCGCGATCTGCTTGGCCCACGGCTCGACGTTGGCCACGCGCAACACCAAAGACTTCGAGGGCCCCGGCGTGACAGTCATCGATCCGTGGGCGGGTTGAGAACAAGGGTCCACGGCTTTCGACCGGCGGGCTCGCGCGGGGACGCGCCTTGACCGCGAGTCAGGCAAGCTAGCGTTGCGTCCGATGCTGAACGGTATGCGCGTAGGGACGATCTTGTTCACGTGATGGGGGGCCACAGCCAGCTCGTCGCGTTCATCTGGTCGGTCGCGGACCTGCTGCGCGGCGACTACAAGCAGTCGGAGTACGGCCGGTGATCCTGCCGTTCACCGTGTTGCGGCGGTTGGATTGCGTGCTCCAGCCGACGAAGCCCCTGGTGTTGGAGGCGATGCAGCGCCACGGGCATCGGCCAACCCCGATCCCATCCTGCGCCGGGCGGCCGGCGACCTCGGCTTCTACAACACGAGCGAACTGAATCTCCGCAGACTGCTGGGAGATCCGCAGAATCTGGCCGGAGCGCTCCAAGAGTACATAGGAGCGTTCTCCGGGGGTAGCCGAGACGTTCCAGCGGTTCAGCCTCAGCGAGCAAATCGTGCGTCTGGACGAGGCCGACCTGCTCTACCTCGTCGTCGGAAAGTTCGCCGACATCGATCTGCATCCCGACGCTGTCGGGAGTCTGCAGATGGGCTACGTGTTCGAAGAGCTGATCCGGCGCTTCAGCGAGCAGTCGAACGAAACTGCGGGGGAGCACTTCACTCCGCGCGAGGTCATCCGGCTGATGGTCGATCTGCTCTTCGCCGGCGACAGCAATGAGCTGCGCACCGAGGGGATAGTCAAGACACTGTACGACCCGGCGTGCGGAACGGGAGGCATGCTCAGTATCGCCGAGGACTACCTGCGCGAACTCCACCCGGACGGCCAGCTCGAAGCGTTCGGTCAGCAGCTGAACGCCGAGTCCTACGCGATCTGCCGCTCGGACATGATGCTCAAGGGCCAGGACGCGCGGAACATCGCGTTCGGCAACACCCTGTCCAACGACCAGCACGATCGCCAATTTGACTACATGTTGTCCAACCCGCCCTTCGGCGTGGAGTGGAAGAAGATCGAGGCGGCGGTCAAAGAGGAGCGGGACACCCTCGGTCACGCCAGCCGCTTCGGTGCGGGCCTCCCGCGGATCAACGACGGCAGCTTCCTGTTCCTGCAGCACATGATCAGCAAGATGAAGCCGGCCGAGGAGGGTGGGTCGCGCATCGCGATCGTCTTCGACGGATCGCCGCTGTTCACCGGGCGGCGGGGGTCGGGCGAGTCGGAGATCCGTCGCTGGATCATCGAGAACGACTGGCTTGACGCTGTCGTCGCGCTGGGCCGGCCACGTCCTTTTCCGCGGCGCGGGCTGGAGGGCGCTCGCTGGGCTACGGCCAGGGCAGGTCGAGTGCGAGGGCGACGGTGCTGAGCTTGATGACGGGCCGCTGGTCAGTCGGGACGGGCTGGAAGTCGTGGGCACGGTAGAACGCTTCGGCGCGCTCATCGATCGCGTCGACGACGATGATCCGGCCGCCGGCGCTGCGTGCGGCGGCGACGATCGTGGCGAACGCGTGGATGAGCAGCTCGCTGCCGAGCCCGTTGCCCTGCAGGCGCTCGTGTAGCGCGAGCTTGGCGAGCAGGATGGCCGGGATGCGAGCGGGTGCGCCGCGACCGATGCTTCGTGGTGCCTGCTCGCGCTCGAGCAGGTGCGGGGCGACCGCGAAGTACCCGACGACCTCGCCCGGGTCGACGACGAGCACGGAGGTTCGGGTGCCCTGTCCGGTCGCGGTGCGCGCGTGCCGTGCCAGCCACTCGTCCAGTTCCGCGTTGCCGCAGCGAAAGGCGTCCAATTCGTGATGCGGCGCGAGCGACTCGAGCCAGTAGCTCACCCGGCCGTGATCTGCTCTCGGCGTCTCGCGCTGTCGGCTGCGCGGGCAAGGCCTGGCGCGTCGTCGGGCTCGTCCAGCGACGCGATGAGTCGGTCGAAGTAGCTGGCTGGCACGACGGTCGTCGCCTGCTCGGCGACGACGGACTCGGCGCGCTGCAGCGCAGCAAGCACCATGAACCCGGACACCGATTCGTCCATCAGCGCGGCGGCCTGCTCGATCTCGCTTCGCTCAAGCGGGGTTAGCCGGGCTTCGATTCGTTGTGCCTTGCTCGCCATGCCTTCCTTTCTATCACTACCGTACAAACGTACGGTAGCACAACGCCGCGGCCACCACTGCGGGCCTGGGCATGTGGCGCGGGTCGTCCGCGAAAGCACGCAGCAGATTGATCAGGTGCTCGACCCGCCACCGGTGCGATGTGCTCGTCCAGTAAGCGTCAGCCGATCGCGCGGAGGGGCGCTCGGCGGGTGCCAGCGAGCGCAGTGCTTCTTCGAGTTCGCGTTCGAGGCGCTCGACCCGGTTACGAGCTCGCTGCGACGCTCGCGGACCGCAGCGACGTTCCCGACATGGCGAGACCCGGACTCGAACCGGGGACACCACGATTTTCAGTCGTGTGCTCTACCAACTGAGCTATCTCGCCGCGGCGCAGGAGGATACCGGCGGTCGTTCACGTCGCGGCCACGCACGCGCGACCGGATCATCTAGCGTTCGCGGCCCGTGCCTGCCGTCACGACCGCCGTGGTGCCCGTCGCCGGCCTCGGCACGCGCCTGCTGCCGGCGACGAAGTCCCAGCCCAAGGAGATGCTGCCCGTCGGCGGCAAGCCGGTCGTCCAGCACGTCGTCGAGGAGCTGGCCGCGGCGGCGATCGAGCGCGTCGTCTTCGTCACCGGCCGTGGCAAGAGCGCGATCGAAGATCACTTCGACCGCGACTGCGTGCTGACGGACGTGCTCGAGCGTCGCGGTGACGAGCAGCTGCTCCGCCGCCTCGCCTTCGAGCGGCTCGGCCTCGCGTTCGCCTACACGCGCCAGCCCGAGCCGCTCGGGCTCGGCGACGCCGTGCTCTGCGCGGAGGGCTTCACCGGCGACGGTCCGTTCGCCGTCGCGCTCGGCGACGCGATCCTCGGCGGCGTCGACGGGCCGCCGCCGGTCGTCGCTCGCTTGGCCGCCGCGCTCGAGCACCACGACGCCGACTGCGCCGTGGCCGTGCGCGGCGTCGCGCGCGAGCACACCGGGCGCTACGGGATCGTGTCGACGCATGGCGACGGCGACGACGACATCGGCGACGGCGTCGCGCGCGTCGAGGCGATCATCGAGAAGCCCGACCCGCGAACCGCTCCGAGTACGCTCGCCGTCGCGGCGCGCTACGTCATGACGTCCGCGATCTTCGACGCGCTGCGCGCGACGCCGCGCGCGGCCAGCGGCGAGCTCGAGCTCACGGACGCGATCGCGCGGCTCGTCGAGGACGGCCGCACGGTCGTCGCGGTCCGCCTCGGCGATGTCGTCCGCCACGACATCGGCACGCACGAGAGCTACGCCTCCGCCTTCCTGCACTTCGCCCTCGCCGATCCCGACCACGGCGATCGCCTGCGCGCCGAGGCGCGCGCGCTGCTCGATGACGGCGACCGCTAGCGCGCCGGCGCGCGCGGGTCTCGTCGGCCACCCCTCCGACGGCTTCGGCGGCGCGACGCTGAGCGTCACGCTCGAGAACTTCCGCGCCGACGTGCAGGCGGCGCCGGCGCAGGCACTCGACATCGCGCCCGCCGGCGACGGTCAGTGGCCGGAAGGCGGGCTGCCGCTCGTCAGCGCCGCGGTCATCTGCCTGTGCCGTCACTGCGTCGCGATCGGCGCGCCGTTTCACGGCCGCGCGCGGATCCGGTACGCCTCGACGATCCCGCGCCAGGTCGGACTCGGGGGCTCGAGCGCGATCGTCATCGCGACGCTGCGTGCGCTCGCCGCGCTCGCCGGCACGGACATCGCGCGCGAGCAACTGCCGGCGCTCGCGCTGTCGGTCGAGACCGAAGAGCTCGCCATCGCCGCGGGGCTGCAGGACCGCGTCGTGCAGACCTACGGCGGCCTTGTCTTCATGGACTTCGACGAGGCGCTCGTCGCCGAGCACGGCCACGGCCGCTACGAGCCGCTGTCGTCCGCGCTGCTGCCCGAGCTGTTCCTTGCATGGCACCCCGCGGCCGGCAGCGCATCGGGCGCCGCGCACGCCGGCGTGCGCGAGCGCTTCGCCCGCGGCGAGCGGCGCGTCGTGTACGCGATGCATACGCTCGCCCGCTTCGCGCACGAGGCGCGCGCGGCACTGATGACCGGCGATCGCGCCGCCTTCGCCGCGGCGCTCGATGCCGGCTACGACGTGCGCGCCTCGGTCTACGAGCTCGATCCGCGCCACAGCGCGATGATCGAGCACGCCCGGCTGCTGGGCCTGAGCGCGACCTACACCGGATCGGGTGGGGCGATCGTCGGCGTCGCATCCGATCCCGATGCGGTCGTGCGGCTGGCGCGCGAGCTGAGCGCCGAGGGCGTCAGCGTCGCGCCGGCGCTCGTCGGCGGCGGGGAGAGGGCCGCCACGAGCGCCGGCGGTTGATCAGCTCGTCACTTCCCGTCGCGCGCGGCGACGGCCGTGTCGGGGTTGTCGGAGAACAGCCCGTCGACGCCGAGCTCGAAGAACTGCTCGTACTCGCCGAACGCGTTGCCGTAGGCGTTGGGATCCGCACCCGCCGACGAGCGCAGCTCCAGCGGGAGGAACTGGTTCTCGTTGCGGAACGTGTAGGGGTGCACCTTCAGCCCGGCGGCGTGCGCGTCGGCGACGAACGTCGTCGGCGCCAGCGACTTGCCGGTGGCGTCGCGGGGCACGATGTAGCCCTTCGACGGCCCGACGCCGTCGGCGTACTTCGCGATCGCTCGCAGGCCGGCCGGCGTGGCCATGTTGGCGTACGTCGTCGTGTCACGCGTCCCGACGAGATCGAACGGCTGCCGTGCCGGCGCGTCGAGCAGCTGCACGAGCGACACGCGCAGCACGCGATCCAGCGCCTTGAGGTTGCCCGTCTCGAAGGACTGGACGAACACGGGCGCGCCGCGCCTGTCGAGGCCGTTGCGCCGCAGGGCGGCGACGAGCGGCGGCTCGAGCGCGAGGCCGAGCTTGCGGAAGTACGTCGGGTGCTTGGTCTCGGGATAGATGCCGATCGTGCGGTCCAGCTCGCGCGACAGCCGCCGCGTCAGGCCGATGACCTCCTGGAATGTCGGGATCTCGTAGCGGCCGTCGTAGATCGTGTTGCGCTGGCGCACGGCCGGCAGGCGCTCCTTGGCGCGCAGCGTCTTGAGCTCGGCGAGCGTGAAGTCCTCGGTGAACCAACCCGTGACCGGGGTGCCGTCGATCGTCTTCGTCGCCTTGCGCGCCGCGAAGTCCCGGCGCGTCGAGACGTCGGTCGTCCCGGAGATCTCGTTCTCGTGGCGCGCGACGAGGACGCCGTCCTTCGTGCTGACGAGGTCGGGCTCGACGTAGTCGGCGCCCATGCGGGCGGCGAGCTCGTAGCTTGCGAGCGTGTGCTCGGGACGGTAGCCCGATGCGCCGCGGTGGCCGATGACCAGCGGCTTGGCGTTGTGGTCGTGACCGTGTCGGCGGTCGTCGTCACCGCGGCCGCGATCAGCGAATGATGGGCCGGCCATGATGGCGGCGATCAGCAGGATGAGCGCGCCGGCGACAAGCGGCCGCGCGCGGAGATGGAGAGAGCGCATGCCGGGCACTCAAGCGCCGTCGCCGGGTGGCGCTGTGAAGGGGGCGTGACGACCGTGTATAGATCTCGGGCCGGTCCCCGCTGCCAGGGGCGATGCTGTCGGAGAACTCCCTTCAGCGCCCCGACCACGCGCGTAGCTCCGCAAGCGGGTCGACCGGATAGCCGCCCGGCACCCGCCAGCCGACGTTCCAGATCTCGAAGTGCAGGTGCGGACCGCTCGCGGTCCCCGTCGCGCCGACCGCGCACAGGTGCTGCCCGCGGGCGACCGCCTGGCGCTCGCGCACGGCGGTCGAGCCGCGCACGCAGTGTGCGAAGAAGTAGTCGCGCCCGTCGACGGCATCGAGCACGACGTACTCGCCCGCGCCGCCGGACTGGTAGCTCGCCGAGCTGACCGTGCCGGCGTACGGCGCGACGACCGGCGTGCCCGACGCCGCCATGATGTCCTGGCCCTCGTGGACGTGTCCCGTGCGCCCGGCGCCGAAGCGCGCGTCGGGGCCGCCGAAGTCAAACGCGCCGGCGACGGGGAAGACTCCCGGTCCGCCCGGCGAGACCCCGGGCGCCGGCAGCCCGGCCGGCGGCGCGGGAGCGGGCGCCGGCGGCCTGATCACGACGATCACAGCGCGCCCGGGCCGCTTGGCGCTGCGCCGCAACGTGTGTCCGCGCGAGTCGGAGGCGTGCAGTCGCACGAGGTAGCGCCCGGCGCGCAGCGCGATCGCGCGCGGCCATCGCACCTTGACCGTCCGGCTCGTCCGCACCCAGCCCAGCGCGATGCCCGTGAGCTTCTTGTTGCGCGGCATGCGCAGCACGGCGATCCGCGCCTTCACCTTCTTCACGCCCCGCTGGCGCACGCGGAAGCTGATCTGCGGCGGCTTGCTCGCGGCGATCACGCGTCGGGGCGTCAGCTGCAGCCTCGTCGCCACCGGCCGCTTGTCGGGCTTGGGCAGCGCGGAGCCGTAGGCGGTGCCTCCGTTGCGAGCCGGTCCCGGCGTTGCGCCTGCCGACGCGGGGGCGGTTGGCGCGAGCACCGTCGCAGCGACGGCGACCAGGAGCACGACCCGCCTGGTGAGGGCGCGCGGGCGCATGTCCTCAGGGTCGGCGATGGCGGCCTGCGGCTCAAGCCGTGCAAGACGACGCGCAGCGGGTCACCTGCCGAGCTGGATCTGTTGGTGGAGAGTGGTCGCAACACGCCTGCTACCTGGGTAGCATTCATCGCATGAAGCTCAGCGTCAGCCTGTCCGACGACGACGTGGCCCTGCTCGATGAATATGCACGCACGTCTGGTCTACGGTCTCGCTCCGCGGCCCTCCAGCACGCGATCGGCCTGCTACGGCACGCAGATCTGGAGCAGGACTACGCCGCAGCCTGGGAGGACTGGGAGTCCTCGCCGGAGCGAGCGGCATGGGAGGGCACGGTCGGCGACGGGCTCGCAGATGCGCCGCGGTGAGGTGCGACTCACCGATCTCGACCCTGCACGCGGGAGCGAGGCAGACAAACGCCGACCCGCGATCGTCGTCAGCAACGACCGCGCCAACGCGACCGCGGCGCGCCTGGGAAGGGGCGTGGTCACCGTGGTCCCGATCACGAGCAACGTCACGCGCGTGTTCGCCTTTCAGGTCTTGTTGCCGGCAGAGCTGACCGGGCTGCGGATCGACTCCAAGGCGCAATGCGAACAGGTTCGCTCCGTCTCGGTACAGCGGCTGGGGCCGATCCTGGGCCGGCTTCCAGCGTCGATCATGGGCCACGTGGACGAGGCCCTCCGCCTGCACCTTCAGCTATAGGCGTTGACCGACCCCTGACACAGGGCCCCTACGGGTTCTTGCGCTCCTCATCGCGCAACGCCTCGCGTAGCCGCTGCACCTCGCGCAGCAGCTCGCGCTGGCGGCGGATGACGTCGTCCAAGCGCCGGCCCACGCCACCACCGGATCCGCCCGAGGGCGTCGTTGTCGTGCCCGTGCCGCCCGGCGACGCCGGCGGCGGGGCGGTCGCGCTGTCGTCGGCGGCGCCCGGCGCGGCGGCGTCCTCGGGGACGTCCCCGGTCTCGATGTAGCGCTGGGTCTTGGCCTCCGCCTGCGGGTCGCGGTCGTTGTCGAAGATCGCGACGAGCTTGTTCGTCGCGGCGTCGACGACGACGGTCTTCGAGACCGCGTTGGCGCTGTTGGGGATGATCGACGTCAGGTAGACGAGCCGCCCGCGCACGAACACCGGCCGCGGCTCGACGACCTTGAAGTTGCCCGACCCACCGCTGGCGTTGTTGCCCTCGCCGAAGTCGATGCCGGGAATCGAGACGGCGCGCACGGCTTCGATCGCGCGCCGGTTGCCGCTCAGCGACGTGCGGGCCGGAACGCGCCAGATCCGGGTGTGCCCGGTGACCGCGTCGGTGAGGAAGATCGCGCTGGCGGCGAAGGCACGCCCGTAGGGCTCGGCGACGGTGACCCACTGGCGTCCGAGCTTGTCGCCGAAGTCGACGAGGTACGGCTGCTTGTTGGTCTCCGTGTCCTCGATCCGCGTCTGGTTCTCGTGCACGAACCAGGCGTTCCAGACGCCGCCCTGGTACTGGTAGGCGTCCTGGACACGGCGCGCCTGGGTGTCGGGGAAGATCCGACCGCTGTTGGCGAGCTCGGGGCGCTTGGCGGCCTCCTCCGGCTCGAGGTCCTCGATGTTCCCGTTCGGCGAGACGACGAAGACCCCGCCCAGCACCGGCCGGCGCACGAGGAAGCCCTTGTACTCGAGATAGGGCACGACGATCCGCGGCCCGGCGGGCGTCTCGATGCCGACCGGCTCCTCGAGCCTGACGAAGAAGCGCTCCTTCAGCAGCCGCCAGCGCAGGTTGTCGGTGATCTGCAGGCCTGGCGCCACCGCCAGCTCGGCATCGACCTGGCGCAGCGAGCGCGCGGTCTGCTCGGCGTCGAGCTCGACGAGGCCCTGGCTCTTCTTGGAGAAGATCCGAAAGACGCCCTGCGGCGTGCGCAGCGCCGTCCATTTCAAGCCACCCGGCGTGTTGACGATGCGGAAGTTCGTCAGCGTCTCGGTCGGCGAGTTGAACGCGCTCGAGGCGTTCTGCTCGGCGACCTCGCGCGGGATGATCCGCACCTGCCCGCCCGGCGGCAGGCCGTCGATCTGCTCGTAGGTCGTCCCGTCGACGATCGCCTTGCCGACGAGCGGACCGTTGAGCGCCGAGCCGAAGACGAAGAGCACGAACGCGAGCGCCGGGAAGGCGATCAGCCATGCGGGCGGCCGCACACCGGAGCGCAGGTCCTCGAGCGTCGTCCAGCTGCGCCGCGAACGGCGAAACAGGACGGCTCCCGCGGCGAGCAGCAGCAGTGGCGGCAGCCACACGATCGGCGCCGTCCAGAAGAACATCGCCAGGCTGTGCCAGATCGGGCGTATGAGCCACAGCACCACCAGCACGACGATGCCGAGCACGATCGGGACCGGGTTGAGCTTCGGGACGCGCACGCTGGCGGCGACTCTAACCAACGAGCGGTTGCTCGCACCCGCGTCTTCAGGTCGCAGACGCCGTCATGTCCGGTGATACTTCGCGCCGCGGCGTTGGCCCGTGCGTGTGAGGCGGC
>Ga0183260_10004802_pt1 | contig 10695 bp, 10 predicted proteins | sample AntDrymUQ4972206_2_FD_129768 | JGI IMG/M metagenome (GOLD analysis project Ga0183260, IMG submission 129768) | Polar desert sand microbial communities from Dry Valleys, Antarctica - metaG UQ497 (22.06) (version 2) (version 2) | ecosystem: Environmental > Terrestrial > Soil > Desert | place...
GCGCGCCGATCTTCGCCGCCGAGGAGGTCATCGCCGAGTCGGCGATCGAGTTCGAGCACGACGTCGAGGACACCGAGGAGGTCGTCGAGAAGTTCAAGGACTTCCTCGACCAGGTCTCGCCGGGCGACTTCGCCGGCGACGACGGGTAGCTACAGCGCCAGCTGCACGACGCGCCCGATCAGCTCGTCGAACCCGATGCCCGCCGCTTCTGCGGCCTGCGGCAGCAGCGAGGTGGCGGTCAGCCCGGGGATCGCGTTGGCCTCCAGCACCAGCAGCTCGCCGCTGTGCTCGTCGAGCATGAGGTCAATCCGCGCGAAGCCCGCGCAGCCGAGCACGTTCCAGACGTGCAGCGCCAGCTCCCGCGCGCGATCGGCGACCTCGGCGGAGAGCTCGGCGGGGCAGACGAAGTCCGTGCGGCCGATCTCGTAGCGCGCCTCGTAGCGATCGTCCTCGTGCGGGATCGCCTCGACGACGGGCAGTACGAGCGGCTCCCCCCCACCGTCGCGGTCGAGCACCGAGACCGCGAGGTCGCGGCCGTCGACGTGGCGCTCGAGCAGGACCTTGTCGCCGTAGGAGAACGCCGCCACGAGCGCGCCGGGCACGTCCTTCGCCTCGCGCGCGAGCTTGATGCCGAGCGCGGATCCCTGGTTTGAGGGCTTGACGACGAGCGGAAAGCCGAGGCGCTGCTCGATCGCCGGCAGCGCGTCGGCGGCGCCGAGCTCCTTGAACGCGGTCTCGTTGAAGGCGAAGAAGTCCGGCGTGGGGATGCCCGCGTCGAGCATGTGGTGCTTGGCGATGACCTTGTCGGCGCAGCGGATGCACGCCGAGACGCCCGACCCGGTGTACGGGATGCCGACGGCCTCGAGCAGCTCCTGGACGGTGCCGTCCTCGCCGTCGCGGCCGTGCAGGGCCACGAACGCGACGTCCGGCGACGCTTCGCGCAGGCGCGCGACGAGGTCGTGGCCGACGTCGATCGCGATGACCTCGTGACCCAGGCGCTCGAGTGCGTCCTGCACGCGCACTCCGGATTTCAGCGAGATCTGGCGCTCCAGCGAGCGCCCGCCCTTGAGCACGGCCACCCTCCGCGAGGAGCCCACGCGCGTCAGCCTTCGCTCGCGCCCGGCCGCCGGCGGCGGGTCGGCAAGGTGGGTGACGGCGCGGGCGCGGGCAGGTGCAACACGTCGGCGAGCGCGGCGTCGGGCTGCGCCGGCGCGGGCTCGTGTGCCGGTGTCACCGCGGGGAACGTGCCGGTCAGCGTCCCGTAGAGCTCGATCTGCTCGCGCACGACCTCGCCGATGCGCCGCACGCCTTCGCGGATGTCGGCCTCGCCGACGCCGGAGAAGTTCAGCCGCATCGAGTTCGCGCCGCGCCCGTCGAGATAGGCCGCGCGCCCGGGCACGAACGCCACGTGCTGGTCGAGCGCGCGCGCGAGCAGGTCGGTCGTGTCGATGTAGTCGGGCAGCGTCGCCCAGATGAACAGCCCGCCCTGCGGATGCGTCCACTTGCACTCGGGCCCGAAGCACTCCGCGAGCGCGTCGAGCATGACGTCGCGCCGGCGGCGGTAGATCTCCTTCAGCGAGTGCACGTAGTCCTGCCAGCGCCCGCTGGCGAAGTACGCCGCGACGAAGAACTGCGTCAGCGAAGACGAGCACAGATCGGCGGCCTGCTTGCCGACGTTCATCTTGTCGAGCACGGGCCGCGGCCCGACGCTCCAGCCCAGCCGCACGCCGGGCGACAGGATCTTCGAGAACGTGCCGAGGTAGATCACGAAGTCGCCGCCGTCCAGCGAATAGAGCGTCGGCAGCGGGTCGCCCTCGTAGCGCAGCAGGCCGTAGGGGTTGTCCTCGAGCGCCAGCAGCTCGCGCTCGCGGATGACCTCGACGAGACGCCGGCGGCGCGGCAGCGACATCGTCGTGCCGGACGGGTTCTGGAAGGTCGGCACGGTGTAGATGAACTTCGGCGAACGCCCCTGCTCCGCGAGCTCGGCGAGCGTGCGCTCGAGCTCGTCGATGCGCATGCCGTCCTCGTCGCCCGCGATCTGGATGACCTCGGCCTCGTAGGAGCAGAACGTCGGCACGGCGCCCGGATACGTCGGCGCCTCGGCGATGATCACGTCGCCCGGATCGATCAGCGTCTTGCAGACGAGGTCGATGACCTGCTGGCCGCCGGTCGTCACGAGCACATCCTCGGCGTCGATCTGCGTGCCCTCCTCGGCCATGACGTCCGCGATGCACGACTTCAGAACCGCAAGGCCCTCGGTCGGGCCGTACTGCAGCGAGCGCGCGCACGAGTCGACGGCGACGCGGCTCATGATCGAGGCGAACGACTCGGCGGGAAACGACGACGTGTCGGGCAGCCCCCCGGCCAGCGAGATGATGTCGCTGCGCTCCGTCAAAGCCATCAGGTCGCGCATCGCCGAGGAGCGCATGACCTGCGTGCGCTTGGCGAACAGCCCCGCGTAGCGCTCGAGGTCGCGCGACGTGCGACGGCCGGCCGAGGTGGCTGTGACGAGCCGGTGTCCGCCAGGAGCCCGGGTCCTCATCGAAGGTGACGAGTCCCTGTCGTCTATCGTCATGCGCCCCCACGCTACCGGACGCTTGCGACTGCTGATCGACATTCTCCAGGGCGCCGGACTGGCCGGCGCGGCGGGCATCCGCCCGTTCCTGCCTGCGCTCGTGGCCGGCGCGCTGGCGACCGCCGACGTCGGCATCGACTACGAGGGCACCCCGTTCTCGTTCCTCGAGGCGCCCGGCTGGCTACTGGCGGTCGTGCTCGCGCTGATCGCGGCCGTGATCGCGCAACGGCGGGGCATCGGCGAGAAGCTGCTCGACTCGTCGCTGTCGGGGATCGGGATCGGGATCGGCGCCCTGCTGTTCGCCGGGACGCTCGCCGACAACGACTACGCCTGGTGGCCGGGCCTGATCGGCGGCGGCCTGTGCGCCGCCCTGGCGGGCGCCGCGACGCACTCGCTCGTCGTGCGCACGCGGGCGCGCCTGGACGACGAGGCCCGCGCCGCGCTGCCCGTCTACCTCGAGGGCACGGCCGTCCTGCTGGCCGCGCTCGCCGTCGTCGTCGCGCCGATCTCCGCTATCGCGCTCGGCTTCTTCGCCTTCCTGCTGCGCGGCGGGCGCCGCCGCGAGGGCGAGAAGTACGCGGGCCTGCGAATCCTGCGGTGACCCTGGTCCGCCGAGGGTGAACGTGAGCCGCCCGCCCAAGCTCGTACTGACCGTCATCGACGGGATGAAGCCGACGATGCTCGAGCGCGCGATCGGCGCCGGCTCGGCGCCCGCGCTGAAGGCGATCCGCGATCGCGGCACCTACGTCGACGACTGCGTCGCGGCGTTTCCCTCCGTCACGCCGGTCTGTGCGGGGACGATCGCCACCGGGCGCATGCAGGACGAGCACCGGATCCCGTCGATGAACTGGTACTCGCGGGCCGAGCAGCGCTACGTCGAGTACGGCTCGTCGTTTCAGGCATCGCGCAAGTTCGGCCTCAACCGCCAGCTCGTCGACACGATCTTCAACATGAACTCGGCCCACCTGTCGCCCGAAGTGCCGACGGTGTTCGAGACGCTCGACGACGCGGGCGTGCGCACGGCCTGCACCTCCTATCTCATCTTCCGCGGGCGCCACCACCTCGAGGTCTCGCAGGACTTCGCTTTGACGCGGGTCGCGTCGACGCTCTTCAAGCGCTCCGTCATGGGGCCCAAGGAGCTGTTCTACGCCGACATCTTCGCCACCCGCCGGACGGGCTGCTGGTCGCGCATGGGGATGCCCGGCATGCGCGACCAGCACGGCGGCTGCGTCGGCAGCTACCTCGTCGAGCACGACCTCTTCGACTTCCTGCTGCTGTCGCTGCCCGACAACGACGCCCACTCGCACAAGAACGGCCCGCACGCGCAGATCGCCTCGATCGCCCTGGCCGACGCCGAGCTGTGGCGCGTGATGGAGGCCGGCGGCGGCGTCGAGGCGTTTCTCGACGAGCACGCGATGATCGTCATGGCCGACCACTCGCACTCCCACGTCGAGCGGGTGATCGACTTCACCGGCCCGTTCGACGGCTGGAGGGTCCTGCAGCCCTCCGGCGCCAACGCGCAGTCCGCGGAGCTCGCGCTGTGCCCCGCCCAGCGCTCGGCGATGGTCTACCTGCTGCTCGAGTCGCGCGCCGGCGCGCTGCCGCGGATCGTCGCGACCGCGCGGGCGATCGAGGGCGTCGATCTCGTCATGTGGCGCGACGAGGACGGGCGCGACCACATCGCCGGCGAGCGTGGCGAGCTGTCCTTCGCCCGCGGCGAGGGATCCTCTCCGGCCACGACGGTCACCGACGAGCGGGGGCTGCGCTGGAACGTCGACGGCGACCTCGACGCGCTGCTGGCGAGCGTCGAGGACGGCGTCCTGGTCAGCGAGCACTACCCCGACGCGCTGCGGCGCGTGTGGTCGGCGCTGAGCTGCGAGACGTCGGGCGACGTGCTGCTGTCGGCCGAGCCCGCCTACGAGTTCCCCGACTGGGGCAAGCGCGCGCACGTGCGCGGCGGCAGCCACGGATCGCTGCATCGCGTCGACTCGCTCGGCGCGCTGCTGTTCTGCGGCGTCGACTGCCCGCCGGGGCGCGAGCATGGTCCGTGGTCGCTGGCCGACGTGGCGCCGATGGTGCTCGCCCACTTCGGCGCCGGTCCCCCGGCCGGATAGCCTTTGCGTCCATGACCGACGACGCCTTTGCGGTGCCGGTGGCCGAGGCGCCCGCGCGCCGGCGCAAGCGCACGCGGGTGCGATCCGCCCTGCGCGCCCCGGCCAACTGGCTGGAGCTGATCCGCTTCGGGGCAGTCGGCGCGAGCGGCTACGTCGTCAACCTCGTGGTCTTCACGCTGCTCGTGCACGCCGCCGGGGTCGACTACATCGTCGCCGCGGTCGTGGCGTTCGTCGTCGCGCTGGTCAACAACTTCGTCTGGAACCGCCTGTGGACGTTTCGCGCCCACGACGGGCACGCCGGCTTCCAGGCGGCGCGCTTCGTCGTCGTCTCGCTAGCGGCGTTCGCCCTCAACCTCGCCGTGCTGTACGCGCTCGTCGAGGGCGCGGGCATGGCGAAGGTCCCGGCGCAGGCGCTCGCGATCGCCGCGGCGACGCCGATGAACTTCATCGGCAACAAGCTCTGGAGCTTCAAGACGTGAGGCGCGCGGCGTGCTGCGCCGCGTTGACGATCGTCCTGCTGGCAGCGGCTCCGGCTGCCGCGCAGGAGCCGGCGCCCGGCAGCGCGCCCTCCTCCAACGCGGCCGGCTCCGCGGCGAAGCCGGCGGGCGGCCTGCCGACCGTCCCCGGAAGGGCGCTGCGCTCCGACGAGGTCGTGCCCGCGCCGCGCGGGCGCCGGCCGCCGCCCGGGCGCAGGTTGACGACCGCACGCGCCGGGCGGATCGCCGACCGGCTCGCGCTCGTCCGCGGCGAGCGACGGCGCTACCCCGGCGCGACGCGCGAGGTCTTCCTCAAGGGGCCCAGCCGCTGGCAGGTCTCGTACTTCGCGAAGGTGCCGCCGGGCGATCCGCGCAAGGAGGTCGCCCAGGTCACGATCGACGATCGCAGCGGCGCCGTGCTCGAGGCCTACAAGGACTACAAGGTCGCCTGGACGATGGCTCGCGGCTACCCCGGCGCGTTCGGCCGCATCGTGAACTCGCCGCTGGTCTGGGTGCCGCTCGCGGTGCTGTTCGTGCTGCCGTTCCTGCACCCGCGGCGGCCGCGAATGCTGCACCTCGACCTGCTCGTGCTGAGCGCGTTCTCGATCTCGCTGGCGTGCTTCAACGCCGCCGAGATCGCCTGGTCGGTGCCGCTCGTGTACCCGCTGCTGGCGTACCTGCTCGGGCGCATGCTGTGGATCGGCCTGCGGCCCCGGACGGACCTGCGCCGGCCCGTGGAGCTGCTCGTGCCGGTGAGCTGGCTGGCGATCGCCGTCGTCTTCCTGCTGGGATTTCGCGTCGCGCTGAACGTCACGCGCTCGAACGTCATCGACGTCGGCTACGCGGGCGTCATCGGGGCCGACCGCTTCGTCGACGGGCGCGCGCTCTACGGTGCGTTTCCCGACGACAACCACAACGGCGACACGTACGGCCCGGCCGTCTACGCGGCGTACGTGCCCTTCGAGCAGGCGCTCAGCTGGAGCGGCAGCTGGGACGACCTGCCCGCCGCGCACGCCGCCGCGATCACCTTCGACCTGCTCGCATGCCTGCTGTGCTTCCTCCTCGGACGGCGCGTGCGCGGGCCCGACCTGGGGATCGTCCTCGCCTACGCGTGGGTGACGTTCCCGTTCACCCTCTACGCGTCGATGTCCAACGCCAACGACGCGCTCGTCGCCGCGCTCGTGCTGGCGGCGCTGCTCGTCGCATCCTCTCCGAAGGCCGGGCGGCCGGTCGCCCGCGGCGGGATGATCGCGCTCGCGGGCCTGACGAAGTTCGCGCCGCTCGCGCTCGCGCCGCTGTACGCGACGTTCACCGCGGACGCCCGCCGGCGCTGGCCCGGGTGGCGCGCGATCGCGCTGTTCGCCGGCGGCTTCGCGCTGATGGGCGCGCTGGCGTTCGTCCCGGTGCTGGCGCACAACGACCTGCGCAGCTTCTGGGATGCGTCGATCGCCTTTCAGGCGCAGCGCGGATCGCCGTTCTCGGTCTGGGGACTCTACGAGGGGGCGTGGCTTGACCGGGTGCAGCTCGGCGTGCAGGTCGCGGCGGTCGCGGGCGCGCTGGTCCTTGCCTTCGTACCGCGGCGCCGTGACGTCGTCGGGCTGGCGGCGCTGAGCGCGGCGATCCTGATCGCGCTGCAGCTCGGCGTCACGCACTGGTTCTATCTCTATATCCCGTGGTTCTTCCCGCTCGTGATGATCGCGCTGCTGGGCCGTTGCGCTGCACCCGTGCGGGTTGCGCTGCGAGCGTGAGCGAGCCACCCGTGATGCGGACGCGTGCTGCGCTCGTGCCGGCGGGCGTCGCGCTCGCCGTGCTGGGAGCGGTCGTGACGACCGTCGGCCCGTTCTCCGACACGAGCGTGAACGACCTGTTCGTTTACCGCAGCTACGCCGACCTGCTCGTCGCAGGCGGGCTGCCGTACCTCGACTTCGGCTTCGAGTATCCGCCGCTGGCGGCACTGGCGCTCGGGCTGCCCGCGATCGCGGGCACCGGCGAGATCGCCTACGCGGCGAGCTTCGGCCTGCTGATGCTGTGCTGCCTGGTGGCAGGCCAGGGGCTCGCAGCGCGGCTGGCCACGGTCGGCGACGGCGCCGGCGCTGCTCGCGAGGGCGTGGTCGTCGCGTGGCTCATGGTGCTCGCACCGTTCGCGATCGGGGCATCGCTGCGTACGCACTTCGACGCGCTGCCGGTCGCGATCGCGCTCGGCGGGCTGCTCGCGCTGGCCAGTGAGCGGCCGCAGCTCGGCTTCGCGCTGCTGGGCGCCGGAGCGATGACGAAGCTCTTTCCGGGCCTGCTGGCGATCGTCGCGTTCGTGTGGCTGTACGCCCGCGGCGATGTCCGCCAGGCGCTGCGCGGCGCAGCGATCTTCGCCGCCGTCATCGTCGCGGTCTCGCTGCCGTTCCTCGGGGCGGGCTACGTCGACTCGTTCCGGTTTCACCTCGAGCGACCCGTGCAGATCGAGTCGACGCCCGCGTCGGTGCTGTTCGCGCTCGGCGGCTCGCAGGTCACGGGCACGAACCTGCGCCCCGACCGCTTCAAGTCCAACGGCCTCGACGGCGGGCACGCGGAGCTCGTGCAGAAGCTGTTCGCCGTCGCGCTCGTGCTCGCATTGGCGGCGATCGCCGCGCTTGGCGCCCGGCGGCCCGAGCCCCGCCACCTCGTGCTGTGCGCCTTCGCCGCGCTGCTCGCGTTCATCACGCTCGGCAAGGTGTTCTCGCCGCAGTACGTCATCTGGCTGGCGCCGTTCGCGGCGCTCGCGTGGGTCTGGGAGAGGCGGGCGGTCGCGCTGCTCGCCGCGGGCGCGATCGTGCTGACGCAGGTCGAGTTCCCGAGCCGCTACTTCGACCTCATCAACGAGCACGAGGGCGTGGTCGTGATCGTCGCGGCGCGCAACGCGCTGTTGCTGGCGGCACTCGTCGTCCTGATCTGGTCGCTGATGCGACGCCGCGGCGCTGCCACGTCGCGGCTGCCTGCCGGATAGGGGTCTTGGCAGCGAAGAGGTAGAAGTGGACCCGTCGCAAGGCGCTCGTGGCGTCACGCCGCCGGCAGTAGCAGCTGCTCGATCGCATCCGCTCGCATCGCCTGCGTGCAGCGCAGGACCACGCCCATCAGCCACGGGTCCTCGTCGGCCGTCTCGTAGCGCTCGCTCATGTGGGTGACGAAGCCGCGGATCGACTGCTCTTTGACGACGCCGATGACGCCGCCGCGCGGGCCGGTCATGCCGACGTCGGTGATATAGGCCGTCCCGCCCGGCAGCACGCGTGCGTCAGCCGTCGGGACGTGGGTGTGGGTGCCGACGACCGCGGTCACCCGGCCGTCGAGATGCCAGCCGAGCGCGACCTTCTCGCTCGTCGCCTCGGCGTGGAAGTCGACGAGCACGTGGTCGGCGCGGCCGGCGAGCTCCCCGAGCGCCGCGTCGATCGACGCGAACGCCGGGTGCCCGGCGCGGATGAAGAGGTTGCCGCTGAGGTTCACGACGCCCAGCCGCACGCCGTCGCGCTCGACGACGCAGACCCCGTGCCCCGGCTGGTTTCGCAGGTAGTTGTAGGGGCGCAGGATCTCCGCGCGCGCGTCGAGGTAGGGATAGATCTCGCGCCGGTGGTAGGCGTGGTTGCCGAGCGTGATGACGTCGACCCCGGCGGCGAAGAGCTCGCCGGCGATCTTCGGCGTGATGCCCAGGCCGCCCGCGGCGTTCTCGCCGTTGACGACGACGAACGTCGGCGCATGCTGCTCGCGCAGCGCTGGCAGCAGGCCCAGCAGCGTGTGCTTGCCCAGCGATCCGACGACGTCGCCGACGAACAGGATGGTCGCGGCGGCATCGGGCACGGCGCATACTCTGACGAGGGATGGTCGAAGAGGACGACAGCCCCCCAACCGGGTCGCCCGCGCCGGCCGCGCCCGTCGTCATCGCGCGCTGGGTGCAGCTCGTCATGCTGCCGCTCGGGGTGCTCGCCCTCTACGCGCTCGCGCACGCCGCCGGGGTCGTGCTGCTGCTGTTCGTCGTCGCCGCCGTCGTCGCGCTGATCCTCAATCCGCTCGTCAGCCTCGTGCAGCGCGCAAGGATGCCGCGAACGCTCGCCGTGATCGCGGTGTACGCGGTCTTCTTCACGGCGCTGCCGGTCGCCGGCTTTCTGCTGTCGGGCCCGGTCGCCGCCCAGGCCACGACCTTCGCCAACGACGCTCCCGGCCTCGTCGACGATGCCAGCGGCTCGCTCGACGACCTGCAGGGGTTCTTCGACGACAAGGGCATCGACCTGCAGATCAAGGGCCAGACCGACAGCGCGCTGGCCACGTTGCAGGCTCGCGTCATCGAGGGATCGGGCGAGATCGTGGCGATCACGGGCGAGCTGCTGCGCACGCTCGTCGAGCTGTCGTTCTACATGATCCTCGTGCTCGTCCTGTCGATCTACATGCTCATCTACGCGCCGCGATCGGGACGCTCGTGCGCGGCGCGATGCCGCCCGGCGACGGTACGCCGCAGGACGACTTCCCGACGCGCGTGCAGCGCGCCGTGTTCGGCTACGTCCGCGGCCAGCTGCTCTTCAGCCTGATCATGGGCACGAGCGCCGGAGGCGCACTGTGGCTCTTCGGCGTGCTCGGGATCTTTCCCGACGGGCGCACGTACGCCTTCGCCTTCGGCCTGTTCTTCGGGCTGATGGAGCTCATCCCGTACGTCGGGCCGCTGCTCGGAGCGCTGCCGCCGATCATCGTCGCGCTCGTGCAGGACCCCCTGACGGCGGTCTGGGTGGCGCTGCTGTTTCTGGCGCTGCAGCAGCTCGAGGGTCACGTCGTCGCGCCGAACGTCTTCGGGCGCTCCCTGCGCCTGAACCCGCTGCTCGTGATCCTCGCCCTGCTGCTCGGCGGCGAGATCTACGGGTTCGTCGGCGCGCTCGTCGCGCTGCCGATCGCGGCGGTCCTGCGCGAGACGTTCGTCTACCTCCGTCGCCACCTCGTCTTCGAGCCGTGGGCAACCGGTCAGCCGATCCTCATCGGCCCGCCTGTGGCGCAGCCGCAGGACCCCGCGCCGGCGCACGATCCCGCTCCCGGCGACGCCGCGCCGCCTCCGCCCGCGCACCGCTGAGCGGCGCCGCTCACGTCTCGCGGTGCAGGTCGTCGACCCAGGCGACCGGCTGCGGGTCGGCCTCGACGGCGGGCAGGTCGAGGTTCACGACGACCGCCTCCTGGCCGCTGCGCACGACCACGCACGACAGCGGCGCGTCGGGGCTCGCGTTGATCTCCTGATGGGGCACGTACGGCGGCACGAAGATGAAGTCGCCCGGGCCGGCCTCCGCGACGTACTCCAGCCGCTCGCCCCAGCGCATCCGTGCGCCGCCACTGACGACGTAGATCACGCTCTCGACGGGGCCGTGGTGATGCGCGCCCGTCTTCGCCGCGGGATCGATCACGACCGTTCCGGCCCACAGCTTCTCTGCTCCCGCCCGCGCGGTCGTGATCGCCGCGGCGCGGCTCATGCCCGGCGTCTGCGGCGTGTTCGGGTCGAGCTCGCCGGCGCGCACCACGCGCACGCCGTGCA
>Ga0183260_10004803_pt1 | contig 10695 bp, 6 predicted proteins | sample AntDrymUQ4972206_2_FD_129768 | JGI IMG/M metagenome (GOLD analysis project Ga0183260, IMG submission 129768) | Polar desert sand microbial communities from Dry Valleys, Antarctica - metaG UQ497 (22.06) (version 2) (version 2) | ecosystem: Environmental > Terrestrial > Soil > Desert | place...
CTACGACCGCCTCGCAACAGCGGAGCGGAGGCAGGCACGCTCGAAACAGCCCCACCGCCCTCTCGTGATTCCGATCGTCCCTGGATAGGAGCGCGACCAGCGGACCGGTGTCGAGCAGAACTCCGGCGGGGTTCACTCGCCGAAGCCTTCGAGGTGCTTGCGCCCCGTGGACAAATCGCTCGGGCCTTTCGTGAATCGCCCGGCACTGCGTCCGGCCAGATCGAGCGCACTGCGCCTCCGCCGTTCCTCTGCCGCGAGGAGCTGCAGGCCACGGCGCACGATCTCGGATTCCGTCAGCCCTGTCGATAGCCTCAATTCGTCGAGGGCGAGCCGGTCCTCCTCAGCAAGACGCGCGTGGACATAGGCCTTCACGCGGTTCATTGTAGCACACGTTATAGTACTTGTGCTACATAAGCGGCGTTTGCCGGTGGCCTGGTCATTCGGCTGGGATTCGGGACCTTTGAAAGTTGAAGTTGGACGGGTAGTTGGCCTCGAGCGTCAGTCCGTCGGGCGTTGGAGGTTGGGCGTTGGAGGGCGTTGAACCTTGAGCGTCAGGCGTCGGGCTTGGAGGTTAGCCGTTGGCCGTTTAGGCCTTGGCCGTCTGGGCGTTGGGAGTTGGGAGTTGGGCGTTGGAGGTTGGGAGTTGGGCGTTGGGAGTTGGGAGTTGGGCGTTGGGAGTTGGGAGTTGCCAGAGCCTCATCCATAACCCCCAACGGCGCCGAGTGTGGATTCAGGCGACAATAGCTCCGGTAGGCACGAGCACAGCACCCAGCGCCTGAATCGAACAAGAAGATGACCATCCCGACGGAGCCGATTGGAAGCCTCCCACGTCCGCCGGCGCTCATCGAGGCCGTCGAGGAGCTTGGCAGCGAAGATCCCCGCCTCGATCCGCTGTACGACGACGCGATTCGGGACACGATCGGGCGCTTCGAAGAGACCGGCTCGCCTGTGATCACCGACGGCGAGCAGCGGAAGTACCACAACTTCTGGACCTACTCCGTGCACGGGCTGCCCAACACGGCGCCCGACGGGTTCCGCATCCCGTTTGCCGCCGGACACACCCGGCGCATGCCGCGGCTCACCCATGGCCCTTTCCGCTACAGGCGCTATGCCGACAGCTATCTCGACGTTGCGAAGCGCTATGCGACGCGGCGGCTGAAACAGGCGGTCATCTCCCCCTCGGCCCTCAGCCTCATGTATCCCGCAGAAGGGATCCCCGGGTATTCGCGCGAGAGGTTCATCGACGACCTGCTCTCGGAGCACGAGACCGAGATCCGCCGCTGCTTTGTCAAAGGGGCGGACAAGGTGCAGATCGACTTCACCGAGGGGCGCCTGGCCATGAAGATCGACCCTTCCGGCGGCCTGCTTCACAGCTTCATCGACCTGAACAACCTCGCGCTCTCCCGCTTCTCGGCCGGCGAGCGGCAGCGCATAGGGGTCCACACATGCCCCGGGGGGGACCGCGACTCCACGCACAGCGCGGACGTGGACTACGCCGAGCTGCTGCCGGGCCTCTTCCAGCTCAAGGCCGGCAACTTCTATATCGCGCTGGCGGGGGAACCTGACCGCGTCCACGTGCTCAAGATCATCCGCAAGTACCTCAAACCGGACCAGCGCGTCTTCCTTGGCGTCGTCGCGCCGATCGACCCGCACGTGGAAACGCTGGAGGAAGTGCGCGACCGTGTGCTCGAGGCGGCGGAGTACGTGCCGCTCGCGCAGCTGGGGACCACCGACGACTGCGGCTTCTCTCCGTTCTGCGACGACACCTCCACGAGCCGTGACACCGCCTTCGAGAAGATTCGCGCGCGGGTTGCGGGGACTGCGCTTGCTGCAGAGGCCCTCGGGGTGAAGTGAGTGGCGATACCAGAGGACGAGGAGACGCTGCTCCGGTCGGTCGCCCTGCAGAATGCCAACAGCATCCTGCAGGCGCGCCAGCGTGCCGAGGAAGAGCTGCTTCGCACCAGGGAAGCCCTCCGCGAAAGCCAGGAACGTCTCACCGCGGCGCTGACTGCCGCGGGCACCGGCACGTTCCGCTGGAACATTCAAGCGAACACCGTCGAGTGGGACGGCAATCTCGATCGGCTCTTCGGCCTCGAGCCCGAGGAGAAGACGCAGTCGCTCGACACCTTCATTGCCGCCGTGCACCCGGACGACCGCCCGGCCGTCATCGCCCAGTGCGATCGGTGCGCCAGCGACGGTTCCGACTTCGACATGGAATTCCGCGTCGTCTGGCCCGATGGCAGCACGCACTGGATTGCCGACAAGGCCAAGGCGTTCATGTCGGACGACGGCAGGCCGTTGTACATGACGGGAGCGTGTGCCGACATCACCAGCCGCAAGCTTGCGGCCGAGAGGCTGCGCCAGAGCGAGGAACGCCTGAGGGGGATGTTCGAGCAGGCGGCGGTGGGCATCGCGGTGGCGGATCTCGAGGGCCACTTCCGCGACATGAACGCGAAGTTCGCCGAGATCCTGGGGTACAGCGCGGAGGAGCTCCAGCAGGCGACCGTCGCCGACATCACACACCCTGACGATCGTGCTGAGACGAGGAGCGCCGTGACCGAGCTCCTTGCCGGCTTCCGGGCCTCGTACGCGCTCGAGAAGCGATACGTCCGTAAGGACGGGTCCGTGATCTGGAGCCTGACAACCGTCACCCTGCTCAGGGACCCGGCAGGAAGGCCGCGGCAGTTCCTTGGCGTGATCGAAGACATCACCCGGCGTAAGCAAACGGAAGCGGCGCTGCGGGAAGAGACCCGCATCCTCGAGCTGCTGGACGAGTCAGGGCGGACCGTGGCCTCGACGCTGGATCTCCAGGCGCTGATCCAGAAGGTGACCGATGCCGCCACCCAGTTGAGCGGTGCGGCCTTTGGCGCGTTCTTCTACAACACGACCGATGCGAACGGTGATTCGCTGCTGCTCTACACCCTTTCGGGTGCGCCGCGCGAGGCTTTTGACGGCTTTGGGAACCCACGCGCCACCGCGCTGTTCGGGCCGACGTTCCGGGGGGCCGCGCCGATCCGCTCGGACGACGTGTTGAAGGACCGGCGGTATGGAACGATGGCGCCGCACTACGGCATGCCCGCCGGGCACCCGCCAGTGCGCAGCTTTCTTGCGGTTCCCGTGCGCTCGCGGTCTGGTGAGCCGATCGGCGGCTTGTTCTTCGGGCATCCGGAGGTCGGGATCTTCACGGAGCGGACCGAGCGGCTGATCGTTGGCGTGGCCGCGCAGGCTGGCATCGCCATCGACAACGCCCGCCTGTACGAAGCGGCGCAGAAGGCGGCCGAGGAGCGCCAGGTCCTGCTCGAGAACGAGCGGGTTGCCCGGAGCGAAGCGGAGCGGATGAGCAACGTGAAGGACGAGTTCCTTGCCACGCTCTCGCACGAGCTCCGCACACCGCTGAACGCCATTCTCGGGTGGTCGCACCTCCTGAGGAGCGGCGGGAAGGATCGAGCCGACCTCCTGAAGGGGCTCGACACCATCGAGCGGAACGCGCGCATTCAGACGCAGCTCATCGAAGATCTGCTCGACATGAGCCGAATCACATCCGGGAAGCTCCGGCTCGACGTGCAGCCGATCTCGCCGGTACCGTTCATCGATGCGGCAATCGAAACGGTGAGGCCCGCGGCTGACGCAAAGGGGATCAGCCTCGAGAAATTCCTGGATCCCTTCGCCGGGCTGATATCGGGCGATCCCAGCCGGCTGCAGCAGGTCGTGTGGAACCTGCTGTCAAACGCCATCAAGTTCACGCCGAAAGAGGGGAAGGTGCAGGTCGCCCTCCGGCGTCTGGACTCGCACGTCGAGATCAGCGTTGCGGACACCGGGATTGGCATCGACCCGGATTTCATCCCGCATCTGTTCGAGCGGTTCCGCCAGGGGGATGCCTCGACGACGCGCAACTTCGGCGGCCTGGGGCTCGGGCTGTCGATCGTCAAGAGCCTGGTCGAGCTGCACGGCGGGACGGTCGCAGCTGAGAGCCCCGGCGAGGGGCTCGGCACGAGGATCACCGTGCGGCTGCCGATCAACGCGGTTCACCGTCCGGCGGATGCGGCGGAGGACAGAGCGCATCCATCCGTCGCGGCCGGCGAAGCGCGCGCGCTGGCGGGGGAACTGTCCGGCATCAGGGTCCTCGTCGTTGACGATCAGTCAGACGCGCGGATCCTGATCAGCCGGGTGCTCGAGGACAGCGGCGCCGAAGTCCAGTCCGCCGCCTCGGCAGACGAGGCCCTCCGGCTCCTGACCGCCCACAAGCCGAACGTGCTCGTGAGCGACATCGGCATGCCCGAGGCGGACGGCTTCGAGCTGCTCAAGCGCGTGCGTGCGCTGGAACAACACGAAGGGGGGCGCGTGCCGGCCATCGCGCTGACCGCCTTCGCGCGCTCCGAGGATCGCACCCGCGCCCTGCGCGCCGGCTTCGTCGTCCATGTCTCGAAGCCAGTCGATCCCTCCGAGCTCATTGCCACCGTCGCCAGCGTTGCCGGCCGAATGAACGAGGAACCCTAGCGGACCGTCCTCGTCCCTGCCTTGTGCCTTGTGCCTGCGTGCCTAGGTGCCCGTCTCCGTTGCCTCCGCGTCTCCGTGATGTGCCCTTCTCGTGCCCTCCGTCCCCTCCCCGAACTAGAATCTCAACCGCGCCGCCAGCTGCAGCTGCCGCGGCAGCCCGTTCTGCGCCGTGATTGTGCCGAACGCGCTGTTGGTGGGCGCAGTGTTCGGCCCGCCCAGGTTGGCGCGGTTCAGCGTGTTGTAGATCTCACCCCGCAGCTGCAGGCGCATCCGCGGCCCGATGCTCACGTTCTTCATCACGGCCAGATCGAGGACGGCGTAGCCGGGCCCCCGTACCTCGGAGAAGCGTGTGGGCTGCGTGCGCACGTTCGAGACGAGCTGACGTGCCGTGCTCCGGTCGAAGGCGTCCACGTTGAACCAGCGCCTCTCCGAGCGTTCGCTCCCGGGGATCGTCACGTCGTTGATCGTCGCCCCCTCCTGGAAGATGAAGTTGCCGAATCCGAGCGGCGCGCCGCTCTGCGAGCGGAACAAATACGACACCTGCCAGCCGCCCAGCAGCGTGTCGACCACGCCGTTCCAGTTCCGGCCCCAGTGGCGCGTGCGGCCGAACGGCATTTCGACGATGCCGCTGGTGACGAAGACGTGGGTGCGGTCGAACTGCCCGACCACGCGCTCGAGCTGCTGATCGAAGCTGTTGAGGAACCCGCTTTCCGTCATCGTCTTCGACCACGTGTAGGCTGCCTGCACGGTGAAGCCGTTGGCCATGCGGCGCTCGACGCGAGTCTGCAGGGCGGTGTAGTCCGACGTGCCGATGGTCTGGGCCGCGCTGATGCCCGTGAACTGCGGATAGGGGCGGAGCAGCTGCGAGCGGGCGACGTTCGTGCCGTTGATGTTCGTGCCGGGCAGCAGGCCTCCAAACGGGTTGGGGACCTGCTGCGTCAAGTAGTTGTTCGTCGCATCGTCGCGAACCGGCGAGGTGGAGAAGTAGTTTCCGGGAATTGCGTTGAGATCGCGCGTCACCGGAAGGTTCTCGGAGTAGGACCCGACGTAGGTCGCCTCCACGAGGAAGGCCGAGGGGAGCTCCCGCTGGAGGCCAATCGACCAGCGATGCGCGCGGGGTGTCCGGACCTCTCCCACGAACGGGAAGGAGGTCGCCAGCCCGACGTTCGTCATCAGCCCCAGGCCGCTGCCGACCGGCTCGAGCAGGCCGTTCGGGAAGGGGTTCTCCAGCGTGGCGACGAAGGTCTGGCCGTTGTCGAGCGACGGGGTCAGCGCGGTGACCCGCGAGTACCCGGTCTGGTTCACGCTGGTGCGGTTCGGCCCGAGCACGTCGTAGAACAGCCCGTAGCCCCCGCGGATCGCGGTTCGCGGCTCCGGCAGCCAGGAGAAGCCGGCGCGCGGCATGAAGTTCGCCAGCCGACGCTCCCAGAGCGCATCGGGGCCGCCCGTGTCGGGATAGAGCACGCCGCCTCGCACCCGGAAATCGGCGAGCGGAACCTCGGCGATGGGGTTCCTCGCGTAGTTCTGCCGCGCGGCGTCGGCGATCGGGAGCGGCGTCTCGAAGTCGAAGCCGCTGATCATCCGGTTGTTTTCCTCGGTCAGCGGATCCTCCAGCTCCCAGCGCAGCCCGAGGTTGAACGTCAGGTTGTTGCGCACGCGCCAGTCGTTGTGCGCGTAGAGCCCGAGCACGCCGCTGCTCTCCTTGTATTCCGCCGAGCGGCTCATCGACCCGCCGGTCGGGTAGCCGAGCAGGAAGGATGCGAAATCCTGCCCGCGGGGCGCGGCGGCGGAGTTGTCGATGGGCCCCCGCGTCCAGGTGTTGCTGAAGGAGATCGTCGGGGACACGGCCGTGGGGAAGCGGCTCGCATGCTCCACGTACCGGCGGTATTCCGTGCCGAACCGCACGTGGTGATTGCCCACGAGCCAGATCAGGGTGCCCGTGGCGTTGTAGACGTCGGTCGTGAAGAAGCCGTCACCCGACTCCCATCCGCCGAACGCCTGATAGCCGTCGAACGCGACGTTCGGGAACGTGGCGAGGCCTGAGGGCGCGAGGTCGACAAGCGAGGGTGAGAAGCCCAGTGAGGCGAGGTCGAACCCCTGGCTGCGGCGCCGCTCCGGGAACAGCTGCCGCGTGAACCCGCCGCGCACGTTCATCAGCAGGTTGTTCTTGATCGTGTAGGCATCGTCCAGGGCGAAGACACGGTTCTTGCGGTTGAGGAAAATGCCCGTCGAGACGTTGTCGAAGCGGTTGTCCTTCTCTTCTTCCCAGAAGTCCCAGCTGAAGCGCCCGTAGATGCGGTGGCGATTGGAGAGGTTGTGGTCGATGCGTGCGGTCGCGGTGTGGTACGTCTCGAACGCGACAGCCGTGGGGTTGGTGTAGTTGTTCGCGCCGTCGGCCGTCCCCGGCTGGTTGGGCAGCGGGTAGAAGGCCGCGATGTTCCGCGCGACGGCGTTGATGCGGCTCGCCGGGATGATGTTGCCCGGGAAGGGATCGCGGATGAAGCGCCCCGCAATCGTCGGGTGTGGCCGGGTGGTGGCCGGATCGTAGATCTGGTACTGCGGCCCCAAGGCCAGGAGGTCCGAAAAGTCGCCGTTCCGCATCTTGTCGGTGGGCACGGTCAGGGTCACCGGCTGCGGCACCTGGAACGGGTTCGCTTCCACGTTGGCGAAATAGAACGTCCGGCTTCGGACGATGGGGCCGCCGACCGCCGCGCCGAAACGGTTGTCGTCGTAGTCGCGCTTGGGCCGGCCGGCGTTCTTGTCGAAGTAGTTGCGCGCATCCAGCTCGGAGCCGCGGTACCACTCGTACACCTGGCCGCGCAGGTTGTTCGTGCCGCTCTTGGTGACGAGATTCACTGTGGCGCCCATGGCGTTGCCCATGCCGGCGTCGTAGGTTGCCGTCTGGATCTTGAACTCTTCGACGGCCGCGGAGGGAGGGCTGTAGGCCACGCGATCGGCCGCCACGTTGGCAACGCCGTCGATGGTGAAGTCGTTGCGCTTCTCGCCGGCACCGTCGCTGGACCACTGGGACAGCCCGTTGTTGAACGCGGCCTTGCGGGATCTCAGGTTCGTGGTGTTCTGCACGCCAGGCGCGAGGATGACGAGCTCGACGGCCGTGCCCTCGCGGATCGGCAGCTCCGAGATCCTGCGCGAATCGACAACCTGGCCAAGCGCTGCCGACGAGGCGTCCACGACAGCCGCCGTGGCGCTGACGGTCACCTCGTCGGTGATCTGTCCGGGGCGCAGAGTCGCGTCCACGGTCAGGGCATCCGCCACGTGCAGCCGGGTGTCCTGGCTCACGAACCTGCTGAAACCCTCCAGGCTCACCGTGACCCTGTAGGTTCCCGGGATGAGGAAGGGGACGCGGTAGTTCCCCTCCTGGTTCGAGACCGTCGTGATCACCACGCCTGTGGCGATGTTCTCGATCTCGACGCTGGCGCCGGGCACCACCCCGCCACTATCGTCGGAGACCCGCCCCTGAAGGGTGCCGCGGGCCTCCTGGGCCCCAGCGGCAGCGCCCGTCAACAACAGACACACGGTGAATACGGAGACCAGCCACGCTTTCATACGAACTCCCTTTCCCAACTCCCAACTCCCAATTCCCAACGCCCAACGCCCAACTTCCAAGTGTGCCCTTTTGGGAGTTGGGAATTGGGAGTTGGGAGTTGGGTTGAAGGTTTCCGTCCGATGATACCCATTCCGGGCGCTGATGTACCATCTGGGGCGGCGCAGCAGCGGGGAAGCCGTGCAGAACAGCAGCGACATCGCCATCCGCCTCCTCACCCCGGACGATCTGGCCGGCGCCCTGGCGCTGAGCACCACGGCGGGGTGGAATCAGCGCGCCGAGGACTGGCGCATGCTCCTCCAAATCGCTCAGGGGGGCAGTTTTGCGGCCCTTGCCGGCGATCGCATCGTGGGCACCGCGATTGGCATCGACTACGCCGATTTCTCCTGGATCGCGATGATGCTGGTGGAGCCAGCCCTCCGCGGGCGGGGCCTGGGGCGACGGCTGCTCGAGGCGGCCATGGCGGCGGTACCGGGGGACACGCCAATCCGGCTGGATGCCACTCCGCTCGGGCGTCCTTTGTACCAGGCATACGGCTTCGAGGACGAATGCACCCTGACACGCTGCGTTGCCGAGGGGGCCAGCCGCGGGCGTCCACCGGTGCACGGGTTCAACGAAGGTGCAATCGAACCGCGTCGGGTGACAGAGGAAGATCTACCGGTGCTGGCGCAGGAGGACCGCTCTGTGTTTGGCGGCGATCGGCATGCGGTGCTCCGCTGGGTACGGGACATCGCCCCCGAGTACGCGCACGCCGTCGAAGATGCGGGGGGACGGATGCAATACTGTCTTGGCCGCCGGGGCCGGCTCTTCGATCAGATCGGGCCGGTGGTCTCCGGGAGTGACGGGGCGGCGCGGGCGCTCGTCGGGGCGGCCCTGCGCGAGGCACAGGGAGCGGTGGTGATGGACGTCTTCGACGCGCGCGCGGGGTTCATGGCGTGGCTGCAGTCGTGCGGCTTCACACCCCAGCGTCCCCTGTTCCGGATGCGACGGCCGCCACGCCGGGAGGGGCGTACAGGGGGCACGCCGCAGCCGCGGGCGTCGGCGGAGTTTGCCATTCTGGGGCCCGAGTTCGCGTGAGCGATCGCGCGGAGGAGAAGAGCACGATGCTCAGGAACGGACGCTCGTGATGTTGCCTGACGTCATCGAGGACGAGGCCGCGCTCGAGGCGGCGCTCGCCGAGCCGTCGAAGGCGGATATCGAGTGCGTGGGCCGCCTCACCGGCGACGTGCTGATCCTGGGTGCCAGCGGGAAAATGGGGCCCTCGCTCGCGCGGCGTGTCCGGCGTGCGGTCGCGCTGACGGGGGACCGCATCCAGGTCCTTGCCGCATCGCGTTTCTCGTCCGCGGAGGTCCGCGAGGGGCTGGAGGCGGACGGCGTGCTGACCCTCGTCTGCAACCTGCTCGACCGGGCGAGCATCGACGCGCTGCCGCGCGCACCGAACGTGCTGTTCCTCGCCGGGCGCAAGTTCGGCACGCTCGACCGCACGGACCTCACATGGGCCACCAACACGGTCGTGCCGGTACGGGTGGCCGAGGGCTTTCATGAATCGCGGATCGTGGTCTTCTCGACCGGCAACGTCTACCCGCTCGTGCCGGCGGGCGGACCGGGGTCGAACGAAGAGGACGAACCAGGCCCGGTGGGGGAATACGCCCAGTCCTGCCTCGGCCGCGAGCGTGTCGTCGAGTTCGTCTCCCGCGAGCACGGCGTACGTGCCCTGATCTTCCGGCTCAACTATGCCGTGGACCTGCGCTACGGCACGCTGGTGGACCTTGCACGGCGGGTCTTCAACGGGGAGCCCGTCGATCTCACGGTGGGCGCGTTCAATGCCATCTGGCAGGGGGATGCGAACAGCTACGCGCTCCGCAGTCTCGACCTGTGCGCATCTCCGCCGGCCCTCCTGAACGTCACGGGGCCCGATCGCATCAGCGTGCGTGACGCGGCCGAGTGGTTCGGGAACGCCTTCGATCGCCCGGCGCGATTCGTCAATACAGAGGGGCCCGTCGCGTTGCTGAGCGACTCGACCCGCTGCCGGGAACGGCTCGGTGAGCCCGAGGTCTCGCTCGAGCGGCTGAAGACGTGGGTCGCGCACTGGGTCCGCACGGGTGGAGCGTCGCTGAACAAGCCCACGCACTTCGAGGTCACCGATGGGCGCTTTTGAGGCGCGGCCGGTTCCGGAGGTTCGCCGTGCGCTGCTGGCTGGCGCCGTCATTCCCGCCCATCCACTTGCGCTCACCGCGGATCGACGGCTCGACGAACGCAGGCAGGTGGCGCTCACGCGCTACTACTGCGATGCGGGGGCCGGCGGAATCGCCGTGGGCGTACACACGACGCAGTTTGCGATCCGCGACCCGGCCGTGGGGCTGCTGGCGCCGGTGCTCGATCTGGCCATTCGCACGATGCGCGAGTGGAGGGCTGACCCCATGGGGCGGCCCCTGGCAATTGCCGGCGTCTGCGGAGGGGGGGCGCAGGCACTGCGCGAAGCGGAGCTTGCCGTATCGCTTGGTTACGAAGCCGGACTCCTCAGCCTGGCCGCGCTCCGGGATGCTGACAACGACGCCGTTCTCGATCATTGCCGGCGCGTGGCGGAGGTCATCCCGCTCGTCGGGTTCTACCTTCAGCCCGCGGTCGGCGGC
>Ga0183260_10004804_pt1 | contig 10693 bp, 8 predicted proteins | sample AntDrymUQ4972206_2_FD_129768 | JGI IMG/M metagenome (GOLD analysis project Ga0183260, IMG submission 129768) | Polar desert sand microbial communities from Dry Valleys, Antarctica - metaG UQ497 (22.06) (version 2) (version 2) | ecosystem: Environmental > Terrestrial > Soil > Desert | place...
ATCGCCGACGCGATCGGCGAGGCGGTGATCGAGGAGACCCGGGAGCACCACCATCGCCCGACCGAGGAGATCGACCCCGAGACCGGCCAGGGGTTCGCGCACGTCCAGTACTCGTTCTCCGCGCATCGGGCGATCGTCGACGTCGACACCGAACTCGGCCTGCTCAAGGTCGTAGAGCTGGCGTGCGTGCAGGACGTCGGCAAGGCGCTCAACGCCGATGCCGTAGTCGGTCAGATCCAGGGGGGCAGCGCCCAGGGCATGGGCCTGGCCATCATGGAGGAGATCGTGGTCAAGGACGGGAAGATCAGGAACCCGTCGTTCACCGACTACCTGATCCCCACCATCCTCGACACGCCGCCGATGCCGATCCAGGTGCTGGAGTACGCCGACCCGCACGCGCCGTACGGGCTGCGGGGGGTGGGCGAGGCGCCGACGATCTCCTCGGGTCCGGCGGTGGCGGCCGCGATCAGGCAGGCCACCGGGCTGCCTCTGACGCGGGTGCCGATCCGGCCCGAGCACATCACCGGGACATGACCGAGCGGGGCCGGCGGCTGTCCTTCCGGCGACTGCAGTTCCAGACCTCGGCCGCCGGTGGCTTACAGGCCGGCGAGGAAGCCCTCGCTCAGTTGCTCGGCGGTCCGCTGCATGACCGGCGCCATGACGCCGGTCTGCTGCACGGTCACCCGGCTGCTGGGTCCGGAGACGGACAGCGCGGCGGCGAACGGGAGCCCAGGCATCGGTACGGCGACGCAGCGGACCCCGAGCTCCTGCTCCCCGTCGTCGAGGGCGTAGCCGCGCGAGCGCACCTCCGCCAGCGCGGTCGCCAGCGGGTCGACCTCGGTGATCGTGTGCTCGGTACGGGCCGGCATCCCGGTTCGCGCGACGATGGCGATCACCTCCTCGTCGGGGAGCATCGACAGGATCGCCTTGCCCACGCCCGTGCAGTGCAGCATCACCGAGTGCCCGACCTCGGTGAACATCCGCATCGACCGTGGCGAGGGGACCTGAGCGACGTAGACGGCGGCGTCGCCGTCGCGCATGGCCACGTTGGTGGTTTCGCCGAATTGATCTACCAGCGCCTGCAGGCGGGGGGTCGCCCACGAGCCCAGCATCCGGCTCGCCGCGTCCCCAAGCCTGATCATCCGGGGTCCCATTGCGTAGCGACGCGACGGCTCTTGCCGCACGTACCCCTGGTGGACCAGGGACCGCATCAGCCGGTGGATGGTCGGCATCGGAAGGGCCGAGCGCGCGGCCAGCTCGGACAACGTCAGCGAGCCGCCGCCATCGGCCAGATGCTCCAGCAGGCTGAACGCCCGGTCCACCGACTGGACCCGCTCCGGTGCCATGAGACCTCCGCTGTGTGGAGAGATTCTTCCACTTTGAGGAAAGACGCCAGCGTACGACACGGGCGGCAACGGCGTGGAGTGATCGGGTGAACACCGCCCTCACCGAGCAGGATCTAGCCGCCGTCGACGTGCTGCTGGCCGGGGACGACCGGCGTCGACAGGCCCGTTACCCCGGCGAGTCGCTGACCAGACAGCCCGTGCACACCGTCTACGTTCCGGCCGACCGCATGACCCCGACTCTTCCGGAGCAGTGGGGCGAAGCCGCCGCCGCTGCGTTGGCCACCCACGCGGCCGATGCGGCCGGCTTCGCGACCGCGACCGGTCACGGGGCGGCCGACGTCGAGGACGTCTGGGCGGCGCTGACCCGCAAGCTCTCCGAGGAACCGATCGAGGACCTGCGCATCGACCTCGAGGACGGCTACGGGCAGCGGGCCGACGACGACGAGGACGAGCACGCGGTCGCGGCCGGCCGTGCGGTCCAGGTGGCCGCCGAACGGGGAGTGCTTCCGCCGTACGTCGGGGTTCGCATCAAGTCGTTGGAGGCCCCGACCCGGCGACGGGGGATCCGGTCGCTGGACCTCGTGCTCGGCGCGGTGCTGGCTGGGGGACAACTACCGGCCGGCTGGATCCAGACGCTGCCCAAGGTCACCTCGACCAGCCAGGTGACCGCGATGGTCGAGGTGTGCGCACGGCTGGAGCGGGCGCACGGGCTGCCCGAGGGGAGGCTGCGCTTCGAGGTGCAGGTGGAGACGCCGCAGGCGATCCTCGGTCCGGACGGGACGGCGATGGTCGCGCGGCTCATCGAGGCCGCGGCGGGTCGCTGCAGCGCCTTGCACTTCGGGACCTACGACTACACCGCCGCCCTTGGTATAGCCGGCGGGTATCAGGCTATGGACCACCCGGCCGCGGACCACGCCAAGGCGACGATGCAGGTGGCGGCGGCCGAGACCGGCGTCCGTCTCTCGGACGGTTCGACCAACGTCCTGCCGGTCGGGGACACTCGCGCCGTGCACGCGGCCTGGCGCCTGCACGCAGGACTGGTCCGCCGGTCGCTCGAGCGGGGCTTCTACCAGGGCTGGGACCTGCACCCGGCCCAGCTACCGACCCGCTTCCTGGCTACCTTTCTGTTCTACCGCCAGGACCGCGAAGCCGTCGGCCGGCGGCTCGCCGGCTACCTGCGCGGGGCCGTCGGCGGCGTGCTCGACGAGCCGGCCACCGCCCGGGCGCTGGCCTCGTTCCTGCTGCGCGGAATTTACTGTGGGGCGTTGACGGCCGAGGAGGTGCTCGGGCTGGCCGGAACTGACGTCGAGGGATTGATCGTCCTGGCCGGGAGACCCGGCCTTGACGTAACGATGGGCGGTCGCTAACATTCCGACAGACAGAATAGTGATTCCGCAGAACGGAAGTCAGGTCATGCGTCACACCCTCCGGTATGCAGCCAACTGCTCGCTGCTGTTCACCGAACTTCCGTTGCTGCAGCGGGCCGCGGCCGCCCGCGGCGCCGGGTTCGACGCGGTCGAGTTCTGGTGGCCGTGGCCTCATCATCCGGTCCCGCCCGACGCCGAGGCCGACGCGTTCATCGGGTCGGTGCGCGACGCCGGCGTGACGTTGGTCGGCCTGAACTTCTTCGCCGGTGACCTCGCCGGCCCCGACTGCGGCGTGCTGTCCATCCCGGCGCGGTCCAGGGAGTTCCAGGACAACGTCGACGTCGCTGTAGCGATCGGAGCCGCACTCGGCGCCACGGGCTTGAACGCGCTCTATGGCAACCGGGTGGACGACGTCCACGCGGCCGAGCAGGACGAGGTGGCGATCGCCAATCTGGGGCTGGCCGCGGACAAGGCGGCGACGATCGGCGCGACCGTGCTCCTGGAGCCGGTCAGCGGCCCGAAGCCGTATCCGCTGCGCACCGCCGCCGACGTCGTCGACGTCCTGGACCGGGTGCAGGCGGCCGGGTCTGACAACGTCGGCCTGCTCCTCGACCTGTTCCATCTGGCCAACAACGGCGACGGCGTCACCAAGGCGATCGACACGTACGCGGTCCGGGTGGCGCACGTCCAGGTCGCCGACCATCCGGGTCGGCACGAACCCGGGACCGGCCAGCTGGATCTCGACGGTCAGCTCGGCCGGCTCGAGGCCACGGCGTACGACGGCTGGGTGGCGCTGGAGTACAACCCCGCCGGATCCACCGTGGACAGCCTCGGCTGGTTGCCGCGCGAGCGCCGCGGCTCCGCTGAGGACAACCTGCAGGCGAGAAGGAGCACCCGATGACCACCATCGCTTTCATCGGACTCGGCATCATGGGCGGTCCGATGGCGGCCAACCTGGTCAAGGCCGGCCATGACGTGGTCGGGTACAACCGGCATCCGGAGCCGGTCGAGCGCCTAAGGACCGCCGGCGGACGCGGTGCGGACTCGGCGGCGCAGGCCGTGGCCGCCGTCGACGTCGTCATCACGATGGTCCCCGACTCCGCCGACGTGGAAGCGGTCGCCCTCGGCGACGACGGGATCTACGCCCACCTTCCCTCCGGTGCGTTGCACATCGACATGAGCTCCATCCGCCCCGACGTGTCGGCGAGCGTGGCCGCGGCGGCGCGCGCCCGTGGCCTGCGGGCGCTCGATGCCCCCGTCAGCGGCGGTGAGCAGGGCGCGATCGAGGCCAGCCTGTCCATCATGGTCGGCGGCGAGGCCGCCGACTTCGAGGAGGCCAGGCCGATCCTGGAGGCGGTGGGCACCACGGTCGTGCACTGCGGTCCGAGCGGCTCCGGGCAGACCGTCAAGGCCGCCAACCAGCTGATCGTCGCCGGGACCATCGAGCTGGTCGCCGAGGCCATCGTGTTCCTGGAGGCCTACGGCGTCGACACCGAAGCAGCCGTCACGGTGCTGGCCGGTGGCCTGGCCGGAAACCGCATCCTGGACCGCAAGGCGGCCGGCATGCTGGCCCGCGAGTTCCAGCCCGGCTTCCGCATCGACCTGCACCACAAGGACATGGGGATCGTGACCGCGGCGGCCCGGGAGAAGGGTGTGGTGATCCCCCTGGGCGCCGTTGTCGCCCAGCTGATCGGGTCGCTGCGCGCCCAGGGGCACGGTGGCCTGGACCACTCGGCGCTGCTCAAGGTCGTCGAGCAGCTGTCGGGCCGTGACCAGGACGGACTGGTCTGATGCCCACGATGACCGCTGCCGACGCGGCCGTGGCGATCCTGGAGCGCGAAGGCGCCACGCAGGCCTTCGGTATCCCGGGGGCCGCGATCAACCCGTTCTACGCGGCCATGCGGCGCCACGGCGGCATCCGGCACATCCTGGCCCGGCACGTCGAGGGCGCCTCGCACATGGCCGAGGGGTACACCCGGACCGCTGCCGGAAACATCGGCATCTGCATCGGCACCTCCGGCCCGGCGGGCACGGACATGATCACCGGCCTGTACTCCGCCATGGCCGACTCCATTCCCATTCTCGCCATCACCGGTCAGGCCCCGGTCGCCCGACTGCACAAGGAGGACTTCCAGGCCGTCGACATCGCCTCGATCGCGGCGCCGGTGACCAAGTGGGCCACCACGGTGCTCGAGCCCGGACAGGTGCCGGGTGCCGTTGCGCAGGCCTTTCACCTGATGAGGTCGGGACGACCGGGACCGGTCCTGCTCGATCTGCCGTTCGACGTCCAGATGACCGAGATCCAGTTCGATCCCGAGACCTATCAGCCGCTGCCCGTCTACAAGCCCGCGGCGACGCGTGCCCAGGTCGACCGGGCGATGGAGATGCTGGCCGCGGCCGAACGCCCGCTCATCGTGGCCGGCGGCGGCATCATCAACGCCGACGCCTGCGCGCTGCTCGTCGAGTTCGCCGAGCTGACCGGCGTGCCCGTGGTGCCCACCCTGATGGGTTGGGGGATCATGCCCGACGACCACGAGCTGATGGCCGGCATGGTCGGGCTGCAGACCTCGCACCGCTACGGGAATGCGACCATGCTCGAATCCGACTTCGTGCTCGGCATCGGCAACCGGTTCGCCAACCGCCACACCGGCGGCCTGTCCACCTACCGGGCCGGCCGGACGTTCGTGCACGTCGACATCGAGCCGACCCAGATCGGCCGGGTCTTCGCTCCGGACTTCGCGATCGTCTCCGACGCCAAGGCGGCCCTGCAGCTCTTCGTCGACGCCGCGCGTGAGCAGGCCAGCCAGCTCCGCCTGCCCGATCGTGGCGTGTGGGCCAAGGACTGCGCCCAGCGCAAGCAGACGTTGCAGCGGCGTACCCACTTCGACGACGTCCCGATCAAGCCGCAACGGGTCTACGAGGAGATGAACCGGTCCTTCGGCCGCGACACCCGCTACGTCAGCACCATAGGCCTGTCGCAGATCGCCGGTGCGCAGTTCCTGCACGTCTACCGGCCCCGGCACTGGATCAACTGCGGGCAGGCCGGCCCTCTCGGTTGGACGATCCCGGCCGCCCTCGGCGTGTGCGTGGCCGACCCGGACGCCACGGTCGTCGCGCTGTCCGGCGACTACGACTTCCAGTTCATGATCGAGGAGCTGGCGGTCGGGGCCCAGTTCCAGATCCCGTACATCCACGTGCTGGTGAACAACGCCTACCTCGGGCTGATCCGGCAGGCGCAGCGCGGCTTCGAGATGGACTACCACGTGCAGCTCGCGTTCGACAACATCAACGCCCCGGAGGTCGGGGGGTATGGCGTCGATCACGTCAAGGTCGTCGAAGGGCTGGGCTGCAAGGCGATCCGGGTGTTCGAGCCTGATCGCATCCGGCCGGCGCTGGAGGAGGCCAAGCAGCTGATGGCGGAGTTCCGGGTGCCCGTCGTGGTCGAAGTCATCCTCGAACGCGTGACCAACGTGTCGATGGGTACGGAGATCGACAACGTCGTGGAGTTCGAGGAGCCGGCCCTCTCGAGCGAGGACGCCCCGACGGCCATTGCGATGCTGGACTGACACATGCGGGTCGTGCTCGCCCCCGACAAGTTCAAGGGTTCTCTCACGGCGGCGCAGGTCGCGGCCGCGGTCGGCGCCGGGCTCCGGCAGGCCCGCCCGGACGTCACGTTGACGCTGCTGCCGGTCGCCGACGGCGGAGACGGAACCGTCGACGCCGCGCTGTCCGCCGGCTACACAAGTGTGCGGGTCGAGGCGGTCGGCCCCACCGGCCGGCCGGTCGCGACGTCGTACGCCGTCCGCGGTGAACAGGCCGTGATCGAACTCGCGAACGTCGTTGGCCTGGACATGCTGCCTGCGGGCGGGCCTGACCCGATGGGGGCATCGACGTACGGGCTGGGTCTGGTCATCCGGCACGCGCTGGACCGTGGGGCGCAAAGGATCGTCCTGGGCGTCGGTGGCAGCGCCTCGACCGATGGCGGCCTGGGCATGCTCCAGGCACTGGGTGCCAGCGTCCTCGACCACACCGGCGGCGAGCTCGGTTCCGGCGGTGGGGCGCTGTCGACCGTGGCCGCGATGCGTCTGGACGGGCTGCACCGACGCCTGGGGGAGGTCGAGATCCTGGTCGCCGGCGACGTCGACAACCCGCTGTTGGGCCCACGTGGGGCCGCCCGGGTCTTCGGGCCGCAGAAGGGCGCCGACCCCGAGCAGGTAGGCCGGTTGGAGTACGGCCTCGACCGGTGGGCCGGGGTCGTCCGCGACGTCACCGGGCACGACTGCTCGGCCGTCTCGGGCGCCGGGGCGGCGGGTGGCACCGCGTTCGCCGCGATGGCCCTGATGGGGGCGCAGGTCAGATCGGGGATCGGACTGGTGCTGGAGTTGGTGGGCTTCGGCGCGGCGCTGCCCGGGGCGGATCTGGTGGTCACGGGGGAGGGGTCGCTGGACGAGCAGTCGTTGGCGGGCAAGGCGCCGGTCGGAGTTGCCCGGGCCGCGACCGAGGCCGGCGTCCCCGTCGTCGCGGTCGCGGGGCGCTGCCTGCTCAGCCCGACGCGCTTGCGCGATGCGGGGATCCGAGCGGCCTACCCGTTGTCCGATCTCGAACCCGACGTCGCCAGGAGCATGGCCGGTGCGCCGGGGCTCCTGACCAGGCTGGGTCTGCGGATCGCCGGGGAGTGGCTGCGGTGAGCCAGCTCGATCTGTTGATACGCGGTGCCCGGGTGCTCATCGCCGGTTCATGGCGAGCCGCCGGTGTGGGCGTGAGCGACGGTGTGGTGTGCACAATCCTCGCTCTCGACGCGCAGGCCGACGCCGTCGACGTCGTCGACCTGGCCGACGACGAGGTCTTGATACCCGGGCTGGTCGACACCCACGTGCACGTCAACGAGCCCGGCCGGACCGAGTGGGAGGGCTTCGCCACCGCTACCCGAGCGGCGGCCGCCGGCGGCGTCACGACCGTCCTCGACATGCCGCTGAACTCGATCCCGCCGACGGTCGACGTCGCCGCCCTGGCGGCCAAGCGGTCAGCCGCCGCCGGCCAGTGCGCGGTCGACGTGGGCTTCTGGGGCGGCGCCGTACCGGCGAACCTCGGCCGGTTGCGGGCGCTGCACGACGCCGGGGTCTACGGCTTCAAGTGCTTCCTGCTGGACTCGGGGGTGCCGGAGTTCCCACCTCTGTCCGGCGGGCAGCTCGAGCAGGCGATGCGTGAGGTGGCCGCGTTCGACGGCCTGCTCATCGCGCACGCCGAGGACGGGCCGACGATCGCGGCGGCTCCCCACCCAACCGGCCGGTCCTACGCCGGGTTCCTCGCCTCGCGCCCGCCAGCGTCGGAGAACGTCGCGATCAACCTGGTCATCGAGGCGGCCCGGCGTACGGCGGCCCGAGTCCACGTCGTCCACCTGTCCAGTGCCGAGGCGGTGCCGGCGATCCGGGCGGCGCGCGCCGACGGCGTCCGGCTGACCGTCGAGACGTGCCCGCACTACCTGACCCTGACCGCCGAGCAGGTGCCGGACGGGCAGACGCAATTCAAATGCTGCCCGCCGATTCGAGCCGCCGCCAACCGTGATCTGCTGTGGGCGGCGCTGGCCGACGGGGTCATCGACGTCGTCGTCTCCGACCACTCACCGTCGACGCCGGGGCTCAAGCAGTTCGGGACCGGCGACTTCGGCACCGCGTGGGGTGGGATCTCGTCCCTGCAGCTGGGATTGCCGCTGGTGTGGACCGAGGCCCGCAGCCGCGGTCACGAGCTCGCCGAGGTCGTCGGCTGGATGTCGACCGGGTCCGCCGACCTGGTCGGGGCCACCGGAAAGGGCCGGATCGCGGTGGGCGGGGCGGCCGACCTGGTGGTGTTCGCGCCGGATGCGCCGTTCGTGGTCGATCCCGGGCGGCTGCACCACCGGCATCCGGTCACGCCGTACGCCGGGATGACCGTGAACGGCGTCGTACGGCGGACGTATCTGGGCGGACGTCTCGTTCCCGGCCCGATCCCGCACGGCTCACTCATAGAACCCGAAGGACGTTGAGCATGCCCGATTTCACCGACCTGACCGACCTGGCCTCCCGCACCCTGGCCGGCAGCGTGGTCTACGCGAACGACGAGCTGTTCGCCGAACGGGAGAACCTGATCCGACCGGAGCCGCCGACGCACGCCGCAGCGGCCTTCGGCCACAAGGGCAAGGTGTACGACGGCTGGGAGACCAGGCGTCGCCGGAGCCCGGGCCACGACTGGGCGGTCGTGCGGCTGGGTGCGGCCGGGATCGTGCATGGTGTCGTCGTAGACACGGCGTACTTCACGGGCAACTACCCGCCGGAGATCTCCGTCGAGGCCACCTCGGTCGAGGACTACCCGTCGCCGGCGGAACTCGAGGCCGCCAGCTGGACGAGCCTGGTCGACCGGACCGCGGCCCGGGGGGACAGCGTCAACCAGTACGCCGTGAGCAACTGGGACCGGTGGACCCACGTGCGGCTGTCCATCTACCCCGACGGCGGCGTGGCCCGGTTCCGCGTGCACGGGACCGTGGTCCCCGACCCCCGCTTCCTGCAGGGCACGGTCGACCTGGCCGCGATGGAGAACGGCGGCACGCTGGTCGAGACGTCGGACGCGTTCTACTCCTCGCCGGTCAACCTCATCCTGCCCGGCCGGGCCCGGATCATGGGCGACGGCTGGGAGAACGCCCGCCGGCGCGGCGACGGCAACGATTATGCGGTCTTCCGGCTTGCCGCCCGCGGCCGGCTGCGGCATGTCGAGGTGGACACGTCCTACTTCGTCGGCAACGCTCCGGGCTGGGTGCGGCTCACCGCCGCCGACGAGACGGCCGATGGCGCCACGTCATGGTGGGACGTCGTGCCCCGACGGCCGGTGCAGCCGGACACCCGGCATCGCTTCCTCGTCGAGGACCGCCGGCCGGCGACGCACGTCCGGCTCGACGTGTTCCCCGACGGCGGCCTGTCCCGGCTGCGCTGCCACGGCGAGGTCGAGGCCGATGCGTTGGCCGAGCTGGCCCGCCGGTGACCCGAGCCGGCCGCAGGCGATAAGCGCACCGGCTCGACGGCCCGCCGCGGATAACATCGGGCGACCTGTCCGAGCCGAGCCATGGGAGTTCCGGTGTCCCAGCCCGCCGTCCCCGCCGTCACGGTGCCAAACGGCGCCTCCGCGGAAGGGAGTGCGTCGGCGGCAGCCGTCCGCGTGCCGGGCGGTACGACGGCGCGCGACGCGCTCGGCGAGCCGCCCGTCGGACCGGGACGGCCGGTGGTGGTGCGCGACGGCGAGGGCGTACTGCACGACCTCGACTGGGTGCCCGACGCGGACACCGACGTCGTACCGGTGGCCATGGACTCCGCCGACGGCCGGGCCGTGCTGCGGCACTCGACCGCGCACGTGCTCGCCCAGGCCGTGCAGGCGCTGTTCCCGGGCACCCTGCTCGGGATCGGTCCGCCGATCGAGCACGGCTTCTACTACGACTTCCTGCCCGCGCGGCCGTTCACCGCCGAGGATCTCGAGGCGATCGAGAAGCGGATGCAGCAGATCGTCAAGGCAGGCCAGCGTTTCGCCCGCCGTCCGATCGCCGACGCCGAGGCTCGGCAGGAGCTGGCCGGGGAGCGGTTCAAGCTGGAGTTGGTCGAGTTGAAGGGCACCGCGGACGCCGAAGGCGCCTCCGTCGAGGTCGGCGTCGGCCAGCTCACCATGTACGACAACCTCGACGCCCGCAGCGGCGAGCGGATCTGGACCGACCTGTGCCGCGGTCCCCACCTGCCGACCACCCGCGACATCCCGGCGTTCCGCCTGATGCGCAATGCGGCGGCGTACTGGCGGGGCAACGAGCAGAATCCGCAGCTCCAGCGGATCTACGGCACCGCCTGGGAGTCGCGCGAGGCCTTGAAGGAGCACCTCCGTTTGCTGGAGGAGGCGGCCAAGCGCGACCACCGCAAGCTAGGCGCTGAGCTGGACCTGTTCAGCTTCCCGGACTCGATCGGCTCCGGG
>Ga0183260_10004805_pt1 | contig 10691 bp, 18 predicted proteins | sample AntDrymUQ4972206_2_FD_129768 | JGI IMG/M metagenome (GOLD analysis project Ga0183260, IMG submission 129768) | Polar desert sand microbial communities from Dry Valleys, Antarctica - metaG UQ497 (22.06) (version 2) (version 2) | ecosystem: Environmental > Terrestrial > Soil > Desert | place...
ACCAGCCTCCAACCGGTTCAGGCACGCCGTCGCTGGTTGGGTATTTCTCGGACCAAGTGACCGGGCTAAGTCAGACGCAGAACAGTCCTGCATCTGGTTGTTTGCCTCGCGGTCTGCGACGGTGGCCATGAACTCGGGGTCGATCCGGTTCGCTCCGCTCGGCCTCGGGGACGTGCCGACGCTGCCGGCCTCCCGCCACCCGTGGATCTCACGGCGCTCCGCGACACCCAGAGCGATGACCGCGGCCCACACCGGGTCAGCCACGATGGCCGCTTTCAATCTGTCCTCAGCGGCGGCGGTCTCATCCCGCAATTGCTGCCGGTCGTAGGCGGGTTGGGCCCGGTCGTGGGCGGCGATGCGTTCCCACCTGAGTTTCTGCTCGTCGGCGCGGGCCTGGTCTGCCACTGTCCGGGCGGCGGCTGCCTTCGCAGCCGCCTGATCTGCGGCTGCGGTGAGCTCGTCAAGGCTCCGAGAGACCATCATGAGTAGTCCTTTCCTGCGGTGGCGGCGTTCCTGTCGTCTGCGATTGCGCCGGCTCGGACTGCGGCGCGGTACGCCGCTCGAGCGTCTCGGTACATGCCGGATCGGTCTTGCAGGATGACCGGCAGCCGCTGCCACGCCGCGGGGTCGCTGTCGTACAAATTCGCGGCATCCTCAAGTGCCTGGTTGAACTCGAACAACTTTGCGTTCAACTCCAGCTTGGCTAGCCGGCTCGCCTCCGGTGTTCCGTTGAAACTGTTCATCGCGTAGTCCTGTCTGTTGTGGGTGCCGGGGTGGAAGCCCCGGGGTTGGGTGCGATGACCCCGACTCCCGATGAAGCCGGGGTCATCGCGGCGGCGCTGGAGGGTCGGTGCGCGGGAGTGTCCATACGCGCTCACCTCCATGGTTCCGGCGGCTGCGCCCGTACGATCCGCAGTTGTCGGTGACTTTCACGCCGCTGGTTTGTCACGCCGATTCCGGCCCGTTGTCCGTTTCGGCCCGGCCGAACAATCGATCCCTGACGGTCGGCCGATTGCGACCAGCAGCACGGTCTCGGATCTGCTGGTTGATGGTCGGCTCCGCGAGTGCCCTCGTGACGGCGTGGCGGATCTGTTGATCGATGCGTTCGTCTTTTGCCCGGCGTTGGGCGTCGGCCTGCTGCTGCGCCCGCTCGGCCAACTCCTCGGGTGTCTGCTGGACGCGGGCGAACGGCGACCACGTCATGCGAACCCCACCGCGGTCAGCAAGGCGTCGGGGTTCGGGGATGGGGCGGCGAACACGTCCGCGTGCCTTGCGTCTTGCTCCTCGGCGGTCGGCACCCACACTGTGAGGCCGGATCGGAGCAGCCAAGCGGTGAAGGCGCGGGAATCGCTGGGCCAGGGCCGCCACCGCTCCGCCAGCCGCACCGGCGACCGTCCCCACAGGCGGTCATCGGTGGGGGGTTCGGTCCACGTGGCGAAGGCCCCGGTCGTGTCCATGGTCAGCGAAGGCGCGGTGAGCCGGTGGTGGAGGTCCCGCAGTCCGCTGATGCGGCTGACCAGGATTCCGAAGGCGGTCCACGCCGACGCTAATGCCGGCGGTCCGCTGATCGCAGCATCCGCAGCCTCACCCAACACCGCACCGTGACGGGCGATCAGCGTCCGGGCCTCGTCGTAGGCGGCCAGCATCGCGGGCCGTACCAGCCCGGACACGACCTCGTCGGCAGGTGGGATGCTGGCCCTCACCTCCCCGATCAACATGATCTCGGCGGCGACCAGGGCGCGTTGGGTTTCCTCATGCGACTGGGCTTGCGCGGCGACCTTTTCGACGGTCTTCGCCGGTGGCAGCCCTGTGTCGCGGCGGAGGGACTCCGCGACCTCGTCGGCGTACTTGCTTCGCGCCGCCTCCAGGTCGACGGACTGGTGTGCATGCCTGGCTGCCCCGGCCCGCTCGAACGCGCCGACGGCGGCATTGATCTGAGCAGGTAGCTCCAGGACACCGGCTTTCCCGGCCGAGATGAGGGCTTGACTTGAGAGGCCGAGCTCGGCCCGGTACAGGGTCTGATTCATGGCGTTCTCCTCTGGATAGATGCATTGACGTCGGTCATGTCGTCCCTTCTGTGTTGAGCACTTCTGCGCCGAGCGGGTGGGCGCCGAGGAAGAAGTCCCGGCCGCAGTACCGCCACGACAGCAGCCACGGACTGCCTGGTTCGATCCACAGCGCCAAGTTGAAGTCCTCCTCCTTGCTGTCGAGGAACACGTCGAGTGGCACCGGGACGGTGCGAGACAGCCGGGCGAGGGTTCCGACCAGCGGACCCAGTTCGGGCAGGTCGTCCGGGGTGACGGCCGTCGCGACCAGGTCGTAGTCGGCGGGGAATGGGCGGCTGATCGGCGGTGCCGGATCTACGACAATGTCGAGGTCGTGGCTGCTCGGCCATCTGCCGAAGCTGAGCAGCGCGGTGGTCATGGCCGCTGTCCTTCGGTGTAGTCGGTGCCGGGTTGGCACCATGCGCCCGGTGATCGGCGAGACGGGACGAGTCCCACGGCGGCGGGGTGAACGCATCCGCTGTAGGAGGGGTTGTGGCGGTCGAAGTTGCCGACCGTGGAGAAGGTGACGTGACAGACCGAGCAGTGCGCCATCTTCGAGCCGGGATTGAGGGGCTGACAGTCAGCGCAGGGATGCCGTTTCCCGGTCGGACGCTGAGCAGCAGACGGGGCTACGGGGGCCGGGGGTAGGTGGAGTAAGGGTGCGGCGGTCATGGTGCGGCCTCCTCCCAGTAGTGCGAGCACTCGTCGCAGCACTTGTCGGGGGGATCGTCGAGCCGGTAGGCGTCACATTTGTGGATGCTCCGCGAGCAGCCCTGGCAGACGGGGTGCCGCTCGGTGAGGCGGCCGACCCTGCCGAGATAGTGCTCGTACCACTCTTGTTCGTGGAAGAACTCTTCGATCTGCGCGTCTGTCGTGGTCATGGTGCGCGGTTACCTCCAGTTGTCGGATTTGGGCTGTAGCCGACCCAGCGCAGTCGCTGGTTCATGACGTCGAAGGCCGGAAGTGCCTGGCTCATACGAGGTCCTTCTCACGGGCGGCCAGTTCGGCGGCGGCCATGCGGCGCAGCTTGTCCCGGTATCCGTGCGGGTCTTCCTGCCAGAATGCGGCCGACAGTGCACCGGCTAGGACGATGGCGAGTTCCTCCAGATCGGCGGTGGCGAGAACGGCGGCGGCCTCGTGGTCGTGGCGGTCTGCCAGCAGCGACGCGAACCTGTAGGCGGCCACCGACGACGCCGGGCTGACCCGCTTTGATACGTCACGCACGGGATGTCTCCTCGGGGAGTGGCACGCAGCCGGTTTCGGGGTGGCACATAAGGTCTTGGCGAAGTGGCACATAAGGCCCGTTTACGGGCAGCGGCCTATTAGGGAGCGTCAGCTCGACCACCACGTAGATACCCGCTCGGCGCGACGTTCCTGCTGATCGTCGGCCGCTTCGGTGGAGCCTGAGCAACCCGGCGACGGTCAACCGCTGCAGACTTCGGGCAGCGGTCCGGGAAGGGACTCCAGTCGCCTCCGAGATCCCTCGGATTGGCAGCACCGGGCGGGTATGGCCTCGTTGCTCAGCTTCTGCGACGGCGTGCCTGTAGACCAATCGGTCCGCGTCGGATCTGGTCGCGGTCCACGGCTTCATGTCACTGCGGTCGAGAAGTCCGCGGGCTCGACGCCGTACCTCATCGGAGGTGAACGCTGGCGATTCGGCGATGCGCGATTCCGCTCTGCCCCAAGCAGATTCAAGTGACTTGAGCTGCCGTGCCCGGCCGATGTCGCGCCGGCGGTTGTCGAGGCGAGCTTGCTGCCCGAGCCTCGATTCAGCGGAGGTCAGGGCTGCGTGCCACTCGCACCAATCGTGGCCCGCTTGGATCGCGCTCATGGCTGTCGAGACCAGCGCCCCGTAGACCGCCTTACTTCCGCCGTGGGCTCGTAGTTCGTTGCTCGGCACTCCGGTACGGATCCGGTCGACTGCCCATCCGGGCAGGGCACGGCGAGCCGTGTGGGCCGAGGTGTTCGCAGCCTGCGTCGTGACGATCATGCGGCGTCACAGCCGACCCAGACCATGCAAACCCCGCCGGCGCGGGTGGGGCGTCGGGACTTCGTGTATCCGACTCGCTTGATCATTCCGGCTGAGGCGGCGGCATTGAACAGCGCGCCCCACCTGGCCCCATGGTCGGGATCGGGAACGCCGAGCAATGTGAGATCGAACGCGTCAAAGGGGGTTCGGGTGTCGGCCAGCCACTTCATGCCGCGCATGGCGACAAGCCACCACCACGGATCCGCTCCGTCTGTCGCCCGCCTAACGCCCTCCGTCGTTACGTGACCGCCAGGTGACACCTGATGTGTCACCTGCAGCGCCGGATCCAGCGTGGCGTCCCGTCCGCTGGCGGAGTCCGGGTTAACATTGATCTCGACCTGCCCGGTCAGCACGAGCCCGGCGCCCCATGGGGCTGCCGGGCTTCGTCGCGTCACGACTTGTCCTCGGTGCCGACGCCAGCACCGGCATGCTCGAGCGCCTTCTCGGCGTCATCGGCGACCTGGTCGAGGACCGCGGCGGACTCGCGGGCTTCCCTGGCCTTACGGCGTGACCGCGCCGATGCGAGGGCCAAGCGGCCGTAGTAGGCACGCCGTAAGTGAGCAGCGCGAACCGGGTCGCCGTTGGCCTGGTCCAAAAACTTCTGATCAAGCGCGGCGCGGGCCGGCGCGGTGCGCTGGCTTCGGTCCTCAGTGGCTGCCCATGATTCCTCGGCAGCGATCCGGGCAGCTAGTGATCGTTCGACGGCTGGTGCAGACACGGCAGACCTCTATCGAGTCTGCGGTGCCTCTTGCACTCCGCGGTGGGCATCTACGCCCCAGGCGCTATATGTCGACGGTAACGCACAGCACTTGCTCAGACGGCTTCGACACGCTGGATCTTCACTGGCTCCCCGACGTCGCCTTGAGCGACGACCTTGCGCGCCTTGCCGAGCACCGTTGCTGTCTTCACGGTGAGCCGGCCGTGCGCCCGGCAGTGGGTGTAAGCAGTTGGTCCGCAACGCAACGGGGGACGGCCATTGTCGGCATCTCCCCCTGGGGACAGGACGACCGGAACCGATCGGTACTCGGCACCATCCGCCGGTGGATGTTGCGTGTCGAGGCGGTAGACGACCGTTCCCCCACGGCCGCGGGCGTCGTGAACGAACGCTGCAGCCACTCGGGCTCCGCATTGTTGGCAGTAACACACGACCAGCGGGCCAATGTGGGCGTCCCCGTCACGGATGATCGGCGGTGAGTTGTTCACTTCGTCGCTGAGCGAGAAGTACGCCTCCGTCAGCGCGTCGAGGTCATCAGGCGCAGGGGAAGGGACGAAGGTGGCGCGTATCCGGGCGGTGCGCTCAGCGGAGCGCTTCACACGTTGCCCCATCACAGTTCCCCGGCGGCGGTCACAGCCGGTCTCCGAGGGCGAGGCGGCGGTGGGATTCCCGTGCTCGCTGGTCTGCGGCGGACGCGGCGTAGCGGCCGACCATCTCACGACTGCGCCAACCCGCAAGACGCATGAGGTCATTCTCCTGGCCGCCGGCGGCGAGCCAGGCATGGGCGTATGTGTGCCGGAACTGATGTGGGTGGAGACGACCGATTCCGGCCTGATCGCAACGCCGCTCCAACATCTGCGACAACGCCGAATAGGTCAGCGGCCCCTGACGTCCAAGCCACAGTTCGGATCGGTCGGCGAGCTTGTGCACCCGCCGGGCACGGAGGTAGCGGCGCAGCGCATCCGCGGTCCGCGGACCGTACGGGCATGCCCTGCCGCGTCCTCCCTTGCCCATGACGTTCGCGGCGGACTGGTCGTGGTCGAGATCGGCGACACGGAGGGCTACCAACTCACCTCCCCTCATGCCGGTGTCGAGGAGAAGCCGCAGGATCGCGGTGTCGCGGCGCTCGGCGAAGTCGTTGCCCTTGCATGCGCTCAGCAACGCTGAGAGATCATCGTCTGGGATGATCGCCACCGGCTGCTCGGGCACCTGAGGCGGTCGCATCCGCTCCATCGGGGAACGCTCGACCTCGCCGTCGTCGACGAGGAACCGGAACAACTGCTGAGCACTCCGGTAGGACTTGGCCTGCGTCGCCGGGGCGACCCGCTCGGACATGTCCGCCAGCCACGCTTCGAGGTGTTCGCGCCGGATCCCCGACGCCGTACGAGGCATCCCCTGCCGGGTCAGGTAGTCCACGAGGTTGCGGCCGACGTTCAGATAGGACTTGATCGTGCCCTCGGATCTGCGCATCGCTCGGAGATGTGTCGTCCAATCCGGCAGCAAAGCGGCTAGATCATCGACGGACAGGACGGTTTCGGCGGCGCTCTCGGGCGCTTCGAGGATGCTCACGAGGAGCACAGTACTCTCCTACTGGAGCGCTGTGCGGGACACCTGCCGCGTGTCCTTTCCTGTATTTACGCTCAAGTGGGGCGACTGGGACTTGAACCCAGGACCGAAGGATTATGAGTCCTTTGCTCTGACCGACTGAGCTACCGCCCCGCCAGCGAGCTTAGGGCTCCCCCGGTTGGCCTCGAACCAACAACCCCGCGGACTAAAAGGTCGCTCAGGCCGACACGCCTGTTCTGCGTCTGACTTAGCCCGGTCACTCGGGTCGAGAAATACCCCACCAGGGACGGTGTGCCTGAGCCGGTTGGAGGCTGGCGCGGATGTCTGCTGCAGAGGTGATCGGGAAGCGGAAGCGGCGGCGGTTGTCGCCGAGCGAGAAGTACGAGATCTACGTGTCGGTGCTGACCGGTCAGGCCACGCAGCGGGAGGCCGCCGAGTCGTACGGCGTGGACCCCTCCACGGTGGTCACGGCGTGCCGGGTCGCCAAGCAGGGTGCGCTCGACGCGCTGGCGGCGGCGGTGCCGGGCCGGCCCGGCGTGTCTCGGGAGCAGGGCGGTGGCGTTGTATCTGCACGAGGGAAAGGCGCGTTGGGACTGACCACCGGCCTGGTCCCGCCACGTGTCCAGGCGCCGGTGAAGGCCAGGTCGACCGATCTCATCGCAAGCTGGCCGCCCGCGGGTCTCGTCTGCAGTTGGTGCACGTCTCGGCCTCGACCGTGCACCGCGTACTAGCCGCCGAAGGCCTTGTCCTGCAAGGCCCACCGGCCCGTGAGCCGCAGGTCCGGGCCCCGTGGCCGGACTGGATCGAGTGGAAGCCAGGGAGCGTGTGGTGCTACGACTTCACCCACTTCACCCGAGCCCGCCGGGTCGCGGTCGCCGTGCTGGACGTGGTGTCCCGCCGCTGGCTGGCCACCCTGGTCTCCGCCCAAGAGACCAGCAGCCAGATCGAGGCCGCGTTCCTGGCCGCCCTGGACGCCGAGCAGCTGACCGACCGCATCGACGCCCGGCTGCTGGCCCGGCTGCGCTCCGGTCAGGCCACCCCAGCCGAGCTGGATGGCCCCGACGCCGACGGGGTGCCGATACTGATCGCGATGAGCGACAACGGCCCGCAGATGCGCTCCCACTCCACCAAGCAGTTCATGGCCGCCTGCGCGATCATGCAACGCTTCGGCCGACCCGCCACCCCCACCGACCAGGCCTGGATCGAGTCGCTGTTCGGACACGTCAAGGGCGACTGGCCGCACCTGGAGAAGATCCGTGACCCCGGCGAACTCGCACTCGAGCTCGACCGCGTCCGGACCGACTACAACACCCTGCGGCTGCGCGCCGGCATCGGCTACGTCACCCCCGACGATGAACACCACGGCCGCGGCGAAGCCATCCGGCGGACCCGCCGTGACGGACTCGCCGCCGCCCGCCAGGCCCGCATCGCTCACCGACGTACGATCAAGGAACGATCATGAGCGCGCGCCGACCTTGGCTGGGTGTTTCCTCGCCGAACGACCCGATTAAGTCAGACACAGCTCGCGCCCAGCCCGGCCGCGACCGCGGCCTCCACATAGTGGCGTGCGGTCGTGCGGTCCACCCCGGCCGGCTCGCCGCCGTGCGCAACCCGCCACCGGCCAGCCAGCCACGCAGCACTTCTCGAACCTCGTTCACTCGAAGCTCCCGGAACGCCACCAGCGACCTCCACGTCGACATCAGTGACCTGATCGCTAGCGCTAGCCCATGGGAATGATCAAGAGCGCTCTGAAGGCCGGCATTCGTGGTCAAGCTCGTCGATGTCGTACGCCGCGAGGCCGCCAAGCCGGAGAACCAGCGCAAGGTCAAGGAGATGCTCAACAAGCTTGGCAACCGTCCAGGTAAGACGCCCGGGACGCCGTGACCCATGCGCTCAGGGCTCGCCGCTGATCACGACCTCGCCCGGTCGCTCGATCTGTTGCGACCGGCGAGGTCGAGGTGTCGTCTGCTCGTCATGATGAAGCGGCCATCACTGCGCCGGTGGCCCGCAGAGGTCTCGGTCCGGCGGGCTTGACCGAGCTTGTGCAGCCGGAGGAGAGTTGCTGGTACACGCCAAGGTCGATCTACGCGGGGGAATTCAGGAGCAACTGACATGCCACCCACCGGTGTCCACTTCAATGGCGGAGTCAACCTCGACGATGCCGAGACCGTGATGCGCGAGATAGCCACCCGGGTGCCCTTCGGTGTCCGGCGGATACCCGACGGCGAGACCGGTCCCCGCCAACAATGGGTCTTCTTCCAGCTGGAGAAGTTCTGGCAGACACCGGGACTCGCGCAGGCCGGCGCCAAGGACCAACCCTCACCTGGATACGAGCAGATGCCCAAGGTGCGCCTGGCCGACGGGGTCGAACCCGACGACGTCCAGTGGCCCAACCTGGGCTATGCAGATGCGTATCAGGAGTCGTTCGAGACGTTCCGCCGGCTTCGCGATGAGGGGGTCATCCCGGCCGGGATCAGGTTCCAGGTCGAGTACCCGACCCCGCTTGCATCGATCAACGCATGGGTCGTCCCGGAGGATCAGAACCGGCTTGAACCCTCCTACAAAGAGGCACTGTTTGCCGACCTGGACCGGCTGCTGGCCGCGATCCCCCACGGGGACGTGGCCGTCCAGTGGGACGTCGCCGTCGAGTTCGCAATCCTGGAAGGCGGATTCGAGGCCGCGGAGAACCAGACATTCGACGACATCGTGGACCGGTTGGTCGAGTGCATCGAGCGCGTTCCGGAGGATGTCCCGGCCGGGCTTCATCTGTGTTACGGCGACTATCAGCACCAGCACTTCAAGGAGCCGGAGTCCTTGGACCTGCAGGTGCGGGTCTCCAACGAGGTTGCCGCACGGGCCGCGCGCACGGTGAACTGGCTCGCCTTCACCGTTCCGCAGAACCGCCGCGACGCGGCCTTCTTCGAGCCATTGCGCGGGCTTTCGCTGCCATCGGAGACCGAGGTCTACCTGGCGCTGGTTCCCTACCATCCGGCCGAACAGGAACCCGGCACGACCGAGGAACAGGTGCGCCTGGTGGACGAGCACCTTGCGTCCATCGAGTGGGGTATCTGCACCGAATGCGGGATGGCCCGCGCCGAACGCGAGGAGGTGCCCGCACTGCTCGACCTGCACCGCGAGATCCTGGCCACCTCGGGCGCCTAGAACATGTCCTAGCTCAGCGCAAACCACCCCGGTTCCTTGCCGGTCACCGCGCGGTCTACTGGCGGCATATGTTCGTGTGGCTGTCCTTCCGCCAGACTCACGCTGCGGTGATCGAGGGCTGCGAGGCGGCCTGGGCGTTCTTTGGCGGGATCTTCAAGGTGCTGATCCCGGACAACCGCACCCCGGTCGTGACCAACGCCGACCCGGTGAACCCGACGTTCACGGTGGGCTGGCTGGATACGCTCAGGCCCGCGGCTTCGGCACAGACCCGGCGCGGGTGCGCTCACCGAAGGACAAGCCACGTGTCGGGCGGATCGTGCAGTACGTGCGCGGAAACTTCTTCGCTGGCGAGGACTTCGCCGATCTGAGCGACGCGCACGCCGTGTCAGGGTGCGGTGCGCCACGACGGCGGGGCTGCGGGTGCACGGCACCACCGCGCAGCGCCCGGCCGAGCACTTCGCCGCCGCCGAGGTCGCGCATCTGACTGCCGGCGCCAGCTGGCGTCTATGACGTGCCCATCTTCGCGACACCCCAAGGTGGCGCGGGATCTGCGCATCGAGGTCGCCGCTACGTCGGATGCGAAACACCCATCCGGCCACCAGCTCCCGAGTGCAGCGTCTCAACGCCACGACGCCCGCATCGACGCTGTAATACAACCGCCGGCTGCGCGAATGAATCCAATTCACCGGAGCTCATCGTCAGGGGGCGTGAGACATCCCGCCAGGTGAGAAGCCTCACCCCCACACCGCCGCCGGGTCTGGCCGGGGCGAATGGGAATCCATTCACTGCGCATCATCAGGAGGGGAGAAGTCCCTGCGGTGCCGATCGAGGAGTTACGCAAGGTTGGCTGATCGGCCGAATGGACCAACTCATCCTGTGATGGCGCGATTCTGCCCTGACGAGGGGCTTCGCTTGCTGCAAGCCATCGGCGCTTTCAGCGCCACGCTGAGATTCCGGCTGGCGGGCCTTCAGGACCAAGACTCATGCCGGGCCCCGCCGGCGTCTAGCTGCCGCGCGACTTTTCGGCCCGGCTGTGGTGTCGACCGGATGCTGACAGCGGCCACGGGAGACTGCCCAGAGACGGCCACGTAGCTGCCCGCTGGCGGACATGAGAACTGCCCGCTGACGGTCATGGGATCTGCCTGAACTTCGTCGTCTGCCTCGCCGTGTCGCG
>Ga0183260_10004806_pt1 | contig 10691 bp, 9 predicted proteins | sample AntDrymUQ4972206_2_FD_129768 | JGI IMG/M metagenome (GOLD analysis project Ga0183260, IMG submission 129768) | Polar desert sand microbial communities from Dry Valleys, Antarctica - metaG UQ497 (22.06) (version 2) (version 2) | ecosystem: Environmental > Terrestrial > Soil > Desert | place...
ATCGCTGCGATCAGGAGGCCGGTGAACAGGGCGATCGCCGCCGGCGAGGCCGGGTGCTCGACCCCCTCGGAGCGGTGGCTGTGCACCAGCTCCGCCCCGCCCGCGCCCAGGCCGTCGAGGCCCAGGAGCGCCATCGCGGGTGCACTCTCCACCTGCGCCGGGCGGTCCACGTGGTAGTTCACCGCGTCGGCGGCCCCAGCCGGAGAGAGAGCGGTCGCCACGGCGGCCACGGCGATTACCACGAGCGCCAGGGCAGCCGTGCCCTCGAGGGCCTCCCGGGGCCTGCCGTGAGCGATCAGCCACGCGAGAGCAACCGGGAGGGCCACGACCGGGAAGCCCTTCGTCATCACGGCGGCACCCAGCACAGCCAATCCTGCGCGTGGCCTGTTCGAGACCAGCAGCAGCAGCGCTCCGAGCGTGAGGACAACGGGCGCGAGGTCGAAGTGGGTGCGCAGCATCGCGCCCGTGAACAGCGGCGCAGCGGCCGCGGCCAGCATCGCCCGGCGCGGATCGCCCCCCGTGCGGCGCGCCAGGCCACCCACCAGCGCCACCAGGATCGCGGCCAGTCCCAGCGCGAGCACCGCGAAGGTCAATCGGTAGGCGTCGTCGCCGGAGCCCAGGAGCGCGGGCGCCGCCAGGAGCGGCGCGGCCAGCGGCGGGTACTCGAAGGCCACGTCGCGGTATGGCAGCAGCCCGTCCAGGAAGAGGTCGGCGTAGGAGCGGTACCGGAAGAGGTCGGTAACGCTCTCGTCACCCCACGGGCCCGGAAGGAACGTGACCGCAAATGTCCCAACCAGGACGAGGAGCGCCGGCGCCCTCACAGGGGGACCGCCTCGAGCTCCGACGAAGGCACCAACGCCGGCGCCGATCGGGGCGCTGCCGGGCGCCTGTAGGGACCGAGCAGGGCGACCAGGGCAAACGGGGCGAACCACGCGACGTAGAGGTAGAACCAGTGGGTCACCCCGAGCTGCACCGCGATCGTGACCGCGGCGCCGAGCGCGGCCACCTGGAGCGGACCTCGCCTCCGCGGCACGACGGCCACGGTCAGGGCCAGACCCACGGCCCCGGCCTGGACCGCTGTCTGCAGCCATCCGAGCGACTCGCTCTGACCCCAGACACTGAAGGGCGACGGGCGCGACGCCTGATAGCCGACCGTGCGGTCGTAGACCTCGCGCAGGCCGGCGTCTCCCTGGAAGGGCAGCACAGCCGCGGCGTGGAGCGCGAGGAGCGCCAGGCAGAAGATGAGGACGCGGCGAAGGGACCCGCGTGCGCCCACCGCCCCGAAACCGCCGGCGAACAGCGGCGCCAGCGCCAGCGGACCGAACTTGGCCGCTGCGCCGAGGCCCACCGCGAGGCCCCGCCCCGCCGCGGACAGGCCCTCCCGTGCGGGGGCGAGCGTGAGAGCCAGCATCGCAAGCACGGTGCACATCGCCAGCAGGCCGTCGTTGGAGTTGGTCTGCAGCGCAAATAGCGCGTACGGGTAGGTGGCCCAGGCATAACCAAGGGCGATGCCCAGCTCGTAGCCCTCCTTGCCCGGGCGCAGGCGGCGGCCCAGGATCACGAGCCCGAACAGGGTGATCAGGTCGAAGGCGATCGCCGCACCGTGCGCCGCGGGCAGATCGTCCCAATCTCCGCTCCAGGGCATCGCCTGCTCGAACGGCACGTAGGACAGGTAAGTGACCGGGCCGTAGGTGTCCCCCCTCTCCACGTCATCGCTGAAGCCCGGGCCGTAGAGCGGGTCGCCGTCCGCGATCCGATCAGCGCCGATCACCCCGGCATAGCCAACGTCGATCACGTTCGAGTCGATCACGTTGAGCCCCACCCGAAAGCCCACCAGGGCCACGAGCACCACCAGCAGCCAGGTGGCGGGCACCATCGGCAGCAGGCGCTCGCGTCTCTCCCGCGGTCTGAAGCCGGCCCACAGCATGCGGGCGAGCAGATAGAGCAGCACGGGGTAGACGAGCGGGACCGAGGTATCGATCTCGCCGCGGTTGAAGAACACGTGCGAGACCCCGAAGCCCAGCAACATCAGCAGGTCGAGGTGCAGCAGCCGGAAAGGCCGGCGCGGGTCGACGAAGGGCGCGAGGAACATCACACACAGCGGGACCCAGACCCAGGGAGAGTTGAGTTTGCGCCCGAAGGCGCCCTCGTAGCCTCTCGCCATCGTCCACGCGACCTGCTCCGAGGTCCACTCCTCGAGGATCGCCCCGGTGGCGTCGTCGATGCGCACCTGTGCCACCTCGCGGGCGTGGGAGTCGAAGTAGCTGACCTGCCAGCGCCCGGGCCCGCGCGTATAAGCCGTCGGCGCAAACCGCCGGTGGCGTCCGCTCTCGGCGCGCACCTTCTCCCCCAATCCGGCGATGCGCACGGCCTGAATCGCAGTCAGGGCATAGCCCGGCGGCGCCGCGGTCTGCGACGGTGGTCGCTCGAGGTCGGGCCTGGCTGCCGCCGGCTGCGGGGGCCCCCCAACCAGCGCAACGAGGGCGGCGAGCGCGACGAGGTTCGCCCGCCTGCTCAGAGGTCGCGCGAAACGCTGCCGAAGCTCCACATCTTGTTCCCGACGAAGTTGAAGGGCGTGGCCGCCGCGATCGAGATCGCCTGGGCCGCGATCTCCGGCATGCCGGCGGCGCTGACCAGCACCTCGAGGATCGCCGCGGCAAGCAGGAAGGCTCCGGTGCTGACCGTCAGGAAGCGGGCGGCCTGAAAGCCCGCGTGGCCCTGCCGCGCCGCGAAGGTCCAGTGCCGGTTCCACCAGAAGTTGTTGGTCACCGCCACGGCGAAGGCCACCGTTGCGGCTAGGAGGTGGTGCAGGCCCGCGACCGCAAATGCCAGCGCGAACACACCGAGGTTGACCACGTAGCCCGAGCCCCCCACCGCGCAGAACTTCAGCAGCTGGACCCAGTTGTGGCGTCGCCGCAGCCCCGCGCGCACCCTCGTGTGGGGACCGGCGTCCCGGGCGGGGGGATCGAGGGCCTTCATGGCTCCGAGGGATTTCGCGCGGACGCGGGACCCCTCATGGCTTTACCCCGAAGTGGTCGAGGACCATCGGGGTCACGTCCTCGATCGACCAGCGCTCGCGCTCATCGGCGCGGACGGGGCCGATGCCGCTCATCAGCAGGACGCCGAGCGAGTCACAGCGATGCAGGGAGCCGTGGCTGCCGCCACCCACGTGGTCGTGGCCGCCCCAGTCGGCGAACTCGTGGCCCGGCTCGACCGACACGAGCACATCGCCCGCCCGCGGGCACTCGAGCGCCGACCAGAGCCGGCCAAGCGCATGTGGATAGTCGCCGCTGCGCACCCGTCCGCCGGCGATCGTGAGGTCGAGCACCGAGTCCTCGCCCTCCACGCTCCAGCGCCCGCCGCGGCTGTCCTCGAGGTCTCCCCCGGGGGCGAAGCGCAGCTCGCCGCGGGTGCTGCGCACAACGCCCTGACCGTTCTCGCGCCATATGGCGAGATCCACCCCCTCGACATCCACCAGCTCCTCTCCGATGTCCGGGGCTACTCCGGCCCGGCGCTCCTCGTCGAGTACGTACACCTGGCCCGAGCGCGCCGCGGGGCAGACCGCTATCTCGGCTTCCTCGGGCACCGGGTCGGAGGGCAGCAGAATGCGCCGGTGCCCGAGCGCGCCGGCGAGGCTCACGCCCGTCTCGATCGGATTCTGGGAGTGATCGGACATCACGATCACGGCGTGCTCGTCGAGAAAGGCCTCCGGTCCCCCGCCCGCGTGCATCAGCCGCGACAGCGCGCGATCGGCCTCGGCGATCGAGTGCGGCTGCTCGGTTGGCCCCGCCCGGTGGGAGTAGGTGTCGTTGTCGGGCAGGGAGAAGAGCAGGAAGTCAAACAGCTCGTTCTCGACGAGATGGGCGCCGACGCAACCGGCGTGGCGGTCTCGCTGGCCCGGCATCCCGAGGGTCGAGAAGCAGCCCGTCCCCTGCGAGTCGAAGATGTCCGCGTAGAAGAGCTCGCGCGCCCCCCACACGGCGTGGCGAAACTGGGCCGCCTCGGCCAGGCGGCTGTAGGGCGAGTCGGTGGACGGCTCGTGGCGGTGGCGCCCGCGGTAGATCAGGTAGGTGGTGCACGCGGTGCGCAACCCCGCGTCGTCGAGGTGTTCGAACACGGTCCGCCGGTCCTGGGTCAGATGCGCGTGGTTCATGTTGTAGACGGTGTCCATCAGCGACCGGAAGACCCCGAAGGTGCGCGAGGCCGGGAAGGAGCTGCCGTACTCCACGTAGCGCTCCTCGCCGCGGTGAAACCAGTTCGTCGCGGGAATCAGCGATTGCCCGGGGCCCAGGCCCGTGGTGATCGCGGAGGCCGCCACCGGAGTGACCGAGGGGAAGGTGGACACGCAGTCGTCCACGTACACGCCGCGTTCCATGATCGCCTCCAATGCGGGTGCGCGGCCCTCTGCCACTGCCCGCTGGAGGGCCTTGGGATCCAGCGCGTCGATCACCGCCAGGACGACCTTGGCGGGGGCGCTCATCTCAGGATCCGCAGCCCCGCGTACTTGCGCTCGCCCTGCCCGCGTCCGCGAACCAGCAGCACGGCAAAGGCCACCAGCGCCAGGAAGGCGACGGGCGGTACGAAGATCGCGATGGCCGTCAGTACCAGCGCCGCAGCGTCGGCGTAGGCGCTGAGCAGCGCGGCCGCGCCCTTCTCCAGGCGCCGCCCCGCGCGCTCGAGCAGCCCGCTCACCGCCGCGTAGGCAAGCGCGGCACAGAGCGCCCCCGCGAGAACTCCCACCACGGCAGACCGGTCCCCGGCGGCCAGCGAGCCGGCGAACAGCAGCGCTCCCAGCACGACTGCGATCACTCCCGTGGCAATCCCCACCGCACGAAGGTTCGCCCCCGAACGTTCGGCCAAGTACGCAATCACGGCAAGCGCGAGTACGGCGAACAGGAAGGCCGGGGCCTCGAGGAACTGCCAGCCTGAGCCGTCGAAGTCGAGCCCGATGTCCCCCCGCGCCAGAGCACCCGCCAGCAGCGGGGGCAGGTACGGGCGCACGCCGCTGGCGCCAGCGAGGCCGGCGCCCTGGCCTATGTCGAGGAGGAGGCTCATAAGGGGACAAAGAAAGCTGCGGTGCTCGCCGGAACGACGTTCCGGCTGCGCTCCTGCCCAAGAGGATGCGACCGGTACGCTTCGGCGGCCTGACGATAGACGACCGCGCTGGCGGGGCTCCGGCCCTCGCGAAGCCCCTCCCCAGGCACAAGGACGCCCGGCCGGCGCGGCGAAACCAACGCCAATGAGCTCTCCGCAAAAGCCTCCGCCGCGCTCCACCTCGCGCGACCTCGAGCGCTACGCGGGGCTCTTCGCCTCCCGCACCCGGGGGATGACCTCCTCGGCGATGCGCGACCTGATGGCCATCACCGCCAGGCCCGAGGTGATCTCGCTTGCCGGCGGGCTGCCCGACACGTCGACCTTCCCCCCCGAGACCTTCGCCGCGGTGACCGCCAGGATCGCGGAGGAGTCTTGTGCCAAGGCCCTGCAGTACGGCCCCACCGACGGCCTCGACGAGACCAAGGAGTGCATCGCGGAGGTGATGGCCGCCGAGGGAATGCACGCCAATCGCGAGGACATCGTGGTGACCACGGGCGGACAGCAGGTGATCGACCTCGTCACCAAGACGCTGATCGACCCGGGCGACGTGATCATCGCCGAAGGGCCCACCTACCCGGGCGCCGTGCCCGTGTTCAACGCCTACCAGGCCGACGTGGTCCAAGTGGACATGGACTCGGACGGCATGCGCGTCGACCTCCTCGAGGAAGTGCTGGACTCGCTCGAGCGCGAGGGCCGCAAGCCCAAGTTCATCTACACGGTGCCGAGCTTTCAGAACCCCGCGGGCGTGACCATGTCGCTGCCGCGGCGGCGGCGGCTGGTCGAGGTGGCCAATCAGCGTGAGCTGCTCGTGCTGGAGGACAACCCCTACGGGCTGCTGCGCTACGAGGGCGACCCGCTTACGCCGCTCTACTCGCTCGACGGGGGGGTGTTCGTGATGTACCTCGGCACGTTCTCCAAGATCCTCTCGCCCGGCATCCGGCTCGGGTGGGTCGTGGCCCCCCCGCCGGTGCTCGAGAAGATCAACCTCGGCAAGCAGGAGGCCGACCTCTGCACCTCGACCCTGTCACAGCTGATGGTGCAGGCCTACTTCCAGCACGCCGACTGGCGTGACTACGTGGACTCGCTCACCGAGATCTACCGGACCCGGCGCAACTCGATGCTCGACGCCCTCGCCGACCACTTCCCGCGCGAGGCCGAGTGGACCCGCCCAAGCGGAGGGCTCTTCATCTGGGCCACCCTTCCAAGCTACATCGACACCAACGACCTGCTGGCCCGCGCCCTGCGTGACAACGTAGCCTTTGTGCCCGGCGCCGCCGCGTTCCTGGACGGCCGCGGGCATAGCTCCATGCGCCTCAACTTCTCGGGCTGCGGCGAGGACCGCCTGCGTGAGGGGATCCGCCGAATCGGCGAGGTGATCAAGGAGCAGGTGGCGCTCTACGGCACGCTGACCGGCGAACTGCCGACGGTGAAGATGGAGCAGGCCCGTGAGTCCGGCGGCGAGGGGGCCCGGCCGGTTGAGGAGGCCCGTGAGCCCGGCGGCGAGGGCGGGCGCCTGGTCGAGCTGCCGCGCCGGACGACGCGCAGCCGCCGGGCGGGCGGCGCGTGAGCCGGATCGCGGTACTCAAGGGCGGGCGCTCCCTGGAGCGCCAGGTGTCGCTGCGCTCCGGAGCACGGGTGGAGGATGCGCTGGAGCGCCTGGGACACGACGTCGTGGGGATCGACGTGGGCCTCGACCTCATCCGCAGGCTTCGCGAAGAGGAGCCCGACGCGGCTTTCGTGGCCCTGCACGGTCGCGACGGCGAGGACGGCACGGTGCAGGAGCTGCTCGAGATCCTCGACGTGGCGTACACCGGGTCGGGAGTGCTGGGCTGCACCCGGGCGACGGACAAGGTGCTCGCCAAGCACCTGCTGCTCGAGGCCGGCATTCCCACGCCCGAGTTCTTCTCCTTCACCCAAACGGCGTTCCGGGAACTGGGCGCCGCCGAGACGCTTCCCGCGATCGCCGCCCGGCTCGACTTCCCGATCGTGGTAAAGCCCTCCAGCCAGGGCTCGGCACTCGGGATCAAGTTCGCCTCGACCCCCGACGACGTGCCCACCGCACTGGTCGCCGCCTTCTCCTACGACGCCCGGGTGCTGCTCGAGCGTCACGTGAAGGGGCGTGACCTGGCGGTCTCGGTGCTCGACGGGGCCACCGGACCCGAGGCGCTGCCCGTGGTCGAGGCGGTGCCGCGCGAGGAGGACTTCTACGACTTCGAGGCGCGCTACGAAATCGGTCGCACCACGTTCGTCTGCCCCGCAGAGCTGGCGCCCGGCGTGACCGAGCGCGCCCAGGAGCTGGCGCTGTCGTGTCACCGCCTGCTCGGGTGCTACGGGTTCAGCCGCGTCGATCTGATGCTCGACGAGTCGGGCGAGCTGTACGTGCTGGAGGCCAACCCGATCCCCGGCCTGACCGAGACCAGCCTTCTGCCCCAGGCGGCCGAGGCGGCCGACATCGGCTTCGACCAGCTCGTCGGGCGGATCCTGGAGCTGGGCTTCGTCCGCGCCGCGGGCGCACCGGCCTAGCGGAGGAGCGCAGCCGGACCGTTTGTTCCGGTGAGCACCGCAGCTTTTCGCTAACTCGTCTCGTCCGGCTCGCCGGACTCCTCAGCGAAGTCCTCCGGCGAGACGTTGTCGAGGAAGTCCTTGAACTTCTCGACCACTTCCTCCTGGTCCTCGACCTCGTGCTCGAACTCGATCGCGGACTCCGAGATCACGTCCTCGGCCGCGAAGATCGAGGCGCCGGTGCGTACGGCCAGCGCGAGCGCATCCGAGGGGCGCGAGTCGATCTCCATCTCGCGCCCGTTCAACTGCAGCGTGATCGCCGCGTAGAAGGTGTTCTCGCGGAGCTCGGTGACCGCCACTCGGGTGCAGGACACCTCGAGCTCGGAAAGCACGTCGTTGATCAGGTCGTGCGTCATGGGCCGTGGGGTGTTGGCGCCCTGGAGCTTCATCAGGATCGCCGCGGCCTCGGGGTGCCCGATCCAGATCGGGAGGAACTTGTTGCCCTCGCGTGTCTTGAGGAGAACGATCGGCTGCTTGCCGACCATGTCGAAGCTGACTCCGTAGATGACCATCTCCTGCATGCGCGAAACAGCTCCTCGTACTGGACCCGGTGGCCGAAATCACAGTCTAGTCATGCGGGTCGGCGCCATCGGGCGCCCGGTGGCCCCACATTCCAGACTGCTGCCGTCTCGCTAGAATCGCGCCTCCCGAGGGCGATTAGCTCAGCTGGTTAGAGCGCGTCTCTGATAAGGACGAGGTCCCTGGTTCGAGTCCAGGATCGCCCACTCTCGGCCGTATGGCTTCGTCTGGCGGTGTCCTCGGTCGAGGACAGCCTGAAGGCTTGTCCTCTTCCTGCGTCCTTGCCAGGCTCGCCCTACGACCGAGAGCCTCCTGACCAACGACGGCTTAGGGTCAAAAGTCGAACCTACCCAGCGCGTTTCTCATTACGCGCCTTCCGAGAGCGTGCTGAACAACAACGGCTCAAAGGGCAGCTCCTCCCCACCCAGCCGCAGGTTGTCGGTTAGGCCGCCTCGGTGAGCGTGCTGCCGTGGCGGCGCAATATGCGCTCGGCCAGCTCGATCGCGTCGCTCGGAGTTTCGAAGACCAGTTCGGCCCTTGCTCCGTCGCCCTTTGCGCGCACCTTCACCTCTTGTCCCAGCGCTGCGGTGAGGGCGTCTTCGGCAGCCGCCAGCGCGTCGGCGAGATCCGGGTGCATCTCGCGCGGTTGTGCTGTCCGGCTCGGGACGCCTTCCTGGAGGTCCTTGGCTCGGCGTTCGGTCTCGCGGACCGACCAGGCCTGGTCGCGGGCGTCGCGGGCCAGGCGCTTACGGGACTCGTGGTCCTTGCACATCAGGATGGCACGACCGTGACCTTCGGTCAGCGTGCCTACCTCGATCAGGCCGAGAACCTCGTCGGGCAGGTCCAGCAGGCGGATCAGGTTCGAGACCGCCACCCGGCTCTTGCCCACCCGCCGGCCGACCTCGCCCTTGGTCAGCCCGAGATCCTCCACGAGCATCGCGCAGGCGCGCGCCTCCTCGACCGGATTCAGGTCCACGCGGGCCATGTTCTCCGCGAGGGCCAGGTCGAGCCGCTCCCAGTCCTCGGCGTGGCGGACCATCGCCGGTATGCGCTCCAGGCCGGCCAGACGGGCGGCGCGCAGGCGCCGCTCACCGGCCACCAACTCGAACGTGCCACCGGGCACCGGTGAGACGACCACGGGCTGGAGGATCCCGCGGGAACGGATCGACTCCGCCAGCGCCAGCAGCGCCTCCTCGCCGAACTCCCGGCGTGGCTGGCGCGGGTTGGGCTTGACGAGATCGAGCGGGATATCGCGCAGGCCAGACTCGTCGGCCCGCGACCGCGGCAGGATCGCCGCCAGCCCGCGGCCCATGCCGCGCTGACCGGGCTTGGCGGCCTCGCCGGCGTCAGGCACGGGCGGCCACCTCCCGTGCGAGCTTCAGGTAGGCGGCTGAGCCGGCGCTCCGCGGCGCGTGGCGAATCACGGGAACGCCGAAGCTGGGCGCCTCACCGAGCCGCACGTTGCGGGGGATGACGGTGTCGAAGACCAGCTCGGGGAAGTGCTTGCGCACCTCGCGCTCGACGTCCTGCGCCAGCCGGGTCCGGCTGTCGTGCATCGTGAGGATCATTCCCGCCACGGTGAGCCGGGGGTTCAGCTCGCGCTGGATCAAGGACAGCGTGTCGAGCAGCCCGGCGAGGCCCTCGAGCGCGAAGTACTCGGTCTGCACGGGCACGATCACCCGATCGGCGGCGACGAGCGCGTTGACCGTCAGCGGGCCGAGCGACGGTGGGCAGTCGAGGACGGTGAACAGGAACCGGTCGCGCACGTCGCCGAGTTGATCGCGCAGGCGCGTCTCCGATCCCGGAAGTCGCGGCAGCTCGACGTTGGCCCCCGCCAGATCCGGGGTGGCCGGCACGGCTGAGAGGCGGCTGAACGCTGTCGGGCGAGCCGCCTGCGAGAGGCTGAGCTCGCCGCCGAGGCAGTCGTAGACGTTGGGACTCGCGTCCTTTGGGAGCCCAACGCCCACGGTGGCGTTGCACTGAGGATCGAGATCGACCAGCAGCGTGTCGTAGCCGGCGTCGGCGACGCTGGCCGCGACGTTGACGGCGGTCGTGGTCTTGCCCACGCCGCCCTTCTGGTTGGCTATCGCGAAGATCGTGCCCATCGGTCTCGCAAGGTAGAGGCAGCCGCGGTCGGAATTCGGCCCCCCGGGCACCGGTTCGCCCCCGAACGACCGAGTCCTTCCCGCTGCCAGGCGGCCCCTGGATCTGGTCGTCATCGCGCACATCCAGAAGCCAACTCACAAGTTGGACCCTGCGGGGCGCTTGACGGGGCACGGAAGGGGATACATCTCCTCACCCCAGCGGACGCTTGCGGGCCATGCCCGCACGGCGCGGAAACCGATCGGGCGTGCGCGCGACCTTGGCGAATACGTGCAGATGACGATCCCTGGCGCCGGCGAAAGGGACGACCCTGCGTACCTCAACAGGCTCGAGGCCGACGATGCCCGCCGCGCGCGTCGCGACACGCTCCTCCTCGTCGTCGCGCCTTCCCTTCCACGCCACGAGCACCCCGG
>Ga0183260_10004807_pt1 | contig 10690 bp, 9 predicted proteins | sample AntDrymUQ4972206_2_FD_129768 | JGI IMG/M metagenome (GOLD analysis project Ga0183260, IMG submission 129768) | Polar desert sand microbial communities from Dry Valleys, Antarctica - metaG UQ497 (22.06) (version 2) (version 2) | ecosystem: Environmental > Terrestrial > Soil > Desert | place...
CGCAGGTGCTCACCGGCGGGCGCATGAAGGCGGGTGGCGTCAAGTTCGCGACCACGTCGGATGAGGCCGCAGAGCATGCCGAAGCCATCCTTGCGCTGGAGATCGGCGGTCACATGCCGGTCGGCGTTCTGGTCGACCCCAAGGCTGACGTCGCGCAGGAGTACTACGCCGCCGTCCTCTGGGACGGGCGCGCGAAGCGGCCGATGATGCTGTTCTCAGACATGGGCGGGATCGACATCGAGCAGGTCGCCGAGGAGCATCCTGACCACGTCGGCCGCGGGCACCTGTCGAACCTCCACCCCATCTTCGACTTTCAGGCGAAGGAAACCGTTTCTCGCTGCGGCATGACCGGCTCCGAGCTCAACAGGGCGTCGCTGATCCTCGCCCGCCTCACGCAGCTTCAGCGCGACTTCGACATGACGCTTGCCGAGATCAACCCTGTCGCACGGCTCGGGGACGGCTCCTTCGTCGCACTCGACGCCCACATGGAGATGGAGGACGAGGCGGTCGGCCGACACAAAAAGATGCTCGAGGAAATCGGAGTCGACCTCTCCGAGCCGCGTGAGATGTACGAGCCCTCCGACTTCGAGCGAAACGTGAAGGCGATCGACGCCGCTGACCACCGCGGCGTGATCCAGGGCAAGGACCATGGTTTTACGGGGAATCTGGGCCTCGTGATCGGCGCGGGCGGCGGCTCACTGACGCTCACCGACGCCGTGCGCTCGCAGGGCGGAAAGCCGGCCAACTACGCCGAGATTGGCGGCAACCCATCCGTCGCGAAGGCGAAGGGCCTCGCCAAGGAGGTCCTGCAAAAGGACGGGGTCGAGAAGATCGCGGTGATGATGTCGATCGTCTCCAACACCCGCGTCGACATCGTCGCGCGCGGGGTCATCAAGGCCTGCCTCGAGCTCGGCAAGGACCCCGCCGAGACGATCGCCGTCTTTCGCATCCCCGGGGCCTGGGAGGAAGAGGGCGCGAAGATCCTCTCCAAGTACGGGATCGAGTTCCGCGACAGGAACACCTCGATGTGGGAGGCGGCAGGCGAAGCGGTGGCGAAGATCCAATGAGCATCCTCCTCGCCGAAGACTTCACCTTCATCGTCCAGGGCATCACAGGCCGCGAGGCCGTGAACCTGACGCGCGAGTGCCTGGACTACGGCTCGAAGGTCGTCGGCGGGGTCACGCCGGGCCGCAAGGGCCGCGAGGTCCACGGCGTACCCGTCTGGGACACGGTCGAGCAGGCCGTCGACCACCACGGAGCGCCGATCGACGGCGCGGTCGTGACCGTCCCCCCCGCCTTCACGAAGGACGCTGTCATCGAGGCGATCGAGAACGACGTGAAGCTGATCGTCGTCGTAACCGAGCGCATCCCGCGCCGCGACGTCGCCCAGATGGTCGAGTTCGCGAACGGGCGCGGCGCTCGGATCATCGGCCCCAACTGCCTCGGCCTGATCGTTCCCGGCGTCTGCAAGATGGGCGGGATCGGCGGCCCGGCCAAGGACGCCGCCAAGGCCTACGAGCGCGGGTCGGTCGGAGTCATGTCTCGCTCCGGTGGCATGACGACCGAAATCTCATCGTCACTTACGGCCGCTGGGCTCGGCGTCTCGACCGCGGTCTCGATTGGCGGCGACGCGATCATCGGCTCGACTTACGCGGAGCTCATGCCTTACTTCGCGGAGGATTCGGAAACCAAGGCGATCGTGATCTATACCGAGCCGGGCGGGCGCATGGAGGCCGAGCTGGTCGACTGGCGCGAAGCCAACGGCTCCGAGCTTCCGATCATCGCCTTCATGGCGGGCAAGTTCATGGACGACGAGGAGATGCAGGGCATGACCTTCGGGCACGCCGGCACGATCGTCGAGGGCAAGGAGGACTCGGCGACCGAGAAGATCGCCCGCCTCGAGGCTTCCGGCATCCCAGTGGTCGAGCGAATCGACAAGATCCCCGACCGCGTCAAGGAGGTGCTGGCAAATGGCTGAGGCCCTGCACGGAATCTTTATCGAGGTCGAGGTCTCGGACGAGCACGCGGGCGATGCCGAGCTCGCCCAAAAACTCGACGACGCATGCCCGGTCGACATCTTCAAGGCATCGGAGGCCGGCGTGACGGTCGTCCACGAGAACAAGGACGAGTGCGTCCTCTGCGGCCTCTGCCTCGACGCGTCGCCTCCCGGGGCGGTCACCATCACCAAGCTCTACGACGGCACCACGCTCTAGCGCGAATCGCGCCAGACGGGTCGGTTTGGAGAGGGCTCGGGTTCGGCGAGGGCTCGGGCAGACTAGGCACGTGAATTTCGTATCCGACGTCCTCGAGCGATTCCCCGCGTCCAAACCGGCGCTGCTTACGATCGACGAGATCGGCGAGCGACGCGTTTGGCACTTCGGGGAACTGATCGCGATGAGCGCCGGTGTCTCGGGCGCGCTCGCGGCGCGTGGCGTCGCGCGAGGCGACGTCGTTATGACGCTTCTCGGCAACCGGATCGAGTGGGTGCTGACACTCCTGGCCTGCTGGCGCATGGGCGCGGTCGCGCTGCCGATGTCGACCCAGCTCAGGGCCAAGGACCTCGAGCTGCGGGTGGACGCCTCAAACCCGAAGCTCTGCGTCGGCCAGCCGGAGCTCCTGGCCGAGCTGCCCGGCGGAGTCGAGACGATCGACCGGAACGAGTTCGAGCGGATTCTCGATGAGGACCGCCCCCAGGAAACGCCGGTTGCAATCGCCAGCCTCGCCGGATCGGACCCGGCGCTCATCGTTTTCACCTCGGGCACCACCGGCGAGCCGCGCGGCGCGCTCCACACCGCGAGCTATCTCGGAGGGCAGCGGAGCCAGGCTGAGCACTGGCTCGGCGCGAAGGACGGAGATCTCGTGTGGTGCACCACGGCGACCGGCTGGTCGAAGTCGGCGCGAAACGTTTTCGTGGCCCCGTGGCTTTGCGGCGCGGCCGCCCTCATCTCGGACGCCCGCTTCGATCCCGAGGCGCGCATGGCGCTGATCGAGACAGAGGGCGTGAACGTCCTCTGCCAGGCGCCGACCGAGTACCGCATGCTTGCCAAGCGCACCCAGCTTCACAAGCTGCCCGAGTTGCGGCGCCTCGTCTCGGCCGGCGAGCCGCTCAACCCTGAGGTAATCCGGATCTTTCGCGACGCGATGGGCCTTGACATCCACGACGGCTACGGCCAGACCGAAACCGGCCATGTCGTCGGGAGCCATGCCGGAAATCCGGTCAAGGACGGATCGATGGGCACTCCGCTACCGGGCCTCGAGGTCCGGGTCGTGGCGCCCGACGACGGGGCAGGCGAGCTTCAGGTGCGAGCCGCGACCTGCCTGACGTTCTTCGACCGCTACTTGGGCGAGTCCCGCGAGGAAGCGCTCGCTCGCCTCGTCGACGGGGAATGGTGGCCGACCGGCGACGTGGTGAGCTCGGACGACGGCTATTTCTTCTACAAAGGGAGGAACGACGATCTGATCGTCTCGTCCGGCTATCGCATCGGCCCCTTCGAGGTCGAGTCCGCCCTGGTCAGCCACCCGGCCGTTGCCGAAGCCGCGGCGGTCGCAATGCCTGACGACGAGCGGGGCTCGGTGGTCCGCGCGGTCGTCGTGCTTCGCGAGGGCGAGCCCGGCGATGCCCTCGCGCGCGAGCTCCGCGAGCACGTCAAGTCCGTCACCGCGCCCTATAAGGCGCCCCGGGTGATCGAGTTCGCCGACGAGTTGCCGAAGACAACGAGCGGGAAGATCCGGCGCGCCGAGCTTCGATCAGGCACGCCGGATCGAACCCCTTAGTCGCGGCGTGACAGAGCGGCGAGGTCGGTGTCTCATACCTATAAATGCCCAGAGGTCAAACGGGCAAACTCATCCGGTGCGACGACACGTCTCCCGCAACCGGGCCGCGTTCGCCGGCATCTTCGTCGTCACCGGGCTCGGACTGCTCTCCGTAGGCGCCACGCTGCCGGTTATCCCGCGCTACGTCCAGGGGCCGATCGGCGGGGGCGATTTCGAAGTCGGGCTCGTGACCGGCGCTTTCGCCATTACGGGCCTCGCTTGTCGTCCGTTCGCCGGGAACCTGGCCGACCGCAGCGGGCGTCGCCCCGTGGTGATTCTGGGTGCGCTCCTAACCGCGATCGCCGGCGCCCTCTACTTCATCCCCGCGGGGATTCCAGGCCTGATCGTCGCGCGGCTTTTCCTCGGCGCGGGCGAGGGCATGGTCTACACCGCAGGGTCGGCGTGGGTCGTCGACCTTGCGCCGCCCGAGCGCCGTGGACGGATCATCGGCCTCTACGGCCTCGCGATCTGGAGCGGGCTCAGCCTGGGACCGCCGATCGGCGAGCTGCTCTTGCGAGCCTCGAGCTTCGAGATGGTGTGGGCGTTCGCCATGGCGGCGCCGCTCCTGGGCGCCGTCATCGCCTGGCGGATCCCCGACCCGTTCGTAAACACGGATCCCGCACCAATCGAGCCCAGAACGCTGATCGAGCGAAAGAGCCTCCTGCCGGGTCTGGGGCTCGCGCTCGGCACGATGGGCTACGCAGCCGTGGCTGCTTTCCTGGTCCTCCACCTCGACGAGCGTGGGATCGGCCACGGTGCGGAGGTCTTCGCCGCGTTCGCGGCAACCGTGATCCTGGCACGTCTCCTGGGCGGCTGGCTGCCAGACCGCTTCGGCCCGGTGCCGTGCATCATCGGCGCAGGCGTCATCGAGTCTTCAGGGCTCGTAGCGATCATGCTCGCTCATTCTCTGCCGGTGGCGATCGGGGGTGCGGTCGCGATGGGCGCCGCATTTTCTCTCCTTCTCCCATCCCTCGCCCTCCTCGTCGTTAACCGCGTGTCCGAGATGAGGCGAGGCGCGGCCATGGGCACCTTCACGGCGTTCTTCGACATCGGCGTCGGGCTTGGCGCGCCAGCGGCTGGGCTGGCCGCCACGATTGGCGGCTACCCCGCAGCGTTCGGATTCGCCGCCATCGCCGCGGCTGGTTTGGTGCTGGTGGCACTCTCGCTCAGAGGCGCCTCGCGATCACTCGCCGCCGCCCCGACCTGATCGACCGTCAGTCGTCGTCAGGCGCCCAGAAGTCCGGGTGAATCTCGCCGTCGCCCTCGTGACGGGTGCCGAAGACGACCGTCTCAAGCCCGTCCGGGCCAGCCTCAAAGCGGCGCTTTACCTCTGGCGCCACCCGCAGGAAGTCGTCTTTCGATAGTTCGACCATCTCGTCGTCGAGCATCACCCGGCCCGACCCGGCGATGACGAAATAGACCTCTTCGGCGTCTTCGTGTTGGTGGCCGAACGCCTGGCGCTTGTTCGGCTTGAGGCGCTGGTGCCCAAAGCCCGTGTTCTCCGCGTCGAGCTCCTTCGCGGGAAAGCGCGCTTCCTGGATCTCGCCGATCCCGAACTCGAGCGCGGAATCTTTCAGCTCAGAGACGTTCTTCTTCGTGTAGCCGGGCATGGGGTCCTCCATCGTCGCTTTCTGGTCAGTTCATCCGGCCGCGGAGCCTTTGGAGCTCCTCCGGGTCGTGCGCGCAGACCATCTCGACTTCTTCGCCATTTCGTTCGTTCAGCTCGCGGAGGCGCTCTTCGTTTTGAAGGCGGCGCTTGCGCTCGAGGCCGACGACGGCCTGAAACGCTCGCAATCCCGGTGGGCAGCTTGCTGGGGTCTGGACCTGATCGCGGTGAAAGTATGCGTCGCCGCAGTGGAGAAGCCATCCGTCCACCTGCTTCACCGCGATCGCCGAATGGCCGCGCGTGTGGCCGGGAAGCGGAACGATCAGGATCTCGGGGTCGACGGCGGGCAACGCTCGCACTGACTCGAAGCCCATCCACTCGTCCCCGTCGACGTCGTGAGGGTGCCAGTTGGGGCCGTGAGCGAAGAGGTGCTTGATGTATCGCGGCCGCTCCTTGAGGCGCGGGCTCTGGACGGCCTCCATCTCGGGCCGCCAGACATGAAGCTGAGCTTCTGGAAAGTCAGGGAGGCCGCCCGCGTGGTCGATGTCAAGGTGCGTCGGGACGATGTGGCGCACGTCGCCCGCGCTGAAGCCGAGCGCCTCAACCTGGCGAAGCGCCGTCTCGGCCTCGTCGAGTTTCGGGCGGGTTGCCGCCCGAAACGGCTGACCGAGCCGCTTTGGATCTCTTACGTCGTCCACGCCGAAACCCGTGTCCACCAGCACCAGGCCATCGCTGGTTTCGATCAGGAGGACGTGGGCGCATAGCTCAGCCGTCGTCCATGGCGCGCCGTCGCCGCCGAACCATTTCCCACCGTAGGGGCACATCGTCGCGCAGCTGAGGTGGTGGATGCGTGGGGCCACACCGGGCAGGCTATCCATGTCGTGGGCGCCTTGGCACTTAGAACAGCTGCGATTGGCTGGCAGCGATCGTCGGCACCTCAGGGTCTTCATTGGCCTCCGGCCGCTCGCGCAGGAAGCGCCGCGGCGGGTTCTTGCCTCTCGCGAGCTTCGCGAGGCGCGCTCGCTCGTCCTTTGGCAGGTAGGCGCCGCTACCTCGGCCATAGAGCGTTTCGTAGCGCGTGACCAAGTCGGAGTCGATACTGGCGGAGCCAGTCCAGCGGGGCGACCAGGACCCCGGTCGGGATGCCCGCCCGGTTGAGCTCGCCGACGGCGGCAAGCCGGGTTCTCGGATGCGGAGTGTGGGGCTCGGTCGCGCGCCAGGCCTTCTCGTCGAGGGTGGGTACCGAGAGGTTCGCGACGAACTCGGTCCGTGCCGCGATCTCTTGGAAGAGAGCGATATCCCTCAGCAGCAGCGGTGACTTGGTGAGCACCGAGCACGGATTCTGGAAGTCGCGCATTCGGCACGAGGTACCAGTGCCTCCCGCCGGGCGGCACGTTCGTCAGCGGCGCGCCGGTCGTGACGCCGACAAGGCGTTGCTCGGGATCAAGTTCGTCTAGGAGGCCGACGAGGTTGTTCTCGTCGGCGCCCCTGCCGTGGTTAAGGATCAAGGCGCCTTCCGGAGTGCCTCGAGGCTCTCGGACCCTGTGGACGAGCCCGCTCACCCGCGCTAGGTGGATGCGCGTGGGTTCGAGACGGGGGTGAGGACCTGCTCGATCTCTTCGCGGCGGTCCTCGAGAAACGGTGGCAGGATGAGGGTCTCGCCGAGATGCTCGGGATCTTCGTCGACGGCGAAGCCCGGGTCGAGCGTCGCGATCTCGAAGAGGACGCCGCTCGGCTCGCGAAAATAGATCGACTCGAACCAGAAGCGGTCGATCACGGGAGTCGGATGCGCTCCTCCGTCGATCGCCCGCTGCCGCCAGCCCTCGTGCTCGTCGGTCTCGGATGCCCAGGCGATGTGATGGACCGTCCCGGCGCCTTGGATACCGCGCTCGGCTGGCGCGGGGTCATAAACCCACGAGCCTCCGCGGCGCTTGCCTCGCACCTCCCAGCCGTCGCCCGACTCCTCGAAGCCCAGGTGGTCTTCGAGGAGCGAGCGGCTGCGCTCTGGATTGGCGCCGTAGGCGCGTGCGCCCTCGAATCCTTGGAGCGCCTGCTCGGCCGGCACCTCCGGATGGTCGGCGGTGAGCGGCTCGTCACCGACGGTGGCAACCACGAGCTCGTGCTCAAGACCCTCGGGGTCGGCGAAGCGGAGGGCGCCGTCTGCACGCGAGGCCTCCACGCCCGCGCCCGAGAGGCGCCCGTGCCAGAAACCGAGCGCGTCTTCGGAGCCGACTCGCCAGATGATGCGATGCAGCATCCCCGCTCCCGGGCGGCCGGTCGCCGCGTCCGGGAACTCGAAGAAGGTCATGTCGGCGCCGGGGCGCCCCTCCTCGTCGGCGTAGAAGAGGTGGTAGACGCTCGGCTCGTCCTGGTTCACGGTTTTCTTCACCATGCGGAGGCCGAGGGTGCCCGCGTAGAAGTCGACGTTTCGCTGCGCGTCAGCGGTGATCGCGGTGATGTGGTGGACGCCGTCGAGCTTCATGTCCCTGACGCGCCAGGGTAAGCCAGGGCCCTACGCCGCGAGGGGGACGGGCTGGCCGACCTCGTAGCCCTGGGCCATGTCGACGCCGTGCATGCGAAGAAGTGGCAGGACGCTAGACGACTCCACGAGCTTTGCGACGGTCGACTTCGACGTGCCTTGCGCGAGCCGCACGATCGCGCGGATCGTCGAGTAGTCGGGCTCGGCGAGCAGCGTGCGGACGACGACGCCGTCGATCTTGATCTGGCGCACCGGTAGGCGCTGCAGATACTCGAACGAGCCGAAGCCGGCGCTGAAGCCGTCCAGGACGAGCGGGCAGCCCGCCTCGGCCAGGCGGTTCAGCGTCGCGGTGGTTCGCTCGACGTCCTTGCGGACGGAGCCCTCGCCGATTTCGAAGCCGAGGCTGTCCTCCTCGATCGCGGACTCCCCGATCTTCGAAACCAGCCTGTCGAGGCCGCGCTCGTCGCGAAGCGTCTCGCCCGAGAGGTTCACCTGGAAGCGAGCGCCTCGCGAGCCGTTGGAGAGCATCGCCAGAGCGTGATCGACGACCCAGTTGTCAATGGCGGTGCACATGCCCTGGGTCTGTGCGGCGGCGCCGAGAAAGTCCGAGGCGGCGAGGACCTTGCCCGATTCGTCGCGCATGCGGACGAGCAGCTCGTGATGCGCGACGCGGCCACTGCGAAGGTCGATGACCGGTTGGCCATAGATGAGGAGCTCATCCGCGTCGAGCGCGGCCTGGACCTTCTCGGCCAGGGTGGGTTCGCGGACCACTTGCGGTCGCGGGAACGGGTCGGCGGCGAGGCTTCGGCGCGGGTAGGGGGGCGCGGCCGGCTTATCCTCGGTACGCGAGTGAGGAGATCCCGCGGGGGGAGTCTCGGCCAGCTCGGCCACGGCGCCGCCGCGCTGCTTCGCGCGGTACATCGCAGCGTCCGCGGTCGCCATGACGTCCTCTGTCGTGCGGGTGTCGTTGGGCCCGAACGGGGCGATTCCGATCGAGACCGAGACTCCCCACGAAGCGACCTCGTCCGCGGCGAGGCGCGAGATCAGCGCGTCGGCGAGAATCATCGCCTCGTGTCCCTCCGCGCTTGGCAGGAGGACGGCAAACTCGTCGCCCGCCAGGCGCGCGAGGACGTCCGTTCCCCGGAACCTCCCACGCATCGCTTCCGCGACCCGTCGCAGCGCCACGTCGCCCGCGCCGTGGCCGCGTGTGTCGTTGACCGCCTTGAGCCGGTCGACGTCGATCAGGAGCAGGGCGGCGGCGCCCCCGTAGCGGCGCCTCAGCGCCAACTGGGAGTCGAGCTCCTCGCGAAAACGGCGGCGGTTGATGAGGCCGGTGAGCGAGTCGTGGTCTGCGATGTAGCGAAGCTGTTCCTCGAATCGCTTGCGCTCGGTGACGTCTTGAACCTGAACTATGCCCGCGCTCCGCGGCTCGCCATTGGTGGGGATGGTCGAGACGCTCAGCTCGAGCCAGACGAGCCGGTCGTCAGAGAGCAGCGCTCTCTTTTCGACGGTGAAGCGCTCGATCTCACCCACGACGAGCCGCTCGCGCTGGACTTCGTCGGCAGCGGAGTCTTCGCCGAGGCACAGGCCGGTGAGCTTCGAGCCGACGAGCTCGTCGGCCGAGCGACCCGTCAGATCCGAGAGTGCGCGGTTTACCTCAGTCAACCGCCCGTCGGTGCCCTCCGAGAAGTCGACGAGGGCGATCCCGATCGGGGCGTGCTCGAAAGCGATTCGAAAGCGCGCGTCGGCCTCAGAGCGGGCCTGCTCCATCTTCACCATCTCCGTGATGTCCTGACAGACGCCGACCACGCGAACGATCTCCTTGGTGGCCGGATCGAGGATCGGCTCGCCCTGGCAGCGAACGGTTCTGACGTTGCCGTCCGGCCGGACGATGCGATGCTCGAACCGAAACGGCGTGACCTCGTTGAGGGCAGCCTCGATCTTTGAGCGGACGTCGCCCTGCTCGTCAGGATGGACCCGCTCGAGGTAAGTCGAGAAAGTCGCCCGGAAGGCGCTCGGCGCATCGCTCGTCTCGATCCCGAGGATGCGGTAGAGCTGAGCCGACCAATCAACCTCGTCCTCGGCGAGGCGCCACTCCCAACTGCCGAAGTTGGCGACGCGCTGGGCATCCGCCATCAGGTCCGCAGCCGCCCTCAGCTCCTCGCTGGCCCGGTACGCGATATCGGTGCCGTCCTCTCCTCGTGATGCGTCGTGTGGCGAGGGAAGCCCGAACAAGTTCTTGCCTGGCCGGTCTCCCCCTCCTGACCAGGCGCCACCAGAATCCATCCCTGATCGAAGGTATCTGAGGTCGCCGTCCATGCCACGGGACATTCTTCCGCCACGCCTGGAATGGACTAGGGATCTAGCCGAAACAAGGTAGGAAAAGCCCCCGCCCAGCGGCTTTGGCCTACCACATTCGCAAGGCCCCGCGCACCTTATCTATCCTGGCTGTGATGGCAAACCGCCTCGCGCACGAGACAAGTCCCTACCTCCTCCAGCACGCCCAGAATCCGGTGGACTGGTACCCGTGGGGCGCGGAGGCGCATGCCCGCGCCACCAGCGAGGATAAGCCGATTCTGCTCTCGATCGGCTACTCGTCGTGCCACTGGTGTCACGTCATGGAGCGCGAGTCGTTCGAGGACTCAGAGACCGCCGCCTTCATGAACGAGCACTTCGTCTGCGTCAAGGTCGACCGCGAGGAGCGCCCCGATGTGGACGCGATCTACATGGAAGCGGTGCAGGCGATGACAGGACATGGCGGCTGGCCGCTGACCGCGTTTTTGGACTCAGGC
>Ga0183260_10004808_pt1 | contig 10689 bp, 10 predicted proteins | sample AntDrymUQ4972206_2_FD_129768 | JGI IMG/M metagenome (GOLD analysis project Ga0183260, IMG submission 129768) | Polar desert sand microbial communities from Dry Valleys, Antarctica - metaG UQ497 (22.06) (version 2) (version 2) | ecosystem: Environmental > Terrestrial > Soil > Desert | place...
CAGCCGCCGGAATGTCGATCGCTTGCTAAAGCCGCTCCGGCGCGCTCGGCCACTCGTCCCAATTCGATGTCGAAGCCGCGCACTCACTGCTCTTCGGCCGTTCAGCAACGCTCTCTCCCGAGCGACGACGAAAGTCCGCGGCTGAGATCCTGCACGTGCATCACGCCTTCTCCACGTCCATTCTGCGGAGGCGCGAGCGTCTAATGCACCGCGCCCTCATCACGCGACGGCTCGCGGGGCAGCTTGCCATGGCCGCTGATGGGCCTCGGGCTGCGTGGCTCGACGCCCCGATGGTGCTGCCCCGCGCGACCCGTGCCCAAGCGCGGACGGCGGTCGATCGGTGACCGTGACGGTCGCGATCTCGACGCGCGACCGACCTGAAGCGCTCGGCCGCTGTCTCACTGAGCTGATGCAAGGAACCGTCGTCCCCGACGAGATCGTCGTCGTCGACCAGAGCCAGGACGGGAGGACCCGCGAGACCGTGGAGGCCGCCGGGCGCAGGGGTGCACCCGTTGTCTATCGGTACGAGCCTCGCGGCGGCCTCGGCGCAGCCCAGAACGCCGCGTTCGCACTAGCCAGCTCGAGCCTCGTCGCAGTCACCGACGACGACTGCGTTCCGGCTGCGGACTGGCTCGCGACAGTTGTCGAGGCACTAACGGGCCGCGACGCGCCCGATGCGCTCACCGGGCGGGTGCTGCCGTATGGGCCTGAGCTCCCCGGGATGTATGCGGTCGCCTCGCGGACGAGCGCAACTCGGCGGGACTTCTCGGGGCGGCAGCCGCCCTGGCATGTCGGCAGCGGGAACAATTTCGCCCTCCCGAAGACGTGGTTTACGAGGATCGGTGGTTGCGACGCAAGACTTGGTCCCGGCGCTCCGGGGCAAGGTGCGCTCGACATGGATCTCTTTTACCGACTCCTTCGCGCTGGGGCGCGAATCCGATACGAACCGGAGGCACTCGTCTACCACGAGCGGACAACCCGTCAAGGTCGTTTGGCACGTAGATACCCGTATGGACATGGAATGGGAGCCGCAACGATTCTTTGGCTCTGCCAGCGTGATGCCTACGCGCTTCGAATCCTCGCTGCCTGGTTCCTCCTGCGCAGCAAGAACCTCAGTAGAGCGTTCTTGCGAGGCCGGTTCACGGGCGTTCTCGAGGAGCTACTCGTGCTCGGCGGCACCGTCGCTGGACTTGTGCACGGCATCGGCGTGCAGAAGAACGCATACGCCTGAAGACGCGGACCGGCTCGCTTCGATGCGGCGGCGAGAAACGCTTTCCCTTCGCCACCTCGACTCCCTTTCCTCAGGATCTCGGCTCTCACGTAACCAGTGTTCTCACGCGAAGCCGTCACAGCTCCTGACGCTCCTCACTCGTCAACCCTCACGCCGACCCTCGCCGATCTCGCTCTAGCGAAGCGACCGGCACAGCGGAAGTCTCCGCCGAGCCTGCGCGACAACCGCTTTTCAAGCTCGCGCGCCTCGGGCGTCAGGCGCTCTCTGCGCAGGCAGTTCGGGAGCTCCCGCCAGCTTGTGCTAATCCGCCTCGCGCTGCCAAACCTGCAGTAGTTCGTTGCCGCTACGCCGACGGTGGATCACGGAACCGCGGTAGCAATCGGAGCGCGTCGCGATGGACGAACCCAAGCCGTGCCGGAACCAAGCTCAGCCTGAGAAGCTTCGCGATCGTCATTCGGTGCTTGCCACTGTCACCGATAGCGGTCGCGCCGTGAGGCCCGATGTGAATCAAAATTCCGCCGTCCTCCCCCCGCGCAGTTGAATCGAGCTCGGAGCGTGTGCGCAGTCGCCCCTCATGGAGCACCGTCTCAAATAACTCGTCGAGCCGTTGGTATCTCCGCTCGACATCGACGATGCTGTGACACCCATCCTGGCGGCCGCGCCTCCGAATCTGCTCCAGCATGTAGCTGTAGGCGCCCGTCTCCTCCCACGGGATCCCGTCGCGCCAATGAGCGAGCGCGAACTTGACGTGAGGATGTTCCTCGAACGCCAAAGGCGCCACGAACGGCCACCTCGAAATGACGCGCCCGGATCGCACACGCACTCCATCCAGCGTAAAAGTAACGTTGCTCGGAACAACCCACACGCGTTCGTTGGGTCGTGGTGCGTCCGGACCATAGCGGACAATGTTGAAATACAGCTGGCCGACGTCGCGGACACGGCGTACGAGTGCGGAATTATCAATCCACCGCAGCACTCCGACTATCATACCCGCCATGGTTCGTTCACCTCGCCCTGGGTCTGCGCGAACGGTGGACGATCTCACAGCAGTCGTCGTCAACTTTCGGACGCTGGAGGAGATCCGCACGTGCGTCACTACTCTCAGGCGCGTCTATGCCACCTTGCAGATCCTCATAATCGACAATGGCTCCGCAGACGAGTCAACTGACTTTCTCCGGTGGCTTCACGCCGATGACCCTCTCACCACGGTGATCCTCAACGAAAAGAACATCTTCCATGGCCCGGCTCTCGATCAGGGAATGCGCAATGCGTCGACCGCGCTCGTCTTCCTGCTCGATTCCGACTGCGAGATCCTCCACGGCGGTTTCCTTGAGCCGCTCGTCGACGCCTTCGCAGATGACCCGCTGCTCTATGCCATCGGGAAACGGGGATACACCAATCGCTGGGGCTATGGTCCGATTAGCGGGCGCGAGCGTTGGACGTACTACGTCCATCCATTTGCAGGGATGTTCGACCGTAGGAAGTACTTTACGCTGCCACCATTCGTTCATCATGGCGCGCCGCTCTACAGAAACATGTGGGGAGCCGCGAAGGCCGGTTATCACCTGCGTCACGTGCCGATTGAAGATTACGTCATGCATCGAGGAAGAGTGACTGCGAGCGTCCATGGCTACGGCTACGACCGTCGACTGCGACTGCAGGGACGTATCAACTCGATCGACCACCGCATCCGCTTCGTCGCCGCCCGGGTGTCGCGTCGTGAGCTACGTGCGCCTGCGCTGCCGCCAGCGCGAACCGGCGAGCCGCCGGAGCTTAGGGAACACGAGCGTCGGCGCAGGCCCTCCGGGGTCGACGCGAGTGGCTAACCGGGAACCGCGCCGCGACCTTCGGCAAGCCTGAGCAAAGGGGTGCGGCCAAGGCTCAATGCCAGTCAGCAGGACGCAGTACGTCGACAGCAACAACAGTTTGGCACTCGCACCTCTTCGGACAACCCGACGCACGTTATCCTTCGGGGGAATAGGCCTACGTCTGCGCGTGATCCGGCAGCGTTCGCGTCGGGACTGGTTGACGGACAGGGAAGAGAGAAGCCTGAGATGGCAGGAAACGCACGAGAAATTGTGCATGGCGTGTGTGACGTGGAGGTAAGGTGATAACGGCATCCAGCGGCCGAATCTCCGTCTGCATCGTCTGCCGCAACGAGGCTGACAGGCTGGGCGCGTGCCTCGAGTCTGTGCAGTGGGCGGACGAGGTGGTAGTGATGGATCTCTCGAGCGACGACACCTCGCGCGAAGTCGCGGCGAACTACGGCGCCCACGTTGTCGTTCATTCGCCGGTTCCGATTGTCGAGGTGGTTCGAAACTTGGTCGCAGAGCACGCGACGGGGGAATGGATCCTAGCTCTCGATCCGGACGAACGCGTCACGCCGGGACTCGCTAGGCAGCTTCGCATCGCCAGTCGCCGCTCGGACATCGACGTTGTCGCCATACCGGTGATGAATTTCGATTTCGGACATCCCGCGCGGGCGGTGTTACACAGATACGACCCGAAGCCGCGGATGTACCGGAAGGGCAGCATCAGCTGGCCTACGACTCCCAACGACTTGCCCGACCTCGTCGACGTGCGTGTGCATCGCGTTCCCGCGACCGACGACCTTGTACTCGTTCACGACCGCAATCGCACGATCCCTGAGGCGCTTGAGAGGGTGCTGCGGTACGCACCCGCCGAGGCGGAGGCACGCCTGGCGGCAGGGGAGGTGTTCACCGCTCGCAGGATGGTGGGGAAGGTTACGCAGAAGGCGTATAAGCAGTTCGTTCACGCGCGCTCGCTCGAGGAGGGAATGCCAGGGATGATCCGTGCATTCATCCTGGCGTCGTTTGACTTCTACGTCTGGGCGTGCTTTTGGCAGCTGTCCGGCGCGAAGCGGACGCCTGAGGACGATCTTTACCTCCGCCGACTCGCACTCCCGCTCCGCCTGCTCCAGGTCTCGATGGCGGTGCGCCATAGGCTCGGGGTCGCACGAGCACGGTTGGTGACGCGGTGGAGTCGCTCCTACGCGGCAGCACGCCGCCGGACGACGTCCTGAGCGGGCATCCTTGACCCTCCGACGGCTGAAGGCACGCGAGTCGCCTCGCGGCGTGTCACGCCGGCCTTTTCATCCTTCTTCCGGCGTCGGTCGCGATTCATGTCTGAGAGATCTTGATCCAAAAACGCTTTGCAAGTGGCTCAGTCGCGCGCAATCTGGCTGTGAGTATGGCCGGCTCCAGGAAGCCCGAACATGATAACGGCTTCGCCGGCGACCCTCGCAATGCTCCTCGAGGAGCACGGGCAGAGTAAGACATCGGCGAAGCTTCATTGAGCCGACTCTCTCCGTCCAGGCTGACAATCGTCGTGACGTCTGGAGGCGACGGTGTCGCCCGCGCGGGCTGCCTCGAGAGTTTGCAACGCCAGCGTGGCCGTCCTTTCGAGGTGCTGACGACATCAGACGGTTCCCTCGAGTCGCTTCGCACGGCGATCCGCAATGCCAAGACGCAACTCGTGCTCGTCCTCGGCGAGGCACTGGAAGCACAACCTGGTCTCGCGGAGGCTCATTTAAGCGCCCATGAAGCACTAGCCGTTCCGGCCCTCGTTGCGGGACCCATCGACATACAGATAGAGGGTGCGCCTCACGCACTTGCACTCTGGGAGAGGGAGGCCGCGCGGCGGCGGCGCGTCCGCTTGGAGCAGGCGACTGAGCTGCAGCCTGCCGACTTCCTACTCACGAACGTCTCCATGCCTCGGGAGGCGATGCTTGCGACGGATCCCATGCGCGCCTCGACCCCACGGCTGTCGGGAATCGAGCTCGCCTCGAGATTCGAGCAGCGGGGCATTCGGTTGAGTGGCTGCCCCGCCGCCGGCGCCTCCACCAGCTACCGGTTCGGGTTTCGCGAGTCCGCAGATCGAATCCGTCGTGACGGCGCCGACTGTGTACGACTTGCTCTCGCCGAACCCGCTCTGCTGCCAAGCCTGCCGATCGCTGAATTCGACGGTACCGATACGCTGGTTAATGCAGCGCGACGCGTGCTTCTCGCGACACGGCTTCCGCCGACCGGCCTGGCCGCCACAGCTCGATTCTTAAACGACCGCGCCCCGGAGATAGTTCACAGCGTGCTTCTCTGGCAGGGCGTTCGAGCCGCCGCTGGTTCCGAGACATGGCGAGAGCTAACGCGTGGCCCGCTCATCCTGATGTACCACGCGTTCGCGCGCCCGGGGGAACAGCGGAGCCGTTTCGTCGTGACCCCGGCCCGGCTGGCCCTCCAGCTTCGGCTGATACGACTGCTCGGCCGGCGCCTGCTGCCGCTCGAGGACTTGATCACCGCCTGGACCGAGCATCGCCTGCCGCCGCCGCAATCGGTCGCCATCACGATCGATGACGGCTACGTCGACAATCTCACCGTGGCGCTCCCGATCCTCCGCCGCTTCGCCGCGCCCGCGACAATATTCGCTGTAACGGGCGCGCTCGGCGCCCGCAATGATTGGGACTCAGGCGGAGAGCTTCTCGCTCGCTCGCTTCTCTCATACAGCGACCTCCCGATGCTCGCCGGTACGCAGATCGAGATCGGCGCACACTCTCGTAGCCACCCAGTCCTGACGAAGCTCAAACCGAAAACAGCAATGCTCGAGATCAGCGGTTCGAAAGCGGATCTCGAGGCGGCCTTGGGTCGCGCCGTCTCGACCTTCGCCTACCCACATGGCCGCGCGAACGACCTAGTGCGCGGCCTGGTTCGGGAAGCGGGATTCAGCGTGGCCTGCGGCATCGCGAGCGGGACGAATGGCCCTGCAACTCCGCTTTTCGCGCTGCGCCGGGTAGAGGTGGATGGCCGGCACTCGCTGTTCCAATTCGTCCTCACGCTCTGGCTCGGTGACCCCCAGCTCGGATCGCAGCTCGTCACAACGGTCAAGAGGCGGCTCAAGCTCCGCGGGCGTCAGTCGTGATCCGACTCGACCCCCGCGTAACCGTCTTGATGGCCGTTCACAATGGCGAACCGTTTCTCGAACAAGCTATCAACAGCATTCTCGGCCAGACCTTCCGGAATTTCGAGCTGCTAATCGTGGAGGACGCCTCGACCGACAATAGCGCAAGGATCGTCACCTCTTTTGACGACCCGAGGATCCGGATTCTTATCAATAGTCGGAATCTTGGCCTCACCCCCAGCCTGAACCGCGGCATCGCCGAGGCGCGGGCGCCGCTGCTCGCCCGGCACGATGCCGACGACATCTCGGAGCCCACGCGCCTTCAGCGACAGATCACTCGTTTCGACGCGGATCCGCAACTTGCGCTCTTGTCGAGCTCGTACGTCCGAATCGACGAGTCGGGTGCGAAGACTGCGCTTCGCCAGATTCCAACGTCCTGCACCGCCATCCGCTGGCGCCTCCTCTTTCTCAATGTGTTCACGCACAGCTCAGTGACGATGCGGACCGAGGTCGTCCTGCGTGCCGGCCTCTACGACGAGCGTTATCGTTTCGCGCAAGACTACGACCTGTGGTCGAGGATCGCCCGAATGGCGCGCGTCGAGGCGCTCGTCGAGCCGCTCGTCCGGTACCGCCGCACACCCCAATCGATGAGTGCGACTTTCCCGGGCGCCGCCGCCGAAGTCGACGCGATCAGTCGGCGCAACATCGAGCTCGTGGCCGCAGGGCACATCGACGCCGAGCGAATCCGAGACGACGATGTGCGTGCAGCACGCTCCCTGCTCTTCGGTACCACCTCGGGTATGACGCCTGCGCGCGGCGAGTCAGCGGGCGCAGCCGCTCTCCTCCTGCACCGAGCATTTTGCGACTTCTATGGGATCGAAGGTCGTGAAGCGTCTTATCATCGAGCAAGAGTCGCTTGGTCGGCTGGAACGCGCTTGATGCGCCCATCCCTCCTTAGCGGCGATATGCGTGGCGCGGCCACGGCCGTCCGCCTGCTGGCACACGCGCCATTGGCTGTACTTGCGAAGCCCACCGGCTCGTCGAGATGAATCAGCAGCACCGTCGCTTTCCGTCCAATCTCGCAAACGGGCCTAGATTGGCAGGAGGGATGTCACCAGCCAGGCTGACCGCGGGAGGTCGACATCCTTCGCGACCACGAGGGGTGGAAGCTGATATTCACGACCAGTGGTAGAGGTTGAGCCAGACTGGATTCGGAACTCTCGACGGTGCGGGGGTACGACGTGCGGACCCCATGCGAAGCAACCGCCGGAATGGTACGCGCAGCTTCGAGCGGGCGCCCCCCGTGGGGTTAGTAATCCGCCGATCAGTCATTAGCAGGGTTCGGCGCAGCTCGTCGTCGATCCAGCGGCGCATTCGCCTACGGTCAGATCGGACCCCCTCTCGAGTCGCGAGATGCCGATACCTCTGTTCGATCAGGTCAAACTCCTTCATTGCCTCCCTTCCTCGACCGCCACTCATGTTGCCACGGTGCTGGAGATAGCCGACGAGGATCTCGGAACAAGCTGCTGCCGGGGCAGACGCGGAAAGTCGGATCCATAGATCCCAATCGGCGAGACCGGGCAATGATTCTTCGAATCCACCGAGCGCCCGTACGACATCTGTGCTTGCGATGACGTTTGAGGAACCGGCGGGTATGACGTTTCCCTGGAGGAGCAGCGGGAGGAGGTCATCCGGCTCGGGCAGTGGGTACACGTAGATCGCCTTCCCCAGCTCGTTCACGATCACGGCAGACCCGTAGGCAAACGATGCTCCCGCTGCGACCAAGGCATCGAGCTGCAGGCGCAGCTTTCGCGGCGCCCAGACGTCGTCGTCGTCCAGAAACGCGATCCAGATCCCGCGAGCGCGCTCGATCCCCCCGTTTCGGGCGCGTGGCAAGCCACGAGGGCTGTCGTGCCGCACGATGACAAGGCGCGGATCGGCATCAGCGATCTTGCGGAGGAGGCGCGGCGTCTCGTCGACGGAGCCGTCATCGATAACGACCACCTCGACCTGGACATCCTCCTGACCCAACGCGGACGCCAGCGCCCGCGGAAGCATGTGTGCACGATCCCGAGTCGGAATGATGATGCTTGTCAGTGGAGCGTCGGCCGAAGGCAAGCCCGCCGCCTGCTCCTCGCCCAGGACGTTCAACTGGTCTCTGTCGTACCGCGGACTACCGCCCACCGATATGGAATGGTGACGGGCGCAGCATTGACGAGTGTGTGCGTGACCGCTCCCTTTCCGGGACCCTCGATTTCACCGCCCACGCGGAAGACACGTACCCGCTGCCAATCGACGAGATCGCCAAAACCTTCTTGACCACGAACGGCTAGCCATAACTCGTAGGTTCGTGGGCGGAGCGGGAGTTCCGCGAACGTGCAATCGACATGGCCGTCGCCGCTGAGATAAGCCGGAACTTGACCATCCACGAGCATAGAGGCGAGGGTGAAGCAGCCGATCCGGCCGTCGCTGATCCCAACTTCGAAGATTGGCTCAAGGATAGGCTCACGGGCACGATAATGTAGCCGCGCCGTCATCGAGGTTCCGGTATTGACCTCGTCGACTTCGAGTCCCGCCTCGTTGAGAATCGACACGTTAACAATCTCGAGCCTGCCGGGAGCTGCAGTCACGCGGAAGGCTGGATCCTGGGCCAGCAAATCGGCTTGGACACCAAGGAGGTACTTCCGCACGACATTCTTGGCGGTTCCGTCGGCCGCCACACGACCGTCCCGCAGCAGGATTGCGCGCTGGCAGAGAGTCTCGATCGCGCTCATGTTGTGAGAGACCAAGACAAGGGTGCGCCCCTCACGCACCAGCGCGGACATCCGCTCGACGCAGCGATACTGGAAGCCCGCGTCGCCGACCGCGATCGCCTCGTCTACGAGCAGGACGTCCGGCTCGAGATGCGCGGCGAGGGAAAACCCGAGCCGCAGCTGCATGCCTGACGAGAACTGCTTCACCGGCCGATCGAGCGCCTCTCCGATATCCGCAAAATTGACGATACGCTCGAAGCGCGCGTTGATGTCGCGCCGGGAGAGACCCAAGATACGCCCGTAGAGCTGCACATTCTCGCGTCCCGTCAGCTCCGGATGCATGCCGGTGCCCACTTCGATCAGCGCACCGACGCGGCCGCGCACGCGAACCCGTCCCGCGGTGGGATAGGCGATGCGCGTGGCTATCTTCAGGGCCGTCGTCTTGCCGGCACCGTTCAGGCCGATCAGAGCGGATGATTGTCCTTCGGGTATGTCGAAAGTCACGTCGTCGAGCGCTCGCACGACATCGCGCGCAGGAGGTGCGCGTCGCAGTCCACGAGCAGCAGCGGCGGCGAGATCGTCCCGGAGCATGCGGTAACCGGCGCCGCGGAAGTGCTTCGAAACCCCCTCGAAGGCGATTGCGATGGTCACATCAGACCCGGTCCGAGAAACCGCGCTCGAGCCGCTTGAAGAAGACATAGCAGAAGAGGAGGAGCACGCTTGCCCAGGCGAGCGCCCCAAAGGTGACCGTCGCATCCGGCCAAGCGCGATGGATGAAGATACGCCGGAAGCCGTCGATTGCTGCGGCCGCCGGGTTGAGGATCGCATAGAGCTCGCGCCAGCGAGCCGGGATCGCCTGAACCGAATAGACGACGGGACTCAGGAAGAGTCCCAACTGGAAGATGAACGGGAGGGCGTACTTCACGTCGCGGTAGTAGACGTTGATCGCCGAGAGACCCAGGCTGAAGGCCGCCGCGAAGACGATGAGGATCAGGACAATCAACGGTGTCGCAAGCCACGGCGCACTCGGAGCGGTTCCGTAGAGACCGGCGGCGACTGCCAGCACGGCGAGGCCCGGAACAAGATCGATGAGCGCCGCTCCCACGGATGCGAGCGGCAGCACCTCGCGCGGGAAGTAGATCTTCCGCAGCAGGCTCTGATTCGAAACAAGGCTCTCCGACCCGGACCCGCCTGCGCTGGAGAAGTAGGTCCACCCGACCATTCCGGCGAGCGCGAAGAGCAGGTAGGGTTCGCCCTCGCTCGGTACGCTCGCGAGCCGACCTAAGACCACTGCGAACAGCGCAGCCGACACGACCGGCTGGATGACTGCCCAGCCGATTCCGATTGCGGCTTGCTTGTAGCGGATCTTGACCTGTCGGATGGCGAAACCCCACAGGACCTCTCGGAACGCCCAGAGCTCGAGCATGCCCTCGGTGGAGATGCCGCCCGGCCCTGCGGCGACCTCGATGAAGGGCTTTACCTCGATTCCGCGATGCGCTTCTGCTCGTCGTTTTATTGAGATGCTCATCGGTGACTTATCGGCAGTCTGCGTCTCGAAGAGCAGAACTAGCTTCGGAGGAGCATAGCCAGCGCTCCTGGCACCCATCCGCACACAGGACCGGACAACCGCATTGCGATCGGTCATGAGCAGGCGATCGTCGCGGTCGTCTTGGAGGCATACGTGAACGGCGTCTCGACCAGGAAGGTCGACCGGCTGGTGGAGCAGCTCGGCATCCAGGGGATGAGCAAGGACCGCGTCTCAGCGCTCTGCCGCACGCTCGACGGGCAGGTCGC
>Ga0183260_10004810_pt1 | contig 10687 bp, 8 predicted proteins | sample AntDrymUQ4972206_2_FD_129768 | JGI IMG/M metagenome (GOLD analysis project Ga0183260, IMG submission 129768) | Polar desert sand microbial communities from Dry Valleys, Antarctica - metaG UQ497 (22.06) (version 2) (version 2) | ecosystem: Environmental > Terrestrial > Soil > Desert | place...
CGATGGCGGCCGCGTCCAGCTGGCCGACGGCGGTCTCGCAGCGGGCGGCCGCCTCGGTGGTGGTGGTGGCGGTCTGGGCGTGGTCGTGCAGCTCGCGACGTACCCGGTCGCGCAGCTCGGCCCCGGCCTTCTCGGTGAAGGTGATGGCGGCGATGTGCCTGAGCTCGGTGCCGGCCGCCACCAGCGCCACCACCCGTCCGACCAGCGCGGTGGTCTTGCCGGAGCCGGCGCCAGCCTCCACGAACAGCGTGGTGACGAGGTCGTCCCCGATCCTGTGGCGAGCCGGTTGGTCGGGGGGGTCGACCGTGGTCATGCGGCCCCGTCCTCGTCGTCGTGGAGCGGCTCGGCCAGGGCGGCGTAGGCGGCCATCGCCGGATCGGCGCGCTTGCGCTCCCAGTGGGTGCGCAGCTCGACGGTGCCGAGGTCATCGGGGTCGCACACGTGGCAGCTGACGTAGAAGGAGGTGGCGTTGCCGTCGGGGTGGGGGGGGAACACGCCGGCTTCGATCCCGTCGACGATGACCCCGAGGGTGGCCTGCGTCTGGGCTAGGACGTCATCGGTGACGTCGTAGCCGTGACGGGCGAAGCTCCCGCGGGTGGTGGGGAACCAGTACTCGGCGCGGACGGGAGCGTCGGGCCGACCCTCGGCCAGGCGGCCAGCCAGGCCGTAGAGGGGCAGCTGGAGGCGGGTCCCGCCACTGATGGGGGCGGCCTCGCTCAGGCCCGTGTAGTCGTCGGGCTTGCCGGTCTTGTAGTCGACGACGTGCAGGGTGCCGTCGGCGGCCCGGTCGAGCCGGTCGGCCCGACCCCGCACCCGCAGCACCCGGCCGTCGGGCAGAGGCACCTCGACGGCCGGCAGCTCTCCCTCGAACCCGAACCCGAGCTCTACCGCGACGGGCACGGTGCCGGTGGCCGCCCGGTGGCGCTGGTCCTCGTCGAGGAAGCGCTGAAGGTCGGCGAGGATGCGGCGCCGGTCGCGCTTCCAGAAGATGGGCCGCCCGGTGAGACCCTGGGCAGCCACCTCGTCGCAGCGCTGCTCGCCGATCGCCTGCAGCCGAGCCCGGTCGGCGACCGTCCACGGATCGAAGGCGCCGGGGCGATCGGCCGCCGGCCGGGCCAGCACCCCACCGAGGAAGTCCTCCAGGATCTGGTGGATCAGGCTGCCCTTGTCGAGCGCGGTGATCATCAGGTTGTCCTCGGGGTTCTCGACGGGTGGCGCCTTGAGGAGGTCCTGCACGTAGTGGGCGTGAGGGCAGCCGGCCCAGCGCTCCAGGCGGGTGGGGGACGTGACCCCGGCGACGGGCGACGGCACCGCCAAGCCGGTGAGGTTCCCGTCGAAGCGGGTGAAGCGGGCACTGCGTCGGGCGGTGATGACGGCGTGGCCGGCGGTGGTGAGGGGGTCGTCGGTGTCGCCGAGCGAGCCGCCGGTGGCGAGCAACGAGCGCAGCCGGTGCTCCTGGCCGGTGGCCGGGACCGCCATGGCGCGCAGCCCGGCGTCGAAGGAGGCGACATGGGTGACCCAGGGATCGGTGGAGGCCTGGAGGTCGGCCGGCCACCAGCGCTGGCCGGCGAGGGCGGAGGCGAGGTCGAGCACCCAGCGCGACGGCACCCGTTCCACGCTGCGGCGCAGGTCGCCCCGGGGCACGCACAGCAGCTGGCACCCGGCGCCGGCGAGGGCGCCGAGGAGGTGACGGTGCTGGCGCTCCACCCGATCGGCCCGCAGGCCGAGCTCGCCACCGGTGCCGGCCCGCTCATGGTCGGGGAGGAGCGAGTCGTCCCGCACGGTGGCCGGGAAGGATCCCTCGGCCAGGCCGAGCACGACCACGAGGTCGAGGTCGAGCCCGATCCCCATCTCCACCGACCCCACCAGCACCCCGTCGCCGAAGCGGCCCACCCGCCCGAGGTCGCCTTCCAGCTCGAGGGTGAGGGTGCGGGCGAACACGCCGAGGACCACCGGGCCCTCCACCCGGTCGAGGGCGCCGAGCCGATCGAGGGCGACCTCGACCCGATCGGCGGCCTTGCGCTCATCCGGCGGCCAGTCGTCGCGCCGGGCGGCCGGGCCGAGGAGCTGCTGCAGCCAGCCGTGGGCCCAGGCGGCGTGGTCGCTCCACGGGCGGGGTTCGGCGTCAGCGGCGGCGAGGTCGTCGATGACCCCGAGCACGAACCGCCGCAGATCGCGCGCCCGGCGGGCGAGGGAGCGGGCCCGGCCGGCCACCCAGTCGGGCTCGTCGTCGTCGGCCTCGGCCGTCTCGGCCCGGCGGTCCTGCTGGTCGGCCAGCTGGGCGAGGTGGACGTCCCAGTCGTCCCTACCCGCCACCACCGCCGCCTTCCGGGACAAACGCTCCCACGCCGTGGTGGGAGCCCAGCGCCCGTCGTGGAGGATGGGCGCGGAGGTCAGCCAGGCGAACACGTCCTGGCGCCGGTAGCCGCCCTCGGGCAGGGCGAGCAGCTCGAGCAGGGTGCGGCCCGCGATGCGGGCGGCGAGGGGGACGACGGCGGCGCCGTTGGTGACGACGCCAGCGGCGCGGAGCTGCTCGTGAGCGAGGCGGGCGTAGGGCTCGGGGCTGGCATGGAGGACAGCGATGCGGTCGAGCGCGGTGCCGGCCCGCACCGCGTCGATGACGGTGCGCACCGCCTCCCGCACCTCCTCGTCGGCATCGGAGGCGGTGAGGATGGTGGTGCGCCCCGGGACGACGGACGCCTCGCCGACGGGGACGGCCTCACCGGTACGGTCGATCCCGACGCGCCGCAGCGAGGCCAGCACCTCGGCGTCGGCCGCAGCGTCACCGGTGACGCCGGCGATGACGGTGGTGGCGACGTGGGCGGCCAGCGCCCCGAGGAGGCGCGCACCGTGCTGGGACAGCCGCTGGGGCAGATGGACGACGAGGGCTCCGAGCCCGGCCGCCGCCGGCGTGTCGGCCAGAGCGGTGGCGGCCATGAGGAGGTCCTCCTCATCGGACCAGGCTGCCGCGAGCCGGGCGTGCGTCGCCCGGTGCAGCCGCACCACCTCCCGGGCCCGGTCACTGGCGCCGGCCAGCACATCCAACGCGGAGGGCGACAGGTCGCGCAGCTCCTGGTAGGTGCTCACCAGGGCCGACTCGGTGGCGGGGTGCTCAGCCACCGGCCCAAAGAGACCCGGATCGGCGGCCAGCTCGGCCCGCATGGCGGCCGCCAGCACCGGCGTGGACACCGGCCGCTTGCCCTGGCTGGCCAGCGCCGACGCGCCGAGCAGCTCGCCCAGCCGGTAAATGGTGAGGAAGGTGACCGCGGCCAGGCCCACGCCGGCGCCGGCGACCGGGCCGAGCGCTCCAGAGGCGAGCTGGCGTCGGGCCGCCACGCCCACGTGGTTGGACGGCACCACCACCGTGACCGGCGCCAGCGGCTCCCCGCCCTTGGCGTGGGCGACGGCGTCGCGCAGGGCCAGGGCCGCCGCCGGCCCGTAGGAGCTCCACACCACGCGCAAGGTCACGTGCCAAAGGCTACGCAGGGGGTGTGACGGCCGGTCGGCCCCCGGCCCGGGCCGGCGTCAGCGGGTGGCGTTGACGAGGAGGTAGTCGGCCGGCAGCGCACAGGTGCCGTCGGTGGCGACGTTCGTCTCCTCCATGGCCTCGAGCAGCGCGGTGCGCGCGGCCTCTGCCTTGTCCTGCGCCCGCATCGCCTCCATGAACATCACGAACGGCCCGGCCGCCGTCACGAACGTCTCGAGGGCCGCCTCGGCCGACGGGAACCGCCACACGAAGGGGCGCTCCTCGATGGTGGCGGCGAGGCCCGCCACATCCATGCGCATGGCCATCGTGTCGGGGTCGCCCCAGTCGTCGGGCGTCGGGCCGGTGGGGGGTGGGGGCATCAGGTGGGCGACCCTGGCGCGCCACGCCACCGCCCAGCCGCTCCGGGTCCAGGCCGTCAGGGCGATCCGGCCCCCGGGTCGGCAGGTGCGCCCGAGCTCGCGGGCCGCCGCCGCGTGTCCGGGAGCGAAGATCATGCCCATCACGCTCATGACGACGTCGAAGCCGGCGTCGGGCAGCTCGAGGGCCTCGGCGTCGCCGACCCGGAGGTCGACCTCGACGCCTTCGGCGGCGCAGCGGTCGCGCGCCCGGTCGATCTGGGCCGGCGTCAGGTCGATGCCGGTGACGTGCGCTCGGCGCCGGGCCGCCAGGATGGCGGCGTTGCCGTCGCCGACGGCCACGTCCAGCACCCGTTCGCCGGGCTGGATGTCGAGGGAGGCAACGGTGGCCTCGCTGATGGGGAGCAGGTGACGGGCGATGGCGGGGTAGTCACCGATCGTCCACATCCGGGTCTGGGCATCGGGGTTGGGATCGTCAGCCATACCGCAGTCTGGCCGCGCCCTGCCCGTGGTCGCGACGCGACGTGACCCGCTAGGTGAAGAAGACCACCGGCCAGTCGGAGCGATCGGCCCAGCGACGCAGCTCGGCGTCGGGGTTCACCATCCCGCCGTGTGACAGCCCCCCGGGGTCAGGCGAGCTCGGGCATGACGTCGCGGGCGAAGGCCTCCACCTGGGAGCGACCGGCGCCGGGCCAGCTGCACACCAGGTAGCCGTAGCCGGCGTCTCGCCACTTGGCGGCGTGCTGGCAGGTGGTGTCGAGGTCGTCGAGCGACAGCGATCCTGCCCGCAGGATGGAGGCCGGGTCGCGCCCGGCGGCGGTGGCCAGGTCGTCGAGGCGAGCCGACGACTCCGCCATGCTGTTGGGCGTGCCGAAGCCGTGCCAGGCATCGGCGTAGCGGGCGACCAGCGGGAGGGTGCGCTTCGGGCCCATGCCGCCGATCCAGATCGGCGGGTGCGGCGACTGCACGGGCTTGGGGAGCAGCTGCGCATCATGGAGCGACACGAGTGTCCGTCGTAGGACACACGGTCACCGGACGTGAGGCGCGTGGTGATCTCCAGGGCGTCCTCGAGCAGATCGAAGCGCTCGCCGGTGCTCGGGAAGGGGATGCCGAGCTCGGTGTGCTCTCTGTCGTGCCAGGCGGCGCCCAGCGACAGCTCGAGGCGTCCGCCCGAGGCGTGATCGATGGTGACCATCTGGTTGGCGAACACCGACGGGTGCCGGTAGGTCACTCCGGTGACGAGGAGACCCAGCCGGATCCGCGACGTCATCCCGGCGAGGACGGCCAGGGTGGTGACGCCGTCGAAGGCCTCGCCCGGTCCCTCCCCGTACATCGGCTCGAAGTGATCGAACCCCCAGGCACCGTCGAAGCCGAGATCCTCGGCGAACCGCACCCGGCTCACCACCTCGTCGAAGGGCATCCGCTGCTGAGCCACATCGAGGCCGAACCGCATCCCGCTCACCGGATCCCGCATGGTCGAAGGTCCATGGGCGCTGACCGTACCTTCCGGCGATGACACCCTCAGCCGAGGGTTGACGGGCTCCGGCCGCCCCTCGAGGCTCAGGTGCGGGTGGCGACGACCTCGACGTACTCCGAGGGCACCGCCAAGGTGCCGTCGGCGCCGCGGTTCGCCTGCTCGGCGTGGGCGATGAGCTGACCCTGGAAGGAGGCGCGGCCGTCGTCGTCGAGCGCCTCCCAGGCCTTCAGGGTGGGACCGTAGAAGGTCTTGAAGGTCTCGAAGAAGTCGGCCGCCGAGCGGAAGCGGAAGGTGAAGTGCCGACGAGTGATGTCGACCTTGGCGCCGGAGCCGAGCAGGTCCTCGAGGCGGGCGTCGGTGCCCCAGCCCAGCGGCGAGGGGACGCCGGCGGGCGGCGGGACATGTGCCCCGACGATCTTGAACATGCCGCCGATGAACCCCTCCGGCGTCCAGTTGGCCAGGCCGATCCGGCCGCCCGGGCGGCACACCCGCAGCAGCTCGGCGGCCGAACGCTCGGGGTTCGGCGTGAACATGACCCCGAAGGTGGACAGCACGGTGTCGAAGGAGGCGTCCTCGAACGGGAGGGCCTCGGCGTCGGCGACCTGCGTCTTGAGCGGGAGGCCGTCAGCATCCGCGCGGAGCTGGGCCCGCTCGAGCAGCGCCTCGACGTAGTCGGTGGCGGTGACGTCGGCGCCGCGGCGGGCGGCGGCGAGGGAGGCGTTGCCGTTGCCGGCAGCCACGTCGAGCACCTGCGAGCCGGCCGCGATGTCGACTGCCTCGCAGAGCTGCTCGCCGACGATCTGGAGGGTGGTGCCGATCCGGGCGTAGTCGCCCGATCCCCAGGTGACCTGCTGCTTGGCCTTGACGGCCTCGAGGTCTGGGGCGGTGGTGGTGGTGGGTGCGCTCATCGGGTTGCTCCTGTCATGGGTCGACGGCCCGTGTAGGCCGCCAGCTTTTCGATGGGGGATGCATCGTCGGCGGGCTCGACGGCGTCGGCGAAGGTCTGCCCGTCCCGCAGCGGGTCGAGGGCCTCGTGGGCGAAGGCGTCGACGGCTGCCACCAGCTCGTCGGGTGGGTCGTAGGGCTGGCCAGTCGCCCTGGCCATGTCCCAACCGTGCACCAGCCCGTCGAGGACGACGAAGCGGGCGAAGGTCTCGCCGGGCACCTCGCCGAAGGGGGCGGCGACGGTGCGGTCGAGCGCACCCGGCGCCGACATGGCGGCGGCCAGATCGTCGAGGGCTGGGCCGAAGCGGTGCAAAGGGTCGCTGAGATCGGGCTGGGCCGGCTCCTCGTCGCGGTAGGCGGCCGCGAAGGCGGTGGCCCCGACGACCATGTGCTCGAGCACACCTCGCACCGTGAAGTCCGCACACGGCGTGGGCCGGTCGAGCTGGTCGGGCGTGATCCCGCCGACGACGCCGCCGAGGGCCGGGCCGAGGTGGCTGAGCTGGGTCAAGGGGTCCATCTGTCCTCCGTCTGGGTTGTGCGAGCGGTCACGGTGTCTGGAGGCCGCCTCCGCCACTCCCCGCTGGGCTGCCTCGTGGTCGCGACCGGCTTCGATGAGCTGGCTCACCGTCGGGGGGTGGTCGTCGTGGGGCACCTCGTCATCCTCCTCGATCGACGTCGCGGATGCGTCGGGCGGGCACACCATCTCGTCGGGCGGCGATTCGGGTCGGATGGGTCAAAGACCCCACGGGGGTCCCCAGAAGGCCGGACCCGGTTGGGGCGCAGGTCCGATGCGCCCACCGACGCCCCGCGCCGACGATGGGGTCGCCGCCGGGATCAGCCCGGCGCGACACGAGGAGAGCAACATGCGAGCGAGCTGGGACGACATGGCCGTGGAGCTCGAGGTGGGCGACATCCACACCCGGGGCGAGGAATGGGGTGGGCTGTCGGTCCGCAACATCGACCTGCCGGCGGGGGCCGACCTGCGGCCGCTCCTGGCCGGGCTGCCGGAGGATCGCTGCGCCTGCGCCCACTGGGGCTACGTGACGGAGGGATCGATCACCCTGCGCTACGCCGACGGCACCGAGGAGACGACCCGGGCCGGCGACGTCTACTACTGGCCGGGCGGGCACACCGCCTGGACCGACGAGGGCGTGAAGTTCGTCGAGTTCAGCCCGGCCGACGAGATCGCACCCGTGCTGGCCCACCTCGGCGCCCAGCTGGCACCCTCGGCTTGACCCTGGGCGGGCGGTAGGTTCCGCGTCGTGGAAGACGACGCGCTGGCGGGGCTGCGTGAGGCGCTACGTCGCCAGGACTGGCCATCCGCCGCCGAGGCCGGCGAGCGCATCTCGGTCGACAGCCCCGAGCTGGAAGCCGACCTCGCCGACCTCCGGGCGGAGGCGGCGTGGTGGCTGGGGCGGCTCGACGAGTGCATCGAGCACCGGGAGCGGGCCTTCCTCGGCTTCGATGAGCTAGGCGACTGCCGGCGCGCGGCGCGCTGTGCGGTGGGGCTGTGGGAGCACCATGGGATGCGGGGTCACCCGGCCATCTCCAGCGGGTGGTTGCGCCGGGCAAGGCGGGTCCTCGCCGACGAGCCCGAGTGCTCGGAGCTCGGCGCCCTGCTGCTACGCGAGGCGGAGGCCGCCCACGGTGGTGGCGACCTCGATCAGGCCATGGCATTGGCGACGCGGGTCGTGGGCCTGGCCCGGAGCCTCCGCTCGGCGGACCTGGAGGCCGAGGCGCTCCAGACCATCGGTCGGATTCTGATCGACCGCGGCGAGGTGGCCGAGGGCATGGGTCACCTCGACGAGGCGATGCTGTTCGCGGTGGAGGGGCGGCTGAGCCCGTACTCGACGGGCAAGGTCTATTGCAGCCTCATCAGCGCCTGCGAACTGCTTGGCGATCTCGACCGGGCCGCCGAGTGGACCGAGGCCACCCTCCGGTGGGCGGAGCGGCACCCCTTCGCCATCTTCCCGGGGATCTGCAGGGTCCACCGGGCGGTGGTGCTCAAGCGGCGGGGGGCGCTGGCTGACGCCGAGCGCGAGGCGGCGCGCGCCTGTGAGGAGCTGCTGGGGAGCCACCTCGGCAACAGCGCCGTCGCCTACGCCGAGGTGGGCGACATCTGCCGCCGCCTCGGCGCCCTCGACCGCTCGCAGGAAGCGTTCGAGCGGGCCCAGGAGCTGTCCGGTTCGCCATGCGGTGGGCTGGCGCTGCTCCGCCTGGCCCAGGGACGGGTCGACGCGGCCCTGTCGATCGTCACGGGGTGCGTGCGCGGCCAGACGTCGAGCCCCCTGGCCCGGGCCGAGCTCCTCCCGGTGCTCGTGCACGTGGCCATCGCCGCCGACGACCTCCTCGCCGCCGAGGGGGCCGCCGCCGAGCTTGACGAGATCGCCGCCACCTTCGCCACCCCGGCCCTGCAGGCCAGCGCCATCTCCACGCGCGGTCGGCTCGAGCTGGCTCACGACGACCCGGCCGCCGCTGGCACCCTCCAGGACGCCGCCGACCGGTGGCAGGCCCTCGAGGTGCCCTACGAGGTGGCCACCACCCGCACCCTCCTCGGCCAAGCCCTCCGGGACGCCGGCGACGAGGTGGGCGCGCTGGCCGCCTTCGCCTCCGCCACGGCCATGTTCGGCCAGATCGGGGCGCAGGTCGACGCCCGCCTGGTCGCCGACGGCACCCGTAGGCCGAACCCCGCCGGCCTCACCACCCGCGAGGTGGAGGTGCTCCGCCTCATCGCTGCTGGCATGACCAACAGCGACATCGCCGCGGCGCTCTTCCTGAGCATCAAGACGGTCTCGCGCCACCTCTCCAACATCTTCACCAAGATCGGCGTCACCTCCCGGGCCGCCGCTACTGCCTTCGCCTTCGAGCACGACCTCGTGGGGACCCGCCGGTGATGCTCATAGAACATCGAGCGCCGCGACTACGTGGCCCTCCTGGAGGCGGCTCGCGCCGGCTGAGCCGGCGTTCAGTCGGTGCCGTTCGGGCTGGGTAGCGTCCGGCCCGGTGGTCCCCCTGTTCGAGCTCGAGCACGTCACCGTCGTGCTCGATGGACGTCCGGTGCTGGACGTGTCACTGGAGCTGCGCGACGGAGGCGTGACCGTGCTGCTCGGCCCGTCGGGCTGCGGCAAGTCCACGCTGCTGCGCCTCTGCAACCGGCTCGAAGTGCCCACCACCGGCGTCGTGCGCTTCCGGGGCGACGACATCGCCGCCCTCGACCCGCTGGCCCACCGCCGCTGTGCCGGGATGGTGTTCCAGCGTCCGGCGCCGTTCCCGGGCACGGTGCGCGACAACCTCAGCGTCGCCTTCGGCGCGCAGGATGAGGGGCGCTTCACCGGCGCGCTCGCTCGGGCCGGCCTCGGCGCTGGCTTCCTCGACCGGCGGGCCGATGACCTCTCCGGCGGCGAGGCCCAGCGCATGTGCCTGGCCCGCACCCTCGTCACCGCCCCGAAGGTGCTGCTGCTCGACGAGCCCACCTCGGCTCTGGACCCTGCGGCCACCCGCCAGCTCGAGCGTCACGCCCGCTCCGTGGCCGACGACGGCATGCCGGTGGTGTGGGTGACGCACGACTTCCAGCAGGCCGAGCGCCTGGCCGACGACGTGGTCGTGCTGTGGCAGGGCCACGTCGCCAGCGAGGAGGAGCGCCGCCGGTTCCTCGAACAGGACGACGCGGCGGGAGCGGACGGGTGACCGACTCCGTCGGCTTCGCCGGTGTTGCCGCCTCGCTGGTGCTGGTGGTGATGGCCGTCGGGCTGTCGCTGCGTCAGGGCCTCGGCATCGAGCGCACCATCCTGTGGGCCTGCACCCGGGCCCTCGTGCAGCTCCTGGCGGTGGGCTCTGCCCTCACGCTGGTGCTCGACGACGACGCCCCCGTCGCCCTCGCGCTGGTCTGGGTGGTGGCCATGGTGGGGATCGCCACCATCACGATCGCGCGCAGGGCGCCGGAGGTGCCGCGCATCCTCCCGGTGGGGTTGGTGGCCGTCGCCACCGCCACCGTTGTCGCTCACCTGGTGCTCTACGGGTTGGGGATCTTCCCGTTCGAGCCCATCGCCATCGTCCCGCTCGCCGGGATGGTGGTGGGCAACTCCCTCGCGGCCACCGTGTCGGCGGCGCGACGGATGGTGGCCGAGCTGGCCGGCAACCGCCTGGAGGTGGAGGCGCGCCTCGCCCTCGGCCAGCCGTGGCCGGTGGCCAGCCGCCCCTACGTGCGGGCGGCGGTGCGCACCGCCCTGACCGCCCAGATCGAGTCGACCAAGACGGTGGGGCTCATCGCGCTGCCCGGCGCCATGACCGGCCTCATCCTGGCCGGCGTCGAACCGGTCGATGCCGTCCTCGTGCAGATCGTCGTGATGTACCTCATCCTCGGTTCTGCGGCGACGGCCACGGCCATCGTCGGCGTTGGCGTCACTCGCCGTCTCTTCACCA
>Ga0183260_10004811_pt1 | contig 10684 bp, 6 predicted proteins | sample AntDrymUQ4972206_2_FD_129768 | JGI IMG/M metagenome (GOLD analysis project Ga0183260, IMG submission 129768) | Polar desert sand microbial communities from Dry Valleys, Antarctica - metaG UQ497 (22.06) (version 2) (version 2) | ecosystem: Environmental > Terrestrial > Soil > Desert | place...
CCAGGCACGAACGAGGCGTAGTCCAGGCGGTCGCGCAAGACCGCCCAGACGCCCTCGGGTTCGCCCACGACCGTAGGGTAGGCCGCGGCGACGCGGCGTCGGTAGCCGCGAGTGCGCTCCCGGCGTGTTCGCGACGACACTTCCTGCGGCCGATCAACACACGGATACTCGCCATTGTCATGGCACATGGGAGGGCCGATCCGACCGAGTTCGAGCGCCTGCGCGCGGAGCGCGACCACGCCATCGAGCGGCAGGCCGCCCTCGGCGAGGTCCTCAAGGCGATCGCGAACGCTCCGGCCGAGCTCGCGCCGGTGCTCGACACGATCGCGATGAACGCACGCCGGTACTGCGGGGCCGAAGACGTCCTCGTGCTGCTCGCCGAGGGTGATCAGGTCATCTCCCGCGCGCACGCCGGTCCGATCGCACTGCCATCGCGGGACAGCGACGCGTCGACGGTCGGACGGCAGGTCCCGCTCGTCAACGACACCGTGATTGGACGCGTCATCCTCCAGAAACGGACCGTCCACGTTGACGATCTCCAGACCGCTGAGGGCTTCGCGACGGGCCGGGAGCGGGCCAGGAGCGCGAATCACCGGACGACGCTCGCCGTGCCGCTGCTGCGCGATGGCCGCGCCATCGGCGCGATCATGGCCCGACGCATCGAGGTACGTCCCTTCTCCGAGGACGAGATCGCGCTCATCGAGACGTTCGCCGACCAGGCGGTCATCGCCATCGAGAACGTTCGCCTTCTCAACGAGACGAAGGAGGCCCTCGAGCAGCAGACCGCGGTGAGCGAGGTCCTAGCCACGATCAGCCGCTCGGCGTTCGACCTGCAGCCGGTGCTCGACGCTGTCACTGAGCGCGCGACGAGATTGTCGCGCGCGACGCAGGGGACCATGCATCGCGTCGAAGGTGACATGCTCCATTTCGCCGCCGGCTTCGGGCCTTCGGAGGCGCTCATGGAGCTCAGCCGGAGGAACCCGATCCAGATCGGCGACCGCGGCACGCTCACCGGTCGGGTATCCGCCGAACGGCGGACGGTCCATCTCCCGGATGTGCTACAGGACCCGGAGTACACGTACGCGGAGGCGCAGCGCCTCGGCGGCTTCCGCGCGATGCTAGGCGTGCCACTGCTCCAGGAAGGACATGTCATCGGTGTCATGTCCCTGTGGCGCACTGAGCCCATTCCCTTCGGTGAAAAGGAGATCGCCCTCGTCGAGACGTTCGCCGATCAGGCGGCGATCGCGATCGGGAACGTACGCCTTCTCAACGAGACCAAGGGAGCTCTCGATCAGCAGACGGCGATCGGCGAGGTCCTCCGAGTCATCTCGCGATCGCCCACCGACGTCAGTCCGGTCCTGGAGGCCGTCGTCGCGAACGCAGTCCGCCTCTCAGGAGCCGACAGCGCCAGCTTGGTGCGGATCGACAACGATGTCGGTTCGATCGCCGCGAGCGTGGGGCAGACCGAGGAGACCGAAGCCACGCTGAGGGCGTTCCATCGCACACATCGCATCGTCGCCGGACGGGAGTCCCTCACGGGGCGCGTTCTGCTCGAGCGTCGGTCCGTACAGATCGCGGACGCATCGACCGATCCCGACTACGAGAAGCGTGGCGGCACGCAGGCCGCGCTGTCACTCCTCGGAGTACCACTCCTGGGGCCGGACGGGGTCATCGGCGTCCTCATCGCGCGCCGGGCAGCTCCCCACGTCTTCTCGGCCCGGCAAGTCGCGGTCGTCGAGTCATTCGCCGATCAGGCGGTCATCGCGATCGAGAACGTTCGCCTCTTCAACGAGACGAAGGAGGCGCTCGAGCGGCAGACTGCGGTGAGCGAAGTCCTTGCCACGATCAGCCGGTCGACGTTCGACCTCCCGGCCGTGCTCCAGACGATCGCCGAGCGCGCCATGGCTCTCGCGAACGCTGACGAAGCGCTCATCTTCCGGATCGAGGGATCTGATCTCGTCCTCGTGACGCGACACCCGGTGGGAGGCCCGGAGTACCTCGAGGGGTTCCTGACGGTGGGTGGGCGCCAACGGGCTGACGGAGCCACCCTCCCCGCGCGCGCAGTCAAGACGCTGAGCGCGCACTACGCGGAAGACGTCCGGCTGGATCCCTCTCTCCCGCAGTCCCGCACGCGAACCCGGTTCGCGGTGCCGATCCAGCGCGACGGCAGGGCGCTCGGGGCGATCGTCGTGGCCCATGTCGAGGTCGCCCCGTTCACCGAGCGGCAACGCGCGCTCGTCGAGACCTTCGCCGACCAGGCGGCGATCGCCATCGAGAACGTGCGGCTCTTCAACGAGACGAGGGAGGCGCTCGACCGGCAGACGGCGACGAGCGAGATCCTGAAGGTGATCTCGGGCTCGCCCACGGACATCCAGCCGGTCCTGGACGCGATCGCGTCGAGCGCGGTCCGATACACCGGTGCCGAGGACGCGGCGGTCCTGCTGCTACGCGGCAGCTCCGCCGAGCCGATGGCCCATGAGGGGCCCCTCGCCGTCCCGTTCGCGATCACGCTCGATCGTGGTTCTGTGAGCGGAGCGGCGCTGATCGATTCGACGCTCGTGCATGTCGCGGATGTGACGGATGGTGACGAGTACCCCGCGAGCAAGCGGCTCTCCTTCGAGAACGATGGGCAGCGCACGGTGCTCGCCGCACCGCTCACCCGGGAGGGGAGAGCGATCGGCGTCCTGGTGCTGCGCCGCAGGGAGGTGCGGCCGTTCACGGAGCGGCAGGTGGACCTCGCGCGCGTGTTCGCCGATCAGGCCGTCATCGCGATCGAGAACGTGCGGCTGTTCAACGAGACGAAGGAGGCACTGGAGCGGCAGACGGCGACCGGCGAGATCCTCCGCGTCATCGCGGGATCGCCGCTGGACGTGCATCCGGTCCTGGAAACGATCGCGCGGAGCGCGTCGCAGTTCTGCGCCGCAGAGAACGCGGCTGTGATCCTGACGCATGATGACCAGCTGCACGCGGCTGCATCCCACGGGCCGCTCGCATCCGCCGTTCCGGACTTTCCGTTGGACCGACGCACCGTTACCGGCCGCGCGATCGTCGAACGCCGTGTCGTGCACGTCCACGACCTCTGGGCCGAGTCAGATGACGAGTATCCGATCGGGAAGCAGCAGGCCCAGCAGATGGGACACCGCACCACCCTCGCTGCTCCGATGATCCGCGAGGGCCGTGCGATCGGGGCGATCCTCCTGCGGCGCGGCGAGGTACGACCCTTCAGTGAACGCCAGATCGATCTCGTGCAGACGTTCGCGGACCAGGCGGTCATCGCGATCGAGAACGTCCGGCTCTTCAACGAGACGAGGGAGGCGCTCGAGCGGCAGACCGCGACGGCCGAGATCCTGGAGGTCATCAACCGCTCGGCAGGCGAGCTGCGACCCGTGTATCAGGCGGTCCTCGACGCCGCGGAGCGTCTGCTGGACGCGGAGAGCGCTGGGATGCACCGGGTCGTCGACGGCCAGTTGGAGTTCGTCGCCCTCGGCGGGGGCGTCATTCCTCGGGGAGGGCAAATCGGCCTTCGGATGCCGATCGGCGATTCGACCGTCGCGGGACGTGCGGTCCTCCATCGTATGACCGTGCACGTTCCCGACGTCTCGAGCGAGCCGCGACTCCCACAGAATCCTCCCTGGACACGGCTGGCAGTACCGATCATGCGCGGCAACGATGCCGTCGGGGTCATCACGGTCGGGCACGCGCAGGCCCGGCCCTTCACGGCGCATCAGATCGAGCTCCTCGAGACGTTCGCCGGGCAGGTCGCGATCGCGATGGAGAACGTCCGCCTCTTCAACGAGACCAAGGAGGCGCTCGAGCAGCAGACGGCGACGAGCGAGGTGCTTCAGGCGATCAGTCGGTCCGCCTTCGACCTGCAGGGGGTGCTCGACACCGTCGTGGAGCGCGCGGCGCAGCTCTGCGGCGCGCAGCAGGGCTGGATGCGCCGGATCGAGGGAGATCGATTCCGCTTCGCAGCGTATTACGGCGCATCAGCAGAGCTCCGGGCCATGTTCGAGGAGATGCGCGCGCAGGGGGAATACGCGGCCATCGACTACACCGGCATGGGCGGGCGCGCCGTTCTCGAGCGACGGCCGATCCACGTCCACGACGTGACGGCGGACGCGGATCTCCGCGGCGCGTCCCTCATCATCCGCGGCGGCGGCCGGACCGGCCTCGCGATCCCGATGCTGCGCGACGGCGAGCCGATCGGCGCGATCGTCGTCGCGCGCGACCGCGTGGCGCCATTCACCGATCGGGAGATCCATCTCATCGAGATGTTCGCCGATCAAGCCGTGATCGCGATCGAGAACGTCCGGCTGTTCGACGAGATCCAGGAGAAGGGCCGCCTGCTCGAGGCGGCGAACCGCCACAAGAGCGAGTTCCTCGCGAACATGAGCCACGAGCTGCGGACGCCGCTCAACGCGATCATCGGGTTCTCCGAGGTGCTCCTCCAGGGCATGTTCGGCGAGCTCAACGCCAAGCAGCGCGAGTACCAGCAGGATGTGCTCTCCTCGGGACGGCACCTCCTCGCGCTGATCAACGACATCCTCGACCTCGCGAAGATCGAGGCTGGGCGGACGGACCTCGAGCTCTCGGAGTTCTCCCTGCGTGACGCGCTCGAGAACGGCGTCACGATGGTCCGGGAGCGCGCGCTGCGGCATGGCATCGGGCTCGCGCTCACGTTGGATGGCGTGGAGCGCATCACGGCGGACGAGCGCAAGGTGAAGCAGATCGTCTTCAACTTGCTGTCGAACGCGGTGAAGTTCACCCCCGACCGGGGCCAGGTCAACATCCAGGCCAGCCGCAGCGACGCCCTGGTCCGGGTCGCGGTGCGCGACACGGGCATCGGGATCGACGAAAGGGACCGCGAGCGCATCTTCCAGGAGTTCCAGCAGGCGAGCCGCGATCCGGAGCGGTCGCGCGAGGGGACCGGCCTCGGCCTCACACTGACGCAGCGCTTCGTCGAGCTGCACGGAGGACGGATCTGGGTCGAGAGCGAGCTGGGAAAGGGCAGCACGTTCACCTTCACCCTCCCGCAGCCGCCGGCCGGCAAGGACGTGTGATGGCCAATGAGCTGGTCCTCGTCGTCGAGGACAACGACAAGAACATGAAGCTGGCGCGCGATGTGTTGAGCTTCGCGGGATTCCGGATCATCGAGGCCACGGACGGCGAGACCGGCGTACGGCTCGCTGCGGAGCACCGCCCCGCGCTCATCCTCATGGACATCCAGCTTCCCGGGATCGACGGGATCACCGCGCTCGAGCGGATCCGCTCCGATGAGAAGACATCGGCGATACCAGCGGTCGCGCTGACCGCGTCCGTCATGACCGGTGACCGCGAGCGGTTCGTCAAGGCCGGGTTCGACGGGTTCATCGCGAAGCCGATCGACGTGAGCGCGTTCCCTGGTCAGGTCCGCGAGCACATCACACGAGGCCGTGGGGGGATGACCGCGTGAGCGCGAAGATCCTGGCGGTCGACGACATCCCGCAGAACCTGCGGCTGCTCGATGCCGTGCTCACTCCGCAGGGCTACACCGTCGTCACGGCAGGCACGGGCGAGGACGCGCTCGTCAAGGTGCTGTCCGAGAAGCCGGATCTGATCCTCCTGGACATCATGTTGCCGGGCATCGACGGCTACGAGGTATGCCGGCGCCTCCGTGCGGATCCAGCCACGTCGTACCTGCCGGTGGTGATGCTGACCGCGAGCGAGATGGCCGAGAAGGTGAAGGCCATCGAGGCCGGTGCCGATGACTTCGTGCCGAAGCCGTTCGACGCGCAGGAGCTGCTCGCGCGCGTTCGCTCGCTCCTCCGGATCAAGATGTACCACGAGACGGTCGAGAAGCAACGTGACGAGCTGGCCCGGTGGACGCGGACGCTCGAGGCCCGCGTGTCGGAGCAGGTCGACGAGCTCGAGCGCCTCGGTCGTCTGCGGCGCTTCCTGTCGCCGCAGATCGCGGATCTGGTCGTGTCGCAGGGCGCGGAGCAGCTTTTGGACGGGCACCGCCGCGAGATCACGGTCGCGTTCTGCGACCTTCGCGGATTTACGGCGTTCTCCGACGGCGCCGATCCTGAGGAGGCACTCGGCGTGCTGCGGGCGTACCACGCCGCAATGGGCGAGCTCATTTTCAAGCACGAGGGGACCGTCGAGCACTTCGCCGGCGACGGGATCATGACCTTCTTCAACGACCCCATCTCCGTCCCAGACGCGCCGCTGCGCGCGATCCGCATGGCCGTCGCGATGCGCTCGCGTTTCGACGAGCTGGCGACCGGCTGGCGCAGGAAGGGCTACGACCTCGGATTCGGCGTGGGCATCGCGCTGGGGTATGCGACGCTCGGGCGCATCGGCTTCGAAGGACGTTTCGACTACGGCGCCGTGGGAAGGGTGGTCATCCTCGCGTCGCGGCTGTCGGCGGAGGCCAAGGCGGGGCAGATCCTGCTGAGCCAGCGGGTCCACGCCGCCGTCGAGGACGGTGTCGAGGCGGAGCCGGTCGGCGGGCTCGCGCTCAAGGGCTTCCAGCGACCGGAGAACGCGTTCAACGTCCTCGCACTGAAGGAGGCCGTCGCGCCCTAAGGGATCAGCGCAGCTGCTCGGCGATCTGCACGAGCTCGGCGACCGTGTGCACGCTCGAGGAGAGCTGGTAGGCGCGGATCCCCTCGCTCCAGAGCAGGATGGTCGGCTCGATCGCGCCACGCCCCGTGAGCAGGCGTGCCTCGATGCCGCGCACGACGAGGCTGCTCGCGGTGTACGACGAGGGCTGGACGCCGCGGAGCGGGTCGGACCTCGGCAGGCGAGCCAGCACGGCGACGCGATCGTCGGAAAGCCTGTAGCGGAGCTGGACCAGCGTCTCGTCGTCGGAGGGGTTCGAGCCAGTCGTCAGAGGACTGGCGACGCGCGTCACGGATGTGTAGGAGCCCGGCGGGAGCCCGAGGACCGCCGAAGTTCCAGCCCGCTCGAGCTGCGCCTCTGGGATCTGCCACGACGGCGGAACGACGACGACCGGACGCAGCGGCGCAAGATCGCGCTGGGCGGCCCAGGACGCCTCGGCGACTGACGGGGTCGCCGCGGGTGGGGTCGCGCTGAGGGAGGAGCCAGGCCCGCGCTTATCGGTCACCGCGCCGGCCACACCGATGAACGCCAGCACGCAGAGTGCGGTAAGGGCCACCAGGAGCCACGCCGGCCGCCGGTCGGAGACCGGATCGGGCCGGTCCAGGTCGGTGATCACGGGTGAATAATGGCTCGCAGATCGCGGGCCAGTTGCAGGTGGAGGGAGTCATGCGCCGAACAGTCCTCGTCATCCTCGGGGTCTTCTCGATCGTCGCGGCCGCGTGCGGACAGCAGCCGACCGGAGGCGCCGCGACCAAGGCGCCGGCCGCGACGGAGACGCCGGTGAAAGGCGGCACGGCCATCGTTGCCATCTGGCAGGAGCCGTCGACGCTCGCGGCGCATTACGCGAACCAGACCGTGACGGACATCGTGAACAACGGGGTCATCGAAGGTCTGGCGGAGACGACGACCGATAACGAGTACGTGCCGAACCTCGCGACGAAGGTCCCGACGCTCGCGAACGGTGGCGTCGTCGTGAAGGGCACCAAGCTTGATGTGACCTGGGAGCTCAAGCCGGGGATCAAGTGGTCCGACGGCCAGCCGCTCACGAGCGCCGACATCAAGTACACCTGGGAGATCTGGATGAAGGATCCCAAGGTGAACAACCGAACCGGCTTCAGCGAGATCGAGTCGATCGACATCACGAACGAGACGACCGCCGTCGTTCACTACAAGTCGCTGTATGCGCCGTACCCGCTGAACTTCTCCTCGCTCATGCCGAAGCACCTCCTCGAGAAGGAGGCGGACATCAGCAAGACGGACTACGTGCGCAGGCCGCTCGGCACCGGACCGTTCAAGGTCACGGAGTTCAAGGCCGGTGACTCGATCACGCTCGAGAAGAATCCGAATTACCGTGGCGCGCCGGACAAGCCCTACCTCGACAAGGTCGTGTTCAAGAGCGTCCCCACGAGCGAGGTCGCGCTCGCGCAGCTCAAGGCCGGCGAGGTCCACGCCATGTGGAACATCACGGAATCCCAGACGCCCGAGATCGAAAGGGAGTCCTCCCTCGCGCTGCAGATCGTGCCCGGACCGAGCGTGGAGCGCATCGAGCTGAACACCGCGCAGAACAGGGAGAACACCGATCCGAGCAGCATCCACCCGGTGCTCGGGGACATCGAGATGCGCAAGGCACTGCTGTACGCCACGCCGAAGCAGCAGCTCATCGACAAGCTCCTCTTCGCCAAGGCGAAACCCGGCTCATCGCCGGTCTCGCAGGGGTGGGCAGCCTTCAAGGAGCCGCAGGAGGGCTACGACCAAGCGAAGGCGAACGCCACCCTCGACAAGGCGGGCTGGGCCAAGGGCCCTGATGGGATCAGATCGAAGGGCGGCACGCGCGCCTCGCTCACCTACACAACGACGAGCGGGAACCAGCTGCGTGAGCGTGTCCAGCAGGTGCTCGTCGACGAGTGGAAAGCCGTCGGGGTCGAGGTGAAGATCCAGAACGCGCCGTCGAGCGTCGTGCTCTCCGGCTCGTGCCCGGGCAAGGACCCGCGCAAGCTCGGCACCTTCGACATGCTGATGTACGCGTCGTCGCCGGGTATCGACCCGCACTCGACGATCTTCCCGCGGTACCACTCGAGGAACATCCCGACCGCCGCAGATTGCTCGGGCCAGAACTACACGCGCATCAAGGACCCCAACATCGACAAGGCGATCGATGAGGCCGGCGCGACGTTGGACCAAGACAAGCGCAAGGCCGCGTACGCCACGGCTATGAAGCGTCTCAACGAGGCGTACGTGATCATCTGGCTGTACGACCGCGCCGACATCGACGGGCGGAGCCAGAAGCTCGGCGGCTGGACGGCGAACACGTGGCAGCGGTTCACCTGGAACGTCGAGGACTGGTTCCTGAAGAAATAGCGAAGAAGTAGGAGCGGCAGCGTCATGGGTCGCTACGTCATCCGGCGCCTCCTTCAGGCGCTGCCGCTCCTCTTCGCCATCAGCGTCGTCTCCTTCGCGATCCTGAAGTTCACGCCCGGCGGGCCCCTCTCGGCCTACGAGGGGAATCCCGACTTCACCGAGACCGATCGGGTGCGGCTGGAGAAGGCCTTCGGCCTCGACCAGCCGTTGCCGGTCCAGTACGTGAATTGGGTCGGGAGCTTCCTCCGGCTCGATTGGGGGTACTCGTACTCGAGCCACCAGCCCGTCCTCGGTCTCATCGGTGAACGGCTGCCGAACACCATCTACCTCATGGGGACGGTCTTCCTCGTGGTGCTGCTCCTCGCGATCCCGATCGGGATCTTCACCGCGACGAAGCAGTACTCGTTCACCGATCACCTCATCACCGGCGCGACGTTCGCGTTCCTCTCCACCCCGACGTTCTGGCTCGGCCTGCTGCTCATCATCGTGTTCGGCCTGCAGCTTCGCTGGCTGCCGCTCGGTGGAATGGCGACCCCCGGGGAGGAATTCGATCTCGCGGACCGGGCGCGCCACCTCATCCTGCCGGTGATGACGCTGTCGCTGGTGCAGGTCGGCGGGCACGTCCGCTTCCTCCGCGCCTCGATGCTCGAGACGATCGGCCAGGACTTCATGCGGACCGCACGGGCGAAGGGACTCTCGGAGCGGATCCTCGTGCTGCGTCACGCGTTCAAGAACGCGGCGATCCCGCTCGTGACGATCGTCGCGCTCGACCTACCGGAGCTCTTCGTCGGGGCGCTTGTCACCGAGCAGATCTTCGGCTGGCCGGGCATGGGGCGGCTCTTCTGGGACGCCGCCACGCGCTCCGACTACCCGGTGCTGCAGGGCATCCTCGCCGTCTCGAGCACGCTCATCGTGCTGTCGAACCTCGCGGCCGACGTGCTCTACGGCTACCTCGATCCACGGATCAGGTACAGCTGATGTCGGCCGCCAACGTCGCCCGCAGCACCACCGCGGCGCGGCTCGCAGCGGACGCGAGGCCGCGCAGCCAGTGGCGGATGGCTGGAGAGCGCTTCCTCGCGCACCGGCTCGCGGTCGTGAGCATCTTCGTCCTCCTCGCGCTCGCCCTGCTCTCGGCGGCCGCGCCGCTCGTGTCGCCGTACGACCCTGAGCGCACGCGGCTGCTGGACATCTACGAGCCGCCATCGGGCTCACATCCGTTCGGCACGGATAGCCTCGGCCGCGACCTCGCCACACGCATCCTGTACGGGGGCCGTGTCTCGCTGTCGGTGGGCGTCCTCGCCGTCACCGTCGCGATTTCGTTCGGCACGCTCGTGGGAATGATCGCGGGCTACTACGGCCGCTGGGTCGACGCGGTCCTGATGCGCTTCGTGGACATGATGTTCTCGTTCCCCCGGCTGTTCCTGCTCATCATCTTCGGTGTCTTCTTCAAGGGCATGACGCTCGGTGTGATCGTGGCGGTCCTCGGTCTGCTGTCGTGGATGACGACCTCGCGCCTCGTGCGCGCGACGTTCATGTCACTCAAGGAGCGTGAGTTCGTCCTTGCGGCGCGATCGGTCGGCGTCCCCGACGGCCGGATCATGCTCCGTCACCTGCTGCCGAACTCCTTCGCGCCGATCATCGTCGCAGCGACCCTCGGCGTCGCGAGTGCGATCATCAGCGAGAGCACGCTCTCCTTTCTCGGCCTCGGGATCCAGCCGCCGAC
>Ga0183260_10004812_pt1 | contig 10684 bp, 12 predicted proteins | sample AntDrymUQ4972206_2_FD_129768 | JGI IMG/M metagenome (GOLD analysis project Ga0183260, IMG submission 129768) | Polar desert sand microbial communities from Dry Valleys, Antarctica - metaG UQ497 (22.06) (version 2) (version 2) | ecosystem: Environmental > Terrestrial > Soil > Desert | place...
CCTACATGCTGCGCGTACAGCTCCAGGGCGCGAGCCCGACGACCCTGCGCGCCAAGGCGTGGAAGGCCGGCACCGCCGAGCCCGCCGCGTGGCGCACCGAGATCAAGATCACGAGGGGGCCGCAGACGGCCGGCGCCACCGCGCTGCGTACGTCGGTGGCGTCAACCACCGCCCCTGTTACGTTCAAGCTCGACGACCTCCGGATCGTCGACATCCCTGTGCCGACGCCGGACCTGAGCACGTGGCGGCTCGTCTTCAGCGACGACTTCAACGGGACGGCGCTCAACACCGTCAACTGGAGCGCGTTCAACGGCCCCGGTCACGCCGGCAACGGGCTACGGCGGCCGGCGCAGATCAAGGTCGAGAACGGCTCCCTCGTATCGACCTCGCAGATGCTCGACGGGGTGATCAATTCGGGCGGCGTCGCGCATCGCACGAACTACACCTACGGGCGCTTCGAGTTCAGGGTGCGGACGGATCCGGATCCCAGCGGTGCGACCAGCGGCACGGTGCTCACCTCGCGGACGGCGACCAGCATCGCGAGGTCGAAGCCGGCTCGGGTCCCGTCAGCGTCCATGGAGTTGAGCAGGATCTCGCCGGCGCCGAGCGCGCAGCCGCGGGCGGCCCACTCCAGGAGATCGAGCCCGGCGGATCGGCGACCGCCGTGCGTGGTGACCTCGTACCCGCTCGGCTGCTCGCTGCTGCGTCGCGCGTCGATGCTCAGGACCAGCACCTGCGAGCCGAAGCGCTCGGCGATCTCTGCAAGCACCGGCGGCCGCTCGATCGCGGCCGTGACCAGGGCGACCTTGTCGGCGCCCGCGCGCAGCAGCCGGTCGACGTCGCCCACGGTCCGGACCCCGCCGCCGACGGTCAGCGGGATGAACACCTGTTCGGCGGTACGGGACACCACGTCGTACGTCGTCTCGCGGGAGTCCGACGACGCGGTGATGTCGAGGAAGCACAGCTCGTCGGCACCCTCGGCGTCGTAGACGCGCGCCATCTCCACCGGGTCCCCGGCGTCCCGCAGGTCGACGAAGTTGACCCCCTTCACGACCCGGCCGCCCTTGACGTCGAGGCACGGGATCACGCGGACGGCGAGGCTCACGGCGTACGGGGTGGTGGCGAGCCGGCCCGGTACGTGCCCACCGCCGCCAGTGCGGCGGCCAGCGTGAACGCGCCGGTGTAGAGCGCGGTGCCGACGACGGCGCCCTCCACCCCGGCCCCGGTCAACGCGGCGAGGCCGCGCAGGTCGTCGAGCGTCGAGATCCCGCCGGAGGCGACGACGGGGCGGTCGGTGCGGGAGCAGACGTCGCGCAGCAGCGCGAGGTTCGGGCCGCGGAGGGTGCCGTCCTTGTCGACGTCGGTGACGACGTACCGGGCGCAGCCCTCGCGGTCGAGCCGCTCCAGCACGTCGTGCAGCTGACCGCCCTCGCGGGTCCAGCCACGACCGGCCAGGGTTGTCCCGCGTACGTCGAGACCGACCGCCACCCGGTCACCGTGCTCGGCGACGGCGCGAGCGCACCACACCGGGTCCTCGAGCGCGGCGGTGCCGATCACGACGCGCCGACAGCCTGTCCCGAGCGCCGCGCGCAGGCTCTCGTCGTCGCGGATGCCCCCGGACATCTCCACGTCCACGTCGACGGCTGCCACCACGGCGGCGAGCAGCTCCCGGTTCTGCCCACGCCGGAAGGCCGCGTCGAGGTCCACCAGGTGGATCCAGCGGGCACCCTGCTCCTGCCACCGTCGCGCCGACGCGACCGGCTCGCCGAAGACCCGCTCGCTGCCGGCGACACCCTGGACCAGCTGGACCGCCTGCCCGTCCGCGACGTCGACCGCGGGCAACAGCTCGAGCCCCGTCACCAGACAGACCCTACGCGTGGCGGACCCCACCCGCCGCTCCCCCGTTGCGTGGCAAGCAGGCTCAGCCGGGGGGAGACTGCCGCGTACAGCGGCACTTTGCCACGTTTACGGGGGAAAGGGGCATCGAGGCGGAGGCGGAGGCGGGGCGACCGCGGGCAACGGCTCGAGCACGATCACCGGCCCAACCTGACCGCGTTCGCGAAGCCGACCTGTCACCGGCACAGCGTGTTCTAGCGCGGTGTACCGGTGACAGGTCGACGTTCGGCGCGCGGGAGGGCGGGCTCGAGGTAGATGACACGGGCCACCGGCTCGACCGCCCGCACCCGCTGCTCGGCTTCGTCGATGGTGCGGGACACGTCCGCCCCGGACGCGTCCGCGGCCACCGCGATCTTGGCGGCCACGAGCAGCTCCTCCGGTCCGAGGTGCAGGGTCTTCATGTGGATGACCGCGGTCACGCCGGCGTTCCCGTCCCCGACCAGCGCACGCTCGATGCGACCGACGGCTTCCGGCGAAGCGGCCTCACCGAGCAGCAGCGACTTCATCTCGACGGCAAGCACCGCGGCGATCACGACCAGCAGCACACCGATCATCGCCGTGCCGGCCGCGTCCCACCGCCCGTCGTCGGTCGCGAGGGTGAAGCTGACGCCGAACAGGGCGAACACCAGGCCCAGCAGGGCGCCGGCGTCCTCGAGCAGCACCACCGGCAGCTCCGGCGCCTTGGCGGTACGCACGAACTGCACCCACGACCGGTCCCCCCGCTCCCGGTTGGACTCGACGATCGCGGTACGGAACGAGAACGTCTCCATGACGATCGCCAGCACCAGCACCACCACCGGCACCCACCGCCACGAGTCGATCGGGTGCGGGTCCTGCCACTTGTGCCACGCCTCGTACAGCGCGAACAGGCCACCCACGCTGAACAGCACGACGGCGACGATGAACGCGTAGACGTAGCGCTCGCGGCCGTAGCCGAAGGGGTGCTGCTGTGTCGCCTCGCGACCGGCCCGCTTGCCACCGAGCAGCAGCAACCCCTGGTTGCCGGAGTCGGCGACGGAGTGCACGGCCTCGGCCAGCATCGACGAGGACCCGGTGAGGACGAACGCCACGAACTTGGTCAGCGCGATGCCCGCGTTCGCCAGCAGCGCCGCGACGATCGCCCTGGTCCCACCCTCGGTCGCCACGGCGGCCACCCTAGTCGGCCGGCGGCGCCTCGAGGTCCTGCACGGCCTGCACCAGGGCGAAGGCGTCGGAGTCGTCCCCGTCGAAGGTCCCGGTCCGCGTCTGGGTGCCGTCCGGGAGCTGGATCGTGACCTCGTACCGGAACAGGTCGCAGCACGGGATCTGCGCCTGCTCGGGATCGGGTGGGTCGTCGACGGACGCCGCGAGCCGCAGCACCCGCTCGGAGCCCGGGGTGCCGGCGTCGATCCGCATCGTCGTCTCGACGCCGGCCAGCCCGCCGTACTGCACGACCGTCACCGACGTCGCCATCGCCGGAGGTTCCTCCGACGGAGGCTGTGGCGTGGCGGCGTCGCCGTCGCCCCGCGCGGGCGAGGACGCCGCCGGGTCCGACGACGACGTGGACGGCCCGGTGCTGCCGCAGCCAACCACCAGCGACAGCGCGGCAACCGGCACCACGAGTGCGGCCGTCCGGAACGTCCGGAGCACGTCGACACGTACGGATCGCGACGTCACGGTCATGGGGGTGGGACGATCGCGGCGGGCGAAGGGTTCCACGGCCGCAGCGTGGCCAGCCAGTTGGCCAGCAGCACGCGGCCTGCGGCGCCGGACTTCTCGGGGTGGAACTGCGTCGCCCACAGCGGACCGTTCTCGACCGCGGACACGAACCTGTCGCCGGCGTACGTCGTCCAGGTGACACGCGGGCCGACGGTGTGGCCGTCGGCGCGTAACGTCCACGCACGCGCGGCGTAGGAGTGCACGAAGAAGAAGCGCTGGTCCTGGACCCCGGCGAACATCTGCGTGCCGTCCGGCGGCTCGACGGTGTTCCACCCCATGTGCGGGACGACGCCGGCGTGCAGGCGGTCGACGAGACCCGGCCACTCGCCGCAGCCGTCGGTCGCGACGCCGTGCTCGACGCCGCGCTCGAACAGCACCTGCATGCCGACGCAGATGCCGAGCACCGGGCGCCCGCCGGCGAGACGGCGTCCGATGACGCGGGCACCGTGGACCTGTCGCAGCCCGTCCATGCACGCGGCGAACGCGCCGACGCCGGGGACGACGAGCCCGTCGGCGGCCAATGCGCGGTCGAACGACGCCGTCAGCTCGACCTGCGCACCCGCGCGCTCGACCGCCCGCACCGCCGAGCGGACGTTGCCGAAGCCGTAGTCGAGGACGACGACATCGGGCGCGCTCACGGCACCGCCCAGGCCGCGACCAGGATCAGCACGGCGGCGACACCGACGAGCGTCACCAGCCACACCGGGGCGTCCTGCCGCCACAGCGACCAGGTCCCGCCGACGAGGATCCCTCCGACCGCCAGCAGGGCGATGTCCACCTCAGCCGTCCCGTCGCCGGGGTCGGCTCACAGCGACCCCTTGGTCGACGGGAGCCCACCCTCGCGGGGGTCGTACGCCACCGCGTCCCGCAGCGCCCGCGCCACCGCCTTGAACTGGGCCTCGACCACGTGGTGCGCGTCCCGACCGGCGAGCACCCGGACGTGCAGCGCGATCGCCGCGTGGGACGACAGGGTCTCCCAGACGTGCCGGGTGAGCGAGCCGGCGTACGGCACCCCCGGACCGCCGCCGATCACGACGTGCTCCTGCCCGGCGGGCTCACCGGCGTGCACGCAGTACGCACGACCGGACAGGTCGACGGCGCACTGCACGAGCGCCTCGTCGAGCGGCACGAGCGCGTCGCCGAAACGCCGGATGCCGCGCTTGTCCCCGAGCGCGGCGCGCAACGCCTGACCGAGGGCGATCGCGGTGTCCTCGACACTGTGGTGGGCGTCCACGTGCGGGTCGCCCTCGGTGCGAACGGTCAGGTCGAGCAGCGCGTGGCGGCCGAAGGCGTCGAGCATGTGGTCAAAGAAGCCGACCCCGGTGGACACGTCGGTGCGTCCGGAGCCGTCGAGGTCCAGGTCGACCTCGACGGTGCACTCCCCGGTCGCGCGCTCGACCCGGCCGGTGCGGGTGCTCGCGTTCATCGCTGCAGTACCTCCGTCAGTGCGCGCCGGAAGGTCGCGGTCTCCTCGGGCGTCCCCACCGACACCCGCAGCCACCCCTCCGGCCCAGTCTCGCGGACCAGGACGCCCCGACCGAGCAGGCCCTGCCACACCCGGCGGCGGTCGCCGAACCGGCCGAAGAGGACGAAGTTCGCCTCCGAGTCGGCCACCTCGAGCCCCTGCCCGTCCAGCCATGCGGCGAGCCCGTCTCGCTCGGCACGCAGGGCGTCCACCTGCGCCAGCAGGGTCGGCGCGTGGTCGAGCAGCGCGGTGGCCGCAGCCTGGGTGAGCGCCGACAGGTGGTAGGGCAGCCGCACGACCCGCAGGGCGTCGACGACGTCGTCCGCGGCCGCGACGTAGCCGAGGCGAACGCCGGCCGCCGCGAACGCCTTGCTCATGGTGCGGGTGACGAGCAGCCGCGGCTGCGACGCCAGCAGCTCGAGGGCGCTCGGTGTGCCGGCGCGACGGAACTCCGCGTACGCCTCGTCGACGACGACCACCCCTGGTGCCGCGTCGAGAACGGCGCGGACGGTGTCCAGCGGCAGCGCGGTGCCGGTCGGGTTGTTGGGTGCGGCGAGCAGCACCACGGCGGGCCGTTCCTCCCGGACCAGCGCCAGCGCCGCCTCCCGGTCGACGGTGAAGTCGTCGGCCCGACGGCCCACGACCCACGCCGTGTGGGTGGCCCGGGCGTACTCGGGGTACATCGAGTACGTCGGGGCGAACGACACCGCGGTGCGGCCGGGGCCGCCAAAGGCCTGCAGCACCTGCAGCATCACCTCGTTGGACCCGTTGGCGGCCCAGACCTGACCCGGTCGGATCCCGTGCCCGAGGTAGCCCGCGAGCGCCGTGCGCAACGCCCACGCCTCCCGGTCGGGGTAGCGGTTCAGCCCCCGCACCGCCTCCGTCACGGCCGCCGTCACGTGCGCGACCACCTCGTCGCCCGGGGCGTACGGGTTCTCGTTGACGTTGAGCCGCACGGGCACGTCGAGCTGGGGCGCGCCGTACGGCTCGACCCCCACCAGCTCCGGGCGCAGCGGCAGCGCCGTCACGGCTCGGTGCGCACGCGCAGTGCCGGCTCGGTGCGCACGCGCAGTGCCGGCTCGGTGCGCACGCGCAGGGCCGGCTCGGTGCGCACGCGCAGGGCGTCGCCGTGCGACGGCAGGTCCTCGGCGTCGGCCAGCGCGACCACGTGCGGTGCCGCGGTGCGCAGCGCCGGCTCGTCGTAGGTCACCACCTGCACGGTGCGGAGGAACGTCCGCACCGAGAGCCCGGAGGAGTGGCAGGCGCAGCCACCCGTCGGCAGCACGTGGTTGGAGCCGGCGCAGTAGTCGCCGAGCGATACCGGGGTCCAGGGGCCGACGAAGACCGCGCCGGCCCGGGTGACGCGCAGCGCCCGCTCGGCGGCGTCCCGGGTCTGGATCGAGGTGTGCTCCGCGGCGTACGCGTCGACCACCGCGAGGCCCTGCTCGAGGTCGTCGACGAGCACGACCGCCGACTGCACCCCCGACAGGGCCGCACGGATCCGCTCGGCGTGCTTGGCGGCGGGCACCTGCCGGTCCAGCTCGTCGTCGACGGCCGCGGCGAGCCCCGGCGAGTCGGTGACGAGCACAGCGGCCGCCATCGTGTCGTGCTCGGCCTGGCTGACCAGGTCCGCCGCCACGTGCGCGGGGTCGGCGGAGTCGTCGGCGAGGACGGCGATCTCGGTGGGCCCGGCCTCGGAGTCGATCCCGACCCGGCCCCGCAGCAGCCGTTTGGCCGCGACGACGTAGACGTTGCCCGGACCGGTCACCAGGTCCACCGGCGCGCACGGCCCCGCGCCGTGGGCGAACATCGCGACCGCCTGAGCGCCGCCGACGGCGTACACCTCGTCGACGCCGAGCAGCGCGCAGGCGGCGAGGATCGTGGGGTGCGGCAGGCCCCCGTGCTCACGCTGGGGGGGGCTCGACAGGGCGAGCGAGCCAACCCCGGCCACCTGGGCCGGCACGACGTTCATCACCACGCTGCTCACCAGCGGCGCCAGCCCTCCCGGCACGTACAGCCCCACCCGGCGGACCGGGACCAGGCGCTGGTGGACGCTCCCGCCGGGGACCACGTCGGTGCGGGTGTCCCCGCCCCGCTCGGCCTCGCAGGTGCTGCGCAGCCGGCGGAGCGACTCGTCCAGCCCGCCGCGTACGTCGGGGTCGAGCCGGTCGAGCGCGGCCGCCAGGGCGGCGGCGGGCACGGCGATCTCGTCCTGCTCCACCCCGTCGAAGCGGGCGGTCGCGACGCGGACACCGTCCACCCCCCGGTCGCGGACGTCGTCGCAGACCGGCCGCACCGCGTCGAGGGCGGCCTCGACGTCGAACGACGCTCGCGGCAGGAGGCTCGCGACCGGCGGGTCGAGCCGACCCGAGCGGCCGGCCCCGCGCAGGTCGATGCGACGGATCACCCGGGCGAGTGTACGGAGATCGGCGGCGTGGCGGACGGCCGGTTACGTTTGCGGACGTGGGTGACCCGCTGCCGCTGTTCCCGCTGGGGACCGTGCTGTTCCCGGGCAGGCCGCTGTCGCTGCTCGTCTTCGAGGAGCGCTACCGCGAGCTCGTCGCCGACCTCGTCGCGCGCCCGTCGGACCAGCGACGCTTCGGTGTCGTCGGGATCCGGGACGGCTACGAGGTCGGCGACCTCGCCGTGCACTCGGCCCACCGGGTCGGGTGCGAGGCGGTCGTGCGGGAGGTGAACGAGCGACCAGACGGTCGCTACGACCTCGAGGCGGTGGGGCAGCGACGCTTCCGCGTCGACGGGATGGACGAGTCGCGGTCGTACCTCGTCGGGGACGTCTCCTGGATCGACGAGCCGGCCGGCGACGACGTCGAGAACGCCTGCTACCGGGCGCTGGCGGCGTTCGAGGCCTACCGCCGGCAGCTCGGCGAGCTGCGCGGCACCGAGGTACGGGTCGCCGATCTGCCGCGCCAGCCGCGCACGCTCTCGTACGCCCTGGCGGCGGGCGGGCTGTTCATGATGGGCGACCGGCAGGCCCTGCTCGAGGAGCAGACGGCCGCCTCCCGGCTGATCCGTCTCGCCGCGCTGCTGCGCAGCGAGACGTCGGCGATGACCGCGCTGCCGAGCCTGCCGGCCACCGACGTGGTACGCACCGGCTGGTCGCCGAACTAGCCTTCCGTCACGTCGAACACCAGCCGGGTCGTGGTCCGGGTGTAGTCGCCGTCGACCGTCGTCGACACCCCGAGGGCGCGGAACACCTCCAGGGTCTCGGAAACCTCGGCAGGCAGCGGCGTGCCAAGGTCACCGGCGATCCGGTCGGCCAGCTCCGTGCCCTTGTCGATGTCCACGAACAGCACGCTCACGGCCTCGTCAGCGTCGGCCACCGCGGCGTCATAGACGTCGGAGTCCCCGAGGCCGCCGTCACTCGCCAGCCGCTCGGCGTAGTCCTCGTTGGCGGCGATCACCAGCCCGTCGTCCACCTCCTGCTGGGCGATCTCGAACGGGACGCCCTGCTCGCTCAACAGGGCCTCGACGCGGGTCACCAGGTCGCTGGCCGCTGCCGCGTTGGTGCGCATCCGGGCGCCCACGTTGATCGTCGCCGGGTCGGGGGCGCCGTCCTCGGTCAGCTCGAAGCCCTCGGAGTCCACCGCCATCGTGAACTCGTCGCCCAGGAGCACGCCCACGTCCTCGGGGATCGCCAGCCCCGTCTCGCCTTCCACCTCGGTGGCGAACTCCTCGAGCGCACCGGGGCCGAAGCCGCCGTCCGACCCGAACGACTCCAGCCCGGCCAGCGTCTCCCACAGCCTGTTGATCGCCTCGTCGCCGCCGGTGAAGGCCACGGCCATCAGGGTCGACTCGGGCAGGTCCTGCACGTCGCCGACGGGCTCGTCCGAGCCGAGACCGAGCTTCAACAGGTCGCCGCGGCCGGCGTACACCAGCTCGAGGGCATCGGACTGCGCCCGGACGGCCACGGAGAGGGACCCGAGCTCGTCGTAGCCCATCGCCTCGAGGAACTCGACCGTCTCGGTGTCGTCCTCCTGCTCCGCGTAGGTCACGACCTGGTCCAGGTCGACCCAGAACGACATCAGGCCTTCGCCGTCCAGCGCCGCCATGTCCGCGCTGAAGCCCTCAGCCTCGGACAGCGGCTGCTCCTCGGCGTCGGCGGCGAACTCGTCGGCGAGCTCCTGGGTCTCGGCCAGCAGCAGGTACTCCCCGACGAACGCGATCCCGCCCGGCCCCTCGGCTTCGTCCTCGCTCGAACCGCAGTCGATCAGGGCCTGGACGCCGTCGCGCGCCGCGGCCTCGTCGCTGACCTGGAGCACGACCAGTGCGTCGGGCTCCTCGCCCTCGGCCGCAGGCAGCGCCGCCGCCCCGGCGCGGTCGCCGATCCACGGCGCGATGTCGTCGTCGTACGTGAGGTCGCTGCACGCCTCCTCCTCCTCGAGCGCCAGCTCGAAGAGGCGCTTGCGGAGGTCGTCGGTGTCGGAGGTGATGCCGGTCTCCTCCTCGAACTGCGGGACGCTGCGCAGCAGCCGCACCGCGTTGATCTTCTGGTCCGCCGACGGGTCGAGGTCGATGCGCGCGTACGCCATCGCCGAGGCGGGGATGGCGTCGGCAGGCTGCGGGCCACCACCGCTCAGCAGCTGGAAGGCGAGGACGCCGCCGCCGCCCACCAGCAGGACCGCCGCGACGGCCGCACCCACGACCAGCGCGCGCCGGCCCGGCTTGCGCGGCCCGTCCGAGCCGTCGCGCGGCGGGCCGCCCGCCTGCGGCGGGTCACCGCTGCCGATCCACTCCGTCTCCGCGTGCTGGCCCGATCCCTGAGCCGTTCCCTGGGCAGGCTGACCCGGTCCTCCCTGGGCGTCCCCGTGCGTGGGCGCGCTGCCCGTGCCGTGCTGTCCGTCGGACACCGACGTCCCCTCTCGCTCGTGGCGTACCACCCCGTGGACCGCCCTCGTGGGGAGGGAGCCTAGCGGCGCGCCAGGTCACGCAGGTCCGAATGCTCGAGTCGCTCGTGCCGACGGGCGACGAGACCGGCCACGAGTGCGACGCCGACCAGCGCTCCCACCGCCCACGAGGCGAACAACCCGTACGAATCGACCACGAACGGGGCGGGCAGCAGGTCACCGGCCGCCGGACCCGCCCCCGCGCCGTCGGGGTCGGGGTCGGGGGGTCCGAGCCGGACGCCGACCCGGTAGGACACCGCGGCGGCGGCCGCCCCACCCAGCAGGGCGCCCACCGCGAGCTCCCAGCCGGTACGGCGCAGCGCCGCGGCGAGCGCGACCGCGACCGCGAGGCCCCCGGCCACCCCCACGAGCCCGTAGCGGGCCTCGATGCCGAAGACCATGCCGAGCTGTTCCTCGTCCATGTACGTCCCGCCCCGCGCCACGAGGAAGGACGCGGGCTCGGACCACCAGGCCCACACCGCGCCCCCGGGGACGCCCGCCGCCGCGAGCGCGAACACCGGCACGAGCGCCACGCACGGTCCGCCCGACCCACCCGCCCCGCCGGGTGCCGGAGCCGACGCTCACCGGCCGAGGCACCGCGGGCCGAGGAGGGCCTTGAGGTCGGCCATCAGGGCCGGGGTGGGCGTGACCCGCAACCGGTCGTCGAGGCGCATCAGCGTCGTGGCCGACCGGGCCTGCAGCTCGAGGTGCACCTCGGTGA
>Ga0183260_10004814_pt1 | contig 10682 bp, 11 predicted proteins | sample AntDrymUQ4972206_2_FD_129768 | JGI IMG/M metagenome (GOLD analysis project Ga0183260, IMG submission 129768) | Polar desert sand microbial communities from Dry Valleys, Antarctica - metaG UQ497 (22.06) (version 2) (version 2) | ecosystem: Environmental > Terrestrial > Soil > Desert | place...
ACAGCTCCATGCCGTCGACAAACGACTTGCCGAGTTGCGCGTCCATCCCGCCGGGTAACGACTCGATCACGCCGTCGGCGGACGCACGATCGAGTGCGGCGAGCACTTCGTCGACGTCGTCGACCTTGGCCAGGCGCCCGACCCCGACCGTCTCGCGCGCAATCAATTCGAATTTGGCGAAATCCTGGAATCCCGCCGACAGCCGCTCGCGCCACTCCCAGGGGTCGATGCGACGCAGGTCGACGCCATCTACGCGGATCACACCTTCAGTCGGGTCGTAGAACCGGCACAGCAGCTTTACGAGCGTCGACTTCCCCGCGCCGTTGTCGCCGACCACCGCGACGGTGGCACCCGCGGGGATGTGCAGGTTCACGTCCTGGAGCACGTCGACCTCGGTAACCGGGTACCGGAAGCGCACGCTCTCGAGGTCGATCCCCTTTACGAGGCGGTCGGGTGCCGGGGCGGGATCGTCGTGCGCCGTGGTGGCCTCCGCGGTGTAGTCGACGAGCCAGAGGTAGCGGGTGACGGTCTTGAGCGACGCCATCAGCCACGTCACCATGAGGACGACGCCGCTGACCTGGCTGTTCACCTGGCCTGCCAGTGTCAGAGCCAGCATCACGTCGCCAGGGCTGGCATCCCCGTTGACGGCCTGGTGCGCGACAAGTGCGAGCGCGCCGACGAAGCCGAGGCCGAACACCGACCATCCGCACGCGCTCAGCAGCGCGGCGCGCCAGGCGGTCTGGTCCTGCGCGAGATCCATGTCGTGCCACAACGAACGGTGGCGATGCACGAGGACGGGTCCGAGCCCGAACAGGCGCAGCTCCTTCGCCGGCGCCGCGGTCGTGGTCAGCTCGAGTAGGTGACGGGTGATGCGCATCGGCTCGGCAACGGCCTCCATCGTCTTCTGCCGGCGCCGCTCCGCCGTCGCCGCGGCGAACAGCGACGGGATGCCGAACAGCGGCAGCAGCACGAGCACGGGGTGCAGCGCGGCGAGCAGCGCCAGCGTTCCGCCGATACGCGCGAGCATGCCGATGTTCGTCACGACCGCGTCGACCGACGAGCTGAGCTGATCGCGCTGCGTCCGCAGCAGCTCGATCTCGTCGAGGTAGTCGGCCCGTTCGTGATGCTCGAGACCGGGCACCGCGAGCGTCAACTCCATGACACGCCGGTCCATCAGCTCGCCGACCTTTTCCCGCAGCGTCATGTTGAGGTGGAACCCGGTCCAGCCCGCGAGCACCGAGGCGAACGCGCTGAACCCGAGCAGGGCCGCGGCGGTGATCGCCTTGTCGGAATCGGCCGCCACCACGGCGTTCGTGAGATCGCGCAGCCACCAGGCTGAGAAGGTGCTTGCCAACGGTTCGACCACCGACATGCCGAGGTTGATCGTGGCGCGGCGGGCGTCGGCTTGGAAGCCTGCGGTGAACAGCACCCAGAACGACCGCAGCGGGGTCGGAAGCCTCCGCTTCTTCTGACCGAGAGCCGTGACGGGCGACTCCTCGGTTTGGCTAGGCATCGGCGGGCTCGTGGAGGTTGTCGCCGTCGAAGTCGGGCGGGCGTCCGTCGGTGAAGCGGGCCGCTTGTAGCCGGAACATGCGCGCGTAGCGGCCGCCGGACGCGAGGAGCTCGTCGTGTGTGCCGTCTTCCACAACTTGGCCGTCCGCGAGCACGACGATGCGATCGGCGCGTCGCACGGTCGAGAACCGGTGCGATATCACGATGGTGGTGAGCCCGCGCGTGAGCTCGAGGAACCGGTCGTAGACCTCGGCCTCGGCCCGCACGTCGAGCGATGCCGTCGGCTCGTCGAGAATCAGCACGCCCGCGCCCGCGTCGACCGCGAACATCGCTCTCGCCAGCGCGATCCGCTGCCACTGGCCGCCTGATAGATCGGTTCCGTTCTTGTACTGCCGCGAGAGCACCGTGTCCCAACCCTGCGGAAGTCCCTCGATGAGTTCGAGCGCGCCGGCGCGCTCGGCGGCGCGGCGGAGGGCGTCGCGGTCGTCGGCGCGCTCCGGCGCCCCGAACCCGATGTTCTCGGCCGCGGTTATCTGGTAGCGCGTGAAGTCCTGGAAGATCGCGCTGATCCGCCGCTGCCATGCGGTCGGATCGAGATCAGTGAGGGGCACGCCGTCGACCGTGATCCGCCCGCTCGTCGGGTCGTACAGCCGCGAGAGCAGCTTGACGAGCGTGGTCTTCCCCGCGCCGTTGTCACCGACGATCGCAAGCGATCTACCCGCGGGTATCACGAGGTCGAGCCCGTCGAACAACTCCTCGCGCCCGGGGTAGCCGAAGCTGACGCGCTCGAGCCGGATCGCCTCGGAGGGCATATCGGTCGACGGCCGCGCACCGCCGGGCGCCACCGAAGGCGTCGCCGTGATCGCCTCGAGCTCCTCGACCGCGGTGATCGACGGCGCGCCCCAGTGGATGTTCAGGTCGTGGTCGCCAAGATTGCCGAACGCGCCGAGCCCGCCGAATGCGCCGAGAAAGACGATCATGCGCCCGAGGCTGATCTCGCCGTTGATCGCCGCCAGCGCGATCATCGCCATGCCACCGAACTCGGTGACGAAGAAGACCACCGGCGCGAGCACCGCGGTCTTCCACGCGCCTTTGCGCTCGGCCCACAGGTCCGTCATCGCCCCGGTCCAGCTCGAGCGGAACCGCTCGACCACCCACCGGCCCATGTCGAACACCCGGGTCTCCTTCGAGGCGGCGGGAGTGAGGGCGACGTCGCGGTAGTAGGCGGAGCGGCGCAGAGTCTCCGCTCGCCCGGTGATGGCCTGGACGCCGCGGTGGAACTCGGCGCGCATGCGCCGGATGACGAGGAGGTACAGGGTGGTTACGACGATCGGCAGCCACCACCGGAACCCGAGCAGCAGGATCCCCGCGGCGATGGCGTTGCCGTAGTTTGACACCAGCGTGGCGACGCCGCCGACGACGCCGCGCGGCGTCACGTTCGCGGTGCCGACGGCCTGCGCCAACGCCACCTTGTCGAGCGTCGCGGGATCTTCGAGATGGGCGATGCCGGGCGGCAGAACCGACGCGGCCATGACCCTGGCCCGCAGGTGGCCGTTCAACCGGCGGCCGAGCGCGTCGGTGGTGAGACCGACGAGCGGGCCGATCAGCTGCTGGGCGACGAACGCGATCCCGAGCACGATCAGCGCGCGGCGGACGTCGTTCGCCGCCTCGGAGCCGGCGCCGTTCCGGGCCGCTTCCGGTACCGCACCGACGAGTGCGCCCGTGGCGATGCGGAACGCGTTCGGCAACAGGATGCCGGCCAGCAGCACCACGACGGCGGCGACCGTGAGCGGCGCGCTCGCGCCGGGGAGCATCTTGAGCATGTGCCACACCGCCGGCCACGGCGACTTGTCCTTCGCCGGCGGCGCCGGCGTCGCCGACACACTCACCGGTCGCCCTCGTCGTCACCCGCGGGCGAGTACAGGGCGAAGAGCAGGACGTGGCGCACGGCATCCTCCGCGCGATCGCGCGACCCCGTGCCGTACTCCTGCAGCAACTCGCCGAGCTTCTTCTCGAACCCGGTTCGCTCGTCGGGACGGAGGAAGAGCTGCATGCGCCCCACGGCGGTGGGCGGGCGCCCCGCCTCGTCGAGTCGCAACGCCTGCTCCAGTTCTGCGCCGACGACCGACAGGATCGTGTCGGCCATCGCCTGGCGCAGTTCGGCGGGCATCGCCAGGTTGTCGTCGACAGTGATGTGGCGGGCAACGAGCCCGTAGGTGCGCTCGACGATGCCCGAGACCATCCGGCTCGCGGTGACCCGGACGAGCCCGTGGTCCGCCAGGAGGTTCACGTGGTAGTAGAGCCGATTCGGCTTCACTCCGAGCGCCTTCGCCAGCGTCTTGACGGTGGCCGGCTTCACGCCGAGGAGCTCTATAAGCCGCAGCCGCAACGGGTCCGAAAGCACCCGCAGCGTGGCGAGGTCGTCGACGACCTTGTAGTCGGGCAGTTCCACGGTGGCGCCCGGCGTTCCAACGCCATCAGCACCGTTCAGCGCGTTCGGAGCGTTCAATGTTTCCCCCATGGTTTGGCTTTCTACACTGTTCACGATTCTATGACAAGCAATTTTAGGTTGACAGATTGGCAACCCCGACTTACAACTCTGTCTATGACCACCAACGATGTACGCCGCGAAATCCTCGAAGCGGTCGCCGCGGGACGGCTATCCCCCACCGAGGCCGCTGATCAACTGACCGCACTGGACGCCGACGCCGCCGGGTCAGCGGGTACTCCAGGAGCGCCAGGTGCGCCAGGAGCGCCAGGTGCGGCGGGTGCGCCAGGTGCGGCGGGTGCGCCGGGTGCGCCGGGTGCGGCAGCCGAGGGGGGCTCCGACGAGCCCGCGCAGGCGAGGGTCGCCGAAACCGCCGCCGGCCAGAGCGCGGGCACTCAACGGAAGGTGCTGTGCATCAAGGTCGAAGGCACGTTCCGCGCTATCGAGATCGTCGGGGACGACGACGTCCTCGAAGCCGTCGCCGAGGGCGATCACCGGTCGCGTCGGGAGGGAGATGTCCTCGTGATCGACGGCGAGGCCGCAACCGACGATGACGACGCCGGCCACGACATCGGTGACTGGTTCCAGGCCACCGGCCGCCGCCACGTCCGGCGCATCCGCGTGGGCGGGCGGAGTGCTGCCGCCGGCGTCTACCGCCCGCGGCCGCTACGCGTGCGGATGAACCCGGACCTGGCGCTGGACGCGCGCGTCGAGGCCGGACCGCTTGTCATCAAGCGGGTCCGCGGCCCCGTGACGGCGCGCGTCGCCGCCGGCCCACTCACGATCACCGGCTTCGAGTCTCCGATCGATCTCAAGGTTTCCGCCGGGAAGGTGACGGCCACCGGGCGCATCGACCACGGTGAGAGCCATATCGACTGCGACGCGGGCAAGGTGCGCCTGCACCTCGACAAGGACTCCCATGCGCGGGTCCGGGCGCAGGCGACGCTCGGCAAGGTCGGCTTGGGCGAGCACCAGACCGAGTTCAAGCGGGTCAAGAAGGAGCTACGCGACCTAAAGGACCGCGGCGAGTTGGGCAACTTGCACGACCTCGGCGACCGCCTGTCCGAGCTTCTGTCCGGCGCCTTCTCCGACACCCACGAGGTCACCGTCGGCCGCGGCACCGGCTCGATCGACATCGAGGTCTCGATGGGTGCCGCCGATATCACCTTCGACGACGACGTCCGCTAACAACTCCGTATGGCGACCCACCGTCACGCGCCGCGCGACTGCCCCGTCTGCGGCGACCAGCTCGAGCTCACGCGCCTTTCGTGCGAAGGGTGCGGAACGGAGCTCTCCGGAGTCTTCAGCGCATGCGAGTTCTGCGGGCTCGGCGAGGAAGACCGGTCGATGCTGCGCGTCTTCCTGGCGTCGCGCGGGAACATGAAGGACCTGGAACGACACCTCGGCGTCAGCTACCCGACCGCGCGGGCCCGCTTCGACGGGTTGCTCTCGCGGCTCGGGCTGAAGTCCGCCGACGCAACGCCCGACCCCACCGTTGAGCTCCTCGAAGCCCTCGCCCGCGGCGACGTCAACGTCGACGAGGCCGCCAACCGCCTTTAACCCGAACCACAGGGGGCTTTTCCGGGCTAGCCCGTTAGCCGCCAAAGCCCCCCTCTCTCGGGCGGTACACCGTCCTGGCACACTGCCGGCGTGAGCACGAGAACTTGGGCGGTGGTGGCGGCGATGTTGGTGTTCGCCTCGCCCGCGTGCGGACGCACGGCGGCGGCGCCCCCGCTGGCGCCGGGCGAAGGCATCGTGTCGAAGCACGTCGACGGCGACACGCTCCACGTCGACATCGGCGGGCGCGACGAGACGGTGCGCTTCATCGGCATCGACACGCCGGAGACCCATGGACGGGGCGGGCTTCGCGAGTGTTTCGGCAAAGAGGCCTCGGACCGCACCGCCAAACTCCTCCCGCTCGGGACCCGCGTGCGGCTCGTCCGCGACGTCGAGGCGCGCGATCGGTACCGGCGGCTCCTCGCCTACGTCTACCGCGGCGCCGACGACCTGTTTATAAACCTCGAGCTGGCTCGGCAGGGCTACGCCGCGGTCCTCACCTACGCCCCAAACGTCGCCCACACTGCGGAGTTCGTCGCCGCCGCCGCAGAGGCCCGAATACGCAACCGCGGTCTGTGGGATCGCTGCGGGGATGCCGACGTGCCGATCACGTAGCGTTCGTCCGCGTGACGTCCGTCGCCGAGCGGCTCGGCCTGCCCGCAACGACGCCGCTGGTCATCGTCACCGCCGACGGGCTGGGCTGGGCGCACGCCGCCAACGCCGGCGCCGAACGGGCGATCGATGACGGTGCCGCCACCGCCGCAGGCCTGATGGTCCCGGCACCGTGGGCGCGGGCGGCGGCGGCGCGCCATCGCGGTGCCGACGTCGGGGTGATGCTGACAGTGAACGCCGAGCACGACCTGTACCGGTGGGGACCGATCACGCACGCGCCGTCGCTGCTCGACGGTGACGGAGGGTTCCCCCGCACGGCCGAGGACGTGTGGGACCACGCCGACGTCGACGAGGTACGCCGCGAGTGCCGGGCGCAGGTCGAGCGGGCGATCCTGTGGGGCTTCGACGTCACCCACCTGTCAGGTCACCTCGACACCCTGCTCCTGCGCCCCGAGTTCTTCGACGTCGTGCTCGAGCTGGCGGTCGACTACCGCCTTCCCATGCGGCTGCCGACCGGCGGAGCCGAGGACTCGGCCGGGTTCCCGTTCCGTCGACTGGCGGCAGAGGAGGGCATCACCATCCCGGACCGGGTGATCGCGAGCCGGACGTCGCTGCGGGGCCTGCTCGAGCGCGTCGTGTTCGAACTCACCCCAGGCGTCACCGAGATCGTCGTGCGCCCCGCGATGGACACCGCCGAGTTGCGTGCGCAGAGCACCGACTGGGCCGACCGCGTCGACGACCTCGACGCCGTCTGCGATCCGCAGTTCGTCCACCTGCTCGAGCGCGCCGGCGCCCACCCGATCGGATGGCGCACCCTGCGCGACCTTCAGCGCCAGATCTCGCCGAGCTGAGTCCTACGTGCGTCCGACCAGCTCGCCCACAAGGACGGGACGGCCTGTCGGGGCCACCGCTCCCCCCGCGCGCTCGACCGAAATCGCCAGCCCGGTGAAGGGGGTGTCCGCGGAGAACGCGGCGACGCGCGGTGACGAGCCGAGGACTCCGAGCGAGATCGGCTTCGCCGTTCCCTCCGGCATCCCCCACAACTGATACACGCGACCGGCCTCGAGCGGTGCCAGGTCGTGGCGGATGAGGTACCCGCGGCCGTCGGGGAGCACGACCGCGCTCGCGGTCTGCTGGCCGTCGACCGAGCGCAGCCGCGCCTTGCGGGCCAGCGGGTCCGCCGACGCCGCGAGCGCCACCCGTTCGAGGTTCGCCTGCTGCGCCACGCCCTGGTTGATCTCGTTGATCCGGTCGTTCTGCCGGACGACGATGGCCGCTGCGGGTATGGCGACCAGCACGGCCGCCGCAGCCGCCATTGCCCCCGTCATCCAGCGACGGCGCGGTGTCACCGCGGCTGGCCGCATCGAGAAGATCGGCGCGACCGCCGGGGGCGCCTCGTCGAGTTGCTCGACGATGCGATCCCACATGCCGGCGGGGGCGTCGACCCCGCCGTGGGCCATCAGCGCCGCAGTCTCGCGGAAGGTCTCGACCTCCGCCCGGCACCGCGGGCACTCCCGCAGGTGCAATTCCATGATGTCGCGCTCGTCGTCCTCAACCGCGTCGAGCGCATAGACGCCCGTGAGATCCATCAGGTCCTCGTGCTTGCGTCTCTTCACCATCTCAAACCTCCGCCCCCACTACGCCTGCTGCCTGCATCTCTGTTCTGAGGCGCCGCAGCCCTGTCCTGATCCGGCTCTTCACCGTTCCCTCGGGTTGGTCGAGCATCTCGGCGACGCTGCGGTAGCTGTGGCCGCCGAAGTACGCGAGCTCGATCGCGTCACGCTCGTCGCCCGGCAGCACGTGCAGCGCGGAGCGCACCTGCTCGGCCATGGCCAGGTCCCACACCTCGCGTTCGAGGTCGTATCCCGCTTCGGCCGTCCTTGCCGCGTCGGTCGATTCGCGCCGGCGCCGCGACGTCTCGGAGCGCACCGCGTCGACGGCGCGGCTGTGCGCCTGTGTGAGGAGGAACGAGCGCAGAGTCCCCCGGTCCGAATCAAACCGGTCGGGATTCGCCCACAGGCGGAGCAGTACCTCCTGGACGACCTCCTCGGCGATGGCCGCATCCGCGGTGACGCGGCGGGCAAGGGCGAAGACCGAGCCGGCGTGGCGCCGGTAGACCTCGGCGAGGGCTTCCTGGCGGTATCGCGCGATTCCGACGACTAGCGACGCGTCGCTAATGTCGTGCAAATTCGCTCGTCCCTGTTCCATTACGTCATGCTTTCGTTGCCGTACGTGCCGGCGGATGAGGGGAAGGGTCCGTGTCATCCATGAACGTAAATGCCAACGTAGTTCCCATGATGAGACACACAATCGGGAAACGTCTGTTCGCCGCGCTCGCCGTAGCCATCGCCGCCGTATCGGCGGCGTGCGGGGGTGACGACGGCGGGTCGTCCGAGGGCGCAGACAGCGCGGCCAAGACCACCGCCCCCGACGCCAAGCCCGCCGCCGGCGGTGAGGCGAAGGAGACCTCGAGCATCACCGTCAAGGGGTTCCAGTTCGATCCGAAGACAGCGTCCGTGAAGGCGGGGGAACCCGTGACCTGGACGAACAAGGACAGTTCCGACCATTCGATCTTCGACAAGGACGGCGCGTTCAAGGGCGAAAACTTCGGGCTTGACAAGACCTCCGCCCACACCTACGACAAGCCGGGCACCTATCCGTACTTCTGCGGCATCCACAACTCGATGACCGGAACGATCAACGTCACCTAGGGAGGGGACGCAAATGGAGATCACCGAGAACACCCTCCGCGCCCTCGTTCGCGAAGCCGACGAGCAGCACCGTGACGGGATGGCCACGATCGCCGACGACATCTCCGAACTGCATCACGCCAGCAGGACAACCATCGGGCGGTCGCGCCGTGAGCTCGTCCGCACCGCGGCCCTCGCGGGCGCCGTGGTCACAATCGGCGGCGCCGTCCTTCCGATCGGCGGCCTCGTGCCTGCCGTCGCTCAGGAAAACGATGAGGAGAAGGAGCTCGACGACCCCGCGATCGCGGCGTTCGCCGAGAGCGTCGAGCTCGCGGCAGTCGAGGCGTACAAGGCCGCGGCCGCCAGCGGCAAGGTCACGACGAAGGCGGTTAGCGACGCCGCCGGCGTCTTTCTGTCTCATCACCAGGAGCACGCCGTTGCGTTCGCGTCCGCCTCGGGCGGCAAGGCCACCGGCAAGGCGAACCCGAAGCTGTTGAAGAGCCTGGCTGACGCGTTGAGCAAGGCCGGCGACGAGAACGCCGTGGTCAAGATCGCGCTCGACGCAGAGAACGCCGCGGCGGCGACGTACCTGTTCGCTCTGGGCGCGCTCAAGAGCGAGGACGCCCTCAAGCTGACCGCTTCGATCCTGCCGATCGAGAGCGCCCACGCCGTGACGCTCGCGCAGGTCCTTGGGCTGCCGCCGACGGACAGGCTCTACCTCCCGCCGTTCGAGACGCAGGAAGCCGCGCTGCTCCCCGACACGTTCCCCCTCGGCTGAGCGAAGAAACGGAGTTCGACGACATGGAGTTTTCCCAGGACCTGCGCCGCGAGGCGGCCGCGATCCAGACCGACCACGCCCGTTCGATGGGCGGGATGCGTGAGCTCGTGAAGCGCCTCATGGACCCGGCCTCGCGGGCGGACGACGCCGCCAAGCACGACCTGCTGCTGAGCGCCGTGAACCGCCGGCGCTTCCTCCAGATCGGCGGTGTCTCGGTGCTATCCGCTGCGGTGCTCGCCGCCTGCGGCGGCAGCGACGACAGTGACGGTGGCGGTGACAACGCTGGGGGCGCCGAGACAACAAAGAAGAGCGACACCGACATCACCATCCTGCGCACCGCGAGCTCGTTGGAGCACGTAGCGATCGACGTGTACGAGAAGGCCATAACCAGTGGACTCGTCACGACCGCCGCCGTCGCCGATGTCGCCAAGCTGTTCCAGCAGCAGCATCGCGATCACGCGGCGCTGTTCGAGGGCGCGACCAAGGAGGCCGGCGGCGAGGCGTTCGTCACCGCTAACCCGGCGGTGCTCCAATCGCTCCAGGCGCGCATCGCCGCGCTCGGCTCCGAGAGGGACGTCATCGTCCTGGCTCGCGACCTCGAAGGTGTCGCCGCCGCGACCTATCAATCGACCGTTGGCGCGTTCGACAACGTCAAGCTGAACCAGGCGACGATGTCGGTCGGCGGCGTCGAGGCGCGCCACAAGGCCGTACTCGACTCCGTCCTCAAGCAGAACCCGCACCCCGCCGCGTTCCACAAGACCGAAGGTCACGTCGCCGCTGGCACGGGGGTTTAACAGGCGCCCAGCTTCACCAATTGGTAAAGGTGGCCCTCCCCGCCCCAGACTCAGCTCATGGGGACGGAAATGATTTCCGCCGTTGGCGTCACGAAGCAGTACGCGCGCGGCGAGGCCGCGGTCCTCGCGCTTCAGGACGCGTCGCTGACGGTCGCACGCGGCGAGTTCTGCACGATCATGGGCCCGTCCGGCTCCGGCAAGAGCACCCTGCTCCACGTGCTCGGCGGACTCGACACGGTGACGTCGGGCGA
>Ga0183260_10004815_pt1 | contig 10680 bp, 6 predicted proteins | sample AntDrymUQ4972206_2_FD_129768 | JGI IMG/M metagenome (GOLD analysis project Ga0183260, IMG submission 129768) | Polar desert sand microbial communities from Dry Valleys, Antarctica - metaG UQ497 (22.06) (version 2) (version 2) | ecosystem: Environmental > Terrestrial > Soil > Desert | place...
CCGCGTTGATCTCCTCGGTGTAGAGCTTGCGGCCCTCCTCGTACATCGAGTCACCGCCGCTCGTCTGCTCGGGCTTGACGATGCCCGAGACCCCTTCCATGTCGCTGATGATGTGGACGCGCATGCGGTTAGCCTAGTCAGATGAACATGGGTCTCTCGGGGAAGGGCGTGCTGATCACCGGCTCGTCGGGCGGCATCGGCGCGGCCTGCGCCCGCGCGTTCGCGGCCGAGGGAGCACGCGTGGCTGTCCACTACCACCGCGGCGAGGAGCGGGCGCGCGAGGTCGCGGGCGAGCTCGGGGGAGTCCCAGTCCTCCAGGCCGATCTGACCGACGAGCGCGAGGTCGACCGGCTCTTCGAGGAGGCGCGCTCCGCGCTTGGACGAATCGACGTGTGCGCCGCGGTGGCGGGCGTCTGGCCGTCGGAGGATCAACCCGTCTGGGAGCTGTCGCTCGAGCGCTGGGAGCTGACGCTGCGCCAGAACCTGACTAGCGCCTTCCTCACGGCACGCGGTTTTCTGCGGGAGGTGGAGCGGAATGGACACGGCTCGCTCGTCCTCGTCGGCTCGACCGCCGGGATCGTCGGCGAAGCCGGGCATGCCGACTATGCAGCCGCCAAGTCGGCGGTGCTCGGAGGACTGCTCCTGAGCCTGAAGAACGAGATCGTCCGCGTTGCACCGAACGCGCGGGTGAACGCTGTTGCGCCCGGCTGGACGGAGTCGCCGATGACGCGCGGCCACGTCGACCCCGAAGCCGTCCGCCGGGTCTCCCGCACGATGGCGCTGCGCAAGGTTGCCCAGCCCGATGACGTCGCCCGCCAGGTCGTCGGCCTGGCCTCGGACGAGCTCTCGGGGCACGTCACCGGTCAGGTCGTCACGATCGCGGGCGGCATGGAAGGCCGCGTCGTCCACGACAATTAGAACATTGATGTGATCGATTCTGGGCCGCGGGCGGCCCCTTTAGGGATCTTCGCGCGATGAGCATCCGCTTCCGCGGATGCTCATCTTGCGCCAACTATCCAGAGAACGAAAAAGCGGCGGCTCGCGCCGCCGCTTCGCGCTCGTCCGTGCCGCTGGATGATTGCCGTCAGTCCCTCGACCAGGATGAGCCGTTCCCTGTATCGGCAACACGGACACAGAGGTTGACTGCTAGTGCCTTTGCGTCCGTAATGCCTTTGCGGCCGCTAGAGGCTTGATGTGGAACTCGGGCGCGTGCGGGGATGGGCCAGACCAAGCGGTTTCGCCGGGTCGGGCGCGGCGCGTAGTAGTGCTACGGGCAAGCCCGAGCCGGCGAAACAGCGCCGTGTCTGGCACACCAGCCGTGCGTGCGTGAGTTCCACATCAAGCCTCTAGGCCGCCTTCAGGGATCTTCGCGCGACGCAGAATCCGCTCCCGCGGATTCTGCGTCTTGCGCCAAAAAGTAGAGAAGGGCCCCGCCGCCAGGGCCCTTCCCTCGTTGACTCCCGAGCTTCAGCTGGGAGCCGGTCTTCCCTTCCGTGCCGCCCCGCCACACCGGTGCGCTCGGAAGTGTCCTGAGTATCTTGGCATCCCGCAGTCCGGGTATCACCCTTCAGCGGTTCACTCGTCACTCGAACGGGGTTGACCGGCGCCGTTCACTAGTCTCCCCGCATGTCCAGCCGCTTCGAGGAACGCCTGCGCACGGGGCCGCCGATCGTCGCCGACGGCGGCATGGGCGCACTGCTCTCGGGCGCGGTTCCACGCCTGCGCTGCCCTGAGGAGGCGAACCTGCGTGCGCCCGAGAGCGTCGTCGCACTCCACGCGAGCTTTATCCGCGCCGGCGCCGAGCTGATCGAGACGAACACCTTCGGTGCCAACCGGCGGAAGCTCGCCGCGTACTTCCTCGAGGACGAGCTCGAGCGAATCAACTCAACGGCTGTGCGCCTCGCCCGCGAAGCGCGCGAGGTCTCGGGCGCGGACGTCTTCATCGCAGGCGCGATCGGCCCGCTTGGAGAGATCGAGCGCTTCGACGCCGACCAGAGCACGCTCTTCGGCGAGCAGGCGCAGGTGCTTGAGGGTCGCGGGGTCGACCTGCTGATGCTCGAGACATTTTTCGACCTGGACGAGCTCGTTTCCGCGATCGACGCCGTCCGCTCGGTCTCGTCGCTGCCGATCGTGGCGCTAATGACCTTCGACGCGGACGGCCAGACGCTCGGCGGCGTCTCGGCCGAGGAGGCGGCCGAGCGGCTCGACGGGATCGGCGTGGCCGCGGCGGGCGCGAACCACAGCGCCGGTCCCGCGGCCGCGCTGAACGCGCTCGCCGCCATGCAGCGCGACGGTCTCGTACTGGCGGCGCTCCCGAACGTCGGGCTCGCTAGCCTGGCCGGCTCGCGTGTCGTCTTCCCGCACGCGACGCCCGACTACTTCGCCGAGTTTGCGGCGCAGGCGCGCCGGCTCGGCGCGGGGATCATCGGCGGCTGCTGCGGGACGACGCCGGCTCAGATCACGGCAATCCGCACCGCCATCGACGAGGAGCGTGCGCCGGCCGCGCCACTCGTCGTCCGCGAGCGCGAGCTCGCCGACGCGGTCGAATCGGCGCCCGAGGAGACGAACCTCGCGCGGATGCTGCGGGAGCAGGAGTTCGTCGTCTCCGTCCAGCTCGATCCGCCGCTCGGCGCCAACAACAGCGCCCTGATCGAAGCCGGACGGACGCTGAAAGAGTCAGGGAAAGCGCATTTCGTCGACGTCAACGACAACCCACGTGCGCGAGCCCGAATGAGCGGGATCATGGCCTCGGTGGCGATCGAGCGGGCGGCCGGGATCGAGACGATTCCGCACCTGACGACGCGCGACATGTCGGTCGCGGGCCTCGAGTCGCTCCTGCTCGGAGCACACGCAGAGGGGCTGCACAACATTCTCGCAGTCACAGGCGACCCGCCCGAGGAAGGCGACTACCCTGGCGCACGAGGCGTCTACGAGGTCGACGCAATCGGCCTGACCCGCCTCCTCTCCGGACTGAACCGCGGCGAGGACTATCACGGGCGCGGGATCGACGCGCCCACCTCGTTCTTCGTCGGCGTCGCCGTCAATCCGTCAGCAGACGACATGGATCTCGAGCTCGAGCGCTTCGAGCGCAAATTGGAGGCGGGGGCGCAGTTCGCGATGACCCAGGTGCTCTTCGACCTGGCCTACCTGGACTCGTTCCTCGCGCACTACGGCGGCCACCCGCCGATTCCGCTACTCGTCGGCGTCTGGCCGATGCCGAGCCACCAGCTCGCCGTGCGGATCCACAACGAGGTTCCGGGAATGGTCGTGCCCGACCCGGTGCAGGAACGGCTGCACGCTGCGGGTGCCGACGCGGCGGAGGTCGGCCGAGAGCTGGCCCGCGAGTTGATCGAAGAGTCGCGCGAGAAGGCAGCGGGCGTCTACCTCGTCGCGCCCTTCCGTCAGCCGCTCGGGATCCTCGACGTCCTCTAGCGGACGCAGGGGCCTGACGACACCTCGCGGGAACCGGCCTCCGCCAGCGCCTCGCGCACGAGCGCGGTCGGAACGGCGTAGCCGGACGCCGAGCCGATCCGTGCCGCGAAGATCGTCGCCTGTACGCGCCCTTGGCCGTCGACCGCCGGGCCGCCCGAGTTACCGTTCCGGACGGTACCGCGCAGGGTCGTGATACGCCGGCGGATCGGGCCGCGGCCGTACGCGTCGTCGGTGAGGACGACGCCCGTCTGGCCAATCCGGGCGGGCGTCGCGGTGAAGGGACCGTTCTCGGGGTAGCCGAGGATGGCCACTGCCTGGCCCTCGACCGGTTCGACAAGCCTGAGCGGCGTCGCACGCAGGCCCTCGACCCGCAGCACGGCGACATCGTCGCGGGAGTCGAAGGCAACAACCGTCGCTTTGCGGAACTCGCCGTCGCCGCGGTCGACGCGGGCGTCCTTCATCCCGGCGACGACGTGGGCGTTCGTGACGACGAGGCGCCGCGCCGCCACCCAGCCGGAGCCCTCGACTCCGAGGCCGCAGGCGGTTCCGGTCACGCGCAGGACGCTGTCGCGGGCCGTGCGGACGCCTGCGCTCTCGAGCAGCGCCGGGTCGGGCGGCCCGACCCGGGCCTGCGGCCCGCGGATGGCGGCGAACGGGTCCACCCGGGCGATCGCGTCGAGCAGCCGCGAAGGGGGCACCCGCTCGTTGATCTCGTTGAGGATGCGCGAGCGCTGCACCTCTTCGCGCAGCTGCGTCTGGCCGGGTGTGTGCAGCGCGACCGCGCCCGCGACCCAGACGATCGCCGCCCCCGCTGCCGCGCCGAGCGCGAGCCCGCCCAGCGAGTCGAGCACGCGCAGCGGCGGCACCACGAACAGGGTCTTGCGGATCGCGTTGCCCGCGATCGCGGCCGCGCTCTGGAGGAATGCACCGAGCACGACGGCCCCGCCGAGCGCAACGAGCGGTGTGTACGGCGACTCGCTCCCGGACAGGAACTGCGGCGCGAGCTTGGCGCCGAAGTACGCCCCAGCGACGATTCCAGCGAGTGAGAAAGCTCCGCCGACGAGCCCGCGCCGGAGCCCGTTCAGCGCCGCCAGCCCGATCACAGCCGCCGCGACCCAGTCGACCCTCGTCATCATTCCACCCTACTGACGCTCCCGGCTACACTGTCCGTCGCCCTGGGGGCGTAGTTCAGTTGGTTAGAACGCCGGCCTGTCACGCCGGAGGTCGCGGGTTCGAGTCCCGTCGCTCCCGTCTTTCAAAGTGCCTGTAAATAGCCAGGTGTCGTTGTCAGCTTGGACGTGGCCCAGGCCGCTCGTGGCCCATTCGCGGCCCGTTGTCTGAGTAGCAAAAGCCCTGCAAAATGGGATTTCGCGAGCGGGCTTGTAGCCGATCGCACGAACAAGAACGGGTCAGCGGGGGCGGCGCTCGCTCGTTGCCGGTCAGGCGAACGTGCCTGTCGATCATCGCCTCGCCCCGCGGGCCATTGTTGCTCTGACCGCGCGCCCCTAGACTTCCGCCGTGGCTACGTGCGCCGTGTGCGGGTACGAGGCGGCCGACTCCTTCAAGTTCTGTCCCGAGTGCGGCGCGCGTATGGACGGTCGTGGGCGGGAGCAGCGCAAGGTCGTGACCGTGTTGTTCTGCGACGTCGTCGGTTCGACTGCACTCGGGGAGTCGGTCGACGCGGAGGCGCTCCGCGCCGTGCTCGCCCGCTACTTCGAGCGGATGAAGTCGATCGTCGAGCGCCACGGCGGTGTCGTCGAGAAGTTCATCGGCGATGCCGTGATGGCGGTCTTCGGGCTGCCGGCCGTGCACGAGGACGACGCCGTGCGCGCGCTCCGGGCGGCGGCGGAGATGCAGCTGGCGCTGCCCGGACTCGGCATCGAGGGGCGGATCGGCGTCAGTAGCGGCGAGGTGGTCACGGGCACCGAGGAGCGGCTCGCGACGGGGGACGTCGTCAACGTCGCGGCGCGGCTGCAGCAGGCCGCGCAGCCCGGCGAGACCTTGCTGGGGGAGGCGACGCTGCGCCTGGCTGGGGAAGCGGTCGAGGCGGAGCCCGTCGAGCCGCTGGCGTTGAAGGGCAAGCGTGACCCGTTCCCCGCGTGGCGGCTCGTCTCCGTGCCGACCGTGACAGCGGAACGGCGCTTCGACTCCGCCCTGGTCGGGCGTGGCCGTGAGCTCGAACTGCTCGGCGAGGCGTGGGAGCTGGCGCGCAGCGGCCACGAGTGCGAGCTGGTGACGGTCGTCGGAGCGGCAGGGCTCGGAAAGTCGCGTCTGGTGGCCGAGTTCCTGGCCGACGCCGACGCGACGGTCGTCCGCGGACGCTGCCTCTCGTACGGAGAGGGAATCACCTACTGGCCCGTCATCGAGGTGCTCAAGCAGCTCGAGACACAGCGGTCGCGACTCGACCTCGATCCCGCCGCCGAGGAGGCGCTCGCCGCGCTGCTCGGGCAAGGCGGCACATCCTGGACCGACGAGATCGCGTGGGCGTTCCGCAAGGTGCTCGAGGCGGTGGCCGCCGATCGGCCCGTCGTCGCCGTGTTCGACGACATCCAGTGGGGCGAGGACGTCTTCCTGGATCTCCTCGAGCACGTCGCGTTCCTGTCTACGGGCGCTCCGATCCTGCTGCTCTGCATGGCTCGGCCGGAGCTGCTCGACCGGCGAAGCGGCTGGGGTGGGGTCGTGCGGCTGCAGCCGCTCGGCTCCGACGACGCAGAAGCGCTGATGGCGGCGCGGCTCGGGGGGCGGGAGCTCGGAGCGGCCGAGCGCGAGCGCATCCTCCGCAGCGCAGGCGGCAACCCGCTCTTCGTGGAGGAGATGGCGGCGATGATGCAGGCCTCCGGCGACGGCGCAGTCGAGGTGCCGCCGACGCTCCAGGCGCTGCTCGCAGCGCGCCTCGATCAGCTCGACCCACCGGAGCGCTCCGTGCTCGAGCGCGGCTCGGTCGAAGGCGAGGTTTTCCACCACGGTGTCGTCCAGGCGCTCGCGCCCGGCGAGGAGCGACTCACCAACCTGCTGACGGCGCTCGTCCGCAAGGAGCTCATCCGCGCGGACACGCCTCTGTTCCCCGGAGAGGATGCGTTTCGTTTCCGCCATCTCCTCATGCGCGACGCGGCCTACGAGGGCCTGCCCAAGGCCGAAAGGGCGGAGCTGCACGAGCAGTTCGCCGACTGGCTCGAGAAGCATGCCGCGGAGCTGGTCGAGCTCGACGAGCTGGCCGGATACCACCTCGAGCGGGCCTATCGCTACCTCCGAGAGCTGGGGAAGGAGGACGAGCACGGGCGGCCGCTCGCCACCCGAGCCGGCGAGCGGCTGGCGCTCGCCGGGGTTGGGGCGCTCGTGCGACAGGACTACCGTGCCGGGCTCAACCTCCTCGAACGAGCGGCCGACCTGCTGCCCGACGAGCGGCGCGATGGACGGTTCCAGTTCGCGCTGGGCTTGGCACGCTTCACCACCGGGCAGGGTGCCGAGGCGGTGTTGCCGGGTCTCGCCGATGCGGCGGAGCGCGCAGCGGCCGCCGGCAACCATGTCGCCGAGCTCGGCCTGCGCCTGGAACACGCCGCCTACGAAGTCGTGTTCGAGCCGACGGAAAGTGCCGCGGAGCGCATCCGCGAACTCGCCGAGGAGGCGCTGCCGGTGTTCGAGGCCGCCGGCGACGATTGGGGGCTCAGTGAGATGGAAAGCGCGCTGCTCCTCGCCGAGGAACTACAGGGCTCGTGCGCCGACGTGGCCGCAGCAGCCGAGCGCGCCCTCGGACACGCGCGACGAGCAGGCGACCACACGATGACCGACTGGGCGGAGCGCGAGCTGATCCATGCCCAGTACAAGGGGGCGACGCCGGTGTTGGAGTGCCTGCGCTGGCTCGACGAGCACCCTGAGGTCGAGCGGCGCAGCGTTCTCCCTTACCGGGATCGCCTCCTGGCCATGCTCGGCCGCTTCGACGACGCGCACCGGCTGCTCGCCGAAGCAGCGGACCGCGTGGCTGACCTCGGTGCCGTCAGATTCCAGACCTCTCTGGCAGTGCATCGCTTTGATATCGCGATGCTCCAGGGCGACGCAGCCAGCGCGGAGGCGGCAGCGCGAGAGAGGTGGGAGAGCGCGCACGCCAGCGGCGAGCTCGCCAACTTCATGTGGTTCTGCTGCAGGCTTGCCCAGGCGCTGCTCGAGCTCGGCCGCGACGACGAGGCGGAGCAGTGGCTCGAGCGTGGGCGCGAGACCCCGAGCGAGGAGCGGCTCCCGCAGATGCTGTGGCGCCAGGTGCGCGGCAAGGTGCTCGCACGGCGCGGTGAGCTCGAAGAGGGCGAGCGACTCGCGCGCGAGGCGGTCGCCCTCGCCGAAGAGTCGGACATGCTGAACGCGCACGCAGACGCGCTGCTCGACCTCGCCGAGGTGCTGACCCTTGCGAGCCAGGATGCGCGGCCGGAGCTCGACCGGGCGCTCGCGCTCTACGAGCGGAAAGGCAATCTCGTTATGGTGGAGCGCACCCGATCGAAACTCGCGGAGCTCACCGCGCTGCGGTAAGTGGTGATCTCGCCGGCGGACGTCCATGACGATCTGCTGCCCTGATTGACAACATTTCGTGGCCCACTGATGGCCCAAACGTCGGTTGGAGGATTGGCTCAACCATGCGGAGCGGAGGCAGCGCTTGGGGAAAAATCCCCTGCAAATGACGCCGTTCGGCAATGTTCGTCGTTGAGCGTCAGTGTGCCCGACTCGGCCTGTCACGCCGGAGGTCGCGGGTTCGAGTCCCGTCGCTCCCGTAAAATCCCTGCAAATCGGCCTATCGTGTTGTCAGTTCTGGCGCCAGCATTGGGCCGACCACACAAACGGTTGTTCGACGCGGCCCGAAAACGACCAAAAACGGGTCGAAACCCTGGTCGAGGGTCTCGAATTCAAGCCGTTTGCCGACTCGTCGAGACCGACTGCGAAGGCGGCGTGCGACCACACGAAAAGACCGGAGGTCAGGCCTCTCGATCGTCAGTGAGTCACACCGGTCTCGTCCAGGAGTACGACGTGCTGGTCGCGGCGACCTGAAAACCGGTGCCGACGTAGAGAGCGCGCGCCGCGTCGGTGCCGTAGCCGACCTTCAGTCGGCGCGCGCCCCGCCTCGCCAGCCGCTCGAGACCTTCGGTCAGCATCGCTCGGGCGAGGCCGCGCCGCTGATAGGCATCCTCGACGCGCATCGGCTCCACCAGCCCGACCTCGGTCACCGGGTCAAACCAGAACAGCGCGTAGCCGGCGACCTCACCGTCAGCCGCCTCGACCGCGAGGTCGAGCTCCGGGTCGTAGAGCGAGCACTGCCGCAAGCGATCCTCCACTGCTTGGCCGCTTCGGCGGCGCATGGGGTGCAGCCCGGCCGTCTCCCGAGCGCGGTCGACGAGCACGAACCCTTCCGGCAACGCGGCCACACTGGCCCGGTCCTCGGCGTCCATCCAGGTGATGCCGGATCGCTCACCGGCCGCGAAGCCCGCTTCTTCGAGCAGCGCCAGCAGCTCGGATTCGTCATCTCGCGCGAGCACCTCGACCGCTTCCAGCCCCAGGGCGTCGATCGCCTCCATCGCGCGCGCCCAGACGGTGGCGGCTGAGAGACCCGGAGCGACAATCGGATCGCACCCCCAGACCCGGCCCCAGTCCGTCAACACGACCGCCGCAACGGGACCCTCTTCATCCACCCAGAAAAGCTGGCCGATCGCGTCCGAGCGCCGAGGTGTCCGCCACCACCACTGCAAATCGGCGGCCTCCCGCAGCCCCGCCTCCGCATGCCGAGCGCGCTGCAAGAGCGCCGTCGCGAGCGCCAGGTACTCGAGGCCCGACGCCTGCACCTCTCGGATCGCCACGTGCCGATCCTACGGTTGGGGTATTCCGCTCGCTCGAGTCGAAGAGCGAAGTGCCCGCAGCTCAAGGGTCGAGTCTTGGAGCTACGCGAGGTCGCTCGGAAGGAGCGAGTAGATCAAGGCGTCGGCGCGCCGCGCGTTGAAGACGAGATAGGAGCGCATGTGGCCTTCGCGCCGGAAGCCGACACTCTCCACGACCCGCTGCGATGCAATGTTCTCCGGCTCGACGAGCGCCTCGACCCGCGCGAGCCCGGCGTCCGTCAGCGCCCAGCGAGCTAGGAGCGCGACCGCCGGCGAGGCTAGACGGCGGCCGCGAGCGCGCTCGACCAGCCAATATCCGATCGCCACTGTGCCCGGCTGCCGCCGGAACATCAGGACAGCCGCTCCAAGCGCGTCCCCAGAGGTTGCATCAGCGATCGCTAGCGACAATCCCTCGCCGCTGTCGGCCCGTCCCCACTGGCGCTCGATCCACGCCAGACCCTCGGCTGCAACTGGCCGCAACCGGTGACAACGGCTTTGGCTTCTTCGAGCCGTTTGCGAGGCCTGAGCATCTGCCACCGGTTGCCACTGGTTGCGCCCGCTAGGCTCCATAAACGCTCCATCTTCCGGCGTAATCGCGGCGAGCACTTCCTGCGACTGGAGATTCATTTGAAAGGCTCAAGACGCCCTGGGTCGGCGTGCTCGTGGTCACAAGATCGAGCCTGCAGCCGTAGGCGAGGGGGTTCAGGAGACCCCCTCGCCTACGCGCTCGCGTCACCGCGTTGTGACGTAGATGTCGCTGCTCCCCTCTGGGCCGGGAGCGCGCCCGAAGAGGAGCTGGTTCCCGTCCCGCGAGAGCGACGGTCGCGACTCCGCCGCCGCCGTGTTCACGGCCGAGCCGAGGTTGACCGGGGCAGACCACGGGTCGCCGAGCGTCCTTCGTGTCGCGACCCAGATATCCTGAGCACCGAGCGTCCCGGATCGATTCGAGCTGAACACGACCTCGAGCCCGTCCGCGCGGACGTTCGGCTGGATGTCGTTCGCCGTCGCGTCGTTCAACTCGGTGACGGCAGCCGCCGGCCCGAAGCGTGCACCGTTCTGCCTCTCGCTCACAAAGATCTTGCCAGGAACGTTCGGCGTGACCGAGTTGCGCGAGAAGTACAGCGCCTTTCTCCCTCGGAGCTTTCCGCTGGCGTCGACCCACGACGGTCCTTGCTCGTCGAGCTCGCTGTTCGGGCCGGCGGGAGCGCAGAGGAGTCGTTGGGGCTCCGCCCAGGCGCCTGGGGCGGTCCGGTGGGTGAAATAGATGTCACCCTGGCCGCAGGCTCCCGGGAGCGCCTCCCGGCTCACGAAGAACAGACCGCGCTTGCCGACCGGCGTCGGACAGAAGTCGTCCGCGGCGGAGTTGACGGGCTCGCCCAGGTTCTGCGGAGCTCCC
>Ga0183260_10004816_pt1 | contig 10680 bp, 11 predicted proteins | sample AntDrymUQ4972206_2_FD_129768 | JGI IMG/M metagenome (GOLD analysis project Ga0183260, IMG submission 129768) | Polar desert sand microbial communities from Dry Valleys, Antarctica - metaG UQ497 (22.06) (version 2) (version 2) | ecosystem: Environmental > Terrestrial > Soil > Desert | place...
GGCCGTCCTGGGCGCTGAGGAGGTTGCCTGGATGCGGTTCGCCGTGCAGCAGCTGCGCGGTAGCTCCACGGTTGTGGATCTGTTGACTCGCGCTGTGCAGCGTGCTCAGGAGGAGATGCCGGTCGGCCTCAGCGAGCTCGGGGGTTGCGTCTCGGTTCATGACCAGCCGCTCAGCCTGAGCGACTCGTTCCATGAAGTGCGGCGCCGCGATCTCGACGCTTCGCATCCCGGCGTGCAGGCGATGGAGCGCGTCTGCGTATTCGGCCGGTGAGTCCTGGTCAGCAGTTACCTCCTCGTAGTAGGTCCACAGGGTCACCGCGAAGCCGTCACCTTCGTAGACGCAGGGTTCGACCCGGGGCTCAAGCGCCGCGACGGGGCTCGCAACTGCAGCGAGCCGCTGAGCGAGCTCGACCTCAAGGGCGGCGACCTCTTGCCCCACCAGTGCTACTCGAGCGAAGACGTCACACGGCAACAGACGTAGAGCCAGCTTGTTCGAATTGTGAATCACGACTGCGTCGTTGACCCGCAGGTCCAGCGCGTCGGCAAGTGATGTCGCCGCGGCCATCGCACGCGAAACGAGCTCTGCCTCCACGAGTGGATCCTGACATTCATGGTGAAGCGGACACCGGGGTGCGCCGTTCCGATCGCTCTTGGGATCTCGACGAGTTCGTCACCGTGGCCGAGTGACTGCCCGGTCCCGAGGGCGTGGTGCTATGCGCTGGTGGTCTATCGAGTCAACGCCAGGCCGTAGAGCGTTCGATCCAACACCTCGAATGCTCGCACATCGGCAGTTGAGCGCGCTGGCTGCGGCATGTGAGGACGTTGGGCTGGTCAACGTCGGGCGCCATTGACCAGCGCGACCACCTCGGCGGCAACACCTTCGGGGTCGTCGAGATAGATCTCGTGTCCACCATCGAGTTCCACCTGGCGCGAATCGGGACTCGCCCGCAGCCAGGCTTGCTGATCCTCAGGCGACGACTGACCGCTTGTTGCGGTGACCACCACAAGGGGTGCGGGGAAGGACACCGGCCGCTTCGCGAACCGGTTTTCGAACTCCGGGGCTATGTCCACGTGCTCCGGATTCGAGGGGTGATCCCACGCGATCTCCGGGATCTCCTCCTCCGAGAGCGTCGCGCTCGGCGCGGGTACGTCCAGCAGCGCCACTCCGTCCACGGTCTCGGGGTGCCGATCGGCGTAGTAGCTCACGATCATGCCGCCGAACGACGAGCCCGCCATTACATATGGAGGTGCCTGTGCCGTGCCAAAACGTCTGTGTTCAGCCTGCTATCGCCGCGAAGGGGGTGCGGGGCGCCTGAGGTGATCATGGCCGTGTCGTTGCGGCTGCTTTACTTGATGATGACTGGTGTGTTCGGCTGGCTTGCGCTGCTCAGCCGTAGCGACGCGGCCGAGGACGCGGAGATACTCGTCTTGCGCCATGAGGTGGCGGTGCTGCGTGGGCAGGCTGGTCGGCGCTACTGGACTGGGCCGACCGGCGGTTCTTGTCGCGCTGGCCGGGCTGCTCCCGAGCGGGTTGCGCCGATTTCGGCTGGTGACGCCCGGGACGCTGTTGGGGTGGCACCGCACGCTGATCGCCCGGCACTGGACCTTCCCGAACCGGTGGGGCCGCCCTCCGGTCGCTGTCGAGATCCGCGAGTTGGTGGTCCGCCTCGCCGCTCGGTCAAGCTCGCACAGTTTGCTGCGGCGTGACAGCGCAGCCTCGATGCGCTCAATCGGATGACCCGTCGCCGATCCTGACCCAGGGCTATAATGTGTACACAGAGATACACAATGTGGAGGTCCCATGACGACGAAGGTTGGCATCCGTGAGTTCCGGGCCGGGCTCGCAGACTACATCGCGTCCGAGACGCCCGTTGCCGTCACCCGCCACGGGCAGACCGTTGGATTCTTCATCCCGACCAAGACCGACCTGACTGCTGAGATCTCCGCTTTCAAGGATGCGGCCGAGAAGCTGGACGCCCTCCTCGAAGCCCAGGGCGTCGACATCGAAGATGTCGTTTCGGAGTTCAAGGATGTACGCCGCAAGGCAGCCGGATAGGTGGCACCCCCGCAGCGGAGCCTGGTCCTGGATGCGAACATCTTGATCCGCGCCATCCTGGGCAAGCGCGTCCGCGAGCTCATCTACAAGCACGCCAACTCGGTCATGTTCTTCACCCCGGAGGTCGCGTACGCCGACGCCCGTCGCTACCTGCCATCCCTGCTTGAGAAGCGCCAGATCGACGCCGAGACAGCCCTCGTTGTCCTTGACGAACTCGAAGGCATCGTGCGTGCCGTCGAGGAGGATACCTACGCCTTCGTCCGGGACGACGCCATCGCACGTATCGAGCAACGCGATCCTGACGATTGGACGGTCCTGGCAACGGCAATGGTGATGCACTGCCCGATCTGGACGGAGGACCAAGACTTCTTCGGTGCCGGCGTCGCCACCTGGACCACCGACCGGGTCGAGATCTATCTCAGTGCCGAAGAGTGAGAGATCCGTCGCCATACCGAGGGCGGAGTAGAACACGGGAAACCGCGCGCCGCCCAGGGGCGGCGGTCAGTTCGCTGGCGAGAACAGCGAGTAGGTGACGCGTCCGTTGGCCCTGATCTCAGTCGGCACGAGCATCCACACCTCATGGTCGGCGTCATGGCGGTCGAGGCGACCTTTACCACGATTTTCAATGATCATGTCTCACGGGTGCGATGATCTGGGCGGAGCGAACGCGTGAAGTCGTCTGCGAAGCGTTCAGCTTCCTTTGGAAGCAACGTCGTGCTGGTGATGCGAAGCGCCGGGGGACTGATCAGTCGGAATCGCTGGCCCGCGCTTACTGCCCAGCCGAGGTCTAGTAGCCGCCGTGTCGGTCCTTGTTCCTCGGCTACAGGCACCCATACGTTCAGCCCTGAGCTGCCTTGAGCGGCAATCCCCCGCTCGCGCAGCGCGTTGATGAGCGCGCGACGACGTTCGGCATAGGCTTGTTGGGCCGTTGCGAGCAGTCGGTCGGTGTGCGGGTCGGACCATAGGGCCACGACGAGTTCCTGTAGCACGCTACTGACCCATCCTGTCCCCAGGAGCCGCCGCCCCTCAACCCTGGCGATGGTCGTCCGGTCCCCCGCAACGACGGCCAAGCGGAGGTCAGGTCCGAGGGCCTTGGAGACTGAACGGACGACAGCCCATCGGTTGAGCCCGGCGCCGGTCAGTGTGCGAGCCGGGGCGTCGGCTATGCGTCCGGCGTGGTCGTCTTCGATCACGACGACGTCTGGGAACTGTTGTACGACCTCGGCGAGATCTGCTGCGCGTTGTGAGCTGAGCGTAGCGCCCGTCGGGTTGTGCGCCCTGGGTGTGATGGTGACCGCGCGGGCGCCGCGGCGGAGGGCTCTCTCCACATCGTCGACCATCGGGCCTTGCTCATCGACGGGCACCGGTTCGACCTCGAGGCCCAGGGCGCGAGCGAGATCGATCAGATTGGCGTGGCCGGGGTCCTCGATGGCAATCCGGTCTCCTCGATCGAGGTGGGCGCCGAGCACACGCTCGAAGCCCTCCATGGCACCGCCAACGACGGTCAGAGCGTCAGCCGGCACGCCTTCGTGTTCGAACTGGCGTTGAGCGAGTTCGACAAGTCGGGGCAGGTTGGGCGCCTCGCCGTACAGACGCGACTTGCCCCCCAGCTGTGCGAGCGCTGGGCCGAGGTCGGGCAGTAGATCGGGGTCGGGATTGCCATCTGCGAGGTTGCGCACTCCGGCTGGAACTTGCACGGGGCCACGCACGGGGATCGGTGGGCCAAGACTGATCCTCGTGCCTCCACGCCCACGGGTGGTTACCAGACCGCGTTCACGCAAGACCCGGTAGGCCGTCGCAACAGTTGAGGGACTGACGCCAAGCCGCGCGGCGAGGTCCCTGACCGAAAGCAGGTCTTGGCCTGGACGCAGAGCGCCCTCACGGACGCCCGTCTCGATGCTCGCCGCGATCTGGCTCGCCCCTTGACCTTCCACGCGATAGCGGTATCGTTCTGTGCTACACATAAATAACCCTGTACTAGTACGATTGATTAAACCGGTGTACTCAGCCTCTCATCTACGGGGTTCAGCAACCACTTTCGGTCTGCGTGACGCTCGCACCGCGCTGTCCCTGCGGTGGTTGCTCCAGGTCACCAACCGGAGGAGAACGAGATGTCCACACCTGAAACCAACACCCGCGGTGGGGAAACGCCGCCTCGCACCCCCATGCGGAAGGTCGTACTTGCCAGCTTTATCGGGACCACAATCGAGTGGTACGACTTCTTCCTCTACGGCACAGCGGCGGCGCTGGTCTTCAATCAGCTCTTCTTCCCCGCAGTCGATGACTCGGCTGGGCTGCTCGCATCGTTCGCGACGTTCGCGGTCGGCTTCGCAGCCCGGCCCATCGGCGGGCTCATTTTCGGCCACTTTGGTGATCGGATCGGCCGGAAGCGGATGCTGGTGCTGTCGCTCTTGATCATGGGAATCGGCACCTTCGCCATCGGTCTCTTGCCGACCTACAACTCAATCGGGGTGATGGCCCCGGTGCTCTTGGTGCTAATGCGCATCTTGCAGGGGCTCGGGATCGGCGGGGAGTGGGGCGGGGCCGTGCTGATGACGGTCGAGCACTCGCCCAAAGGCAAGCGCGGCTTCTACGGCAGCTTTCCCCAGATGGGTGTGCCGGCGGGGCTCCTGCTCTCCACCTCGGTGTTCGCGTTGGTGCGATGGGCGACAACCGACGAGACCTTTCAGGCCTATGGCTGGCGCATCCCGTTCCTGCTCAGCGCGGTTCTTGTTCTGGTCGGCTACTACATCCGCCAGCAGATTGTCGAGTCCCCCGCCTTCCAAGAAGTGAAGACGTCGAACAGCGAATCCCGCAGACCCCTCGTCGACGTGGTGAAGGCCTACCCCAGGCAGCTGCTCGTCGGCGCCGGCATGCGAGCGGCCGAGAACGTGATCTTCCCTGTGTTCACCGTTGTCGTACTCAGCTACGGCGCAAGCGTCGGCATCGCCGAAGGCACCCTGCTCACCGGCGTGATAATCTCCTCCGCAGTCGGGCTAGTCAGCATCCCGTTTTGGGCCGCGCTGTCGGACCGCTACAACCGCCGGGCCGTATACATGGCTGGCGCAGTGTTCTCGACCCTATTCGCCTTTCCATTCTTCTGGCTGGTGGACTCCGGCAGCACGGTCCTCATCTGGCTCGCCCTACTCCTGGGAGTAAACGTGGGTCACAACCTGATGTATGGACCGCAGGCGACCCTGTTCGCAGAGCTCTTCGGCACCAAGGTCCGCTACAGCGGCGTCTCGATCGTCTACCAGATCACCTCAGTCTTCGCCGGGGGGCTGGCGCCATTGATCGCCACCGCTCTGCTTACCGCCAACAACGGCGACCCAGGACTCGTTGCCGCCTACGTGGCAGCCGTTTCACTGATTGCGGTGATCGCCACCTACTTCGCGCCGCGGATAAACCTGGACGAGCTCGACGACGACCACACGGAGGAAAGGCTACTCAGCCGCTCCCAGCGTGGCACCGACCCGTCAGCGGTGTGACGTGCCACCAAACCCATCGGCCTCTTCGGCGTTCCCGATTCAAAGGGAAGCAGGCACAGACATCGCCATCTAGCTCTTCGACCAGATCACCGCGCTAGATGCGATAGGTCCATACGAGGTCCTGAGTCGCCTACCAGATGCAACCGTCCGATTCGTCGCGGCCGAACCAGGGCTGCAACGCGCCGACACCGGGTTTCTGGCACTGACCGCCGACTACGGACTCGGAGATGTAGTCGACCCCGATGTTCTTATCATCCCCGGGGGACCGGGCACCCGTGACCTTCTCGAGGACGCTGAGGTGTTGGAATGGATACGAACCGCCCACGCAACGTCCCGCTGGACCACCTCGGTGTGCACCGGCGCACTGCTTCTCGGGTCAGCCGGACTTCTCAAGGGTCTTCCTGCCACGACCCACTGGGCAGCGACGGATCGCCTCGCCGACTACGGAGCCGACGCCGTAAGCGCACGCATCGTCGAGCACGGCAAGGTCATCACCGCCGCCGGCGTATCGGCGGGGATAGACCTGGGTCTGCGCCTAGCGCAACTCGCGGCCGGGGACGCGGTGGCCAGTGCGATCCAACTGGTCATCGAATATGACCCCCAGGCACCCTTGGACACCGGGTCACTGGCGAAGGCAACACCGGAAACGGTTACGTTGGCACTGGAACTACTGCGCTCGCCATTTGCCACACCACCGGCGCCGCCGAACCCACCACCCTCCCGAAGGTCACCTCCGGGGAGCAGCCGTTGACCAGCATCGAGATTGATGGCGACCGCCTCGCACAGTTGTTGAAAGAGGCCAACCAGTTCGGTGCGCTACCAAACGGTGGAGTGCAACGACTCGCCTGGAGCGAGCCAGAGGTAGAGGCACGAGCCTGGCTCCTGGACCGCTGCCTGCGCGAAGGTCTGGAAGCAGACCAAGACCAGGCCGGAAATATCTGGGCCTGGGGAGGAGAACAGCCAGCGATCGTGATGGGCTCGCACCTAGACACGGTGCCCAACGGCGGTGCGTTCGACGGCACACTGGGCGTGCTGGCCGCATTGGAAATACTCACCACAGCGCGCAAAGCACGCGCTCCCCACGCCGACCGGCTGGCGATGGTGTGCTTCACCGACGAAGAGGGTGTGCGCTTCAGCACGGGTATGACCGGAAGCCGCGCTGTCGCCGGAACGCTGGACCCAGCCGAGTTGGTTGATGCCTCCACGGCGGACGGGCAACGGCTCTGGGACGTGCTCCTCGACAGAGGCATGGACCCAGCGCGTGTCCCGGACGCCGCCGAACGGCGACCCGCGATCGCTGCCTACCTCGAGTTGCACATCGAGCAAGGCCGACGCTTGGAGGCGGGCGATGCCTCGGTGGGACTTGTCAACGCAATCGCCGGACTGAATATCTGGCACATCCACGTCCAGGGACAGGCCAACCATGCCGGCACCACCCAACTACAAGACCGACGGGACGCGCTGATACCCGCGGCTGCGGCCATTTTGGAGGCAAGGCAGACGATGAGCGACCTCTCGGGCCTGGCAGCCACCGTGGGTGACGTGCGCGTCGAAAACGCTGCGAGCAACATCGTCCCCCGTGCCACTCAGTACACCGTCGACATCCGCAGCGCCGACCGCGACAAGATCGAAGAAGCCACTGGGCGCATCCTTCGAGTCATCCGCACCTCCGCCGCGGAGAACAAATGCCATGTTGAGGTGGAACTGACAAAAAGCATGCCTCCTGTCCTGCTCGACCGCGCCGTCCTCTCTGCGACCAAGACGACAAGCCCTGCAAACAAGCAACGCCCCGAGCTGGCCAGTATGGCTGGGCACGACGCGATGAGCCTGGCTGCCGCCGGTGTCCCCTGCGGGATGATCTTCGTCCGCTCCCACCACGGAATGAGCCACTGCCCCCAAGAGCATTCCTCCGTAAGCGACTGTGCCGAGGGGGCACAACACATGGCTGATGCGGCACTGCTGCTCGCGCGCGATCTGGCGCAGGTGTAACCAGGGTGACTCGTGACTGCGCCCTCGATGACTTCAGACGCCGCCAGACGTCGCCCCATCTGAATGGAGGAATCGCACGTGAGCAACATGCATACGAGGCCTGATGTCCCTCAGCCTGCCCGAGCCGAACGCCACCTGACCCTGCAGGTGGTCGAGCGACGAGTCCTGTGGCCCGCCACTGCCATGATCGACCACGCTAACAACAAGCGGGTCACCGACTCCGGGCCAGGGCTCCAACCTCGCCAGCGAGGGGCACCGGCAGAACCACTCAGCACTGCTGGACGAGGAGCAGCTGGCCGAGCTGGCCACCCGCCTTCGCGCGGCCCTGTTTCGGGTCTCGACCCGCTTGTCCTCGTTGCCGCCGAAGCCGTACGAGGCCAGCGTTGAACCTGATGAATCCGTTACCTAAGTGGAGGAGGACGCTCGTCCCATGCGCGCACTTGCCAAGTTGACGGCGGGACCCGGTTTGGAGCTGGTCGACTGGCCCGAGCCCGAAGTTGGGCCCGGTGGGGTCAAGATCCGGGTGTTCCGCGCCGGGCTGTGCGGCACCGACCTGCACCTCGAGCAGTGGGACGATTGGGCGGCGTCGGTAGCCATTCCGCCGCTGGTGATCGGCCATGAGTTCTTCGGTGAGGTCATCGAGGTCGGTGCAGACGTCCGTGAGGTAGTACCGGGTCAAAAGGTGTCCGGTGAGGGCCACGTGATATGCGGCACCTGCCGCAACTGCCGAGCCGGCCGCCGGCACGTCTGCATTCGAACCAGCAGCGTCGGAGTCAACCGAGACGGCGCATTCGCCGACTACGTGGTGATCCCTGCCGGCAACGTGTGGGTACACCCCGACGACATGGATCCCGACGTCGGTGCAGTCTTCGACCCGCTGGGCAATGCCGTGCACACCGCCTTGTATTTTCCGCTCACCGGCGAGGACGTCCTGATAACCGGTGCCGGGCCAATCGGAGTCATGGCCGCAGCCATCGCACGCCACGTCGGTGCCCGCAACGTCGTCGTCACCGACATCAGCGACTACCGACTCGGCCTGGCCAAGGGCGCGGGCGCCGACATGGTCGTCAACGTCGCCCGGCAATCACTTGCCGACGCCCAGCGACTACTCGACATGAAGGAGGGTTTCGACATCGGCTTAGAGATGTCGGGCAGTCCGCAGGCCATGAAGGACATGATCGAAAATCTGAACCACGGAGCGCGCGTGGCGCTGCTCGGGTTCGCGAAGGCCCCGTTCCCCATCGACTGGGGCAAGGTCGTCACCCACATGATCACCATCAAAGGCATCTACGGAAGGGAAATGTACGACACCTGGTACAAAATGAGCGCGATGTTCCAAACCTCGCAAGCGTTTCGCGGCGCAGTGAAGTCCGTGATCACCCACCGGTTCAAGGCCGAGCAGTGGGCGGACGCCTTCGACTCTGCGCGGTCCGGCGACTGCGGCAAGATCGTCATTGACTGGAGCTAAGAATGTACGCATCGGTCAATACAAAGAACTGGCCCGCCGCTGAAGGAGATCTGCGCCGCCCGAGCCGGTTTGTACTGTCCTCTGTCCCAGACCCGAAAGGTTCCGAGGCATGTGCGGCATACGGCCGCTGCCGGCGGACCCCGGCGAACGTAGGAGTGAAACATATGTACGGAACCGTGAAGGACGAGCTCAGGGCAACGCTGCAGGAGATCCGCGACGCCGGACTCTACAAGACCGAGCGCAGACTGAACTCGCCCCAGTCGGCTCACGTCACAACCCTCGGGGCCGAGGCGATCAACTTCTGCGCCAACAACTACCTCGGCCTAGCCAACCACCCGGACGTGGTCGAGGCAGCGGCCAACGCCTTGCAGGAGTGGGGCTTCGGTATGGCCAGCGTCCGCTTCATTTGCGGCACGCAAGAACTGCACACGCAACTCGAAGCAGCCATCTCACAGTTCTTGGGGAAGGAGGAGACGATCCTCTACTCCTCGTGTTTCGATGCCAATGGCGGTGTCTTCGAGGTGCTCTTCGGAGCCGAGGACGCAATCATTACCGACGAGCTCAACCACGCCTCGCTCATCGACGGCATGCGGCTGGCCAAGGCGCGACGGTACCGCTACAAGAACGCCGATATGGCCGACCTTGAGGTACAACTCGAGGCGGCAGAGGACACGGGAGCCAGGCGGAAGGTCATCGTCACTGACGGTGTCTTCTCAATGGACGGCTCTTACGCCCCGCTGGATCGAATCTGTGGCCTCGCCGAGGCGTACGACGCCATGGTGCTCGTGGACGACTCACACGCGGTTGGCTTCGTTGGCGAGGGCGGCCGCGGCACGCACGAGCTGTTCGGTGTGATGGACCGCGTAGACCTGCTCACTGGAACGCTGGGCAAGGCACTAGGTGGCGCGTCGGGTGGCTACGTCTCAGGCCCACAGGAAGTCATCGACCTGCTCCGCCAGCGATCTCGACCTTACTTGTTCTCCAACGCCGTCGCGCCCACGGTGGCGGCTGGTTCGATGGTGGCCCTGTCACTCGCAGAGTCCTCGACCGACGGTCGGGCACGACTCCAGCGCAATGCCAAGCTGTTCCGCTCGCTGATGACAGAGGCTGGGTTCGAACTCTTGTCCGGCAGCCACCCGATCATTCCCGTCATGTTCCCCGGTGAGCAGGGTGCATGTCGTGCGGCTCAGATCGCAGACGCGATGCTCGAGGACGGTGTCTACGTCATCGCCTTCTCCCACCCAGTCGTCCCAAAGGGGGAGGCGCGCATCCGCGTCCAACTGTCAGCCACTCACTCGGAGGCTGACGTGCGCCGGTGCGTAGAGGTGTTCAAGATGGCCCGAGATCGCACTAGCTGATCACGCCCGATCTTCCGCCAATGAAGGGCTGGGGGACAACCGGGAAGCAAGTCGTCATGACCGCGGTGGTGAGCCGGATACGGGCTCTTCCCAGATCAGCATGGTCCGGGGTCTGCCGCTACTCGGTCCATAACGTGGCCCAGAGCAGAAAAAAACGGCTCTCCTGACACACCTGTGGGCTCGCGAGCGAGCCTGAACAAGCGCACGCCGTTCCCTGCATAGGTTTCTGAACTGTCGAAGGAACAGGAACCAGTGGTGAGGAGAACGGCGTGCGTGATGTCAGCCTATGGCGGTGCCTGTTGGGCGTCGAGAAGACCGTGA
>Ga0183260_10004817_pt1 | contig 10679 bp, 7 predicted proteins | sample AntDrymUQ4972206_2_FD_129768 | JGI IMG/M metagenome (GOLD analysis project Ga0183260, IMG submission 129768) | Polar desert sand microbial communities from Dry Valleys, Antarctica - metaG UQ497 (22.06) (version 2) (version 2) | ecosystem: Environmental > Terrestrial > Soil > Desert | place...
CCGACCCGAACCCGGGAGCGCCCTGCCTCCCACGCCCCCGGATAGCCTTCCTTGTCGACATCGCAGTAGACGATGTCGAACTCGCCGGGGGTAGCGCTCAGCGCCTCAAGCGCGTCGGCGACATGGTAAGTGACCGGCTGATCGAGCCCAGCGCGGCGGAGATAGTCGAGCGCCTTTGCCTCGTTGCCCGGATCGGTGTCGGTGAGGTGGATCTCTCCTGTGCGCCCGGTCGCACGCGCCCACCAATAGGCCGAGTAGCCAAACCCCGAACCAAGCTCGAAGATGCGCCGGGCGCCAACCGAGCGCGCCATAACCTCGAGCAGCCGGCCGCACAGCCTGCCGATGATCGGAAAACCAAGCTCCTCTGCGTGCGCTTCCATCTCGAGCAGCACATCATTGTCGTCGCCGGCGGCGAGCTCGGCCATGTAGCCCTCGATGGCGGGATCAACTATGTCCGTTGTGGCACCTCCTTCGCTTGGCTCGCGCCCCCGAGCACGAGCGCTTCGAGTTGCGCATGCAGCGAAGGCCCGGCCGCAATGACCCCAACGGCCCCCTTTTCGGGCGAATCAAAGTAGCTCACCGTCCCCCCGGCCTCGGCGACGATGAGCTCGCCTGCGGCCTTGTCATAGTGGCCGACAACCGACTCGAAGAAACCATCCATGCGGCCGCACGCGACGTAACAGAGATCGATCGCCAGTGAGCCCGCCCTGCGGATATCGCGCACCTCGGGCAGCACACGGCGAAGCACGTCGGCCTGAACCGCGCGCGCACCGGCATCATAGGAGAAACCCGTGCCGACGAGTGCGGTCGGAGCGTGTCCCTTGTCGCGCACTCCGATGGGCTCGCCGTTCAAATGCGCGCCTGAGGCGCGCGCTGCAGTGAAGGTCTCGCCGCGATTCGGGTCGTGGACGACGCCGGCGACGCCGCCTTGTGAGTCCTCGACCGCGACGCTGATCGACCAGACGGGGATGCCAAACAGGAAGTTGGTGGTGCCGTCGAGCGGGTCGATGACCCACCTCAGCCCGGTGCGCGATGCATCGTCTGTGCCCTCTTCCGAGAGCACGCCGTCGTCGGGGCGTTCGGCCCGGATGAGCCCAAGCAGCAGCTCTTGGGAGCTCAGGTCGGCGTCGCTCACGAGGTCCGTGGGGGAGGACTTGGAGGTGACCCCGGCAGCGGGACCGGCAAAGCGCTCGAGCAGCAGCTCCCCCGCACTGCGCGCCGCGCCCACGGCGAGATCGAGCAGCGCAAGTGCATCCACGACCGGGATCTTAAGGCGCACGGGACACCCGCCCGTTTGCGGCGGCGCTCACGGCGCCGGCTACCTGGACTCCTCGACCGCCTTCCATGCGCTTCTCGACGCCACAAGAACCGGATCCCATACCGGCGAGTACGGCGGTGCGTAGCTCAGGTCCATGTTCAGCATGTCGTCTACGGTCATCTCGTTCCACAACGCCGTTGCAAGTGCGTCGATGCGCTTAGCGGCCTCGCGCTCGCCCACTATCTGCGCGCCGAGCAGCCGGCCGGAAAGCCTCTCGACGACGAGCTTGAGCTTGATCGGCGCCGCACCAGGGAAGTAGGCGGCACGGGTGGTCGAGTCGATGGTGACGCTCAGGTGCTCGAAGCCGGCGTCGGTGGCCTCGGACTCCTTCAGCCCGGTGCGGGCGACCTCCACCCCGCACACCTTCGTCACTGCGGTGCCCAAGACGCCGGGAAAGCCTGCGTAGCCACCCCCGATGTTGATTCCCGCGATCCTTCCTTCCTTGTTGGCGTGGGTTCCGAGGGCGATGGCCACCGCCTTGCGTGACACCCTGTGGAACTTCTCTGTGCAGTCGCCGGCCGCCCACACGCCCTCGACCGGAGTCCGCATGCGCCGGTCGACGACGATGCCCCCGCTGGTCCCGATGGGGATTCCACCGTTCTCGGCCAGCTCGGTGTTGGGACGGGCACCAAGCCCGAGAGCGACGATGTCCGCCGGGAGCGTGCGCTGCTCGGTGACGACCGCAGACACGCGGCCGCCCGTGACTTCGAAGTGGGTGACGGGCTCCTCGGCGTAGAGGGCGATGTCGAGGTTTCGCACAGCGTCGGCAACGACTGCGCCCATGTCGGGATCGAGCGTCCCCATCGGCTGCGGCCCCATCTCGACAAGGGAGACCTCCATCCCGCGCAGCTTGAAGGCCTCGGCCATCTCGAGCCCGATATAGCCGCCACCGACCACTACGGCACGGCTCGGCTCGGCCTCGTCTATGGCCTTGCGGACGGTGGTGCCGTCGTCGAGCACCTGGACCCCATAGATGCCAAGCGCCTCGGATCCCGGGAGATCAGGTCGCACGGGGACGGCGCCGGTGGCGACCACGAGCTGGTCGAAGCCCTCCCCGGTACCTGCGCCATCACCCCTGCGGGACACCCTGACGGCCCCCGCTTCGAGGTCTATCTCGGTGACCTCGTGGCCGATGCGGGCATCGATCGATTGCTTGTCCTTGAACTCCTGCGGGGAGCGGGCGATCAAGGAGTCGAGCTCGGTGACGACGTCGCCGATGAAGTAAGGGATGCCGCACGCCGAGTAGGAGGTGAAGCTCCCGCGCTCGAACGCCACAATCTCAAGCTCATCCGGGGGCCTGCGGCGCCTTGCGTTGGAGGCCGCGCTCATCCCAGCGGCGTCTCCGCCGACGACGACAAGTCTCTCTCTCATCGCGGGGCCTCTATCCTGCGGGCCTCACTCCGCGCTCCTGGGCCGCCTGGTCCTCGACACAGAACCGAGCGGTAGGGACCGCCTCCAGGCGCGCTTCGCCGATCGGCTTTCCGCACGCCTCGCAGAAACCGTAGGAGCCGTCATCGAGGCGGACAAGAGCCCTGTCCACATCGGTGAGCTCGCCCTCGACCTGCTCGAGGATCGAGTTTCCCGTCTCCCGTTCCACCGTCTCGCTTGCGATATCGGCATGCTGGTCCGTCGAGGCGAGCTCACCCGTTGCCGATTCCTCAGACTCCTGCAGATCCTCGTCGAGCATCCCGGCGCGGGCGGCCTCGAGGCGTGTGCGCTCATCCAGTAGCCGTTTCCTCACTTGTTGAGTGTCCATGCGCCTAATCTAACGGGCGTCGCGGGCCTCCTTTGCTCGTCTCCCTCGCCGACGCCCGAGTTCAGTGCCCAAGGGAGCAAGCGGACCGCGAAAAGACCTGAGCGAGCACTCTAAAGCTGTGGCTGCGGCGCGCCGATGGGAGAGTGCCAGAGCAAACCAAACCTGGTTAGGGAGATCGTTCAAGTAGGCCGGGAGCCCTCCTCGACTCGTCTTAGAGGGAGACATGAACCGCAGAGCACCCATTCGCCGATTGCCTTCAGCGCACCGCCTCGCCGGCGTCTTGGTTTCAATCAGCCTGGCTGGGGCCGCGACCGGGCCGTCGCCTTCCACCCCCTCGCCGGCCGCAGCGCCGATGATGCCGGTGATCGTACGCGCCGCGCCGGGCGCCGCCCGGGGATCCGAGCAGGCCGTCGAGCCCCCTCACCTCAGGAATGGTGTCAATGGCGACACCGATCCGGAAGGGCCGCTCACAACGGCAGGTGAGCTTGTGGGGGCGCCGAGCTACTGGGAGGAGGGAATCACGGGCAGGGGAGTCGATGTCGCCCTTATCGACACGGGGGTTGCGCCGGTCGAAGGGCTTGCGGCGCCGGGCCAGGTCGTGAACGGCCCCGACCTCTCGTTCGACTCCCAGGCGACCAACCACCGCCATCTGGACGGGCACGGACACGGCACCCACATGGCCGGGATCATCGCGGGTCGCGATGATGACGACGACGCGCTCGAAGACGACGATTCAGACGGCGGCATCGGTGTTGCGCCCGGCGCTCGCATCATCAACGTCAAGGTCGGTGACTACGGGGGGGCCACAGATGTCTCACAGGTGATCGCCGCCATCGATTGGGTCGTCCAGCATCGTAACCAGGGCGGACTGGACATCAGAGTGCTCAACCTTTCCTTCGGCACGGACGGGAGCCAGAGCTACAAAATCGATCCTTTGACCTTCGCCGCTGAAATGGCGTGGCGCAAGGGAATCGTGGTCGTGGTCGCCGCCGGCAACTCAGGTTACGGAACCAGCAGGCTCAACGACCCCGCCTACGATCCCTCCGTTATCGCCGTCGGCGCCGCCGATACCAAGGGCACCGAAGACACTTCAGACGACACCGTGCCGGAATGGTCAAGCCGCGGGGACCCGGCGCGCCATCCGGACATCGCGGCCCCCGGCACATCGATAGCAAGCCTCCGTGTGGCCGGCTCTTGGATTGACCTCAACCATCCCGAAGGGCGAGTCGGCTCCCGCTGGTTTCGCGGCGGCGGCACGTCTCAGGCGGCCGCTTTCGTGTCCGGCGCTGCAGCTTTGATGATCCAGCAGCGTCCGAGCATCACGCCCGACGAGGTGAAGGAAACGCTGACCTCAAGCGCGACTCCTCTGCCGTCTGCCGATGCCCTTGGCCAAGGCGCCGGCTTGCTCGACCTGGATCAAGCGCTCCATGCACCCACAGCAGCGGCGACTCAAGCGCCTTCCATAGCGACGGGCATCGGCTCGCTCGAGCTTGCGCGCGGGTCGTCGCATCTGGCGGACGGAATGATTGAGCTCAGGGGTTCCCTCGACATCTTTGGCGCCGGCTGGGACAGGCGAAGGCGCGCGCTCGAGACCAGGCTGGGGATGAGCTGGAGCGGAGGCATCTTCAACGGCAACCGCTGGGCCGGCGACGGCTGGGCCGGGGACCGGTGGCTGGACACGGCCTGGACCGCCCCGAGCTGGTCGGGGACCGCTTGGTCGGAGTTCGACCCCTCAGACAACTACTGGACCGGCCATAGATGGTCGGGCGGCACTTGGTCCGGACACAGGTGGTCGAGCGATACCTGGTCTGGAAACAGGTGGTCGAGCGTTGAATGGGGGAGCTGAGATGAAGCCACGGGGTGCGGGGGCATCTCGATCCGAGGCAAGCGAGGCATCACCTTCGGAGCGCGCCGGACGCATTTGGATGCTCACACTTGGCCTCACGGCGGTTGCCTTAGCGCTCTTCTTCGGCTGGGTCAGGGACTTGCCGCCTCCCAGCACACACATGCAACTCCCATGGTGGATACTCGCTGTGCTGTTCTTTCTCGCCGAAGTATATGTAGCGCACCTGCACTTCAAAGGCGACGCGCACTCTTTCACACTGAGCGAGATTCCGCTTGTGCTTGGGTTATGCCTTGTTTCCCCCGGATACCTTGTGCTCGCAAGGCTCACGGGTGCTCTCGCAGCGCTGACGCTTCACGATAGGCAAAGACCCATAAAACTCGCTTTCAACATCGCTTACTTCGGTCTTGAGACTTGCGTACTCATTCTCATCTTCCGCGCCCTAGCACCCGGGCAGGAGACGACCTCACTCGTCGGATGGCTTGCGACCTTTTCCGCCACCACGGTGACGACGGTGCTCGGATGTCTGATGATCTTCGCCGTCATCTCCCTGTCTCAGAACGAGCCCGCGTTCGAGATGCTGCCTTTGGAGATCGGATTCGGGACGCTCGTCACTTTCGGAAACACATGTTTGGCGCTTCTCGCATTGACGATTCTGCGCTTCGAGCCGCTCGCAACTTGGTTGTTGGTGGTTCCGGCCGCCATCTTCTTCTTTGGTTATCGCGCATATACAAGCGAGCTTCAGAAACGCGACACGCTTGAGTTCCTCTACGAGACGACTCGCATACTTCACCGCTCACCCGAGGTGGAATCCGCCATGCTGGGTTTACTCAAACAGGCACAGGTCATGTTCAAAGCCGAGCGGGCCGAGGTCGTCCTCTTTCCATCCAAGGACAGCGGCCCGGCTCTTCGCACTGCGCTCGGTCCCGGCCACGCGACCGCCGTCATGGAGCCGCTGGACGACGCCGTCTGCCGCGAGCTTCGGTCCCACACACCACCCGATGGACGGGCGACCCTTCTAACCCACGCCAACACCGAGTTCCTCGGACGCTACTGGGCCACAGAGCCAAAGAACGCAATCATCGCCCCCCTGCAAGGCGAGACTCGCAAGCTGGGAGCCATCCTTATCGGCAATCGCCTGGGTGACATTCGCACATTCGATCCCGACGACGTTGCGCTCTTTGAGGCCCTGGCGAGCCACGCGAGCATCACGCTTGAGAACGGCCGGCTCGAGCAGTCACTCGCCCATCTGTCAGAACTTCAGGCCGAGCTTGAGTATCAGGCCACCCACGACGCCCTTACGGGCCTGGCTAACAGATCTCTGTTCAGCGCTCGCGTGACTCATGCCCTCGCTCGCAACGAGCGCCGGGGGGGAACCATAGCCGTCTTACTCTTGGATCTGGACAATTTCAAGACCATCAACGACAGCTTCGGCCATGCATGGGGTGACAAGCTCCTTGCCGCAGTCGGCCGGCGCCTCGAGGACTCGATGCGTCCAGCCGACACCGTCGCACGGCAGGGCGGGGATGAGTTCGCCATTCTGCTTGAAGATATCCAGGGTATGGCGGAGGCCACTTCGATTGCGGAGCGAACGGTCAATGCCCTCGAAGCCTCCTTTGTGATCGAGGGCAACGAGTTCCTCATCCGCACCAGTCTCGGGATTGCTCTGAGCCCCGGTGAGGGCTCGAGCACAGAGGAGCTTTTGCGCAATGCAGACATGGCCATGTACGCGGCAAAGAAGAGTCTCCGCGGCCACTACGAGATCTTTGCGCCGGGACTGAATGAGGAAGCGCTCAAGCGCGCACAAATGCAGGGGGATTTTCAGCGCGCCGTCCAAGAGGGTGAGCTCATGCTCGCTTTCCAGCCGATCGTCGACCTCGAAACGAATCGCGTCGCCGGGGTCGAAAGCCTCGTGCGGTGGGACTCGCCCGAACGAGGACTGTTGCTGCCCGAGAGCTTCATCTCGGTCATTGAAGAAACCGGGCTGATACTTTCGCTCAGCCGGTGGGTCCTAAAAACGGCGTGTCGACAGGCGGCGCAGTGGCAACGCAGCTATCCGGGCGCGGTTCCTCTCGGAGTCAGCGTCAACCTGTCGGCCCCCGAGCTCCAGAAGGCCGACCTCGTCGACGAGGTTGCGGCCGTAATCAAAGAAACGGGAGTCGCACCCGACAGCCTCACGTTCGAAATCACCGAGACGGTGCTCATGAGGGAAGTGGGTCCAACTGTTCGCAAGTTGCACGAGCTCAAGAGCCTCGGGGTGCAACTTGCCATCGATGATTTCGGAACAGGCTATTCGTCGCTGAGTTATCTCGAGAATTTTCCCGTCAGCAGCCTCAAGATCGCAAAGCAGTTCCTCGAGGGCCTGGGCAGAGGCCGCAACGCCGCTCTGGTGCACGCCATCATCAGAATTGCGGAGGCCCTGGAGTTGAGCGCCGTGGCCGAAGGAATCGAAACCGCAGAGCAGCTAAAGGAGATGCGCAGAATGAGGTGCAACTATGGTCAGGGTTACCTGTTCGCAAAGCCCCTGCCGGGCAACGAGCTTGAAGGGATGCTCGGCGGGCACCTCCCGGGCGTGATAGATCTGCGCACGAGGCGAGCCGCGCGGGGGCAGCTCGCACCGGGCCGAGCCGCGCCCTGAGCGGGTGCTCTAAGAACGTGCCCTGGGTCGGAATCGAACCGACGACCTACCGCTTAGGAGGCGGTTGCTCTATCCCCTGAGCTACCAGGGCGGGGCATGTCTAAAAGATGGGAGAAAACCGTTTTGCGCAGGCCAGCTTCGTCCCTTCTTCGGCTCAAGTCTAGCGGGAACGCCTCCCTGGGTGCTTCTACGTTAGCTAAGTGATGTCATACCCGGAGCAGGCCCTGCCGGGCTGCTTCTCGAACTGGGAGGGGTTGATGCGAGTTTTACGCCACCGAGGCTAAGGAAGGCGGACGCTGTCGGTGTTCATAAATCGTCAGCGAGTTCACCATCAGCGCATAGCCGATGAGGTTGAGGTGCTGGCGGGCGTGTCCAATGCTGTGTGCGCGCCCGAGCCACATCGAATCGTCCAGTCCTCGGTTGATCGACTCCGAGTCATTTCGGCGGGCATAGAGGGCGGCGAAGTCAGGATCGGAGGCAGGAATCGGCCGCACGTTCTCGGTCCGGTTGAGCTTGCGAGCGGCGTCTTCTTCATTGTTGTGAAGCCTGACAGTGATCGTCCCACCACCGTGACTTTGAGGCAGGCGGTAGTCGTTGTACCAGCGAAACAGCCCGCTCTTGTCCTTGATGCGATGGGTCCGGATCCGGCTCAAGGGGATGAACTCGTGCTCTCCAATATCGCTGAGCTCGCCGATACCGATCTCCCCGCCACGGGCGTAGAGACTACAGGTCTTGACGGTTCCGCCCTCAAGGACGATCCGCTTGTCTTCGATGTGAACGCTCTTCTCGACGCGCCGGCCGTCCTTGCGGCGGGGCTTGTCCGCGCCCTTGACCGCGGCTGTTACCCGATTGACCGGCAGGAGCCCGAGTTCGCGCAGCAGCTCCTGGTGGTGGACCCCTCGAAGGGCGGTGTCATAGATCACCCCCTGGGCACCCGGCAGGTGAGGAGAGAGTCTCCTAAAGCACCTCATGGCAACGCTCGCCTCTCCCCCGGGTTTGGGGACCCACTCGACATCCAGGATCATGCGGGCGCGCTCTTCGGTGGCTCGGGCGGCAACTATTACAAACTTGGTGCCCCACGCCGCCTCACCAGTGCCCTCGAAGTGGAGGGCACTGTCGCTGTCGCAGCGGAGCTGTCTGATCTCGCCGGTGGCCTTGTCGGTGCGAGTGTCACCCGGCTTGGCCTTGAACAACGGGGTCACGACCTTGCCGTCAGCGTAGAGCATGCGGGAGAGATGGGGATGGGTCCACGATCCGGGACCATCGGGGTCGAGGAGACCGAGGTCACGGGCCTGCACTGACGCGATCTCGCGATGGAGGCGTGCGATCCCCGCAAGGACATGTGGGTCTTGGAGGTAGCGATTGCGCCCGTAGAGGTAGTGGTGGCGCCGCATCGGCTGACGCGGAAGCCACCTGGAGTCGTCGTCGGAGAAGAGGTCCTTGACGAGCCGGCGCATGAAGCCCCACACCAGGGGATGCGACAGCTCAGCTTCGACCTGGCGGGCGCTTCCGTAGACACTCACGAGTGCCTCATAGACCAACAGCATGTAGTCGGGATAGTGACGCTGTCGGCCACCCGAATGTCGTCTCGGGCGCGGGATCAGCTCTGCCAGGTGGTAGATCTCGGGGTTCTCGAGGATTGCCTCGACGCGTTGGAGCTTGGCAACGCCTTTGGCGCGATGCCCCATCTAGAAGGAGAGTCCTTCGCTCTCCTCGTGGTGGTCCATCCATTTCCACCCGATGAGGCGCGCGGCACGATCGAGGCTCCGCATTCCCGTTCGGCGGGCGACCTCGTCGATCCGCCCGGTCTCGGCGAAGATGCTCTGCGCGGCCCACGCCACGATGGAGAGGGGGCGGACGTCCGACTCCAGTGCAAGGCCGGCGCGCTCGAGGGTCTCAGTGATGGCGATGCAAGACGACGCCTGCCGGCTTTGCTCAGAGCCGCTCCCCCGATAGACGAGGCGAGGGTCGTGTGCGGCTCCCTTCAATGCCTCGACTCGACGGGCGAGCTGATGAAGCCCCCACCGAGACGGATAGCCCCACCGCGCCTCGGTCTTGCGACTGCCGTGGAGCCATACCCGGGCCCCCTCGAGGTCGAGGTCGGAGACGGCGATATGAGGAATCTCAGAGGTGCGGGCGGTCGCCTCCGCCAGCGCCAGCGCCGCCGGTTGGCGGGTGGCGGAGAGGGTCTTGAGCGAGTAGCTCCGACACAGCGCGATCTCATCTGAAGTCAACGGGCGTACCGGCAGGCTTGAGCGAGGGGGGAGGCGGAGGTCAGCTGTGGGGTCTCCCTCGAGGATCCCCTCCTGACGGGCGATCCGGAAATAGAGGCGCAGAGCGGTACGCCGCAGATGCATGGTGGCGATCGCCGGCCGCCTCCCTGAGGAACCGGGCAAAGGGGCGAAGATGAAGCCCTCGACGTGCTCCCGGCTTATGTTTCCGACCGAGGTGATGTGTTGGCCACACTCAAGATATGCGGTGAAACGAGTCATGGTTTCAGCGATCCGAGGGACGCTCTGTTCAGCTAGTCCCATCCGCTTGAGCCAGTCCATGACCGTTTCCGAGAAACCCAGAAGAGTGACACCAGGAGTCTGCTGAAAGGAATTCGATGCAGAAACGGACGCTCGCGTAACTTGAGTTTTCCGGCCCTCGCCGCGCATAGTCTTGGTCATGTCGTGACCTCCTACGCAGGTCTCGGCCAGACCCCGGGGTGTGACCGCACCGCCGGGGTCATCTGTCTACATAGTAGACTACGGTCGGAGACCTGTCAACTGAGTAGACTCGCCGCGATGACAGCCTCAGTTGACCCCCGGGACTTGATAGACGCCCAGGAGGTCGCCGTTCTCCTTGGCCTGCGTCATCGGAATAGCGTCACGACATATCAAAAACGTTATTCAGACATGCCCGACCCAGTCATCAATCTTGGAAAGGGGAGATGTCGGCTCTGGTTGCGCCCCGAAATCCAAGAGTGGGCGCGCACGCGAACCAAGGCAGACGACGGGGGTTTATGACCCCGCCTACGGGCAGCTCCCCTGTCCTCCGACGCTCGTTTTTTGGTGCCGATCCCTGCGCTTACAACGCAGGGGTCGGCGGTTCGAACCCGTCACCGCCCACCAAGCGAACG
>Ga0183260_10004818_pt1 | contig 10678 bp, 10 predicted proteins | sample AntDrymUQ4972206_2_FD_129768 | JGI IMG/M metagenome (GOLD analysis project Ga0183260, IMG submission 129768) | Polar desert sand microbial communities from Dry Valleys, Antarctica - metaG UQ497 (22.06) (version 2) (version 2) | ecosystem: Environmental > Terrestrial > Soil > Desert | place...
GACCGACCTGCTTCGCCGGCACGAGGTCCGGGACATAGCCCTGGAACGGCCCCTGCGCGAAGTTGGAGCTGAACTGGAGCAGGAAGTAGAACGCCACCAGCGCTAGGTACGTCTGCGACGTCGCCAGGCCGAACAGGAAGACGACGTCCAGCAGCGTGCCGATGACGATGTACGGCTTCCGACGCCCCCAGCGCGTGACCGTGTAGTCGCTGATCATGCCGATCGTCGGCTGGATGAGGATGGGAGCCACGACTCCGACGCTTACGACGAGGGCGATCAGCACGCCGAGGTTCTCCGCGCCGCCCGGCTGTCGGGCGATCATGGCCGGCAGGATGATCTTGTTCAGCCCGCCCCAGATGATCACGATGCCGAACCAGTAGATCGACAGGGTGAGCAGCTGCGAGAGCGGCAGCGGCGCCCTGGACCACCCGTGCGCGGTATCGGTCATCGACTTGCCTCCGGCTCAGCTGAACCCTACCCCGATGTTCGCGCTTCGGGTAGGGCCCGCGGGCACGTTCTGACCGCTCGGCGGCTTCGCCTCGGGCGCAACGCTAGAATCGGCCGGTGATCAACCCCGTCGCCCTCGAGATCGGCCCGCTCCAGCTCCACTGGTACGGGATCATCATCGCCAGCGCCGTCCTCATCTCTGCGCTGCTGGGCGCCCGGGTGGCCGCGTGGCTCGGCGAGAACCCCGAGGACGGCTGGTCGATGCTGCTGCCGGTGGTGATCCTCGCGGTCATCGGCGCGCGGATCTACCACGTGGTCCACCTGTGGGACTTCTACAGCGCGAACCCGGCGGCGATCCCGCAGATCTGGAACGGCGGCATCGGCATCCCGGGCGCGGTCGCCGGTGGCGCCGCGGCGATCCTGCTCTACACCCGCTCGAAGGGCTTGAACACCGCGCGCTGGCTCGACGCCTTCTCGCCGGCCCTGCTGCTGGGCCAGGCCATCGGCCGCCTCGGCAACTTCGTCAACCAGGAACTCTACGGCCCGCCCACCTCGCTGTGCGGCGTGGACTTCCCTCCCTGCCTGCCGTTCGGCGTCCAGATCGACGCCACGCACCGGGCGGGAACGCCGTGGGACGCCATCCACTTCCCGGTCGAGACGACGCAGTTCGTGCCGCTCTTCGCCTACGAGGCGATCCTGAACCTCATCGGCATGCTGGTGCTGGTGTTCGTCGTCCGCCGCTTCGCGCCGCGGCTGTTCGCAGGCGATCTGGCCCTCATGTACATCATGTGGTACGGCGCCGTGCGAGCCCTTCTCGAGGGCTACCGCACCGGCAACTGGGTGATCCTGGGGATCCCGACCGCCACCTGGCTCGGCATCATCGCCTTCGTCCTCGCCGGCGCGTGGCTCGTCGTCCGCCACCGCCGCGGCTGGGGCTCGCCGATGATCAAGCCCGCCGGTGAGAGGGCGACCGCGCGCGACGCCGATCTCGCGCGCAGCCAGCCGCCGTCGGAGGCTCCCGCTGGCTGAGGGCCGGTCGCGGATCCTGCCGGACGTGACCGCCGTGGTCGGCGGCACGCCCCTCGTGGCGCTGGACCGCCTCGCGTCGGACGTCCGGCCGAGGCTCGTCGCCAAGCTCGAGCACATGAACCCCGGCGGCTCGGTGAAGGACCGCATCGCGATGCCCATGATCGAGGCCGCCGAGCGTGCGGGCCTCCTGCGGCCCGGCGGCGTGATCGTTGAGCCGACCAGCGGGAACACGGGTATCGGCCTGGCGCAGGCGGCCGCCGTGAAGGGCTACCGCTGCATCTTCGTGATGGCCGACAAGCAGTCGGAGGAGAAACGCGCTCTGCTTCGCGCCTACGGAGCGGAGGTCGTCATCTGCCCGACCGACGTCGCTCCCGACGATGAGCGCTCGTACTACCGGGTCAGCGACCGGCTGGCGCGCGAGACGCCCGGCGCATGGAAGCCTGATCAGTATCAGAACGAGGCGAACCCCGCCGCGCACTACGCCACCACGGGGCCCGAGATCTGGGAGGCGACCGATGGTCGCGTGACGCACTTCGTGGTGGCGCTCGGAACGGGCGGCACTGTCTCAGGCGCGGGGCGCTACCTGAAGGAGTGCAATCCGCGCGTGACGATCGTCGGAGCCGATGCGGCGGGGTCCGTATACTCCGGCGAGGCTCCCCACCCGTACCTCACCGAAGGCATCGGCGAGGACTTCTGGCCGGGCACCTACGACACCGAGGTCTGCGACGTCGTCGTCCGCGTCAGCGACCGCGACTCGATGCTCACCGCCCGGGCCGCCACCGCCCGCGAGGGGATCCTGGTGGGCCAATCGTGCGGCACGGCGCTGTGGGCCGCGCTCCAGGTCGCGCGAGAGACCGATGACTCCGAGGCGCTATTCGTGGTGCTGCTGCCGGACTCCGGACGCAACTACGTCGGCAAGCTCTACAGCGACAACTGGCTGCGGGAGAAAGGCCTTCTGGGCGCCGGTGAGCAGGTGGCCGATTACGACTGGCGGGCAACCCGTGCCGAGGTCGTTCTGCGCGGTGACGAGATTCCGCAGCCCGGCTGATGGCCGCGGGACCGCCTGACGCATGGACAAACGGGGAGTATCGTTTCGCGGTGAAGATCAATCGAGCGCGAGCCAGCGAGGGACGGTCATGACGCACGTTGCAGATCCGCCGGTCGGCTCCGAGAGCGACGCGCCCGCCCGCGAGCGGATCAACCACTGGATCGGCGGCGCCCGCGTGGCCGGTGCGAGCGGCCGGAGCGGGCCCGTCTACAACCCCGCGACGGGTCAGGTCGCGCGCGAGGTCGACTTCGCATCGGTCGAGGAGGTCGACGCAGCGGTACGCGCGGCGCACGATGCCTTCCCGGCATGGCGTGCGACCAGCATCAGCAGGCGCACCGAGATCATGTTCCGCGTCCGCAACCTCGTGGAGCAGCACCGCGAGGAGGTCGCCGCGCACCTGACGCGCGAGCACGGCAAGGTCCGCAGCGACGCCCTCGGCGAGGTGGCGCGCGGCCTCGAGAACCTCGAGTTCGCGACCGGCATCCCGCACCTGCTCAAGGGCGGCTTCTCCGAGCAGGTCAGCACCGGCATCGACGTCTACCAGATCCGCCAGCCGCTCGGCGTGGCCGCCGGGATCACGCCGTTCAACTTTCCCGCGATGGTGCCGATGTGGATGTTCGCCAACGCCATCGCCTGCGGGAACACCTTCGTCCTCAAGCCATCGGAGAAGGACCCGTCCGCATCGGTCTATCTCGGTGAGCTGCTGAAGGAGGCCGGGGTGCCGGATGGCGTCTTCAACGTCGTGCATGGCGACAGGGTGGCGGTCGATCGCATCCTTGAGCACCCGGACGTCGCCGCGGTCAGCTTCGTGGGCTCGACGCCGGTCGCCCGGCACATCTACGAGACGGGCACGAAGCACGGCAAGCGCGTGCAGGCGCTGGGCGGTGCCAAGAACCACATGGTCGTCCTGCCCGACGCGGATATCGATATGGCCGCCGATGCCGCCGTCTCCGCCGCCTACGGCTCCGCCGGCGAGCGCTGCATGGCGATCTCTGTCGTTGTGGCCGTGGGGGATGTTGCCGATCGGCTGGTGGACGCGATCGAGGAACGCCTGCCGAAGATCACGGTCGGGCCTGGCAACGAGGAGAGCTCGGAGATGGGCCCGCTCATCACGAAGGAGCACCGCGACAAGGTGGCGTCGTACCTCGAATCGGGGAAGCACCAGGGCGCGACCCTGCGCGTCGATGGGCGCCAGCACGTCCTGTACAGCGAGAGCGAGGGCTTCTTCCTGGGCGTGTCGCTGCTCGACAACGTGACGCCGGAGATGGAGTGCTACCGCAACGAGATCTTCGGCCCCGTGCTCGAGGTCGTGCGCGTGCCCGACTATCCGGCGGCGCTGAAGGTCGTCAACGAGAACGAGTACGGCAACGGCACCGCCATCTTCACCCGCGACGGCGGCGCGGCGCGGCAGTACCAGTTCGACGTGAACGTCGGCATGGTGGGCCTCAATGTGCCGATCCCGGTGCCGGTGGCGTACTACAGCTTCGGCGGATGGAAGCACTCGCTCTTCGGCGATCTGCACATGTACGGGCCGGAGGGCATCCAGTTCTACACGCGGTCGAAGGTGATCACGGCTCGCTGGCCGGATCCGGGTACGTCATCCGTCGACCTGGGGTTCCCCCGCACCCGATAGCGTCCAATCGGCCGCCGATGCATACCTGCCAGAATGGCCCGACATGACGGACCGATTCGAGACGCTCGCCGTCCACGCCGGCGCCGACCCGGACCCGCACACCGGCGCCGTGGTGCCCGCCATCGAGATGAGCACCACCTTCAAGCAGGACGGGATCGGCGGCCTGCGCGGCGGGTTCGAGTACGGCCGCAGCGGCAATCCGACGCGAAATGCGCTCGAGTCGGCGATAGCCACCCTCGAGGGGGGAGCGCACGGCCTCGCGTACGCCTCCGGCCTGGCCGCCACGCAGAACATCTTCTACCTGCTCAAGCCGGGGGATCGGCTGCTGATGAGCGACGACGTGTACGGCGGCACCTGGCGGCTGGCCGACAAGGTCTGGCGCCGGTACGGCATCGAGACCGACGCCGCCGACCTCACCGATCTCGACGAGGTCGCCGCGGCCTTCAGCGGGCCGGCGCCGCCACGCATGGTGTGGATCGAGACGCCGTCCAACCCGCTCCTCAAGGTCGTCGACATCAGCGCGGTAACGCGTCTCGCGGCGGTGGCCGGAGCCATCACCGTTGTCGACAACACCTTCGCTACGCCGTACCTCCAGCGGCCGCTGGAGCTGGGCGCCGACCTGGTGATGCACTCGGCAACGAAGTACCTCGGGGGGCACTCCGACGTCATCGGCGGGCTGATCGCGACCCGCTCAGACGAGCTCGCCGAGAAGCTGCGCTTCCATCAGAACGCCGCGGGCGCGATTCCCAGCCCGTTCGACTGCTTCCTGATCATGCGCGGCCTGCGAACGCTGGCCGTACGGATGGAGCGGGCCTGCGCGAACGCTTTGGTCCTGGCGGTCTGGCTCGCTGAGCATTCAGACGTTCGCCAGGTGAATTACCCGGGCCTCGCGGCCCACCCGGCGATCAAGCTGGCGCAGCGCCAGATGCGGCGGCCGGGAGCGATGTTGAGCTTCGAGCTCGGTGAGGATGACCGTGCCCGCCGGTTCGTGTCGGCGACCCGCCTCTTCACACTCGCCGAGTCACTCGGCGCCGTCGAGTCCCTCATCGAGGTGCCCGCCCCCATGACTCACGCGTCGGTTGTCGATACGCCGCTGGCGGTTCCCCCGGCCCTCATCCGCCTCAGCGTGGGGATCGAATCGGTGGACGACCTGAAGGCCGATCTCGAGGCCGCCTTCGCCGCCTCCGCCACGTGACTGACGGTTCCGGCGACCGGCCGCGGGAGCTTCCGCCCCACGGGCCGACGGAGTTCGTTGAGGACGAACGGGGCGAGCTGGTCGAGCGGCTGTCGGGCGGTACCGCGACCTACCTGCTCGTGTGGCTGGTCGGCGTGGGTGGCCTGTCGACCCTGCTCGCGGCGTGGCTCCTCGTGTGGATCGTCAGTGGCGAGCGGCTTGGCGTCGGCGCCCTGTTCAGCGGATTCGGGATCTACACCTCGCTGGCCGGTGCCGCGGGACCCTGCGTCCTGTGGCTCGCGGGCCGTGCCCAGGGACACGGTCTCGGCTGGTTCCTCCTCACCGCGGCGAAGATCGCGCTGCTGATGATCGGGATCATCGCGGCGGTCGTGGTCGTGGCCACGCTCATCCTGGCGGGCAAGCTGCCGGACATCGCGGCCGCCGGCCCCGCGGCGGTGATGGCGGGCATCGCACTGGTGCTCAGCGTGGTCTGGGGGCTGGCCACCTGGGCGGCCGACCGCTGGATCGCACGCGCGCGGCTCGCGTAGGCGGTCTTCGCAATGCGCCGGGTGCATCTCAGCGCGCGAATCGCCGCCCCATGACGGCGTGTCATGCATCGGCGGCATCGGTTGACACCGCACGGGAGCCTCGGTGACTCGTTATGCATCAGCTGCATCCCCGGGCGGCCGGCTCAGACCTCGTACGAGTGGCCCGGCTCTGCGACCTCGACCGCCGCGCCATACGCGGTTGCCGCGGCATCACGAGCCCATTCCGCGCCGTTCTCGACCGGCAGGTGGGTGAGCATCAGCCGCCGCGCGCGCGTCTCCCTGGCGGCATCGCCGGCCTCGGCCGGCAGCAGGTGGCCGCGACGTCCAGGCGCTGTCGCGTCCTCGTCGAGTGAGCGTAGCGTCGCCTCGCTCAGGAGGAGGTCCGCATCGGCGGCAAGCTCGAGCAGGCCGTCACACGGTGCAGTGTCGGCGGTGTAGGCGAGGAGGCGCTCATCGGCCTCCGCTCGGAAGCCCCAGCACGGGATGAAGTGCTGGGTCTCGACCGGCGTGAGCGCCATGCCCCCGAAAGTCATCGCGCGGCCGTCGTGCTCCTCCAGGCGGAAGGCGTCCTCGAGGTGACGCCGCCCTCCGACGCCCCGGGCGAGGTCGTTGAGCTGGTCCGCCGATCCCGGAGGCACGATCACGCGCAGGCGCTCTTCCCGTGGACGCCTCTGCCATGAGTACGCGTAGCGCAGCGTCACGAGGTCGAGCATGTGGTCGGGGTGCAGGTGGCTGACGACGACCGCGTCGAGCTCATCGGGCTGGTGGCGCAACAGAAGCTGGGCGACCACTCCGGGGCCGATGTCGAGCAGCAGGCGGGCCCCTCCACCCTCGACGAGGTAGCCGGCGCACGCTTCGCCCGGATTCGGACGCGCGGGCGATCGACCGAGGACGGTGAGTCGCATCGGTCCTTGCGCTAGCGCTGCGTTATCGGGACGTACTCGCGCGAGCGGGGGCCCACGTAGATCTGGCGAGGCCGGCCGATCTTCGTCTCCGGCGACTCGATCATTTCCTTCCACTGGGCTATCCAGCCCGGCAGGCGGCCGATGGCGAAGCAGTTGGTGAACATGTTTTTCGGGAAGCCGATGGCCCGGTAGATCAGCCCGGAGTAGAAGTCGACGTTCGGGTACAGCTTGCGGCTGACGAAGTACTCGTCGCGCAGCGCGACCTCCTCCAGGCGTTGCGCCACCTCGAACAGGGCGTCATCGGCGCCGGTGGCGCGCAGCACCCGGTCAGCGGCGCCCTTGATGATGGTCGCCCGCGGGTCGAAGTTCTTGTAGACCCGGTGCCCGAAGCCGGCGAGGCGGAAGCTGTCGTCGGGGTCCTTCGCCTTGTCGACCCACTTCTGGACATTCGCGTCGTCGTCCACGATCTGCTCGAGCGTCTTGATGACGGCCTCGTTGGCGCCGCCGTGCAGTGGTCCCCACAGGGCGCTGATGCCGGCGCTGATCGACGCGTACAGGTTGGCGTGTGTGCTGCCGACCATGCGAACAGTCGAGGTGGAGGCGTTCTGCTCGTGGTCGGCATGCAGGATGAGGAGCAGGTCGAGCGCCTCCGCAACGGCCGGGTTCACCTCGTACGCCTCCGACGGCACCGCGAACATCATGTGCAGCAGGTTCGCCGAGTAGCCCAGGTCGTTGCGCGGGTACACGTACGGCTGGCCGATGGCCTTCTTGAACGACCATGCCGCCAGGGTCGGCAGCTTGGCGATGAGCCGATTGATGGTGATCTCGACCGCGCTCGGGTCGAAGATGTTCTGGCTGTCCGGATAGAAGTTGCTCATCCCCACCGTGCCGGAGGCCAGCACCGCCATCGGATGCGCGTCGGACGGGAAGGAGTCGAAGAAGTGGCGCATCTCCTCGCGAATGAGGGTGTGATGCGTGACGTCGGCCACGAACCGGTCGAGCTGCTCCCGGGTCGGCAGCTCACCCCAGATCAGCAGGTAGGCGACTTCGAGGAAGGTGGATGACTCGGCGAGCTGCTCGATCGGGTAGCCGCGGTAACGCAGCACGCCGCGCTCGCCGTCGAGGAAGGTGATCGCGCTGGTGCACGCCCCGGTGTTGCCGTAGCCGGGGTCGAGGGTGATGAGCCCGGTATCCGAGCGCAGCCTGCCGATGTCCACGCCGGAGTCGCCATCGGTCCCTTCGACCAGCGGCAGCTCGGCCGAGCCGTCCTTCCAGCGCAGCTCGGCGCTTCCCGCCTGCGACGGGGCGTCGGCGGTCATGCCAGCAGCTCCTGTACCGCGGCCCGTTCCTCCACGAGCTCCGCAGTCGTCTCCGCGATCCTCTGCCGCGCGAATTCCTCGTGCTCGAGCCCCTGGACGATCTCCACCCCGTCGGCCGTGGCGCGCAGCGGATAGCCGAAGACGATGCCCTCCGGGATGTCGTAGCCCCCACTTGCGGGTGCCGGGATCGCCGCGCTGAAGATCTCGCCGCTCGGCTGGGTGACGTTTCGGACCGTGTCGACCAGCGCGTTCGCTGCGCTCGCCGCGCTGGACTGGCCTCGGGCCTTGATGATCTCGGCGCCACGCTGCTGGACGCCCCGGATGAACTCGCCGCGTAGCCACTCTTCGTCCCCGATCACCTCGGGTGCCGGGCGGCCGCCGATGCTCGCGTGCCACGCGTCGGGGAACTGGGTGCTCGAGTGGTTGCCCCAGATGGCGAGGTCGCGTACGTCGCTGATGGGCACTTCGGCTCGGGCCGCTAGCCTGGCCCGCGCCCGGCTCTCGTCGAGCATGGTCATCGCGAACCATCGGTCTCGCGACATGCCGAGGCGCGCGGCCGCCGTGGAGCCGATGAGCGCGTTCGTGTTGCACGGGTTGCCGACCACCAGCACGCGGCAGTCGTCCGCCGCGTTCCGCGCGATCGCCTGCCCCTGCCCGGTGAAGATGCCGCCGTTGATGCCGAGCAGGTCCTTGCGCTCCATCCCCTCGCGACGCGGGACGGCGCCGACCAGCAGCGCCCAGTTCACGCCGCCGAACGCCTCATCGGCCTCGGAGGTGGCGACGACATCGGCCAGCAGCGGGAATGCGCAGTCCTCGAGCTCCATGCGGACGCCCTCGAGTGCGGGGAGGGCCGCGGGCAGCTCCAGCAGCTGGAGGCGAACGCCGACGTCGGGTCCGAACATCTGCCCGGAGGCTATGCGGAAGAGGAGGGAGTAGCCGATCTGGCCCGCGGCACCTGTCACGGCCACGCTCACGAGGGAGTCGGGCATCGGTCTCCTGTGGCTGCTGGGCTCGGGAGTGTAGCGCAGCCTCCGTCCGTCACCGGTTGGACGATTCGGCAGCCACGGGTCCCCCGATTCGTCCGTCGGCCCAGTCCCGCACCGCTGCGGCCATCGAGGGAAACGCCATGCGCGGCAGCCAGTCCGGCACGTCGGAGCGAAGGACCCACGTGCGAGCTCGACTCGAAGTCGAGGACAACCTCGGCGGAGCCATCCGTCGGACGCGCGCGGTAGACGACCGAGACCGCGTTCGCGGCCGGGGAGTGGTAGACACCAGCCAAGGTCAGCAGCTCGACGTCGAGGCCGGCCTCCTCGCGTGCTTCGCGACGCGCCGCCGACTCGAACGACTCTTGTGGGTCGAGGTACCCCGCGGGCAGGTCCCACTCTCCACGACCGGGGTCCACCGCCCGGAGCAGCAACAGGACCGATGGCTCGTCGCCGCCGGCGGTGGGCTCAAGGAGCACGGCGGCCGCCGGCTTGGGGTTGGCGTACCACCGCCACGCGCAGCGGTCGCAGACGAGGGGCTGCTCGGCTGCCTGCGCGCAGTGTGGGCAGACCGGCACGGCGCGGCTCATGCCGCGGAGCGTATCAGGCGAGCTGGAGAAGGCCGGAGAGGCTGGCGCCGATGGCGGAGAAGCGCTCACGGAACTCGGGCGCGAACGAGTACAGCACGTTCGTCCCCTGCCGCTCGCTGACAAGAACGCCCGCCTGACGCAGCACCTTGAGGTGATGACTGATCGTCGGCTGGCTCACGCTGCAGCACTCGGTGAAGTCGCACGCGCACACCGCACCCTCGCCCGCGGCGCCGAGCTGGCGGACGATGGCGAGCCGCGTCGGGTCGGCGAGGGCTGCCAGGAGGGCGACATCGCGATCTGGCTGAACTGTCATTCCGGGATTGTATCCATTGACATCAATATAGACTAACATCAATATTCGGAAAGCCGTGAACCGCGCGGCGGGAGGAGGTGATGAACCGATGAGGCGCGCCGACTGTGACTGTGAGTGCACCAGCGACTGCTGTGCCGGTGGCGGCTGCTGCTGAGCCGATGAGAGCGCCGTGGGTGCCGGTCCGCCGCCGCCCACGGATCTGCGACCGTCAGGTGCCGAGGGTCGTCGGCTCGGGCGACGGCAGATCCTCGCGACCAGCCGCGAGGATGAACATTTGGATGCGGCCGCGCAGGACGTCTCGAGCCTGCCGGAACGCTTCGATGCGCTCCTCGTCCGTCCCCTGAACCGCGGACGGGTCGTCGATGCTCCAGTGACCCTGCTGTGTGACGCCCGGAAGGGTGGGGCAGGACTCGCGCGCCTGGTCGCACACCGTGATGAGCCACGTGAATGACTCGCCCAGGAACGGCTCGAGGGTCTTGCTGGCCTGGCGGCTGATGTCGATCCCGATCTCGGACATGGCCGCGATCGCCTCCGGCCGAACGCTGGTCGCTTCGGTGCCGGCGCTGAACGCCTCGAAGCGATCGCCGCCCCAGGCGCGCAGCATTCCCTCCGCCATCTGGCTCCGCGCGCTGTTATGGGTGCAGACGAACAGGACGCGTTGCTGAGTGCTCATGGCGAGATGCTAGCCA
>Ga0183260_10004819_pt1 | contig 10678 bp, 10 predicted proteins | sample AntDrymUQ4972206_2_FD_129768 | JGI IMG/M metagenome (GOLD analysis project Ga0183260, IMG submission 129768) | Polar desert sand microbial communities from Dry Valleys, Antarctica - metaG UQ497 (22.06) (version 2) (version 2) | ecosystem: Environmental > Terrestrial > Soil > Desert | place...
CTGACTAAAAGTAAAAAACTTTGGTAACCATGGGAAGTATGATCTAGTCCTTTGAGGAAAAACAAATGTCTTATCCAACTTTCCATTTTTTCCCCTCCAGTCCAAACCAGATTCACAAGCCTATGAATACATGATGATTCGTAGGCAGGCATTACAGATATCATAAAAATTGTTTTTAGCGGGCATAGAACCTCTTACCTAGTTAAGTTTCATTTTTTAAGGCATTTTCTCTGTAGTTAGAATACTTTCTGAGTGAGTTGAGAAAGATTTCGCTGGCTCCGCTAATCCCAAGTGTATTTTTCTTATGATTTGTGAATGAGGTGCTTTCTGTAGATTGATTAGATAGCCCTCTAATTTTTCTAACCATGTACTCTACTAGAATTCATAATTTGGAATTTCCGATAGACTTTTAATAAATGTAAAGCAAGATTTTTTTATATCGAATTGGATTATGATATATCTATTAACATTGCAGGTTTAGATTTAAAAAATCCAGTGATCGTAGCCTCAGGTATTTTGGGGTTATCCCAATGTATATTTGATAGGCTGTATAAAATCGGCGCTGGGGCTATCGTAAGTAAATCGATTAGCCTGTTGCCTCGTGAAGGTTACAGAAATCCTACTATAGTTAGCGTAGATAATATGAGCTACATCAATGCCGTTGGACTAGCAAATCCTGGGGCAGAGTCATTTTCAACGGAAATTTCCAAGAATAAGGGACCGCTACTTGTAAGTTTGGTTGGGTCCGAGAAGAGTGAATTCTCCGTCATTGTCAGAAAGTTTCGCGATCATAAAATTTTGGGTTTTGAGCTGAATTTGTCCTGTCCTCACGTAGAAAAAATGGGGATGGAAATCGGTGATGATCTTAAATTGGTCTATGATATTATCCAATCGATTAAGAAGGAGACAACAAAGCCACTTTTTGTGAAGGTAGGACTAGGTAAATCTGACATACTGGAAGTTGCAAAAGTAGCTGAAAGTGCAGGAGCAGATGGAATTACCGCTATTAATACCCTAAGAGCAATGAAAATAGACATCGAAACTCAATGTCCTGTCTTGGAAAATAAGATCGGTGGTCTATCTGGAAGTGCTATAAAGCCACTTGGGATTCGATGTGTTTATGAATTGAGCAAGAGTTTAAAAATTCCCATTATTGGTTGCGGGGGAATAATGACATATTCCGATGTTGTAGAATATATGATGGCAGGAGCATCCGCAATTCAGATAGGTAGTTTGATAGGTTTGAAAGGAATATCCTCGATCGGTAAGATTGTGATGGGTTTGCGCTCTTACTTAGAAGCGGGTAATATCAACGATATCAAGGAGATTATAGGAATTGCCCATAGATAAAAACTTGATGAGAGTAGTTAAAATTGAGGATGTCAACATCGAGACTCCTACTGTCAAGACCATTTTCTTTAAAGACTCTCTTAGCAGTGTATCAAAACCTGGACAATTTTTAATGGTTTGGATACCTAGGAGAGAAGAACTCCCACTTAGTGTAATGATAAGTGATACGAAGAACCATGCTGCGATTACCATACGAAAGAATGGCTATGGTTCTACCTCATTATTTAATAAAGACATAGGAGATAGAATTGGAATTCGTGGACCTTTCGGAAATTCTTTTTCATTTAATAAATCCCTTAAGAATATCATATTTTTGGGTGGTGGGACCGGACTAGTTCCTCTAGTAAGGCTACTTTATTACATTAAGGAATATGACTCTAAATTTACGTTCATTATGGGTGCTAAGACTAAATCTGAACTATTTTTTACGGAATTAATATATGAATGGGCTAAAGTAAAAAAAATTGACTTGCATATTGCCACGGAAGATGGCTCTCTTGGCACGAAGGGATATCCCACTGATATTTTGAGAGCTTTTCTCTCTGTTCATAAAGATATTGATATGATCTACACTTGTGGACCAGAATTGATGATGAAGAAAGTCTATGATATCGCAATAATAAATAGTGTCCGCATGGAGGCTAGCATAGAAAGATACATGAAATGTGGAATTGGAATTTGTTCAAGCTGTTGTATAAATGATAAGTTGGTTTGTGTAGATGGAACTATATTCAACGAGACAAAGATTCAAAAACTTACCGAGTTCGGGGTCAGTTACAGGAATAAATCTGGAATACTTACCAAATTTTGAAAAATATAGATTGATCAGCTAGATCCTAAAAAGTCTGAATAACTCTTATCGTTTATGTACTACAGCCTAATAAAGCCAAAATAAAAAGTGATATTCAGTAAACAAATTCTACCCATTCTGATCACTAAAAAGTGCAGGTTTAGTAGAGAATAGTTTTATATCCTAAATCAAGATAATTTTATATTAATTGTCTTCCATTTCGATTGCTTCTGATGACAGATATGATCAAAATCGGGGAAATAACGGCATCCAAAAATGGTTTACACTTCATCATAATGGAGTATGCTTTCCTCCCGAGTACATACCCAAGAATTTGCCCTTCAAAATCGATAAGCAGAATTACTCACTAAATAAGGATCAGGAAGAATTAATCTATGCGTGGGCTAAGAGGAAGGACACTCATTATGTGCAAGATCCTGTTTTCCAACAAAATTTCCTCACAGATTTTAAGAAAGTGCTGCCTAGAGATATCCAAAATAACCTTATCGAAATTGGTCAACTAGACTTGAGCGAATTTATAGCATATGTTGATAGGGAAAAGTCGACTAAAGAAAAAGACAAAATCGCATGGAGCAATCTGTCAAGAGAAGAAAGAAAAAAGATCACTTTAGAGAAAAAAAAGGAGAAGGAAAAATTAAGAAATTATTACGGGAAGGCAATAGTGGATGACATTGAGGTAGACGTCGCAAATTGGCTGGTTGAACCGCCCGGCTTGTTTATGGGTAGGGGACAACATCCGTTAAGGGGGAGATGGAAGCCTCGTGTCAACCCCTCAGATGTCATACTCAATCTTGGTGAGGAGGCGGGGGTTCCTGAAGGGCCATGGCAAAAAATAATTCACGACCATAGCTCTACCTGGTTAGCATCCTGGATTGAGACGCTCACTGGAAAAAGAAAATATGTTTGGTTACATGATTCATCTCTGATTCGTCAGAATTATGACAAGGCCAAATACGATAAAGCCCAAAACCTCGAAAAATATATTGATAAAATTGAGCTGGAGATTGTGAAGAAAATGGTCTCAAAAGATCTTGATCAGAGGAAAATTTCCACTGTATGTTATCTCATAATAAAAATGGCAATGAGAGTTGGTGATGAAAAAGATCCAGATGAAGCAGACACAGTGGGTGCGACAACACTCAGAAAGGAACACTTAAAATTCAAAGAGATCGACGAGAAAAATAGAGTTTTGGAGTTTAGTTTCCTTGGAAAAGACAGTGTTCCTTGGCAAAAATCTATTTTGATTGATTCCGATGACAAGTTACTTTTATATTACAATCTGAGTCTCTTTACAAAAAACAAGAAGGAAACAGATCCTATTTTTGATAACATAAATTCAATGAAAGTAAATACATTTCTGAGGAACATTGACCCTAAAAACGTACCTGGCCTTACTGCAAAAGTTTTTAGAACTTTTATTGCTACAAACATAGTGAAGAAATCACTAAGGAATCCTCCAATTACAGTGAGACCCGAGTCTACAGAATTTGAAAAGCTGTATGTTGCCAAGTATGCAAATTTGCAGGCTGCGATAACATGTAATCATAAGAAGGGGGTGGATCCGAAAAATCCTGCAAGTATAACGGCAATTGAGAAATATGAAGAATCTATGAATAAGAAAATAAAGGTTATTAATAACCTAAAGGCAGACTTAAAGGCCAAGAATTGGAAAACAGAAAATCAGAGGCTGAGATTGGTTGAAAGAGTACAAAAGCTAGAATTCCAAGTAAAGTTACAGAAAGAAACAATGGAATATAATTTAGGAACTTCATTGCGAAATTATATAGACCCCCGAGTGTTTCGTTCTTGGATGAATATTGTTGATTTAGATTGGAACAAAATGTATACAAGTACGCTCCAGAGAAAGTTTCTATGGGTAGATAGCATTACAAAAAAGGAACTGAAATCAAACTTTGCGTTGTGAGTATATATATGATTGATTTTCCCGAACAAGATAATTCTCCATATGAAGAATAAAGATCACCATTTACAACCTCTCAATAGGGTCACGGCTATATGTAATAATAGTAATAATGAAATTCTCTTCCTCAGGATCCAGGAGCCTGAAAAAAGGGAGACAATGTGTCTTCCTGGCGATTTAGTTAGATATGGAGAATTAGTTGAAGAAACTTTACGGAGGTCAATTTTACGACAGACAACCCTATGCGTTGAACCCATTGATATTTTAGGTATCTATTCGAGCATCGACATCTTAAGCGGAACGCATACTATCGAATCTGTATTCGTTTGTATTATTACAAATTATCCTGAGAAAGGTTTGCAATTAGGTTCTAATCAATATGTGTGGATGAACCGCGAACAAATTAATGAGATTACGATTGGTATTAATGACAATAAAATTGTTAAGGATTACTACTCATGGAGGAATCAAAAATCTACATATTGGACCACAAAAATCTAACCTTTGGATAATTACAAAGCAAATCCTCTCATAGTAGCAATAACTGATTGTGTAAGCTTAATTGTGAATGCAGATGCATTATCAGACTGCACTTTCGAAAGCCTCCCTAAAAAGCTTGTCTTATCTTTACCTCTTTCAAACATTCCTCCTGACTCTTTGATACAAAGTGGAAAGCGTTGTATTTTGATTCCATTTGAAAATAGGTAATCTATGAACTTCAGGTAATTTTTTATATCAGAATAATCCCATTTTTTTTCCTCACATAACATTATCCATACATCGATCGAATTTTGAAAAAATGCCTTTTCGCGAAGCTCTTCTAAACTCAATATGATTATACTAGTATGAAGGGATTTAAATTCTAATCTACAAATATTTTGTCGTTAATTTGATAACGGGAATTAAAATCGGGCTTTATTCCAAGTGGCGAATAATCTCCTGATGAACAAGAAAAGCATAATTCATTCTTATTCAAACCTATTCCTTTTGCGAGATTTACATTATCGTTATAACAAACTTCGTCAGCGCCTATAATTTTAGCTACTTTGTTACCAATAATTTCCAAATCCATTTCATTCTTGGCAACCCGAAAAGCGATCAATTCTTCTTGAGATGGAAAATCAATTCCGGCATAACATGGATAACTTATCGGCGGATATGTAACAACCATTGATATCCTTTTTGCTCCTGCTTGTTTGACCGACTCAATTATTGCTTGGGAACTCGTACCCCTTACTATGCTATCATCCACAATTATGACGTGCTTATTCTCTATCATTTCTCTAATTGGCATAATATTTTGATTGATTTCCTTCCTGTCTTTAACAAGGGGCTCAATAAAGCTCCTCATTGAGCCTTTTTTGCTATATCTGTCCTTTAACAATCCCTCTTCAAATGGCAATCCAAGCTTTAACGAATATCCCAGCGCTGCAGGTCTAGACGAATCAGGTACTGGGATTACCACGTCAGCATCTTTAATTGGAAATTTAAGTGCTAAATATTCACCGATCTTCTTCCGTGCAAGGTAAATATTTATTCCTTCCATAATCGAACTTGGGTGTGCAAAATAAGTAAATTCAAATGAACAATGTGCATGATTCATAGATTCAGAAAATCTTTCGGATTTGAGGCCATTATTGTCTATTCTTACCAGTTCACCTGGTTCAATATCTCTCAATAGAATTGCTCCAACAGTTGACAAGGCACACGATTCTGATGCAATTATGTAAGTATTGGTATCCTTATGTAATCCCAATACAAGAGGCCTGAAGCCCTTAGGATCTCTTGCGGCGTATATCGTATTTGAATCGGTTACAAATGTAAAGCAATAAGATCCGACCATCTCATTTTTGAGTATTTCCATAGCGGCCTTCATATCATCCTTCTTTTTTAGTATACTAACTAGTCTTTGGGCGGCAACGAGAGTATCAGTCATACTCTGCGGTGTAAAAGTACAACCACCTACCATGCTGGAAAGCTGCTCAGCATTTGTAATGGTCCCATTGTGAGCTATGCATAAATCTTTAACCTTCAATGGTTGAGCATTCTCTAGAGAGCTGGATCCAAACGTAGAATATCTGACATGGCCTATCCCTATATTAGAAGAAAACTTCGTAATTAATTTACCAAATTCATTTGCAGAGCCTGAAACCAATCCAGTTTTTTTAAAGGGTAATTTCTTAGGCACGGCAATTCCCCATGATTCTTGTCCTCTATGTTGCAGTGATCGAAGACAATCTATCAAATATGGTACTATATTTTCTCCCCCTAAAGAAAAGATGCCGACCACACCACAATTTTCATGAACCATTAGAAGATATATCTCCGTTAATCTTTCTATTTAATATTTAGAGTGCTAAAGATCACTTATATCATATTCATTAGCCTAAAAAAAGAAAATTAATTAGATTTTGTAAACAGATTTGTAAAAGAGTTATGATAACTTTGAGAAATAGTCTCTAGTGAACTGTTGAAAACTGCTTTTCCTTTATAATCAATCAAACAAGTTCTATCATTTGAACTCGCTCCGATCCTAGCGTATGGAATTTTCCTCTTTTTTAAGTATCTTATGATCTTTGAATCGTGATTGGTGGTAAATATAAATCGATTATGAGATTCTGAGAAAAGTAAATAATCTAATCTAGAGCACTTATTTGGCATTTTGTCAACTGAAACCTTAAATCCGATATTGCTATGGAGGGCCATTTCCAACATTGAAACGATCATTCCACCTTTAGAACAGTCATGAACTCCGGTTATTAGATCACCATCAATCAAATTCTTAATACTCTCTATGACATTTCTTTGTTCCTCCAAATCGACATGAGGGACTTTTCCACCCAAGACATTCAAACAATATTCAAAATATTCTGATCCGCCCATTTCATCTTTGGTTGTTCCAATAACAAAGATTGATTGGTTTGAGGTATATTTTGGATACTTTATCTTATTTTTAGAATCAATCAATCCGAGCATCCCTATGACAGGGCAGGGTTTTATAGGGCCAGAGCTGGTTTCATTATACAAACTTACTTTACCACCGACAACGGGTATATTCATGTATTTACAGTAATCTCTAATACCGTTAATTGTCTGTAAGAATGTCCAAAAAATTTCTTCATTTTCTGGGTTGCCAAACTGTAAGTGATCTACTATTCCCAAAGGGCTAGCGCCCACACAAGTAAGATTCCTAAGTGATTCAGCCAAACACCCGATGATTCCCTCGTATGGATTCAAATAGCAATGTTTGGCGTTACCGTCAAGTTTAAAACTCAGAAATTTACCCTCATCTAACTTGATAACAGAACTATCCGATGCTCCTGGTTTTGATACCGTTCTAACTCCAACTTCATGGTCGAACTGTTCATAGATCCATTTTCGACTACATATGGAAAGATTAGACAACATCTTAAATACTAGTTTTTTAATGTCCATTTGAGGTTCCGGTTCCCGGAACGATTTTACTATCGCATCCAGATAAGATGGTTGCTTGAATTTCCTATTCAATAGTGGCGCGTGAGCAATGATTTTTGCAGGCATGCAAGCCAACGTGTTACCCTCTCTAACAACAGAAAGATTTAGATCATCCGTAACATACCCTATTTCAGAATAATTCACATTATATTTGTCAAAAATTTTAAAGAATTCAAGTTTCTTTTTCTCGTTGACGATATAGAGCATGCGTTCTTGAGATTCTGAAATCATGATCTGGGCATCCGTCATGTTTGTCTGCTTTAATGGAATAGTTGACAAATCAACTAGAAATCCTTTTTTCAAACTGTCTGCTGATTCTGACAGACAACAAGACAATCCTCCACCTCCAAGATCTTTCATGGTCTTTACGCAATCATTTTCTATTGCCTCTAAAGTGGCCTCCATGAGCAATTTTTCCAAAAATGGATCTGGGATCTGCACGGCGGATCGATTTTCTTCATCAAGGTTTTTTGAAGCAAATGAAGCGCCGTGAATCCCATCCACACCTGTAGCATTTCCACCCAATATCAGCAAATCCCCTTTTTTTGCTGTGTTCATTACGAGATTTTCAAGTTTTGTATATCCGATTGAAGCTACATCCACCAAACAATAATTATCAAATGATTTGTCGAATTCGACCTCTCCGCCAACTGTCGGGACACCGATACAATTACCATAATCAGCAATGCCTTTAACTACGTTCTTGAGCAACCATCGATTCTTTGAACCAAATTTAGAATTTCTGTCAACTGGACCGAACCTTAATGCATTGTATAATGCAACTGGACGGGAGCCCATTGACAAGATGTCCCTGAGTACGCCTCCTACCCCAGTCGCGGCACCTCCATATGGTTCCACGGCTGATGGATGATTGTGACTTTCTATGTGAACAGTAACTACATAACCATTTCCTACATCGATTACTCCAGCATCATAACCAGGGCCCACTAACACATGATTCCCTTTCATTGGTAATAATTTAAGATGTTTTTTAGATGATTTATAAGAACAATGCTCAGACCATTCGGCGCTAATAATAAATTGTTCCAACTCATTTGGTTCCCGACGCAGTTTCTTCTTTAGATAACTATATTCATCTATGTTGAGAATATTCATTTTTAATTCCTAAGTTCTATTTAAAATAGTTAATCATAGACTTAAATATCAATATGGAACTCTGATTATGACCTACAGGGATCAGATCTCTGTCACTACCTCTTTCGGGATGAGGCATCATCCCCATAACATTTCCTTTTTCGTTACAAATAGCGGCTATGTTGTTTGTAGAACCATTCGGATTATTTTTCCAATATTCTAAGGTGACTTGATTATTTTTTCTAATTTTGCTGTAGGATTTACCATCTATTATGAATCTTCCTTCCCCATGTGCAATAGGTATAGAAATCTTCTGATTCTTCTCAAACAGATTCGTAAATGGAGTATCAGTATTAGTAACCACTACGTTCATCCATTTGCAAATAAAACTCAGTGATTCGTTGACAATAAGTGCACCTGGAAGTAGCCCAGATTCAACAAGTATTTGAAATCCATTGCAAATTCCCAATATAGGAACATTATCATCTGCTAAATCCATTATTTTATTCATGATGGTGCTATGTGCGGCTATAGCACCCGCTCGTAACCTGTCACCATAAGTAAATCCACCAGGTATAATTATGCAATCAAAATTATCAATAGATGATTCATACCAAATATATCTAGCATCAACATGAAAAACATTGTTCAAAATATGATGAACATCACGATCACAATTACTGCCTGGAAAAACTGTAATACCTATCCTTACCAATAAGGATATTGAAATTATATTTTATAAATTCCTATTCTTTTGATTAAAAGTGAATTATTAAAATATTATTGTTTAATAATAACTGCATTAACAACACCATCTTGCCCGGGTCTCGAAATAACTTTAGCCAGACCTAGTTCGGTCTCTAAGAGTGAGCCTTTGGTAACCACACCTCTTCTTTCATAATCTTTATTTGCAGGATTTTTTGTGACCCTAATGATCTTGACCTTAGTTGTTTTCTTTGTATCCTTATCATTTACATTTGCAAATTCAGCAAACTTGTAAGCTACTTTAACATTATTCCCGCGAACCCTGCGAATTACATTCTTAGTTTGACCGACAATTGGTTCGTTTGGGTATCTATCTATTTCATATTTCCTTCTAGTTCGATTAGGAATGATCCTTCCGCCTGTTAATTTCCTGCCTCCCAGATTTTCGATAGATTTACGCACAGTTCAAATATAGCAAAACTATAATTAAGTGTTTTTCTTTACAAATTCTCTAGGATTTAAGAGTAAACTTTTTTTCAGCGTCGCTATGTCGCTTATTCCAAAATAGTTCTTGAATTTTGGCGTAGTATTGTATACCTTGACCCTTCCTGAACTTTTATGACTAACAAATTCCAAATCCTGTAGTTCCTTTAGGTGCATATAAACTTTGGAGCCCCTGATTTCCGCTAATCTCTTGCTAGTAACGGGCTGTTCATAAGCTACATACGAAAGCGTCTTCATTACGGAATTAGAAATTTGAGGTTTGTTAGAAAACTTCTTAATGATTGGTGCGTAACTGGGTTTCAATTGGAAGACATATGTACCATCTTCCAGTTTCGCGATCTCCAATGCTTTAAAGGCGATTTTGGTTTTGTTAATAAGGTCACTCAATAATCTCTTTATTCTCTCCCGGGAGTCTATCCCGGAAGCCTTAACAATCTCATCAATGGTAAGGGGACGGCCAGCAGAATATAACGCTGCCTCGATGCGAGCAATGATTTCATCAGCAGGTAATTTAGTCATCTGATTATTCTGTTAGGCTATTTTTGAGAGCAATCTTTATCCACTCTGAAACGTTATTTGTAGTCTCGATGCCTTCACTAGGCTGCGGTGAAGAATCTAAATATTCTAGCCCCCTTTTCGAATCTGTAAACCCTGTTATGATGTTTATTTTATCCTTCGTGCTAAGATAGAGCATTGCTATAAAATATCTAGCAACATCAATTCTATCTAATCCAATCACCATTTCATTGAAATTCAATTCTCTTTCATTCTGTAGTCTTGTCATTATCCTATTTTCGAATTCCTCTATTATTTTCTCA
>Ga0183260_10004820_pt1 | contig 10675 bp, 10 predicted proteins | sample AntDrymUQ4972206_2_FD_129768 | JGI IMG/M metagenome (GOLD analysis project Ga0183260, IMG submission 129768) | Polar desert sand microbial communities from Dry Valleys, Antarctica - metaG UQ497 (22.06) (version 2) (version 2) | ecosystem: Environmental > Terrestrial > Soil > Desert | place...
AGGTGGTGCAGCGTGACGAGGCGGTGAATCTGGACGCACTTCCATTTCTCACCACTTGGCCCGGAGATGGGGGGCGCTACATCACTTTGCCAATGGTGATCACCACCGATCCCATTCGGAAAATCCGAAACGTGGGCATGTATCGGGTGCAGGTGATCGGCCGGAATACACTGGCCATGCACTGGCAGCGGCACAAAGTGGGGGCCGCTCACTGGCGCGAAATGGCGGCCCGAGGCGAGCGCATGCCGGTGGTAATCGCCCTCGGCGGCGATCCCGCGAGCATATACTCGGGCTCGGCGCCGCTTCCACCCACAATCGATGAATTCCTTTTTGCCGGGTTCCTCCGGCGCGAACCGGTCGAGCTGGCCAGGGCGCTGACTTGCGACCTCGATGTGCCTGCCGAGGCGGAAACCGTGCTGGAGGGATTCATCGATCCCGCCGAGGAGCTGGTGCTCGAGGGTCCCTTCGGGGATCACACCGGCTTCTACTCCCTGGCTGACTATTACCCCAAGGTTCACATCACCGCAGTCACGTCTCGTCACGATCCGATCTACCCCGCCACCCTGGTGGGGCGGCCCCCGATGGAAGACTTCTATATGGGGCACGCGACCGAGCGCATCTTTCTTCCCCTGCTCAAGCTTACCATCCCCGAGATAGTGGATTACCACATGCCTGCTCCCGGCATCTTCCATAACCTCGTTTTCGTCTCGATCGACAAGCAGTATCCCGGCCAGGCCTACAAAGTGATGAACGCCCTCTGGGGCCAGGGGCTCATGTCACTCGCCAAGGTGCTAGTGGTGGTGGACAAAGAGGTGAACGTGCAGGACTCGGACGAGGCGTGGTGGATAGCACTCAATAACATCGATCCTGAGCGCGACGTACGCTTTACCATGGGCCCCATTGACGTGCTGGACCACTCCAGCCGAGCGTTCACGTATGGAAGCAAGATGGGAATCGACGCCACCCGTAAGTGGAAGGAAGAAGGTTTCGAGCGTGAGTGGCCCGAACTGATCACTATGGATGCGCAGACGAAACGAGACGTGGATGAGATGTGGGAGAAGCTGGGGATTCAACTGGCGGACGGACGGTCAGGAGCAAGATGAGCAGCGTCCCTCCCGTCCATCCGTCACCTCGTCCGGCGGTCGTCCCGCCCGCCCGCGAGGCGCAGACCTTCGCCGGGGAATCGCTGCTCGTCCGCTACATCAATTTCGTCAAGCTGCCTCACACGCTCTTTGCACTGCCGTTCGCCCTCCTCGGTGTGCTGGCGGCTTCCCGGATCGAGCCGGTTGCCCCGCGCGAGGTGTTCCTGGTGATCCTGGCGTTCTCGGCTGCGCGCTGGGCGGCTATGGGCTTCAACCGAATCGCCGACCGGAGCTTTGACGCGCGGAACCCGAGGACCCGGGATCGGGAATTGCCCCAAGGCAGCCTCTCACTTTCCCAGGCGTGGGTATCGGTGGTCGTTGCCGCGGCGATCTTTCTGGTCGCCGCCGGCTCGCTGAATCCCCTGTGCCTTCTCTTGAGCCCTGTCGCGCTTGCCTGGATTCTGCTGTACAGCCTTTCGAAACGCTTTACCTGGTGGCCTCATCTCTGGCTCGGTGTAAGCCTGGCGATGGCGCCGGTGGGCGGGTACCTGGCAGTCACCGGCCGGTGGAGCGATCCGCACTGGATGCTGGCGGCTATCAGCACCGGTGTTGCGACGTGGGTGGCGGGATTTGACATCTTCTACGCGCTGCCCGATGCGGGCTTCGACCGCGCCGAGGGGCTGCGGAGCGCGGTGGTTCGATTGGGAGAGCCGCGGGCCATCCTGCTCGCGAAGGGATTGCACGGGGTCACCATACCCGCGCTGGCAGCCTTCGGATACGCTGCCGGCTTTGGAGTGTGGTATTATGCGGGGCTTGTCCTGGCGGCCGCCATCCTAGCCTACGAGCACCAGTTGGTCCGGCCCGGCGACCTATCCCGGCTCGATGCCGCTTTTTTCACTATGAACGGGGTGATGTCGGTGGTGGTGTTTGGGTTCGCGCTGCTCGATAGGGTATTGGGGTGAAAAACGTGCGCGGGGATATGAAAAACGTGCTCACGCTTTCTCCGAAGCATCCCCTTCACTCCCCCGCATCAAGCCCCCGGGGTCGATGACCTACCCTGTCGTCATTGCCATCACCGGTGCTTCAGGCGCGCCATATGTCGTGCGTCTGCTCGATGTTCTCGCCCGGCAGCGGGTGCCGGTGTGGCTCATCCCCTCGGAGTACGGCATGCGGTTGCTCCGAGAGGAAAGCAACATCAAATCACTCGATGGCCTCAAGGAGGCCACAGGTGGCGACTGGTCCAGCGTCGAACTGTTTGCTGACGACGATCGGGGCGCAAAGCCGGCGTCGGGCTCGCAGCGTACCAGCGGGATGGTCGTATGCCCTTGTTCCATGGGCACCGTGGCCGCTATTGCGAGTGGCACCAGCCGGTCGCTGATCGAACGCGCTGCTGACGTCACGCTGAAGGAGCGTAGAAGGCTCATCCTGGTGCCTCGAGAAACGCCCCTGTCCCTGGTCCACCTCCGGAATCTGACCGCCGTCACCGAGGCCGGCGCAGTAGTGATCCCGGCCGCGCCGGGCTTCTACCACCGTCCCACCAAGATCAGCGAGCTGGTAGACTTCATCGTTCAACGGGTTCTGGACCAGCTGGGGATCGATATCGAGGTCGCACGCCGATGGGAAGGAGATCGCAAGTGAATGAAGTTCCAGACCCCCTCTGGCGCCGCGGTTCGGGCGCCTTTCTAGCTCTTGTTTGCGGTGCGCTTCTGGCCTGCGGCCGCGATAGCGACGATCTGGCGGGGCCTGAATCTCCCAACCCCCCTGTTGACCAGGGGATCACCCCGGCGGCAGGCTGCGCTGATGGAGTGCTCGAGCATGGTGCGCTCTACCAGATTTGCTTTCCCGTCACCTGGAACGGCGATCTGGTGCTCTATGCCCACGGGCACGTTCCGGCGGACCGGGAGCTTGCACTTCCCGAGGATCAGGCTGGTGGAAGAAGTCTTGCGGCCACCGTCAACGACCTCGGTTACGCTTACGCCACCACGAGCTACCGGCGCAATGGTCTCGTCGGTCCCGAGGGGGTCGAGGACATGGTCGAGCTCGAGGCGACCGTACGGCGACTCTACCGGCCTGATCCCGGGCGATCCGTCCTCGTGGGCGTGTCCGAGGGCGGAATGGTGGCCGCGCTGGCTGCCGAGCGGTACCCTGATCGGTTCGACGGTGCCCTGTCGGCGTGTGGACCTGTAGGAGATCTTCGGGGACAGCTCGAATACTTCGTCGATTTCGGATAGTGTTCGACTACCTGTTCCCGGGTGTAATTCCCGGAAGCGCGGTGGATATTCCGCCCGACGTAGTCGCCCGCTGGGAAGAAGAATATGCGCCTGCCGTTGTCTTGGCGCTGGCGATGAGTCCCGAAGCAGGACGCGAGCTGGTGCGTATCACCGGCGTCCCCACCGAGCGTGACGACATAGCGGCGGTAGCAGCTACGGCTGTGGGAATCCTCTGGTACAACGTGATAGGCACCGCCAACGCTCATCGGCGTCTGGGCGGCCAGCCGTTCGACAACTCTGACCGAGTCTATACGAGGTCGAGTAACGACGCGGCAATGAATGCCGGCGTCGCACGCTTCAAGGCCGACCCCGCCGCTCTGGCGGCTATGAGCGAGTTCGAGACCACCGGGATCTTGAAGGTGCCGGTGGTTACCCTACACACCACCGGCGACCCCATAGTTCCCTTCGCACAACAGTCACAGTACGCAAAGAAAGTGTCCCTGGCTGGGAACGGCCCGGCTGACTCAGATTCCGGTAGAGCGCTATGGTCACTGCAGCTTCGAGGCCCGGGAACTCCTGGGGGCGTTTTCGACGCTGATGGAGAAGATGAGTCCCGCGCTTAGCGTGGGTAGCCAGGCCCAGGCTTACGATTAATGCGGCTCGGCATCATTTCCGACACCCACGGCCTCCTGCGTCCGGAAGTGTTCGATGCCTTCGCGGGGGTCGATCACATCCTTCATGCAGGCGATGTGGGGAAGGCCGGTATTCTTGCCGAGCTGCAAGCTATCGCCCCGGTAACGGCGGTGTACGGCAATACCGACGGCGGTGAACTGCGCACAAGACTCCCTCAGGTGGCCACACTGCAGCTGGACGGATTCGATATCGTGGTCACTCACGGCGACCAGCTCGGCAGCCCGACCCCTCAGTCGCTGAACGCCGCCTTTCCTGACGCTCAAATCATCGTTTACGGCCACACCCACAGGCCGTTGCTCACCCTGGTGGACGTAGTCGTCACGGTGATGAATCCCGGCGGTGCCGGTGCGCGCCGCTTCAACCTTCCTCCATCGGTGGGAATACTGGAGCTGGAGCCGGGCATTCCGCCCCGCGGGCGGTTGCTCCCGCTCCTCGGGTTTGATCCGGAGTAGGCGGGGAGGCGGGGAGGCGGGTAAGCCGGGAGGAGGGAAGGAAGGTCGCGCAAGCGCTATGATTCACGGCCGTCTTCCCCGCTTCCCCGCTACCCCGCCCTCTACATCCACTGCTCATACGGTGTAGTCCGGCGCAACGCCTCGGGGTGAGCTCGAAACCACGCAGTCATCAGCAGGACTTCATCGATCGATTCCAGCGGAAGGGGACCGGCAGGCGGTGCCGGGTGCCGCATCTCCTCGGCCATCACAGCCTTGAACGCTTCGTGTTCGATCGGGGTCGCGGGGTAGGGAAATGAGGCCCGGACAATCCCCCGTCTCAGGACATAGACCCGATCGTCCCCGAAGTCACCCGAGTCGCGGTACACGAATGTCAGCAGGTCAATGGCCGTGCGCGCCCTACTGGTGGCGGCCAGCAGCCATTCGAGTTGTTCGAACTTCGATCTCCAGCGTGCCGCAAGCTCGAATTGCGAATTGCCTGCGGCCTCCTGCATCGATGCCACGACCCGGTCGATGGGTTGCAGGGTACGCCCGTCAAGAAACGCGATAGCCGTATCCACCCGGCGACGGTATTCCCGTTCCGCGACCAGGCCGGCGCAGGGACCGCTGCAGAATCCGAACTGGTGTCTCATGCAAGCGGCTTGAGCCGGCTCGGCGAAGAGGTCTCCCTGTCCCGCAAAGATCACCGGCATCGAAGGCCGGCAATCGCGAAGGCCCAGGAGATCGTTAAGCGTTCGCACCGCCTCCAGAGTGCGAGACATGGACCGGAAGGGTCCGTAACAACGCACGTCGTCCCTCGCGACAGTACCACCGCTGTATACCCGCGGCGCCGGCCCACCAGCAACTTTGATGAGGACCGACCGCCTGGTTTGGTTGCACTTGTAATTGAAGTGAGGGCGGAGCTTCCGGATCTGCCGGAGCTCGCCCAGATAGGCCGCAAACTCACTGGGGACGTAGTCCCAGCGGATTTCGCTGGCAGCGTAGAGGATCCTGGCGGCCTTGTCATCGGGGTAGGCTGCCCGGAAATAGGCGAGCAGCCGGGTCCGGAGACGTTTTGCCTTCCCGACGTAGAGCACCCGCCCGGTACTATCGAACATCTGATATACCGCTGGCCGGTTCTCCGCCAGCGCCCGTACCCGCCGCCGCAGCTGATCCAGGTCGGTGGACGGAAGTGGAACCACTTGCTGAGTTCGCTGGGTACGACTCAGTGCTGACACCGGTGGCAGAACACAGTAGTACGGCCATCTATGGCGTGGGTTCCGCTGAGCCGGGTTCCGCATACCCGGCATGGCTCGCCCTCGCGCCCGTATACCTGAAGCTCCAGCTGAAAGCTGCCGGTATCTCCAGTGCCCCTCCGATAGTCCCGGAAAGTCGTACCGTTGGAGGCGATTGCAGCGTTCAGAATACGCCGGATCTCGGCGTGCAACTTTATGTGGTCCTCCGGTGTGAGCAGGAGCGCCGGCTTGGATGGATCGATCCCGGCGGAAAACAGGGCTTCGTTGGCATAGATGTTTCCCACCCCGGCAAGGTGCCGCTGGTCCATGATCACCTTCTTGATTGCCTGCCGACTCCGGCCAAGGCCGATTACGAACTGTTCTACAGTAAAGTCATCGTCGAGTGGCTCAGGGCCAATCGCGCTGGTGTACCGGGTCCACGCTTTGGCATCCAGGAGCAGCAAGGTTCCCAGCCGCCGCACATCTCGGTACACCAGCTCCTGTCCCCTGCCAAGCTCGGCCCGCAGGACCGCGTATTTTGCCTCGTCAGGGGTGAGAGCCCGGCGATGAACCATCAGCGAGCCGGTCATACCCGGCTGCACGATCAAACGTGCTTTTTCCATTTCGAGAACCGCGTGCTTGGCCCGCCGGGTCACGGCGAGAATGGTTGAGCCCGTGAGCCGGCGAACCAGCCGTCGGCGGGTTACGCCCCGCAGCACATCATCGTGGCTCAAGGTTACGCGTCCGATACGGCGGCCGACCAGGAAAGGGCGTAGATCGCGAACTATGGTTTCGACTTCAGGGAGCTCGGGCATCAGGCAGTGTTACGGTGTCACGATGGTTTTTCCTCTAACGGTCTCAGCGGTTGCCGCCGCGTTCCCTTGGCCCAGCCGCGCCGCTTCCCGCCAGCCGATGTCGCGCCGGAAGATTTTGCCCTCAAAACCAACCGATACCGCGGCTTCGCGGCTCAGTCGCTGCGCCTCGGTGAAGCTGGATGCCACCGCGGTGGCCGTGAATACTCTTCCACCGACCGCTCGAAGGACGCCGTCCGCACCTCTAGACGTTCCGGAATGGTAGATGGTTACTCCGTAGGGCTGGCTTTCAGGAAGGATGATCGTCGCTCCCTTCTCAGGTGCGTCCGGGTACCCCCGCGATGCCAGCACCGTCGTCACGGCGGAATAACCATTGGCCTTCATGGACGGGGGAGCCTTCCCTTGCGCCACATTGAGGAAAGTATCCGTGAGACCGCCGGACATCAGTGGCAGTACCACCTGGGCCTCCGGATCGCCCAGACGGCAGTTGAACTCCACCACCCAGGGTGCGCCGGTGTGATCGATCATCAGGCCCGCGTACAGTACACCGGAGAATGGAGTCCCTTGCCGGCGCATCTCCTCCAGCGTTGGATGCAGCACCTCCCGCTTTACCCGGTCCAGAAGAACGGGAGTGGCCAGCGCCACGGGGCTGTAGGCACCCATGCCGCCGGTATTGGGCCCGCCGTCTCCCTCCAGCAGCCGCTTGTGATCCTGGGCCACGGGCAGCAGCTCGATGTCTCGTCCGTTGGTCACCGCGAGAACTGAAATCTCCTCGCCTTCGAGGAAGGCTTCGATCACGATGGTTCGACCCGCCGGGCCGAATTGGTTGGTTTCGAGCATAGCTCGTACGGCATTCCGGGCTTCTGCGCGGGTGGGGCAGACCACGGCTCCCTTGCCACCGGCGAGTCCTGATGCCTTGACCACCAGAGGCTCCCGGTGGCGTTCGACGTACGCGAGTGCCTCTGACAGATCGCTGAAAGCCTGGCCCACTGCGGTGGGAACGCCGGCGGCAACCATTATTTCTTTGGCAAATGCCTTGGACGCTTCCAGCTGAGCCGCGGCAGCGCTCGGGCCAAACACCAGCCTTCCCTCGGCTCGCAGCCGGTCTGCCAGCCCCTGTGCCAGAGGTGCTTCGGGCCCGACAATCGTTAGATCGATCCCATGCATGTCCGCCGCGTCGGCCAGCCGGTCGAGATCGTCGGTGGCGATCGAGAGATTCCGGGCGATCTCGTCGGTGCCGGGGTTACCGGGAGCGCAATAGAGCTGGGCCTCTGGGTTCTCTTGCCGGAGGGCCCAGCAGAGCGCATGCTCTCTCCCTCCACCTCCAACAACCAGCAGCCTCACGGCTTCTGCGCGTTCCGGAACGCTTCGCGCGCAGAAGCTGCGGCGCGTCGCGCTGCATCGGCCATGTGGCTGGCCAGTTCACGGGCTTCCCCCGCGTAGTACGCCCCAGCGGCCGCCATGTCATCCTTGAGTGGCCGCTCCTTGGCCTCGGCGCCACGCCGGGGGTACTCACCTCGGAGTATGCGATCGTATTCTCCGGTAGCCGCCCATTTTTGCAGCTCGGCCGCCCGGACCGTGTGCATTGGATGCGTCAGGGCCAGTGTGCTCAGGAGCTTGTATATCACATCGAGCCCTTCGGAGCCCTTGGCGTACTCATGAGCCTGCCGCATGAAGGCCTCCACATCCAGTTGCCCCGCGAAGCCTTCGCCCCGCCCGCCACCCGCCATCTTCATGTCCAGTCGCTGGGCCACGAGGATATCCTGACCTCCCAACAGGCCTGCCCGGTCGGCGGAGAGCTCTGATTTTCGGGACCACTCGAGAAAGGCAAGCCGGATAGGCAGCACCGCGAGGCCGGCCAGAGCCGGGAGGGCACCGAGGCTCATCATGGCAAGAATAGCGGCGATTGTTCGGTAGAGAGCGTGGCCGCTGATGACATGCCCGGTCTCGTGAGCCAGCAGCACGCGAAGCTCGTCCTCATCCAACAGCTCTATTGCAGTCGAGTGCACGACAATGAACGGCGAATCGATCCCGTAGGCACCGGCGTTGAAGAAGGGGGTCTGCGAGACGTAGAGCTCAGGCACCGCAGGCCAGTCGAAGGTGGTGGTGACTTCAGCATGCAGCTGCCAGAGCCGAGGAAACTGTGTGGCACCGGCGCGAACGGCGTTCCCCTGAAAGAGCAGCCGAATGCCCCGCTCACCGCCCAGCATTGCCAGAAGTTTCCGGATTAGATCATCGACCCCAGGAACGGCGCGCAATGCCTGCAAGGCGGCTCGGTCGGCGGGATGTTCCCAGCTTACCGCCGCTATTTGAGGGAAGGCTTGTCGCGGCCGTGATGCTGGGAGGTTGGTGCTCATGGCAGACTCGATTGTAGCAGAGGCTGCACCGTACGGGCCAGGTGCGCAGCTGTTTCAGCCTGATACGCGGCAGTCAAGGATTTCGGTCGAAGCTTGACCGTTGACGCTTTTCTCTCTCACCTGACACTAGCCCTAATCGCCTGATCGAGATCGGCTATCAAATCGTCGGTATCCTCCACGCCGCAACTCAGGCGGATCAGGCTGTCGGTGAGACCCATAGCCTTCCGCATGGCGGGCGGTACCGAGGCGTGGGTCATGGACGCGGGATGTCCGATGAGACTCTCGACGCCGCCGAGCGACTCGGCAAGCACGAAGATCCGCGTTTTCTCGACGAACCGGCGCGCCAGCTCCGGATCCCCCAAGTCCAGGGAAATCATGCCCCCGAAGCCCGCCATCTGCCGACAGGCCAGCTCATGTTGGGGATGGGAGGGCAGCCCGGGATAGTAGACCTTGGGGACGTTGCTCTGGTGGGTCAGCCATTCGGCTACGCGGCGGCCGCTGGCGTCGTGTTGCCGCATGCGGAGAGGAAGTGTCTTGATACCTCGAAGCGCCAGCCAGCTATCCATGGGCCCCGGCACCGCGCCCGCGGCGTTCTGAATAAAGCCCAGTCGCTCCGCCAGGTCATCCCGACCAGTGACCAGCAGACCTCCTACCATGTCGCTGTGCCCGTTCAAGTATTTGGTCGTCGAGTGGAGCACTATGTCCGCCCCGTGTTCCAGCGGTCGCTGGAAGTACGGCGTTGCAAAGGTGTTATCGACGACGTACAGGTATCCGTGCGCCTGAGTGAGATCTCCCACAGCCGCCAGATCGGTAAGGTTCATCATCGGGTTCGTCGGGGTCTCGCAATAGATCAGCCGGGTAGCGGGTGTGAGGGCCCGTTCGATGTTCCCCACCTCGCGCATATCGACAAAGCTGGCCCGGACACCGAAGTTGCCGTAGATCCGCTCCATAAGCCGGTGGCTGCCGCCGTAAACATTCTCTCCGCAAACAATGTGATCTCCGGACTTGAGCAGCTTGAGCACGGCATCCAGCGCCGCCAGTCCCGAGCCGAAGGCAAAGCCGTGGTTGCCTCCCTCCAGGCTGGCCACGTTCCGTTCCAGGGCCTCCCGGGTAGGGTTCTGAGTGCGGGCATACTCGTAGCCCCGGTGCCTGCCCAGTCCTTCCTGAACGTAGGTCGACGTCTGATAGATGGGCACCATGACCGCACCGGCGAGGGGTTCGATGATCTGGCCGGCGTGCACCGACCGGGTGGCAAAGCCGTGATCATGGTCGTGCTGGAGAATTCGTGTCATTGCTGTCTGCGGGGAGAGGGTGATGAAGCGTAACATGGGCTGATGGCCATTGGCTATTGGCCGTTGGCTGTCGGCTATTCGCTATTGGCACAGCGGCCGCTGCCCGGCGAGCCGCACCCCTTCGAATGAGCTAGCCAACAGCCCAAAGCCAATAGCCATTACCCAATAGCCAATAGCCCACGGCCTTGGTTAGTTTCGCAGCGTGACCTCCAGCTCCTCCAATGGCTCGACCGCACGTTGCCTCATTGTCGACGATGATGCCCAGGTGCGCCACGTGCTCACCCGCGTCATCCAGACGCAGGGACTGTCCGCGGTAGAGGCCTGCTCCGGCGCCGATGCACTGGCGGTGCTGGCCCGGGAAGGTGAGATACCGATTTGCATTTCGGATATCTATATGCCCGAAATGGACGGCGTCACCTTCTTGCGGGAGGCGCTTAAACGCTACCCCCATATGGCGGTCATCATGCTCACGGGCGTGGCCGAGGTCACTACCGCCGTCGAGTGCCTCAAGCTGGGCGCTCTGGACTACATCTCCAAGCCGGTGATGGTCGAAGAGGTACGGGCCC
>Ga0183260_10004821_pt1 | contig 10675 bp, 13 predicted proteins | sample AntDrymUQ4972206_2_FD_129768 | JGI IMG/M metagenome (GOLD analysis project Ga0183260, IMG submission 129768) | Polar desert sand microbial communities from Dry Valleys, Antarctica - metaG UQ497 (22.06) (version 2) (version 2) | ecosystem: Environmental > Terrestrial > Soil > Desert | place...
CGATGCTGGGCCTGCGCGGCGTGCGCCTCGGGCTCATGATCCCGGACTTCGTGAAGGTCCAGACGCGAGCCATCCTGAACGCCCAGATCGCGGTCAAGCAGGCGGGCGGCAATCCGATCGCCAAGATCATGATCCCGCTCGTCGGGCACGTGAACGAGCTATCGGTCACCAAGGGCCTGCTCGAGGCCGAGGCGAAGGCGGTGGAGGAGAAGGCCGGCCTGAAGGTCGACTACAAGTTCGGGACGATGATCGAGGTCCCGCGCGGCGCCCTGACCGCCGACGAGATCGCGACCGAGGCGGAGTTCTTCAGCTTTGGCACGAACGACCTGACCCAGATGACGTTCGGCTTCAGCCGCGACGACGCCGAGGGCGGCTTCCTGCTCAAGTACGTCGAGGACAAGATCCTGCCGGTAAACCCGTTCCAGACCCTGGATGACGCGGTCGCGGGGCTGATGAAGATCGCGGTAGACAAGGGCCGCTCCACGCGTCCCGGGCTGGAGGTCGGGATCTGCGGCGAGCACGGCGGCGACCCCGACTCGATCACCAAGTGCGAGAAGCTCGGCCTCGACTACGTCTCCTGCTCACCGTTCCGCGTGCCGGTTGCCCGCCTGGCCGCCGCGCAGGCGACGCTCTCCATGGGCGAGCGCGACAAGTAGCCAGGCCGGTCAGGATGGTCGCATGCAGACCTCACCGGATGCCGAGGAGCTGACCAACGCGGGGCAGCTGATCCTCATGGACAACTCGGACGAGCGCCGGTACGAGGCGCGACTCGGCGAGAAGCTCGTCGGCTGGGTGGACTACGGACAGGTCCAGTCCCGCCTCGTGGCACTGCACACCGAGGTGCCACCCGAATTCGGGGGACGGGGCATCGCGTCCGCGCTCGTCCGACGGGTGCTCGACGACGCACGCGCGGCGGGCCTGACCGTGACCCCGAGGTGCCCGTTCTTCAAGACCCACTTCCAGCGTCACCCGGAGGACGCGGACCTGCTCGCCCCGTCGAGTTCCGGACCCGACCTCGTCGCGGGCACCGAGAAGCGCTGACCCGGTCTGCTGATCCGGTCTACGGCTCGCGGGCCTGGCGCTGCCGAAGCTGCTCCACCTCGAAATCGCTTTCGATGACCTCGTTGGCCCCTTCCCAGCCGCCGCCTGCCGCGTTCCGGTCAACGTCGTCTCGCTCTGGATCCAGCGACGCCTGGTCGACCTCCAGCCCCTCGGCGAGCACGCCGACGGCGGGCATGCCGCCGGAGCCCGCCGCGGCTGCCATTCCGACCTGTTCCACGTCGTCGACCGTGTCGGTGGCATCCCGGTCCGGCGCCGGTGCGATCGGGTCCACATCCCGGAGGTCCGGGCGCTCGTCTCGGTTGGTCATTTAAGCGCCTCCTTCGAATATTGAGCGGCTAGCGAGCCCGTCGGATTTCCGGTCGGATCATCCCCAGCGCCGTCCGCTGAATGTTGCGCGGCAGCCGCTGAATGGAGCTCTCAGCCGGGACGAGCATGGGCCCGAGGGCCTCCCGGTCTGAGACGAGGCACTCACAGCTGTCTCTCTCGAGCGTTTCCCCGTCGAGGATGTGCACCGTGCCGCGTCGGAACTCCGCGGCGCCCTCACGGGCAAATCGTGCGCCGACCGTGGAGACGGCGGGCCGCGAGACGCCCAGGAGGTCCGCGAACGCCTCCTGGGTCAACGGGAAGCTGGTGCTGCCGATGCGATCCCGGGCCAGCAGCAACCAGCGCGCGGCGCGCTGGTCCAGGCTGTGGAGCCGGTTGCAGGCGACCGTCTGCGCAAGGTGCCGGAGCATCGCGATCGAATACCGGCCGACCATCCGTCGCACGGGCTCGCTGGATCGATAGGCTGAACGGAAGCGCTCGGCGGACATCGCGAGTGCCACGCCGGGCACGAGGACCGCGGCATCCATCGGCCCGGGATCGCCCACCGCCGCCGCTAGTCCGACGATGCCGTCAGAGCCAACAATGGTCACGCCCGCGGTGCGGCCATCGGCCATCGTCACGGACAGGGCGATGAGCCCGGATTCCGGGAAGTACACGCGCCTTACCGGAGCGTGCGCGTGCATGATCGTGCGCTCAGCGTCGAGGCTCACGCGCTCCAAGTCTCGCCGAAGGCTGTCGGCATCCCGAGACGGAAGCGAGGCCAGCAGTTGCGAGCTGGGCGCCGCGTGGCCACTGGCCTTGCCGTTGCTCCCCATCACCAAAGGGTGGGGGAGTAGGGATTACAGGAGTATCAGCCCATCTGTTCCGAAGTGAACAGAAGCGCGACTGGCCGGTGGCTAGGCTCGGGGTCTGTCACGATTCTGCAACCCTCCTCCCAGTCGCCATCGCATACGAGGCCAAGAGATGAAGTTGCCCGGCAGCTCAACGTCACCCGAGTCGGTTGGGTTGGCACCGCGGATCGAGCGGGGATCACTCGGGGCTGATCTAGCTGGGGCGGGGGTGACAGGCCGCGTCGCCCGATTCCAGACAGACCTCGCGGCGAGGACCTCAGAAACTGCCTGGGCGGCGCTGCACGCGATGGGCGCCCACCGCTGGCGCGAGGGCTACGAAACCGACCCCGATCGGGGCATGAGCCGCTACCGCGGGTCGCGGTGCACGGTCTGCGACGACCCCTGGGAGGGCTGGTAGTCGGCGCCCGACCCAGCTCCTGACCTCGTGACCGGCCGCGGCGGCTGTCGCCGGCCAGCCAGCATTCGACGGAGCCAGCCAAATGCCGCGAGCCCCAGCATCAGCCGGGCGCCGAGCACGCGAAACAGGATCAACCGCACGAGTCCACCGATCATGGGCTCACCCTGACAGCATTGGCATTTCCCCGGCGCCCCGGCGGGCCGCGCCCGGGACACAACCGTCTCGCAGCGAGCGAGGCAGGCATTGACCCCTTGTTGTAAAACGAAGAGGCCCCTCCAGCACCGGAGGGGCCTCGTTCGCGTCGAGTCGGTGACGGCTAGTCGTCGAGCCGAACGACCAGGTTGTCGAACGAGCCGGCGATGATCGCGCCGCACGGACTCGTCGGGTTGGCCGGGCACTCGCCCACGGACAGCGGGGTCTGCACGAAGTTGCCGGTGAAGTAGCCGGTGATGTGCTTTTTGGTGCCACCATCGGCGCTCAACACGTAGAACAGCGCCCAGCCCACGAAGCAGCCGCCCAGGTTGGACTGCTGCGGCGCCTTGCACGGTCCCGGCCCGACGATCGGGACGGGCAGGGTGTCGCCGGATAGGTATTGCTGCACGTCCTGGTAGAGCGTGGTGTGGTCGCCCTGGTTGTGCTGGCCGAGGTACTGGCCGGTCGTGAACGTGGCGGTGACGACGTTGGAGCCCTCGATGATCGAGCTGATCTCGCTCGAGTTGGCATTGTTGCTGCCGTTGAAGTCGGTCCAGGCGATGTCGAGCTGCGACGTCGGATAGTCGCCGTTGGTCTCACCGAAGTTCTGGGGGTTGCTCGCGCCGTACTTCGGGCTGCCATTCGGATTGAACGCAAGCGTGCTCATCGTCCAAGGCGCCGCGCCGACGGCGGTGTCGATGGTGCCCGTGATGGCGGCGGCTTCGACCGACACATCCCACGAGTTCTGGCCGTAGACACGCGAGAACGTGTTCGCGTGGGGGGCCGTCAGGGACACGCGCACGCTTGCGCCGGACTGGAGCAGCGTGACGGTCGGCGTGGGTACGGAGGCGCCGTTCACGCCGTTCGTGTAGCCGTTTTTGGCAGCGGAGGCGAGGGCCGCGGCCTTTGCAGCGGCCGTCCGGACCGCGACGGATCCGCTCGTGTTCATGTAGGCGTTCGCGCCGGCGATCGCTGCCAGGTCGGCCGCGTTCTGCTCACCGCGGCGCTGGGCGAAGGCACTGCCGGTGTCGAGGATGAGCCCGACCATGCCGATGATGACGATGAGTGCGAGTGCGAAGATGACCAGAATCTGCCCGCCCTCGCGCTCGGGTGGCGTGTCGCGCCGAGTCGCCACTGGGCGGATGGCCCTCATGTTCGTTCCCTCGCCTTTCACTTGGTCTGACTCAATGGAACCTGGATTCGGCTCTTGGACTCGAGATTGACGGTCCCGAGGAACCCCAGCAGGGAGACCGGCGTGTAGCTCGCCTTGGCCGTGACCACCAGATAGGTGTTCTCACTGCAGGGACCGGGCGTCCCGGTGAAGTCGTTCGCGTCGAGGCTAACGACGCACTTCGGGTTGAGGACGGTCAGGCCCGGGATGAACCCCTGCTGCGTGGCGATCGTCGTCTGGGCATCGGTGCTATAGCCCGTCGTGCCCTGGTGAACGCTGGCCGTGCGAGCGATCTCTCGCGCCGCTTGCGAAACGCCGTTGTACATGTAGATCCCGCGACCGAAGTCGAAGATCGCCATCAGCAGCAGCAGGAACGGGATCAGGGCCAAGGAGAACTCGACCAGGGCCTGCCCTCGCTCACGAGTTGCAGGGCCGCGACGCCGCATGTTCATCCGCCCGTCGTCACGGTCGCGGTGACCGAGACGCTCCCGAACGGGTTTGTGACGGTGAGGATGACCGTGTACCGCTGGTTGTTCCTTGGGTACAGATGACTTGTCGTCGATACCAGCCCGGCGTCTGTAGCTCCGTCGCCGAATTCCCACCGCCAGAACGTGATCTGGCAGGTGCCGGACGTCGGCGTGGATGTGCTCGCGAAATTGATCTTCTTGCTCTGCACCGAGAAGGTGAAATTGGCGACTGGCGGCGAGCACACCGGCGCGGACGGGGTGGGAGACGCCGACAGGCCCGAAGGCGTGGGGAAGGGCGTCGCCATCGGCAGGACCGTTGCCGTCGGCAGTACCGTCGGGACCGCCGTCGGTGCCGTTGTCGGTCCGACCGCCAGCCTGGCGGTCTCCGTGTCGATCATGTCCGCGGTCGCCGTAGAGCTGAACGTGATGTTGGTCCCGCCGAAGAACACGGCGAGCATCGGCGTCAGGAGGTCGAAGTGGCCAGTAACCTTGATCGTCACGGCCTCGCCGTATGCGCCGGCGGCGCAGCCGCCCGCTGGGCTGCAGGTCCTGACCACGTCCGCAGGCACGATCGTGAGCGAGCCCTGTGCCTCGTTGAGGATCGCGCACATGACGGAGTTGGTGCTGCCACATGCGGTACCGGCGTTGTACGAGCCGCCGTATGACGCCTCGTAGGCGCCCTCACGCGCGGAGTTCGCGACGCTGATCTGGGCGAAGAAGATGCGCCCGAGGTCGATGGCCGCCATCGTCAGCAGCAGGAAGACGGGCAGGATGATCGCGAGCTCGACCAGCGCCTGACCGGCCGATCGGCGCCCGCGCGGGACGTCGTGATCGGCGGAGCCGCTGAACCCTCTGATTGCCCGAATTCGCATGTCTTGAACGCCCCCACGAGAGATCGAGCCGACCGGCACCCCCCGATGACCGGGTCCGCTCGGATTGCTTTGGCATCGTCACAACGTGACCTTGCAGGCACCTTTTCGACGACTCCTGCGGTCCGGGCATTCATACCTCCCCTGTCCGGGACTATCCCTTCCTCTTAAGTCCTATCTGGACAGGGACCCCCGAATCTCCCGGTGCGGGGCCGCAACGACCTGATTGACTCGAACGATGGCAGCGGCCGGAAACCGCGTGGGCGGTTCGCGGTGATTCGCGGAGCTTGGGCTTTGCCGCCTGCATCCCTCATCGCGCTGAACCCGGGCGCCTGCCGCTCGGGACGGCTTGCCGGTGCTCACGACCGGCCGTGTGGGCCTTTCCATTCACCTCGGGTCAGGCGCGGGGTGTTGCTCCGGTGCATAGCCCGAAAGGTTGAACGAAAGGATCAGCCGAGATACTGTGCCCGCCCCAGCTCGGGGTCGGCCAGCGCACCCCGTGCGCGCCGGGAGGGAAGGGGCTCGGCAGCAAACGTGATTGGACGCGTGCGATCCTATCGATCCGACTCGGGCGGCCAGAGCGTCGTCGAGTTCGCCCTGGTCGCCCCGCTCATGATCTTCATCATGTTCGCGATCCTCGATTTCGCGCGGATCTATACGGCGATGGCGAGTGTCGAATCAGCTGCTCGCGAGGCCGCTGACTTCGGGACTGCTCTCGGTGCCGAACGATGGTCCCCGACAAACGTCGATGACACCGTCGCGAAAATGAACAAGCGCGCGTGCATCGCGGCCAGCGACCTGCCTGACTACGCCGGGCTTGACACCACAACGCCTCCGGACGGGATTGACGACAGCTGCTCGAACCCAACGTTCGCGTACTGCATAACCCAGACCGTTGGCGGAACCTGTGTTCCGGTCGACACGCTCGACCCTGGCTACACCTGCGATGACCCGGCGCGAAACCCGCCATGCCGGGTAACGGTCGAGATGGCGCACGTTTTCCACATGTTCGTTCCGCTCCAGTTGAACTTCTTTGGTACGCAACTCGGCTTTCCCAGCACGCTCGCTTTCGAACGCGACAGCACCTTCGCGATGACCGACATCGACGTCACGCCTCCTTCACCATGAGACATCGCGCGGGGGGCCAGGCGCTCGTCGAGTTCGCGCTCATCGCGCCGCTCTTCTTCTTGCTGCTCTTCGGGATCATCGAGGCCGGTCGCTTCATCTTCTACTACGAGACTCTGAACAATGCGACAAGGGAGGGCGCCCGCTATGCGATCGTCAACGGGGAGCGGTCGCTGACCTGCTCCACCGGCCCCGACGACGGGACGTCGTCGACGTCCTGCGACCCGACGGGTGATGACGTCGTACGGAAAGTGCGCAATTCGGCGATCGGGATGGTCGGCAGTGCTGTGGTAGTGGACAGGTGCTGGTGGTACAGCACCTGCGACTTCACAGGCCACGGCGATGGCAACTTCCTCCGTGGCGCAACGGTGACGGTTCGCGCCACCTACACCTATTCAAGCCTCATTCCACTGGTCCCATTGCCCAACATCACAGTTGAAGCGGAGTCGAGCCTTGTCATCAATAATTAGACGTGACCGCTCCGAAGCCGGGGAGCGCGGCCAGGTGTTGGTGCTCTTCGCCGGCGGCGTCCTCGCCCTCCTAGCGGTGGCGGCCCTGGCGTTCGATGTAGGGATGATGCTGCTCGAACGCCGGGACGAGCAGAACGCCGCCGACGCCGCGGCACTGGCCGGCGCGCGCTACATCTTCGAGCCCGACTGTGTGGCACCGACGTGGACGTGCACCGAGGCCCGTGCCGCGGCGTTGGCCGTGGCGCTCGAGAACGGCTACGACGACGGCGACCCTAGCGAATCGGTGTTCGTGAATATCCCTGCCCAGCAGGGCCGGTACGTCGCCCTTCCGAACTTCGTTGAGGTTCAGATCAACTCCGACCGGCCATCGATCTTCGGAGGCGTGATCGGGCAAGGTACCTGGCCCGTGAGCGTCTTTGCTGTTGCAACGAACAACCAGGACCTGAACTTTCCGTTCTCGATGCTCGCCCTGAACAAGACGGCCTGCAAGGCTATTCACGTCTCCGGCCAGGGCGTCGTCGAAGCGAACGGAAACGTCCAGTCGAACTCCAACGGCTCTGACGCCGGATGCGGTGGCATCGGCCTCAGCCGAAGCGGTGGCGGCGAGCTGACCATTAACGCCGCCGATGCGACGTGTCGGGCGGCCGGGGAGATTCAGGACCAGGGCAGCGGCACGATGACGTGCACGCGGGCCGAGAACTCCTTTGCCCTGCCGGATCCGCTTCGAAACCTCAATCCGCCCACGAAGCCAGCGCTCGCCCTGCCCATGCAGCCCGTCGGCCATGCGTTGCCGGTATCTGACTACTGCCCTGGCTCGGTCGCGAAGCCGCCGACTGAGACCTCGCGGCAACGAACGTGTGACCCAGGCAAAAAAGTGAACTCGCGCGACAACTACAGCGGCAAGGCGTGGGTCCTTTCGCCGGGTCTCTATCCCGGGGGCATCAACGCAACGAACGACGTGATTCTGTACCTGCTGCCAGGCGTGTATTGGATCGACGGAGGCGGCTTCTCAGTGACCGGCGGCGCAACCGTGATGTCGATCCTCGACGTCGCCGACGCTAATGCCAACCCAGCCCTCGCGACGTGGAGTGGCAACAAGTGCGAGATGGACCCATCGACCCCGGCGACGGTGGCCTGTGGCGTGCTCATCTACAACTCCGAGGACACGTCCGTTCCGTTCGCTCCCGGGCCGATCTCGCTCGGCGGCGGCGGCGGGCGGCTCCTGATCAGCTACCTCGACGTGCCTCCCGGGGATCCGTACGAGGACTACAACACCATGTCGATCTTCCAGGATCGCAACGTCACAAAGACCGTCACCTTCAATGGCTCGAGTGCGGTGGCCACCGAGGTCGGAGGGATCGTCTACATTCCGAGCGGCCACATTCAGGTCAACGGCAGCAGCAGCGTGTTTATCCTCGATCAGGTGATCGCCGACACGTTCAAGGTCGACGGCAGCGAGGGCACGATCAAGATCCTCAAGCGGGTCGGCATCGACGCCCTGATCACCGCCGCGGGCCTTGTCGACTAGTTGTCGTTCCCGCTGACCAATCGACGCCGGCCCAACAACGAGGCGGCGTCCAAGGTCTGTTAACGGTGCCGGCATCGAGCTCGGAGGTGGCCCTGGCTCGTCGCCTGGTCGCTAGCGGCCGGGCTCGGTGCGTTCGCACTCTTACCGCGCCAGTACTAGCGGTTGCCGGTCGGCGGGCGAGTACGCGCCCTATCCTCGAGGTCCGCGACGATAAGGATTACGACACGCAATCGGAGGGCTACAGGGCCGTCTGCATCAGAGACGTAGCTGTATCAGCCGCGATCGACCCCCAAGTCGAGGACGCCTTAGCGGTTGGTGCTGACCGCTCGCCTTCCGTTGCCGGGTGCCGGCGTTTCCGGGATCCGGGCGATGCGCCGCGGAGGCAACCGCGGCGCGGCAGGCCGTAGGTTGGCCGTGTTCGTCGCGCGAGCACCGATCGCCATGAATCCTCCGACGATCAAGAAACCGACAATGGGTCCGAAGCCATGGGCGATGCCATACATCCCGGCGCCGAACTCGAGAAAGTAGCTAGTCGCGAGCCACCAGAGCACCCCGGTCACGATTTGTTTGCCCATGCGAGGACCATGACTGTATTGCCGCAATTCTCAATGACCCGGTAGTAATGAGAAGGCGGCCCGTGAGTCCCGGGTTCGTCAACTGATGCCGAGCGTCGCCTGCTTCAGCTTGGCGCCGCATGCGCTAGGCAGGCGACGGCTGGGATTTGCGCTCGGGCTCCATGTCGGGCTCCGGCCGCCAGGGCCCCGGTGGCGCGATCACTCGGAGCGCCCCCGGGCGCGTGACCAGCTCGACCGGGGTCGTGCCAAGGTCCTGTGAGTCGAGGCGGACGGGGAGTGGCCGGCGGGTGCTGACCCGGATGGTGGCCGCCCGGTAGCGGCGGATGCGTTCGTCGTGCGGTCGACCCAGCAGCACGCGAGCGAGATGCGCCGCGAAACCCAGTGCGCCGAAACCCAGGTAGAAGAGCACGTCGAACTTCCCGTCATCGATCCGTGCCTCCGGGGCCAGGTTGATGGCGCGGCCTGTATAGGGACCGTTGGCGACGGCCAGCATCAGCGCGTGGCCGCGGACCTCGCGCCCGTCGAGCTGGAGCCGCACGCGGGTCCGCCGGTTGCGCAGCGCCGCGCGGAGCACGTCCAAGGCGGCGTGGAGTCGCCCCTCACCCACGTGGGTCGCGCCCGCGAGGACTTCCGCGCCGAGGCCGATCGAGGCAATCTCCAGGAATGGCTGCCCTCGGACCATCCCGACGTCGATCGAGCGGACCGATCCCTCCGCGAGGACCCTCGCTGCGCCCTCCAGATCGAGCGGGATGTCGAGGCTGCGGGCCACGTTCATCGCAGTGCCCATGGGCAGGATCCCGAGCGGGACGTCGCGATCGATGAGTCGGAACCCAACCGATCGAACCGTCCCATCGCCACCGGCGGCGACGATCGTGGCCACGCCCTCCTCGAGCGCGCGATCGACGCGGTCCTCGGTGGTCGATTCCGAGTCGCTCTCGAACAGCTCGGCAGCGACGCCACTGGCTGCGAGCGCGTTCTCGAGCGTCTCCCGCCGCCGCTCGAGGTCGCCCTCCCCGCCGCCTCCAGCGAGGGGGTTCCAGATGACCAGGATGCGATCGGTTCGGGTCGGCTGCGGGGACGCCGGTGCCTGGGCTCGTGCCGATCTGGATCCGTCGGACGCGGGGCCGTCGGTCATCGGCCCGTGAGCCGAGCGAGAAGGTCCTTCGGGGTGGTCACCCGATATAGCTGGACCAGCGCAAGGAGGTAGGCGGAACCGAGAAGGTACGAGGCCGTGACGTCGGTCGTCCAGTGGTGGCCCTGCTGGATCCGGCTCGGGCCTACGAGCGCGAGCATCGTGGTGAGGCTCATCACGGACGCATTGCGCAGCGGCCCGTCGTCGAGGTGCTCCGCGAGGAGGAAGCCGAGGAAGCCGTAGAACGCGACGTAGGTCAGGACGTGGCCGCTCGGAAAGCTCGTGCCGCCCAGGGGCGCGACCACGACCCGCACCTCCGGCGGGAGTGGCCGCGGGCGGCGGATGAAGGCCTTGATGACGGTCGACAGCAGCGCGCCGCCCCACGCCAGGGTCTGGAACACGGCGGCTCGCCGTCCGCCCCCGACCGACCATGCCGCGATGATCATGGGCGGGATGAGCCGGGACTGCGGCGGGAAGCCGGGCCACGAGGCGATCCGCATGAGCTCGGCAAG
>Ga0183260_10004822_pt1 | contig 10674 bp, 9 predicted proteins | sample AntDrymUQ4972206_2_FD_129768 | JGI IMG/M metagenome (GOLD analysis project Ga0183260, IMG submission 129768) | Polar desert sand microbial communities from Dry Valleys, Antarctica - metaG UQ497 (22.06) (version 2) (version 2) | ecosystem: Environmental > Terrestrial > Soil > Desert | place...
AATAAATCACCATCCGGGTTTGCAAAATAAGAAGTACAGACTTTTTCATCTTTGTCCCAGATATTAAATCCGCAACCCCAGGACTCTAAACCAAATGATTTTACCAGCTGAAATAATAATACGGCTGTTTCTGATAGTTCCTCGCTTTTATGCATGGCCATTGTTCTTGACCTTAGTCTTTCAAGTGCCGTTTCTATCTGTGCTTCTCTTGCCTGTGCTTCTGCTTTTTGTAAATCGAGGAAACGTATATATGCCTGTTCAAAAACTTTGGCAAACCGTTTAAGTATGTCAATTTGATTTTCTGAAAGGTGATTACCGGTAAGACTGTTTACATTTATCCCGGAGTTTTCTTCAATCGCCATCCAGTTAGCATAAGTTTCACTCTCTAAGATTAGTTGCTTCAATGCATCCGGAAGATGTTTTAGATCAGAATGCTCAAATGCGAATTTAAAAAAGTCGTTCTTTTCTTCGAACGTATACGCTTTTCCAAAAAAGTTTAATCCTTTCTCCTTTGCATCAAATAAGTCTGATAATATTGGAGTATCTGTAAAGGGAATTCGGGATCGTACAGGAGCATCGAGGAAGGGATCGGCTGACCATTGAACAAACTCTTTCTTATCCCTGGAAAAAATCATTAAATGGGCCGCCGCTCCATCGTCTTCAACAAAACCCAAATCGTGCAGGTTTTTCAGCAATACGGTAACGACCTCTCCGAGCTCTTCACTGGTATGCATCGCCAAAGAACGGGAGCGTACTTTTTCAAGCGCTGCTTCAATCCTTGCTTCTTTGGCCTGTGCTTCTGCTTTTTGCAGATCATTGAAACGGGTATAAGTCTGTTCGAAAACTTTTCCAAAACGTTTAAAAATATCCCATGCTTCCGGGCATGGCTCATAGGTTATGAATAACAGGCTTACTTGTGCGCCAAATACCAAATGGTTAAACTGACGTGTAGGAAATTGAATTCCGGAATCCAGGATTTTTTGAAATTGCCCTTTATCGGCAAAACTATTCAACAACTCATAGGTTTCTATGATTTGCGCTCCCTCCAATTCTGACACAAAAAAACTATCTCCTCTCTGCCTCGCTTCTCTTATTGCTGCGAAGACAGGATGCCTGGTAAGATCTACAGTGTATGGCTCTAAAAATTCACCTGTGGGTCCTGTGACCCAGTCGATATATGATGCATTATCGGCTTGCCAGATATTAAAACCAGTTGCCCAGGCCGTAATACCTAATTCTTTTACTTGTTGAAATAATACCAGGGCAACATCTGCCAGTTCATCACTTCGCTGCATTGCCATCGTTCTGCTTCTTACTCTTTCCAATCCAGCTTCAATTTCCAGTTCCCTGTTTTGTGCTTCAACAGCATTTCTTTTTTGCTCTAGTTCATCAATGGTTTCCTGCAGTAATACTGATAAAGCTTTTTTATCTTTCTCTAAACTATTAATTTTGAAATCTGAAATGGCTAAAGTTTTATCAAGGTTTTTTGCCGTGCTTGATAAATTATTTTTTTCAGATTCAGTTAATCCGCTTGCATTTTCTGCTAAATCAATCAATGTTTTTGAAGTTTCGTTCATGCTCGTATAATTTTTAATCATCAATCTCCTTCAACACTACCAGGTAACAGGTATTGTTGTGATATTCATGTTTGCCGTTTGGAGATTTACCCCTTTCTCCATAACTAAAAAACCCCACCATTGGTGTATTCCATATTTTCGTCACACTCCTGCAATACTTTGTCAACAACATCAAAATCGGGTGGTAATGAAAACTGAAATTTAGTTCCCTGTGGTACATAGCCGCCAAACATTATTGAGCAGTCTTTTGGATTCGAAAACATCGAAGCCCATATGACAGGCTCTGCACCATCCCGAAGCATGAGGATGGGGAAAAATGCCGTGAAGCCATCCGCCATGCTTTCAACAAGACCATTGGATATTTCGTCAGGGGAAATACCTTTTAACGATTTTGCTTTCATGTGCTTACAATTGTTTTGGTTGAAGGAAGATAAATAATAAATTCAGCATTCTCATGCAGTACGTTTCCACAGTTCACTACCTTACGCTTTTATAATGTAACTACTCAAGAATAATCCGAATTCCTTCTTTTGTTCTGTCATTTTTAGCCCGGAGGCCTACTTCTTCGAAGTATTGTATTTCAATTAAAAAATACGTTGATTGGAACAATTTTATTTTATTACATAGTATGAAAAAATGTAATGATAAATCGTACAATTTGCCTCCATGCCAATGGATTTTTCATCTTTTTTATGAAAATCACCATTTATTTAGTAAGTCCTATGAATTTCCAGGAATGTTTTTTATTTTGTACATCAACCACTTCAATTTAAAATTAAAACAGATTGTACAACATGTCTATCCAAACAAAAACCTGACTTTTCTGAAACTTTTTTGATTTGATAAAAGCTTTTATTAACCATTCAAAAACCAATCAATAATTATGAATGAAACTGTACACAACGTAACTGTTTCCAAAACGCAAAGCAACGTGGAGGCATATATTCAAACTCACGATGTTCAATACCTCGCAGAAGATGCAGTTTTTATTGACCTTACTACCGGTGAAGAAACCAGAGGCCGTGAGGCAATCGCAGGCATGCTATATTATATTTACCATGTGGCGTTTGATGCAAAAGCTACAATAAAAAACCAGGTCATCACACACAACAAGGCTATCATAGAAGCTGATTTCAAGGGCAGGCATATTGGTGAGTTTGCAGGAATTCCGCCAACAAATAAGGAAGTAAATGTGCCTCTTTGTGTAAGTTACGACATAGAAGATGGGTTGATAAAAACAGCCAGAATTTATATGCTGGCAAGTGTGCTGGTTCAGCAATTGCAGGGTTGATCGGGAAAAATTTAGTACCAACAAATTGCCATCACCAAATATCGGAGAAGAATGCACAAAATATGCGTATCACTTTGTAGAAGATAAATTCTATCCTCCAGATATTAAGAAGAGGCTTAAATCATTTGATTAATTCAGAAATTACAGTTCCTACACTTCCGTTTGGTACCTGAATACTAAGCAGGGAAGCAAGTGTAGGCGCTATATCAGTTATATTGATTTCCCTGTTCAAGGTTCCGTTTTTTATTTGCCAACCATACCAAAGAAGTGGTATGCGTGAATCATAAGGGTTCCATACGCCATGCTTGGTGCCGCCCGAGGAATATTCGTCAATCCATTGAGGCTTTAATATGATTTGTATTTGTCCGGAGCGATTGGGATAGTAACCATTTGCTACCATACCTTTTATTTTGGGAGCCAGAGGGGTGCCTGCCAGGTCATCCAGAGCAAAAGCCCTTTCAATAGCTTCCTGCTGTGTCAGGAAATCAATAATCCAGCCGTTTACTTCTGATAATTTTACTTTGGATATTAATTTGATCAAAGGCAAATTCAAAACTACCTGGTAATTGATTATTCCAATCACCATATCTTCCTTGCCAAACTGCTTACTCAGATCCTGATTCAATTGTTCAATAAGAACTTCTTTCGTAAAATGGCCAGCTGGTATTTTATTTTCTTTCATATATGCTGGAGCTTGCGCAGCGCCATGATCTGCTGATAAAAACAATAGCCATTGATTTTTTCCTGCTTTGCTATCCAGGAAATTAAAAAGATCTCCCAGCTCCTGATCCAATCTTAGATAGGTATCTTCTATTTCTATTGCATTCGTACCAAAGGAGTGACCAATGTAATCTGTAGAAGAATAACTTATAGCCAAAAAATCTGTGATGGAATCAATGCCTAAACTTTCATTTATTATGCTCGATTTTGCAAATTCGGTAGTCAAAGTATTACCAAAGGGGGTGGCTAGAATGGGATTGTAATTGGCACCTTCAAACTTTTTGAAATCATAGGGAAATCCTTTTGCTGATAAGCCAAAAGGTTTTATTTCATAGTTTTTTTCATCTGCCGTGCTTTGCTTATATGTATCTGGTGGGTATAATGTATTCCACCCTTGCCGGTAAAAACTATCAACAAGCTTACGGGCATTAAAGTGATTAACCCATTGTGGTAAATTCTTCATGTAGTAGGAAGATGATATCCATTCACCTGTTTTATTTATCATACCAATAAGCTGCATCTGCACTGTGGCCGGCAGCCAGAATCCCTCCCCTATCTTTCAAGGCGATCCCTATCACTTTACTTTTGGAATTGAATGCTAATTTCAATTCATCGCAAATAGTAGTAGTGAGCATATTTACCGGGCTCATCTTACCTGCATTACCCGTATTGCCAATTGTGCTTGCCGCACTGTCTTCCGTACAATATATGTACCTCTGTTCCCTGTTGTCCCACCAGTCATTACCTGTAATGCCATGCACAGCCGGTACCGATCCTGTATATATGCTCGCATGTCCACAAGCGGTAAATGTGGGGGTATAGTTGATATAAGTATTTTTACAGTTAAATCCCATGGATAGCATCCGCTTAAAACCTCCATTTTCTTTGAATCGCTCATAAAAACGATTGAGATAATCCCAACGCATTTGATCCACAACAATTCCTACAACCAGCTTCGTCCGTTGAATAGCCTGTGCCTGGACATTGGTTTTAAATAATAAAAAAATAAAGAATAATAACCTCCACTTCATATTGAGCTTTGTTACTATGGTAAGGTAAATATTTTTGATGTCAGTTAATTATTTCAGTGCACGGGATTTCTAACCATAATTTTAAAGTGCTAAAAAAATTATGATTATATAATTTCAATTCGTATCTTAAAAGTCCAAAACTAAATCGTGAAATTTTTTTTACCCGTTCTTATTTCTTTTGTCTGGTGTTTTTCCGGATTTGAAATCTTTTTATCAACAAATAAAAACTTAAGAGTTTCCGGCATTCAACCATTTTTTAATAATGAGCTTTTTGATAATGAAGAAGTTTTAGAGATAAAACTTTCGGGTAATATCAGGCAAATGTTTAATGACAGAGGTGATGTGCCTAAATACCATCCATTAGTGCTCCATTATAAAAATAAGGAATCGCAGGATGTATCCCTTACATTGAAAGCCAAAACACGTGGCAATTTCAGACGCAACAAGGAAAATTGTACATACCCACCTATTCTCCTCAATTTTCAAAAGATCACAAGTGCAGGCACGATTTTTCATGACCAGGATAAATTAAAACTGGTAATGCCTTGCCGTGACGATGAGTATGCTGTCCGGGAGTTTCTTGTATATAAATTATATAATATCATCACGCCGAAAAGTTTCAAAGCGAGGTTGGTGAAAGTTAATTTTTACGATACAGAAAAGAAAAAAGAAAATACTTTTTTTAGTTTCTTGATTGAGGATGAGGAGCAAATGGCAAAAAGAAATAAAACTAAAATTCTCAATAAAAAACAAATAAACGGTGAAAGCACTGAGACAGAAACCTTTTTAAAAATGGCTGTCTTTCAATACCTCATTGGAAATACAGATTGGTCTGTTCCCTATTTGCACAATATTAAAATTATAGCTTTTGACTCATTGAGCATTCCTTCTGTTGTACCTTATGATTTTGATCATTCGGGTATTGTGAATGCACCTTATGCACTGCCTCCTGAACAATTAGAATTAAGTTCAACTCAGCACAGACGGTTCAGGGGATATTGTATTACGGACTGGAAAACAATGAATGAAGTAGTTGCTACATTCAATAGGTTAAAGAGTGATGTGTACAAAATATATACAACCAATACACTACTCGATGGCAGATATGTAAAGGCGACGACTAAATTTCTTGACGGCTTTTATGAAACGATCAATGATCCAAAAAAAATGCGTGCAGAATTTTCTTATCCCTGCAAAACTGGTGTTCCCAAAATAACCATAAAAGGTTTACAAAAGGACTGATATTGATCCGATTAATATTTCCAAAATGCCTGATGATAAAGAATTGGCATTTGGCAGACTTGCAGTGAACAACACGACTTTCATAGACAAATGATTCACAAAATACACCAAAGCAATATTGTAAATGAATTGATTTGTGCTAGTAATTGAAACTAATTAAAAAAAGCTATGACGAATGATCATTCAAATAAAATTCCTTTTTTCGCCTGAAAAAGTTTATAATTTTAATTAAAATTCTAAATGAAATAGGATGAATCCAAACAAAGCATTATGGGAAAAAGGTGACTTTACCCGCATCGCCGAAACCATGCGTGAAAGCGGTGAATCGCTGGTCGCCAAATTGGAAATCACTAAAGGTCTTAACGTTCTTGATCTCGGATGTGGTGATGGTACCACTGCGATACCTGCAGCAAAGTTGGGGGCCAATGTTTTAGGTGTTGATATTGCAGGGAATCTTGTTGAAGCCGGAAATATTCGGGCAAAAAAAGAAGGGCTTACAAATTGTACTTTTCAGGAAGGCGATGCAACAGATCTGCATCAACTAAAAGATGAAAGTTTCGATCTCGTGGTGAGCATCTTTGGTGCCATGTTCGCACCAAAGCCATTCGACGTAGCCAGGGAAATGGTTCGGGTTACCCGTCCGGGTGGAAGAATAGTAATGGGAAATTGGATACCTGGAGATCCCACCCTGGTAGCTCAAATATTAAAAATTAGTTCTGCTTATACACCTCCGCCACCAGAGGGTTTCGTGAGCCCTATGCTATGGGGGGTAGAAGACCATGTAAGGGATCGTTTTGTCAAAGCCGGTGTGACCAAAGAAAACATATCATTTGCAAAGGAAATTTTTACATTTAGTGCGCCCTTTTCACCAACAGAACTTGTCAGCAGGTTTAAAAACTATTACGGCCCTACCATGAATGCTTTAGATGCAGCTGAAAAAAAGGGTAAGGCTTCAGACCTGCAGCATGAATTAGAAGCTTTGTTCAACAGTCAGAACAAAAGTAGTAGCGATAATACTGTTTCAATTCCTGCAACTTTCTTACGGGTAACGGTTATACGTTGAAAATGGATTTAAAAACGGGACAAAGTAAACATTTCCTAACCCTTGTTATTATAAATCAAGCATTGAAATAAATCATCAACCTGGCCAACATAATACTTTTCAAGGTTTTCACTTTAGAGTATATAAACACAATGTGGCATAAAAAAAGTGGCAGAGCCACTTCATATTTTGTCGTCCTCCCTGTACAAATTTCGAACTTATTTTTAATAGACTTAAAGCTTCTGGCAAGATTAATTGCTTAGGATGAAAGGATTCCCTATGATTACTTCTGAATTTTACTTAATCCTCTTTTTGCTTAAAATGAAGTGATTTGCCATTCTATAATATCAGTAATCCGCATTCTACAAGTATTGTAAAAAAAATTTAATACACCATTTAGCTGTACTTTAAAAGACTTGTGCTTAATATTTTTTATTTTGTTTACACATTTTACTAAAGTGCAGAATATATAAAACCTATTTCACTCTTCTTAATGCTTTAATTTTTGAAGGCTTTCTGGCACTATGAATAACACTAAGAATAAGAATTTCTGATGCTGAAACTCTATAGATGATGAGCCAGGATAAGCAGACAGCCTGGCAATAGATTTTGTTTTTATGCACAATTGCTCACATTCCTTAATAGCAAAAGGATTCAGCCGCAATTTTACTTATTGTAGTTTCAATTATGTTAATGAGATTCAGAAGCAACCATTATTTGTTATTTCTAAAGTAAGGGTAAAGAAAAAGTTTATTGAAGAAGGGTTCGAAGCTTCTTTAGAACGTAGCCCCACTACACGTATCTATGAAAGCAAATCAGATGGAGATATGGAAGCAAAATTAGTAACACTCTGCTTCAGTGAACCACCACAGGGGTATGCTAAATGGTCACTACGTTTACTGGCAGACAAGATGGTGGAAATGAAGTATGTTGAAAGCATCTCACATGTAACTGTAAGGAGCGTTCTAAAAAAAACGAACTTAAACCCTGGAAAGTAAAAGGCTGGGTTATTGCTCCTGAAAAAAGTGGCGGATTTGTAGCGAATATGGAACAAGTATTAGATGTTTATAAAACACCTTACAATGATGAAATCCCTGTGATTTGCATGGATGAATCGCCAAAGCAATTAATAGAAGATGGGAAGCCTTCAGTTGCAATGAAACCGGGTCAGGACGCAAGAGTGGATTATGAATATATAAGGCATGGTGTAGTTAATATATTTATGGCTAATGAACCACTGAAAGGGAAGCGCTTCGTAGAAGTAACAGAATTTAAAACCAAAAAAGACTGGGCTAATTTTGTAAAGAAAATCGCTGATGAATGGTATCCAAAAGCCAAAAAGATAAAATTGGTAATGGACAATTTTAAGACCCATGACCCTTCTGCCTTTTATGAAACTTTTGAACCGGCAGAAGCAAAAAGACTTTGGGACAGATTTGAATTTGTGTATACACCAAAACACGGTAGTTGGCTAAATATGGCAGAAATAGAATTGCACGTATTAAATGGACAATGCCTGAATAGACATATATCAACAATAGAAAAATTAAAGAAGAAGTAGAAGCCTGGCAAAGAAATAGGAATAATAAAAACAGCACAATAAATTGGCAGTTCACAAACAAAGACGCAAGAGTGAAATTAAAAAAACTCTATCCGTCAATTTAGGATTAACATACCACTAGTGATTATAATTAGGAAACAATAAAATATATTTTACCTTGTTGTAAATAAATATTATTTAATCCCTAAAAAATTTTAGGATCAAACTCTCGTTTTGTCTCGCTTTAATTTTACAGTATGGCTCGTTTACTTAATCGCTTAAGAGTAGTTTTTGACCATCAAATTAATGCTTCCAATGCATTAGATTTTGTTTTTAGGTGGCATCATGATGAAATATTATTTTACTTAGATAAACAATTGCCGTATGCTGATCTGAGGGGGAAAGAAATATGTGCCGGTCAACTGCTTCCTTTCGTAAATAAATTAGGAAACTTATTAAAGCAATCAGGGATGAAGCGCTATGACCGGGTAGCCATTTTCAAATCTAACTCGCCTGATTATTTCTTTCTTGCATTGGCAGTAATTAAAGCGGGGGGTATTGCAGTGCCAATAAACTCAGGAATGAGTCTTGAACAATTAAGTTATTACCTAGCCTATACGGGATCTAAGATGCTGATTACTGATGAGGAGGTATTCGGGAAGGTCATAAAAAGTTCAGGAAAATTACCTGTAGTTAAGGCTTTTCTTTTCCCCCATATACCTGACACTTTTGACGGAAACGGCGTAGATTTGAATACCGAGCTTGAAAAGATGTCTGACGAGTTGGAGCCTGTTATTCTTTTTAAAGACTCATGTATACTTATTGTCCACACTTCCGGAACTACAGGTTTTCCCAAAGGTGTTATTAGCACATCGGGAAGTTTAATAAGCAGCGTAAAGGGGCATTTATCAAGCGAACCAATTAGCAGGCTGAATAAAATTTGTTTAGCGGGTTATTACAATCACCTCGTATACTATGTCAGTTTTTTTACAATGATGATAGGAAATTATGAAGTTTATCCTTTAACCATACCTGAACCTAAAAAAGCACTCGAAGCAATAGAAACAAATAAGATAAATATTTTTTTTGCATTCTCAGATGTTTACCTGAAAATGTTTAATGAGGGTTTAAATAATTATAACCTGTCTTCTATAAAAATTTGGATTGCTACTGCTGACGCTTCTCACGAAGAACACATGAAGGCTTTTTGTCAATATGGAGCTTTCCTGAAAATTTTAGGTAAGCCTGTTTTTCGTTCTGTTTTTATCGATGTGATAGGCACTTCTGAAGTTGGAACGGGTGCAATAAGGCGTTTTTATTTTTCATTTCTTAAACCTACCTACAACAGAATGATTGGACGGCCATATTTTGGAGGACCGAGAGTAAAAGTGGCAGACGAAAATGGGAGGGAATTGGGTGCGGGAAAGCCTGGTCGCTTGATGGTTAAAGGAAAAGCGCTTTTTAAGGGATATTGGAATGCACACGACATGACCAATGGAGTTATTATCAATGACTGGTGGTGGACCGGAGATATCGTTTACAGGGATAAGCTGGGGCGTTATTATCACTTAGATCGCGCTTCTGACGTTATTAACTCAGAGAGCGGGCCAGTTTACTCTTTGCCTATCGAAGAAATATTATTAACGCATCCCTCGGTGAGTGAAGCTGTTGTAATAGGCGTCCCGGATGGAGAAAATCTGCAATCTCCTCTTGCAATTATTTACCCAAAAACAGGCAATGCAATTGAAGAGGAAGCTTTTTTAGCATGGACAAGTTCTAAAATGATGCATGTACAATTTAAAAAAATTATGATTGTAACGCCTTTAGATGTCCCTCGGGGACTTACAGGAAAAGTACTTAAAAGGGTGTTACGTGAGAGATATGCTAAGCAGTTTGCCGTGTAGCAAGAACTTTATTCTTCCTGACCTTGCGGAAACTTTGAAAAGGAGGATTTTTAAGAAGGTTTGATCCGAACTTAAGAAGAGGTTTAGGTAAATAATACTGATATGTCTGGACATAATTAGCAAGATCAAAAATTAATCGAGGCATTTGGTTAAGTTCATCTAATGATTTATAAAGTGCCTGCGTTGCCATATCAATTTCTTCCTTTGTAATAATCAATGGAGGAAACCACCTCATTATCGGATTTTTCGTATGACTGTTGGTAGAAAGCCCGCCGATAACATTACGCTTAAACAATTGAAGCCATACAGCGTTTTCAAGTAAACCAT
>Ga0183260_10004823_pt1 | contig 10674 bp, 6 predicted proteins | sample AntDrymUQ4972206_2_FD_129768 | JGI IMG/M metagenome (GOLD analysis project Ga0183260, IMG submission 129768) | Polar desert sand microbial communities from Dry Valleys, Antarctica - metaG UQ497 (22.06) (version 2) (version 2) | ecosystem: Environmental > Terrestrial > Soil > Desert | place...
AGGCGCGCTGGGCCGAGCCGAGTCTGCGCCATAGCGTAGCCGGCCCCCACACCGCCAAGGACGGCGTCATCGCCGACGATGCAGTCGGTGATCAGAACCTCGCAATGACCGCCCGGGCCCTCCGTGCCCATCGTGGGAACCTGCCGGACGACCTTCCATCCGGGGTTATCACCGTCGACCAAGAACAGCGTGTATCCGGCATACGCAGGCTGCGCATCCGGGTCTGTTTGCGCCACGACTATGGAAAACGCCGCACCGTCTGCGCCGGTGATGAACCATTTCTCGCCGTTCAACACCCAGTGGTCCCCGTCGCGCACGGCCCGAGTCCGGATTCCGAGAGGATCGGACCCAGCCGCCTTCTCGGTCATGGCAAAGCACGAACGGGTCTTACCTTCGGCGAGAGGCCTCAGATATTTGTCGAGCTGGGCGCTCGTCCCGGCGTGAAGAAGGACGTGCATGTTGCCTTCGTCGGGCGCCATGCAATTTAGCGCCAGCGACGCAAGCCCGCTGACGCCGCACTCCTGGGAGATCAGAGCCATCCCCAGTGGTCCGAGCCCCAGGCCCCCATACTCTGCTGGCAGGTGCGGGTTGTAGAGATCCGCTTTGCGGGCGGCGGCTCTAAGGTTGTCGACGACCTTGTCGAACACGGCCTCGTCGAAGTGTGGTCCAAGGGTCGACTCGGCCGGAAGAACCTCCTGGGCGACGAAATCACGAACTCGCAATCGGACCAGGTCAAGCTCCTCGGGAATCTTGAAATCAATCATCCGAGCATTCTCGCCTACGCGGGCGGAAATGTGTTAATCGTTACGAGACTGCCGGAGCCAGTAATCTCGGAAGGCTTTAAGACGCGGGAGACTCTCCCGATCTCGCACCCGATTGGCTGCCTCCTTGCTGGCGATGATGTCGTCGGGGTGGCATACCGGAAAGCCACCTTCCACCTCGACTCGGCGCCCCCAAGCTCCCTCGAAGCTTTCGATCCCATCTGGCGCAAAGATCAAGTCAAGATCGAAGGGACCGTTCTTCAGTTGAATGAAATCCTTGCCTCGCTGAACTTCACTTGCTTGTTCATCGGTCAACGCGAACCCAAGTTCTTTTAGAGCCTTGATTACAGCCGCTGCGTTTTGCTGTGTCTTCTCGACGAAAAGGTCGGCATCTTGGGTAGTGTCGGGAAAACCTAGGAGGATTGCTCCCGACTTACCGATGAAAAGGTAACGGACGCCCTCGCGACCAAAGGATGCATGAATCCCCTCTGCCTGAGGATAGTCAAATCTCCCGGCCATATCCGAGCCAGTTAGGGAGATGTTCCTCGCACCACTCTCGATACTGCGCGGTGGTATCAAAGGAGCGGTACGGGGCGTCATCCAGAACGGGTTTATAGGTGCGAATGAAGCTGTAATGAAAACGCACTTTGGCTGGCCGCCGGGCGGCGGCGGCGAACTCCGCTTCCCACTGCTCAAGGTCAGTGGGAGTACTTAACGTCACGGGTTCACTAGGCTTCGGCTTTGGTTGCTGCTAGCTCCGGTTCGGGAGGCGCTTTGGCCTCACCCGTGATCGTGAAGGTGATTTTGGCTTTGGAGGAGTCCTCAGGATCCGGGGCCGTGTCGACAAGGATGTGCTGCCCGGCCGAGTATTCCTTCCAAAGAATCTTCTCCGACAACGGGTCGTCAATGAGCCGCTGGATCGCACGGCGCAAAGGTCTGGCCCCCAGCGACGAGTCGTAGCCCTCTTTGGCCAAGTGATCCTTAGCTGCGTCCGTCAGTTCGATAGTTAGGTCGAGCGACTTTAACTGCTCCTCGATGCGTTTGAGCATCATGTCGACGATCTTGCGAACGTCCTCGTTCGATAGTTCCCGAAAAACGATCACGTCATCGATGCGGTTCAAGAACTCGGGACGGAAGTTGTGCTTCAACTCTTGCATGACCTTGTCCTTCATTTGGTCATAGGACATGTCGCCGCTCCCCGATCCGAACCCGAGGGCCGCCTTGCGGAGGTTCTGAGTACCTAAGTTCGAGGTCATGATGATGACTGTATTTTTGAAGTCCACCGTGTGACCCTGTGCATCAGTAAGTCTTCCGTCCTCGAGGATCTGCAGCAAGGTGTTGAACACGTCATTGTGCGCCTTCTCGATTTCGTCGAAGAGCACGACACTGAACGGACGGCGGCGGACCGCTTCCGTCAACTGGCCCCCCTCTTCGTAACCGACATATCCCGGCGGCGAACCGATGAGCCGCGAAACGGTGTGCTTTTCCATGTACTCCGACATGTCCAGTTGAATAAGGGCGGCCTCGTCGCCGAAGAGAAACTCGGCCAGAGTCTTCGACAATTCGCTCTTGCCAACCCCTGACGGCCCCAGGAATATGAAGGAGCCTGAGGGCCTCTTTGGATCCTTGAGGCCGGCCCGCGTGCGGCGGATCGCTTGCGATACCGCGTGCACCGCATCGTTCTGATCGACGATGCGCTTATGCAGCTCATCTTCCATCCGGATTAGCTTTGCGGTCTCTTCTTCGGTCAGCTTGTAGACGGGGATCCCGGTCCACATCGCCAGGACCTCGGCGATCTCTTCCTCTCCGACCTCCGCGAGCACCTGACCCTCTTCGCCCTGCCAAGCCACCTGCTTGACCTCGCGATCGATCAGCAGGTGCTTTTCTCTCTCACGAAACTCGTGGGCTTTTTCGTAGTCCTGGCCCTCGACGGCTTCGTCCTTGGACTTTCGGACCTTGGCAATCTCCTCGTCGATCTCTCGAACGTCTGCCGGGGCCGTTTGACGCTTCAAGTGCAGCCGCGATCCGGCCTCGTCGATCAAGTCGATCGCCTTGTCGGGCAGGAAACGGTCCGAGATGTAACGGTCGGCCAAGTTGGCGGCCGCCACGAGAGCTTGGTCGGTGATTTGGATTCTGTGATGGGCCTCATACCGATCGCGAAGGCCTTTCAAGATTTCGATGGTGTGCGCGACGGTAGGTTCGGGAACAACGATCGGCTGGAATCGCCGCTCGAGTGCAGCGTCCTTTTCGAGATGCTTGCGGTATTCCTCCAAAGTTGTCGCGCCAATAGTTTGAAGTTCGCCGCGCGCCAGCATCGGCTTCAAGATCGATGCTGCGTCGATGGCGCCCTCGGCCGCGCCGGCCCCCACTAGCGTGTGCAACTCATCGATAAACAAGATGATGTCGCCGCGCGTACGGATTTCCTTCAACACTTTCTTAAGACGCTCTTCGAAGTCGCCACGATAACGAGAACCGGCGACCAGTGCGCCCAGATCCAATGTGTAAATCTGCTTGTTCCGGATCGTTTCTGGGACCTCGTTGCGAACAATGCGATTCGCCAGTCCCTCGACGATTGCGGTCTTACCTACGCCCGGTTCGCCGATCAGCACTGGATTGTTCTTCGTACGGCGTGACAGCACCTGCATCACGCGCTCGATCTCCTTCTCGCGTCCAATCACGGGATCGAGTTTGTTGTCGGCGGCTAGAACGGTCAGATTGCGGCCGAATTGATCGAGGATGGGCGAACCCCCGGGGGCCCCACCTTCGGCAGGGCCGCCTCGCTCCTGAGCCCCGCCAAAACCTGAAAGCAATTGAATGACCTGCTGGCGCACTCGCGAGAGGTCGGCGCCCAGCTTCTGCAAAACCTGTGCTGCGACTCCTTCGCCTTCGCGGATGAGTCCGAGAAGGATGTGCTCGGTGCCGATGTAGTTGTGCCCTAGCTGCAGAGCTTCTCTAAGCGAGAGCTCCAACACCTTCTTGGCTCGTGGAGTGAAGGGAATGTAACCCGTGGGCGATGTGGACCCTGCCCCGATTTGCTCTTCGACTTGCGACCGCACCGATTCGAGTGAGACTCCCAACGATTCAAGCGCCTTGGCGGCCACACCTTCTCCTTCAGAGATCAAGCCAAGAAGCAGATGCTCGGTGCCGATGTACGTGTGATTCAAAAGACGCGCTTCGTCCTGAGCCAGGATGATGACCCTGCGAGCCCTGTCCGTGAACCGCTCAAACATCTCTTACTCCATCCTTAAAAGGTCTTTTACGTGACTCCATTATAGGTCGACCCTCAAAACAAGTTAGGACCGCCTAACCCCGGGCCGGCGGGGTCCTTTAAGCTACGTGTCCAAAACCAAGGAGCCAAGGCGATGACTCAGAATGCTCTCACAGGCGACAACCTCCTGCCCCAGTTCGACATCCTCGACATCGGACAGATAGAGCCGACAATCAATCGTCTTGTCGCGGATCTGGAAAAACATCTCTCTGAACTGGAAACGAATATCGAGCCGACTTGGGATGGCTCGATCGAACGGCTCACACAGATGCGGGAACCACTCAACTTCGCTTGGGATCTCGTCAACCATATGATGTCGGTCCAAGACAGCCCCGAACTTCGCAAAGCTCACGAGGCCGCTCAACCTACCGTCGTAGCTCTTAACCTCCGACTCAGTCAGAGCGAGCCCATCTATAGAACTCTCAAGGATCTTCGCTCGGGGCCGCAATGGAAGACCCTCGACGAAGGTCGCCGAAGAGTAGTGGAAGAAAAAATCCTTGACGCCGAGCTTCGAGGGGTTGGTTTGGAAGGTAAACAGAAGGCGAGATTTCAGGACATCGAGAAAGAACTGGCCGAACTTTCCACCAAGTTCGAAAACAACTTACTAGACGCCACGAAAGCATTTTCGATGACCCTGACGCAAAAGGATGAAGTGGAGGGGCTGCCCGAAACTCTGCTGGGTATGACCGCTCAGTCGGCCGCGCTCGCCGAGAGCGAGTCGACCTCACAACCCGCCAGGACGCTCGACCCACAGGCCGGCCCTTGGCGCATCACCCTGGATGGCCCCATTTACGCGGGATTCATGCAGCACGCGCGCCGTCAAGACTTGAGGGAGAAACTGTATCGGGCCAACATCGAAAAGGCCTCGGCTAAAGAACTGGACAACCAGCCGATAGTCCTGCGGATCCTCAAGCTGCGCAGAGAGATGTCGGCGCTGCTCGGATATAAGACCTACGCCGAAGTGAGTCTTGCTCGAAAGATGGCAGCCGATGTGCCGGCGGTCGGCCAACTTCTTGATGAGTTGCGAGGTGTCGCCCTTCCCCGCAGCAGAAGTGAGCTTGCGGACCTCACAACCTTTGCCCGGGAACAGTCGGGCGAAACGAATCTTGACTTAAAGCATTGGGACGTGGCCTTTTGGGCCGAGCGGCGCAGCGAGCAGCTATTTGGTTACACCGACGAAGAGTTGCGGCCATACTTTGCCTTACCGAGAGTCCTAGCAGGACTGTTTGAAATCACGAATCGGATGTTCGGCGTCAGTTTCAAATCCGCCGACGGGGAAACAACCGTATGGGACCCGTCGGTGCAGTTCTTCAAGGTCCTTGATGCCGACGGAGATCACATCGCCTACTTCTATCTGGACCCCTACTCAAGACCGCAGAACAAAAGAGGCGGCGCTTGGATGAACTTCATCCGCAGTCGGCATGTCCAGGAAGATGGGAGTGTGCAGCTGCCGGTCGTCTGGCTGATTTGCAATCAAAGTCCCCCAGTTGGCGATCAACCGTCGCTGATGTCGTTCGAAGAGGTCAACACTCTTTTTCACGAGTTCGGACACGGGCTTCAGCACATGCTGACCAAAGTGGATTTCCCGGAGGCGTCGGGGGTAAACAACATCGAATGGGACGCCGTCGAACTCGCCAGCACATTCATGCAGAACTGGTGTTACCACAAGGCGACGATCCTCGGATTGGCCAAACACTTTGAGACCGGCGACCCTTTGCCTGATGAACTGTTCGAGAAGATTCGGGCCGCTAGAACATATTTATCCGGGTCGACCGTAGCCCGGCAGGTCTATCTCAGCGAGGTAGACATGGAGTTGCATCACGAATTCGATCCGAACTCGGGAGAGTCTCCGGTGGAGCGGTCCAAGAAGGTGGCTCTAAGGAATATCCCGATGCAGCCGCTTCCCGAGGACAGAGCCATTTGTGGCTTTGCGCATATCTTTGCCGGCAGTTATGCGGCCGGTTACTACAGCTATGCGTGGGCTGCCGTGCTCGCCGCCGACGCCTTCGCCGTATTCGAGGAGGAGGGCACAGATGATGCAGCCAAGATCAACAAGGTCGGTCGTCGCTTCGCCGACACGTTCATGGCGCTAGGTGGCACCCGCCATCCGATGGATGTCTTTAAGGATTTCCGCGGGAGGGCGCCCACGACCGAGCCACTGCTGAAGCAGCTGGGTCTCAAATAGGGGACGAGTTTTTGGGGCCTTACTCTTAGTTCAGGTCATCTTCTTTGCGAGTGGTTATGCCCGATTTGGCGTTGTAGAAAAAGGGGGCCTCGCCCCCCGGCGTCGTCCCGTCGAAAAATACTGACCAGTCTTCTTCGAGGACGTTGGTGCGCTCAAGGTCCGAGGTGAAAGTCCTCATTAGAAAATTCCACTTGCCGTCAACTCCCGCCGCCCAAAGCCCCAGAACGTCGCGCTCGGAAATGACATGGTCGAGGGGTCCCAACGATATCGGCAGCCGGGCAAAGCGAACACGGTCAAACTTCTCAAGCTCTTCGAGCAGTTTTGGGCGATCGACAGAGCCCGCTCGCCGGAGGGCCTCTGCCATGATCATGACGGAGTCGTACGCATCGGCCTCGGACGAGAGGGGCTCGCGGCTGAATTTTTTCTGAAAAGCCTTTCGAAAAGTCGACACCGGCCAAGCCGCCTCGGGAGCGACCTGTGGCCTCGCGTAATCGCCCGCAGCAACGGTGCCATCGGCTGGCCGAACGCCGACATCCAGTAGCGATTCGAAGCCCGCGATCTGCGGCCGCCATCCGGCATGAATTTTTTGCCGGCCTTGATAACGTCGTTCCTCGACCGCAAACCCGTTCAGCGCCAGTTTGAGGAAATCACGCGATCCCTCCAGCACCACGACGTCCGGCTTTTGAGCTAAGAGCTGCGAAATGCCCTCATCGACACCGGCCGCCACATCGATGAACTTGAGATTTCTAAGTTCAACTGCTTCGCGCAACGCCCGAGCCGCCACGTCTCCAACGTGCCCCGGTTCCCGCAGGATCGCAACCTTTGTGTAGCCGCGATCACCGGGACCGAAATAGCGGGCCAGCCTGAATGCGTGCCACGAATGAGGCGCCGTCATCTGAAAGATAGGCGAGAGCAGCGCGCCAGCATCGTAGAGGTCTGCGTCAACAAAGACCGAAAAACTCGAAGCCTCCAAGGCTTGTTTGGCGCCCTGGACCGCCGCGCGCACGGCCGCGTCGCCGAAGACGACTGCGCCAAGCACATCGGGATCGTCGGTCAACCCCGCAAGACTCGGAGCGTCGGACCCGATTCGGTCGATCTTTACTTGCCTTCCCAACAACCCCTTACCGGCCGATACTTCCTGCGCCGCGAGCTGCATGCCGGCAAGCCCGCTCGTCTCGTTGCTAACATGCGCCACCGCCCAGGTCGCCCCGGGCGACGACGAGGGACGCGCCGCGCGTCCGGGCGAGGTGGGGGCCGCGCAAGCCGCCAGTAATCCGCAGGCCAGTGCCCCTAGAAGACTAGGACGGCGCAAGTTTGCGGGACGCGCCCCTTCGTACGGCAACGATCTGGGCCAAAACGCTAAGGGCGATCTCCTCCGGAGTTTCGGACCCGATCGGCAAGCCGACCGGAGAGTGCACCCTCGCCACTTGGTCATCGCTGAAACCAGAGCTCAAGAGTTCCTCGTTGAGGTGCCCTGTGTGTCGACTACTGCCCATCACCCCTAGGTACGGAACGGCGGATTTCATCAACGCACGGAGTACCGGCATCGAAAATTCATCATCGTGCCCGCAGATGACCACATAAGTATTGGCGCCGGGCCGCAGGGCCTCGACATCTTCCGCGGTTGGCGTAACGATCACTTCATCAGCGCCATCGAACTCACCAACACTGGGGCTTGTCGGTCCGGCTGCAACACGCATGTGATAGCCCATAGCCTCACCGAGGATCACCAGCGAACGGGCCACCGGGCCGGTGCCAACCACCAGCAATTCGAGAATTTCCAAACTGCCTCCGGGCAAACCCTCGCCGGGGTAATAGGTCTTGACGGAAACCGTGATGAGTGAGCCCTCCTCCCATTGGTAGGTGTTCGTAAAATCTTTTTGGCTGCGGATCGACTGCATTCCATCAGTGGCCGCCGAACGGTCGAACCCGTCGCAACCTAAGGAACCGTACACCGTTTCAGCCCCCGTAACCGCAAGCCGCATACCGCGGCGCGAAGGCGCAGACCCCGAAACCGAAGTTACCGTCACCAATGCGACGGGCGCTCCATTGCTTAGAGATTCAAATGCGGCCCTTAGGGGATCCAAACTAAAGGACTTCGGGCCTCATCGACGGAAACAAGATGACCTCTCTGATCGAAGTTTGTCCCGTCAACACCATGACGAATCGGTCTATCCCAAAGCCCAGCCCACCGGTCGGCGGCATGCCGTATTCGAGCGCGCGCAAGAAATCCTCATCCACGCGGTGCGCATCATCATCGCCGGCCTCACGTGCGACGGCCTGATCCTCGAATCGCTTTCTCTGTTCGATCGGATCGGTCAACTCCGAGTAAGCAACGCCGATTTCCATCCCGGCGATCACAAGGTCCAGATGTTCGGTGAAGCGCGGGTCGCTGCGATGCTCGCGCGCAAGCGGCGAGCAGTCCAACGGATAGTCCATTACAAAAGTGGGTTGCATGAGGTTGGGTTCCACGGTCTTCTCGTAGATCTCAAGCAGCAGTTTGCCCCAGGACCACTTGGGATCAAACGGGACCCCCAAGCGCTCACATTCGTGCTTCAGGTCACCATCGGTCGCCGTCCCGGCTTCTTCGACCAGGTCGATAAGACGGGCCCTGCGAAACGGGGGCTTCAGGCTGATCGTGGAATCACCCCAGGTCACATCGGTCGATCCCATAACTTGCGTAGCGACCGCGCAGCACATCTCCTCTAAGAGCACAGCCATCGAGTTGTAGTCGCCGAAGGCTTCGTACAGTTCGAGCATCGTGAACTCGGGGTTGTGGCTGACGCTGACGCCTTCGTTGCGAAAGTTGCGATTTATCTCAAAGACTTTTTCGACTCCGCCCACCACAAGGCGCTTTAAATAAAGTTCCGGCGCGATGCGAAGGTACAGATCGATGCCCAGAGTCTCGTGAAAGGTTTTGAAGGGCTTGGCCAACGCACCACCGGGGATCGGTTGAAGGATCGGCGTTTCCACTTCGATGAAGCCACGGCCCTCGAGCCAGGATCTGATCGCTGCGACCGTCCCCGAGCGGGCGGTCAGCAATTGCATAGCCTCCGGATTAGCGATTAGGTCGAGATAGCGCTGCCGGTATCGCATCTCGACATCCTTGAGACCGTGAAACTTCTCGGGAAGTGGACGCAAACTTTTTGAAAGAATCTCGAACCCTTCGACAAGCACCGACAGTTCGCCCTTGCGAGTCGTAACCACCCTCCCCCAGGCTCCCACCCAATCGCCCAAGTCGAGCTGCGTGAACGCTTCGAACCCGGCGTCAAGCAATTCCGCGCGGGCGAACAGCTGAATCTGTCCGCTCTGATCCCGGAGATCGGCGAAGGCGATCTTGCCGTGGCGTCGCAATGTCAAAAGCCTGCCTGCGATACGCACCTGCTCCTGCGTTTCGGTTTCGGGGGCCAGGTCAGCGTGAGCTTGCAGAACCTTGTCGATCTGGTGACTGCGTTCGAATCCAAGTTTGTACGCGTCAACTCCCGAGCCCTTAAGGGCATCGAGTTTGGCGAGGCGGGCCTCGCGATGATCGCTCGAAGGGCTCTCTATCCCGTCGGGCGGGGGCGGCGGTTCTTCACGAGTCTTGGACATTGCGTTCGTACAGGATACGCAAACCCATGAGCGTGAGGTAGGGCTCATGGCGAATCGGGATTTGACAATGCTCCAAGATCAGCGGTGCGAGCCCCCCGGTTGCGACTATCTCCGCGCCGCCGGCTGACCTCAGGGGGTTCGCAGCTTCTGGCGCGCCCGGGTCCGTACCTCTGGGAGCTGCTACCCCCCCGAACCCCCCGAGCTCTGTTTGCATCCTTTGGACCATCCCTTCCACCATGGCGACGGTCCCCAAAACGATTCCTGCACGGACAGATGAAGCCGTCGATTTACCGATCACGGTCTCCTGGGGATGCAGTTCGATCTTCTGAATCTGCGCCGCTGCGCCGAAAAGGGCATTGGCGGAGATCTGGATTCCCGGAGCGATCGAGCACCCAAGCAGCTCCCCTTTGTCGCTCACTGCATCGAAAGTGGTGGCGGTGCCGAAGTCGATTACGATCACCGGCCCGCCGACCATCGAATATGCGGCTACGGCGTTTACGATCCGGTCGGCGCCCACCTCTTTGGGATTGTCGGTGAGCACCGCCATGCCCGTTTTTATGCCTGCCTCAACGACCAGAGGCTCGAAGTGGAAATACGTCTCGACCATGTCGCGGAGCGCGCCGGTTAGGGAGGGGACCACGCTTGAAATAGCAACGCCGGTGACCTGGCGCGAGAAAGAAAGATCCTGAAATGCGAGGAGCTGCTGGATCACGAGGGCCAGTTCGTCGGACGTGCGGCGGGCGTCGGTGGACATCCGCCAATCGGCGGTCAGTTTCTCGCCAGAGAAAACTCCGAGGTGAGTCTGACTGTTGCCGACATCAACTGCCAGCAACATTTACAGCGCCTAGTTGTGGGCCGCTGCCAGGGTG
>Ga0183260_10004824_pt1 | contig 10672 bp, 9 predicted proteins | sample AntDrymUQ4972206_2_FD_129768 | JGI IMG/M metagenome (GOLD analysis project Ga0183260, IMG submission 129768) | Polar desert sand microbial communities from Dry Valleys, Antarctica - metaG UQ497 (22.06) (version 2) (version 2) | ecosystem: Environmental > Terrestrial > Soil > Desert | place...
GCCGACCTCGACGGCACCTTCGAGCGGCTGCAGGCCAGCGGCGCCGAGGTCGTCCAGGAGCCGACCGAGCAGCCGTACGGCGTTCGCGACTGCGCCTTCCGCGATCCCGCGGGCATCATGATCCGCATCCAGGAGCTGCGCTGAGCCGTCCCGGGATCGCAGCCATAACCTGCACAGACGGCACCGTGAGGCGCTGAGACGAGATCTCTCATCCGTTTCGACTCGTCCCTCCGGTCAGCCATCAAGCAGGGTTTCCGAATCATTCGATGGCATCCCCTGAACCGCGATGCCGCCGCACTCACGTGGGCCGCCGAACGAGGAGACACGTCCTAAGCGGCTTCGTCGCCGGCGCGCCGCCCCGCGGCGTCCTCGACGGCGGCCCGGACCCGCTCGCTGGCGGCCTCGAGCGGGCTGGCGGCGGCCTTCTTCGGCGCGCGCCGGCGCTTGGGCTTGGGCGCCGCCTCGGCCTCGGGAGTCGCCTCGGCCTCCGGCTCGACCGGTTCGGCCTTCTTCGGCGCGCGGCGGCGCTTCGGCTTCGGCGCCGCCTCGGCGTCGGAAACCGGCTCGACCGCTTCGGTCTCGGCCGCCGGCTCGGCCTCCGGCGCCGCCTCGGCCTCCGGCGTCGCCTCGATCTCCGGCGCCGCCTTGGCCTCCCGCGTCGGCTCGACCCGCCTCGGCGCGCGGCGGCGGGTGCGCCGCGGCTTCGGCGGCGCGACCTCCTCGCCGCCCTGGGTGTCGATGCTCAGCGCCTCCTCGGTCGCCGCCGTCGCGACCGCGTCGGCCTGGCTCTCGCCCGCGCCCTTCTTGCGGCGCCGACGCGAGCTCCGCTTGGCCCCCTTGGGCTTCGGGAAGTTGCGCAGCAGCTCACGCGCCAGCGCGGCCGGCTTGCGCGACATCCTCGTCCGAGCGCCGTTGATGACCTCTCCCGCCTCGGCGGTGTGCGGCAGCGCGGCCGCGAGCAGCGCGGCTGACAGCCGGCGGTCCTGCTGGCGGGCGGCGTGCACGAGGCGGCGCGCGTTGCGCGCGTGGGCGCCCCCGCTCGAGTTGACCAGCAGCCCGAGCAGCCGCTTGGTCTCCGGCCAGCGCTGGACGGCGTACTCCTCGTGGACCTCGCGCGTCAGGTTGGCGCAGCGCCAGATCCAGTTGTTGGCCTGGTCGCGGCGGCCGATCTTCTTCTCGGCCAGCGCCTGCAGCACGACCTTCACGCCCTCGCGCTTGTCGTCGCGCGGCCAGCCCTCGACGAAGTCCAGCGCGCGGTCGAACGCCTCGGCGTCCTTGGACGCCGAGATCTCCTGCAGCGCCCGCAGGCGCAGCTGCGGGTTCTTGTTGCGCTCCACCGCGGTGGTGAGGAACGTGCGCTTGAGCTCGCCGCCCTGGTCGAAGTGCAGCATCGCCCGCGCCCGGCGCCAGCCCGTGGGCGCCACCCGCGCGCCGGCCAGGGCGGCCCACTGGACCTGCTCCCCGTAGTCGAGGTGCTCGACGGCGATCCGCCACAGCTCGCGCTCGTAGACCTCGATCCGCCGGTTCTCGTCCGCCGTGACCGGGAGCACGCGGCGCTCCACGCGCAGGCGCCGGCCGCGCCCGCGGCGCACGGGCCCGACGACGATCGCTCCGCCGCGGTAGACGTCGCGGTCCAGCAGCGAGTGCAGCGTCACGACCGGGTCGTCGTGCTTGGTGGCCGGATGGACGAAGTCGACGACGATGCCCGCCTCCTTGCCCGGCTGCCGGCGCGTCACCCGGCCCACCCGCTGCTGGTAGATGCGCCTGGAGGCGGTCGGCGCGAGATGCATGCAGACCGTCGCCCGAGGCGAGTTCCAGCCCTCGGCGAGCAGCTGCGCGTTGATGAGCACGTCGATGTCGCCGTGCTCGTAGCGCGCCAGGATCTCGGCCAGCTCGCGCTTGGGCGTCTCGCCCGAGACGGCCTGCGCCTTCATCCCGAGGTCGCGGAACGCCTGGGCGACGTTGTACGCGTGGCGCACGCCCGCGGAGTAGACGACGCCGGGAACGCCGTTGAAGCGTGTCTTGTAGAGGTCGGCGACCGCGAGGTTGAACGGCAGCTGGTCGAGCAGCTCGGCCAGCATCTCCTGGTCGAACTCGGTGTCCACCTCGCCGCGGCGCAGCGGCACCTTGGCGATGGTCCGCACGCCGGGCCCCGGCGGGATGCGCACGCAGCGCAGCGGCGCGATGACGCCGCGCCGCGCCGCCTGCGCGAGGTCGAAGCGCGACGTCTGCGTCGGGAACAGGTCGGTGACGTGGCGGGCGATCAGCGCGCCGGTCGCCGTCATGCCGACGAAGACCGGGCCGCTCCACTGGCGGATCGAGGCGGAGGTCTTCTCGCCCAGCGCCGTGTGCGCCTCGTCGCAGATCACGATCGTGTACGCGTCGGAGATCTTGCCGACGTTGCGGACGAACCACTGGTAGGTCTCGACCGTCACGGGGCCGTTGCCCGGGTCCTTGTCGCCGAGCAGCGCGGGAGAGATCCGCTTGGCGTAGCCGCGGTCGCGCAGTTCGCCGTGGAACTGGTCGACCAGGTTGCGGCGGTGGGTGAGGATCAGCACGCCGCCGGTGCGCGACGCCTCGGCGAAGCCCAGCGCGGCGACCGTCTTGCCGGCGCCCGTCGCATGCTCGAACCAGAAGCGCTTGGCCGCGTTGGGGTCCTCGGGTTGCTCCGGGAGCTGAAGGTCCTCGTCGTCGGAGTCCGGGCTCCAGTCCTGGGGCTCCTCTGGCTCGTCGTCGTCCTCGTCGTCGTCCTCCTCGCCCGGCAGGCCCACCGGCGCGAGCGTGACGAGCTCATCCGCGGTCATCGTCCCGTTGGCGTGGCCGTTCCCGTTGCGCTGGGCCTCGGCCAGCAGCGCGGTCAGCGTGCCCGACAGCGCGTCGACCTGGTGGGCGGAGAGCACCGTGCCGTCGACCAGGCGCGGCTCCTCCTCGCTGAGCAGGCGCTCGAGGCCCAGCAGCAGCGACCACTGGCGGCGCCACTGCACCGAGGGGTGCGCCAGGCCGGCGTCCAGCTCGGCCAGCGCCGCGTCGAGCGCCACGCGGCGCGCGCCACCGGGGGCGAGCGCGACCGCGGCGACCTCGCCCTCGAACAGGAACGGCTCACGGGTGAACTTCTCGGCCCGCTCGAGGTCCGTGGGAGTGGGTGCGTGCGCGGCCTGATCGGCCACTGGCGTGGATTCGGCCAAGGAAGGCAGAAGCGATTGGTGTGGAGAGGGCCGCCGAAGCTGCGCGCGGTCCTGTTACGAACGCTCTCGGGCTCGAGGTCGAGTGGGGTGTCGCTACCTGCTGCGCCCCCTCGGATCGGCCGCCCGCGAGTGAGTCCTATTGAAGCAGACCCGGCTGCGGGAGCACGCGGTATGCCACCCTTGAGGCGATGCGCTGGGCCCTTTCACTGCTCGCCGTCGCGGCCCTCGTGGGCGTCGTTGTCATCGGCCTGACCCAGGCCGGCGGGAGCGCCGAGTCCTCGGGCAGCGCTCCGCCCGCCCGCTTCGACCTCGCGCAGGCGCGTGAACGGCTGCGCGGCGCGCCCGCGCCGCTGGCCGCGCTGCACCAGCAGTCCAACCGGCTGCTCGACGGCGGCGACGGCGCGTTCGGGGACCGCCTGCGGGCACTGAAGGGCTACCCCGTGGTCGTCAACAAGTGGGCGTCGTGGTGCGGCCCGTGCCGCGCCGAGCTGCCGATCTTCCAGGCGGTCGCGACGGCGCGCGGGCGCGAGATCGCGTTCGTGGGCCTCAACTCCCGCGACAAGCGCCCGTCCGCGCAGAGCTTCGTCGAGCGCTTCCCGGTGCCCTACCCCTCCTACGAGGACCCCGACGAGAAGCTCGCCCGCGTGCTCGGCGTGCCGTCCAACTTCCCCGTCACAGTGTTCCTCGACGCGAAGGGCGAGACGGCGTTCGTGCACCAGGGCGGCTACGGGACGCGAGCGCAGCTCGACGCCGACATCGAGCGCCACCTCGGCTAGTGGCTCCCCAGCTGCGGGTCGACCCGCTGTCCGGCCTGAAGGCGATCGTCGCCGACGAGCGCGCCGAGCGCCCGGGAGGCGGCTTCGCGGTCGCGCCGCCAGAGCCGATCGTCACGGAAGCCGACCCGTTCCTGGAGGGCCACGAGGATCGCACGCCGCCGGAGGTCCACGCCGTGCGCGCCGCGGGCGGCGCGCCGGACACCCCCGGCTGGACGGTGCGCGTGGTCCCGAACCTCTATCCCGCGCTGCTGGCGGACGGCCCGTCGCCCGAGCCCGAGGCCAACCCCGACCTGTTCTCCGCCGCCGCCGCGACCGGCGCGCACGAGGTGATCGTCAACGCGCCGGAGCCGGTCGTCTCGCTCGCCGACCTGGAGCCGGCGCAGGTCGCCGCGGCGGTCGACGTCTGGCGCGAGCGCATGCGCGCGCACGCGGGCGCCGCCTGCCGCCACCTGATCGTCAACGAGCGGCCGGAGGCGGGCGCGTCCCTCCCGCACACGCACGCACAGCTGTACGCGCTCGGCTTCGTGCCCGCCGCGATCGCCCGCGAGCGCGAGCGCTTCACTGCCTACGCCACCCGGACGATGGGCTCCAACCTGCTCGCCGACCTCGTGCAGGAGGAGGTCCGCCGGCGCGTGCGGGTGGTGGCGATCGACGACGAGGCGGTGCTGATGGCGCCCTACGCCTCGCGCGTCCCCTTCCAGCTCATGCTCGCCCCGCGCCGTCCCCGCGCGCGCTTCGAGGACGACGGCCCCACGGGCGCCGGGCTGCTGCACGACGCGCTGGCGCGCCTGCGCCGGCGCCTGGGCGCCTCGCCACCGCTGAACCTGTGGATCCGCACCGCGCCGCAGGGCGCCGAGAGCTTCTGCTGGCGGATCGACGTGCTGCCCCGGCTCGGCCACCTGGCGGGCCTGGAGCTGGGCACGGGCGTGCACCTGTGCAGCGTCGCGCCCGAGCTGGCGGCCGCGGAGCTCAAGGCGGCGTGAACCGGGGCGCTCATGCGCTCCCGCCGGCGGCCGATAACACCTCCGTCCGATGCCCTCGGAGCCCGCGAGCCGCGGACGCTATAGCTGGCGGCGGTGGTCGCCGCCGGCGGCGTGCTGACCTCGTTCGTGGCGCTGGGGGCGATCGGACACGAGGACCAGCCCCGCCTCGTCTCGCTGTGGCTGCTGTGCGCCGGCCTCGCGGTCGCGGCGCTGAGCCTGCACGCGATGCGCAAGGAGCACACCGCATCGAGGCTGCTCGAGCAGGGCCGGGCCGAGCACGACCTCGCCGTGCAGGGCCGCCGTGCCGCCGAGGCCCGCTCGCTCGAACTGGCCGTGACGTCGCCCGACATCGTCTCGCTGCACGGCCCGGACGGCCGGATCGTCTCCGTTTCCGCGGCCTGCCGCGAGGTGCTCGGCTTCGAGCCGGAGGAGCTCGTGGGGCGCTCCGGCGAGGACCTGGTGCACCCCGCCGACATGCCGGTGCTCGTGGCCATGCACAACCGGGCGCGTGAGGCCGACGACGTCAGCGCCACGTTCCGCCTCCTCCGGCGCGACGAGCGCATCGTGTGGGTCGAGGCGAAGCTGAGGATCGTGCGCGACCCGGCGACCGGCAAGCCGCTCGAGACCCACGCCATCGTCCGCGACGTCACCGACCGCCTGCAGGCCCAGCGCGCGCTGGCCGAGGCCGAGGAGCGCTTCCGCACCGCGTTCGAGGAGGGCGCGGCAGGCATGGCGATCGTCAGCGTCGACGGGCGCGTCCTGCGGGTGAACCGGGCACTGTGCGCCATCACCGGCCACCGGCACACCGAGCTCGAGGGCCGCACGATGCTCTCGCTGCTGCACCCCGACGACCGCGAGCACCAGACACAGGAGAGCGAGCGGATGCTCGCCGGCCAGATCGCCACCGCGCGCGGCCTGCTCGAAGCGGTCCGCCAGGTCAGGATCTCGAGCCCGTCCGGGCGCCTGCGCGCGGTCAGCGCGAGCATCGGCGTGGCGCCCTTCGACTCCCAGCGGCTGACCGGCGAGGACGTCCTCGTCAACACCGACCTGGCCATGTACGAGGCCAAGGAGGGCGGCCGCGACCAGGTCGCCTGCCACCGCGCCGCCAAGGACTCCTCGGCCCGGCTGGCCTCGCGCCTCTCCTGGACCGACGCGATCCGCGATGCGCTCGACGAGGAGCGCCTGGTGCTGCAGGCCCAGCCGATCATGCACCTCGCCAGCGGCGAGATCAACCAGTACGAGCTGCTGCTGCGCATGCGCGACCCGCTCGGCGAGCTGATCTCGCCGGCCGCCTTCCTGCCCGTGGCCGAGCGCTACGGCCTGATCGGGGAGATCGACAAGTGGGTGGTGCGGCGCGCGATCGCCATGCTCGGCCAGGAGCTCGAGCGCAAGAACCGCCTCGTCTTCGAGGTCAACATCTCCGGGCGCTCGACGGGCGATCCCGAGCTGCTGGAGGTGATCGAGCGCGAGCTGCACGAGCACCAGGTCGATCCCGAGCAGGTCATCTTCGAAAGATCGACGGCGAGTTCGTCCGCTCGTGCACGGACGACCGCACGGACCAGCTCGTCATCCAGGCCGTGGTCGACATCGCGCGCGGGCTCGGCAAGCGCACCGTGGCGGAGATGGTCGGCGACCGGGCCACGCTCGACATGCTGGCCGCGATGGGCGTCGACCACGCGCAGGGCTACCACATCGGCCGTCCCGCGCCGCTGGCGAAGTGGCTCGTGGAGGAGCGCCGCAAGGGCGAGCAGGCCCGTCGCAAGCTGGTTTCCCCCGCAACCTCCTAACGTGGGAGGGCGTGCCCTGGGTCGTGCTCACCATCGTCGTGTCGCTCGCGGCCGGCCTCGCCGCCGAGCGCCGGTACCGTGCGCGCGCCTCGGCGCTGGCACGGACGATGCTCAAGGTGCTGCTGTACGGGTTCACGCCGCCCGTCGCGTTCCTCAACATCGTCGGCCTGGAGATCACCGGCGACGTCGGCGGCGGGATCCTCATCGGCTGGATCGCGCTGCTCCTCGCGGGCGTGCTGGCGTGGGCGCTCGGGCGCCACGTGCTGCGGCTGCCGCCGCCGTCCAACGGCGTCCTGGTGAACATCAGCCTGCAGGGCAACACGAACTACCTCGGCCTGCCGCTGTGCGCCGCCGTGCTGGGCACGGAGCACCTGCCGGAGGCGATCGCCTACGACTCCTTCGTGCAGGCGCCCGTGTTCCTGCTCGGCGTCTTCGGCGTGGCGGCCGCGATGGGCACGAAGGCGGGCGGGACGGCCGGAGAGCGCGTGCGCGCCTTCGTGTTCAAGAACCCGGTGCTGCTCGCCGTGGTCGCGGGGCTGCTCGCCCCGGCGGCGCTCGCGCCCGCCGCGCTCGTCGAGATCTCGCACGTGATCGTGTTCGCGGCGCTGCCGTGGGGCTTCTTCTGCGCGGGCATCATCCTCGCCGAGCACCTCGAGGGCGGACGCGCGCGGGCTCGACCGGCGCTGATGCCGCCCATCGGCGCCGCGATCGTGATGCGCCTGGTGCTCGCGCCGCTGCTGCTCCTGCTGCTGGCCGCGCCGTTCATCGAGCTGCCGGCCGCCTACCTGCTCGCGGCGGCGACGCCGGCCGGCCTCAACGGCCTCACGGTCGCCCACGCCTACGGCCTCGACCTGCGCTACGCGGCCTCGTCGCTCGCGTGGACGACGGGCGTGGGCGTGCTCGGGATGTCGGCGCTGGCCTGGGCGATCTGAGCGTGCGGGCGCTCGTGCAGCGGGTGAGCCGGGCGTCGGTCGACGCGGGCGGCGAGCGCGTGGTCGAGATCGGGCCCGGACTGCTGGTGCTGCTCGGCGTCACCCACGACGACCGGGCCGAGCACGCCGACCGCCTGGCCGACAAGGTCCGCGCGCTGCGCGTCTTCCCCGACGACGATGGGCGCATGAACGAGCCGCTGGGCGAGCGCGAGGTGCTCTGCGTCTCCCAGTTCACCCTCTACGGCGACGCCCGCAAGGGCAACCGGCCCGCCTACGTCGCCGCGGCCCGGCCGGAGCACGCCGAGCCGCTGTACGAGCGCTTCTGCGAGCGCCTGGGCGCGCGCCGCGGGCGCTTCGGTGCGCACATGGACGTGGAGCTGGTCAACGACGGGCCCGTGACGCTGCTCCTAGAGCTTCCGTGACGTCAGCGTCGGCCACCCGCCGGCCGATCGACTGCTGGAACACGTCGACGGTCACGGGGCGCTCGACGGGGCGGGCGAAGGAGATCGCGGCCGCTCCATCTCCGCATCGGTGAACTCGTAGCGATAGACGCCGCGGCACTGGCTGGCGGCGGTCGGCGTGTCGGGCTCGGAGCGACGTTGGTGGCGATGTGCGAGAACCCCAGGGGAAGCGAGGTCAGGCGCTGCAACGCACCGATTCCCCGTAACTTGCGCCTTGTAGCCTGTCGCGGCGATGCCACCCGAAGAGCGCTTCGTCTGCCGCTTCGCCGCCGAGCCCCCTCAGGGTCCGTTGCCCTACGGCCGCTGGGCCGAGACCCTGCACGCCGAGTTCCTGGCCGCCTGCCTGCGCGTCGACGCCGACGGCGAGGACCTCGGCGAGGCGGGCGAGCCCGTCTGGTTCCCCGACCGCAGCTGGGGCGGGCGCACCTACGTGCCCGTGACCGCACGCTCGAGCACCGGCTTCGAGCTGTTCGGCTACGTCTCCTTCACGTCCGGCGACGAGGCGGACGAGCCGTCGGACTTCTACGGCTGGGCCGACTTCACCGACGTGACGGCCGACGGGAACCCCGACTGGCGGATGGACCTCAACGAGGAGGTCGTCGGCGGCTGGCGCGGCGACCAGGGCAAGGTCGCCGCCATGACGCTCGTGTGGGGCCGGCCGCTGATCGGCGACGGCGCGTTCGCGACCGCCGAGCTGGCCCGCCTCACCGTCGACCAGTGCCTCGTCGAGGACGACCGCTTCACGCTGCTCGCGCCCGACGCCTACCGCGGCGACTACCTCGAGATCGCGCTCTACGACCGCAAGGGCTCCCAGCTCGCCCGCGAGTCGCTCTACGACGACGACGGCGAGGACGCCGAGGTGGAGGAGCCGAGCTAGCGCCAGGGCGCTGCGTCTAGCCTCCCTCGACGCGTGCGAGCTCTGCCCGAGAGCCTCGAGGTGCTGCGGCTGCGCGAGTTCCGCCTGCTGTTCGGGGCGCAGGCCGTGTCCGTGCTGGGCGACCGCATGGTCGGGATCGCGCTCGCGTTCGCGGTGCTCGAGCTCGGCGGCTCGGCCTCCGAGGTCGGGCTCGTGCTCGCCGCTCGCGCCCTGCCGCTCGTCGCCTGCCTGCTGATCGGCGGCGTCGTGGCCGACCGCATCTCGCGGCGGGCGGTCATGGTCGGCGCGGACCTCGTCCGCCTCGCCGGCCAGGGGATCCTGGCGGCACTGCTGATCGCGGGCGCGCCGGCGCTCTGGATCGTCGCCCTGCTGGCCGGCGTGACCGGTGCCGCGACCGGCTTCTTCAACCCGGCGGCGACCGGGCTGCTGCCGGCGGTCGTCGGGCCGGAGCGCCTGTACGCGGCCAACGGGCTCCGTGCGACGGCGATGGGCGGCGGCGAGGTCCTCGGCCCGGCCGTGGCGGGCGTGCTCGTCGCCACGACCAGCCCCGGATGGGCCCTCGCCATCGACGCCGCGACGTTCGCGGTGAGCGCCGCCATGCTCGTCCGCCTGCGGCTGCCCGCGCGGCTCCCGCGCGCGGCCACGTCGTTCGTGACCGACCTCCGCGGGGGCTGGGACGCCTTCCGGTCGCGCACGTGGGTGTGGGCGTTCGTCGCCTTCGCGGCGTTCGCGAACCTGCTGTGGGGAGCGTGGTCGGTGCTCGGACCCGTCGTCGCGGATCGCGCGCTCGGCGGCGCCGCGGCGTGGGGCGCGATCCTCGCCGCGCTCGGCGTCGGCGCCGTCCTCGGCGGCCTCGCGGCGATCCGGACGGCGCCCCGCAGGCCGCTGGTGACGGCGGCGCTCGCGTTCTCCACGACGGCGGTGCCGCTGGCGTTGCTGGCGACCGAGGCCGCCGTGGCGCTGATCGCGCTCGGCGCGCTGGTGCTGGGCGCCGGCATGTTCCTCGGCAACTCGGTGTGGGAGTCGACCCTCCAGCGCCATGTGCCGGCAGCGTCGCTGTCGCGCGTGAGCGCCTACGACTGGTTCGGCTCGCTGGCCCTGCAGCCGCTGGGCCTGGCGATCTGGGGTCCGATCTCGGTCGCGATCGGGATCGAGGCCTCGCTGTGGCTGGCCTCGGCGCTCTTCCTCGCCTCGACCCTCCTGCTGCTCGCGGTCCCCGAGATTCGCAGGCTGACGGCGACGGGGCCCGCCGAAATCGACCCCGTCCCCCTGGCTCGGTAGGCGGCGGTCAGCTCGCGGCCGCCAGGCGGCCCCCGCGCAGCACGCGCCAGGCGGCCAGCAGGATCGAGATCGTCATCGCCGCGGCGTAGCCGTGCCCATCAGCGCGGGCGCGATCAGCGGCACGAAGGAGTCGACGAGCCCGAGCCGGCTGAAGATCGCGAAGCGCGGCACCCACAGACCCGGCAGGGGGACGATCAGCAGAGCGAACGCGAGCGCGACGGCGCGACGGCGCGGCGGCGCCAGCGCGGCGGCAGCTGCGTGATGGCGAAGCCGGCCCACGACGCGCACCAGCACCGACAGCGGCACGGCGGCCGCCACCACCAGCAGCGAGTTCAGCGTCTGGCCCAGCAGGAACGGCGCGACGGCCAGCGTCGCCATCGCCTGCGCAGC
>Ga0183260_10004825_pt1 | contig 10672 bp, 8 predicted proteins | sample AntDrymUQ4972206_2_FD_129768 | JGI IMG/M metagenome (GOLD analysis project Ga0183260, IMG submission 129768) | Polar desert sand microbial communities from Dry Valleys, Antarctica - metaG UQ497 (22.06) (version 2) (version 2) | ecosystem: Environmental > Terrestrial > Soil > Desert | place...
GCTTCTCGCTGTGCGCGAACTCCGGTGCGCCCATGACGTTGAGGAGCCCGTCGCTGAAGACCTCCTCGACGGCGGCTCGGTCGTAGTCCTGCAGCAGCCGCACCAGGCGCTCGCCGACGCGCTGCACCAGCTGGCGGTGGGGCACGGCCGGCGCCAGGCGTGCGAACGCCGCCTCTGCCTCGGAGGCCGTGGCACCGGTGACGCTCTCGTTGAGAACCGCGGCCGCGACTGTGAGGGCTGCCTGGTCCTCGGGCGCCGCGAGGGTCACGAGCGACTGCTTGATCGAGCCCTCGCGGAGCACGATGACGAGGCTCGCCATCCGCTCGTTGATGGACACGAGGTCCACCCGGCGGATGCGTGCGGCTGCGGGCTTGGCAGCCGTCGCCAGCCCGGCGTTGCGGGTCATCGAGGCGATGGTCGAAGCGGCGAGGCGGAACCAGTGCTCGCTGGCGTACTCCACCTGCCCGAACTGGTGCCGGATCATCAGCTGCTCGACCTGGGGCATCGGCGCGGCATCGACGATCGATTCCACGAACCAGCGGTAGCCCGCGTCGGTGGGGATGCGGCCCGCCGAGGTGTGGGGATGGTCGAGGAGCCCCGCCAGCTCCAGCTCGGCGAGGATGTTGCGCACGGTGGCACTCGACACGCCGAGCCGATAGCGATCGACGAGCGCCTGGCTGCCGACCGGCGTTGCGGTGGTCACGTATTCCTCGATGACGGCCCGGAGGATCGCCTGTGCGCGAAGATCCAGAGGGCCGATGGAGCGACGGATTCGACGCGCCAAGGCCAATTTCTCCAGTTTGCTCTCGGTTTTCCCGGCCGTTAGCACTCTCCCTGCCAGAGTGCTAACGCGCTCGGGGCATCGTAATCCCCTGTGAATGGGGTGTCAACGAACGGACCAGCGCCGCCGCGGCGCCCGGTCGCCTGGCCGTCGATCAGATGAGCCGCACGAAGACCTCGTTCGAGAGCAGCCGACCGGAACGCGTGAGCACGAGGCGATCGAGCTGCCGCTCCAGGAGCCTCGCCTCGATGGCCCACGTGAGCGCCGGTCGAAGCAGGGGCTGCTCGAGGGCGGCGACAGGCAGGCCCGAGCTCATCCGGAGGGCGAGGATCGCCGCTTCGGACCCGCGATCGGCGTCGTTGCGGGCGGAGGGCTCTCGGCTGCCCGGCGGGAGCCGTGGTTCGCCGCCATCGTGCGGCACGAGGGCGGCGAGGTACCCGTCGAGGCGCGCCGCGTTCCAGCGCCGGGCCAGGCCGTCGAAGGCGTGCGCGCCCGGCCCCGCCGCCTCGTACGAACGGCCCTCCCAGTAGGCGAGGTTGTGCCTGCTCCGATGTCCCGGGCGTGCCCAGTTACTGATCTCGTACCACTCGAATCCGGCGGCCGCGAGCCGACGGTCGGCGAGCGCGTACATCTCGGCCGCGCGGTCGTCGTCCTGGCCGGCGCGAGCACGCTCACGCCACCGCCGGGCACCCGGTGTGACCGGCAGATGGTCGCCGCCGCTTCCGGTGAGCCCCTCCGCATCCGGGTCGTCGAGCGTCAGGGCGTACATGGAGACGTGGTCCGGCTCGAGGGCCAGGGCGTCATCGAGCGTCCGCGACCAGCGCTGGACCGTGCTCCCCGGCACGTCGTACAGCAGGTCCACGCTCAGCGATCGAAGGCCCGCCGCGCGCGCGGCGCGCACCGTCTCCGCGACGTCCTCCGGGGAGTGCCGCCGTCCGAGCGTCCGCAGCTCGGCGGCGTCGAGGCTCTGCGCTCCGATGGACAGCCGCGTCACGCCGGCATCCCGCTGCGCCGCCGCATCGCCACGCTCGTCTGCCCCGGGATTGACCTCCAGCGTCACCTCGGCGACCGGTGCGAGCCCGAACCGCTCGCCGATGAGCCGGATCAGGCGCAGGATGGTTGCCGCCGGCAGCAGGCTCGGCGTGCCGCCGCCCAGGTACAGGGTTTCGAGGGGCGGCCGCAACCCCGGCGGCCCCCAACGCGCGTCCAGCGCCTCCGCGCGGAGTCGGAGCTCGACCTCCAGGGCAGCCGCGAAGGCTTCGATCCGGTTCGCCGGGCCCCGGGCCTTGCGGCCGGCCACGACCACGAAGTCGCAGTACGGGCAGTGCGAGACGCAGAACGGGACATGGACGTACAGCGCGACCGGTGGCAAGGCGCCCGAGGGCGTCAACGGTCGCTCTGGCGGCTCCGGTCGACGGGGCGCCAGCCCTCGGGCATCCGGCGGCGCTTCTCCACGTCCTCGACCTCGGTCCCGCGCGCGGGCGGCTGCCCGGCATGGCCGGTGGTGAGGAACACGGCGACCCGGGTGATCGCGTGGCCGAGGAACGACGCCCCGATGCCGCCGGTGACGAGCGTCGCCCAGCCGCCAACCAGGCCGATCAGGAGCGCAAGCACGAGCATGTACTTGTCGCGGCCGGGTGCGCCGAGCCGGGTCGCGAGTACGTAGATCACCGCCTGGCCGAGGATGGCAAGGTTCGTGTTGTCGGTCGCGAGCATGAAGTAGCCGAGAACCGCGCCGCGAAAGACGGCCTCGTCGATGAACGCCGTCAGGATCTCGTTGATCAGCGCGTCCGGGTAAGCGCCGATGTCGGGGAAGCGCAGCCGTCGGTAGTGGATGAGCGCCAGCGCCACCGCCTGCGCCACGCCGAGACCACCGATCAGGAAGGCGAGCAGGATCCCCGAGCGATCGCCCACCTGCAGGTGCAGGTCCACCTCGGCCCTGGGGTGGACGAGGAGCAGCGCGAGAACCCCGCCGACGCCGAGGATGTACCAGGCGAGGCGGCGGACCAGCGAGGGCCGGCGACCACGAACCGGCTCGTCGTACTCGGCCGCGCTGAACCGCTCGGCCTCCAGGCGGAGCATGACGAGCAGCCCCGTCAGCCCGAGCGCGACCAGGACCCGAAGGGTGTCCTCCATGAGATGCCTCAGGCCCTCACGATTCGTCGCTGCGGAGCATGGCCAGGAAGGCCTCCTGCGGGATCTCCACCGACCCGACCCGCTTCATCCGGCGCTTGCCCTCCTTCTGTTTCTCGAGCAGCTTCCGCTTCCGGCTGATGTCGCCACCGTAGCACTTGGCGAGCACGTTCTTGCTCATGGCGCGCACCGTTTCGCGAGCGATCACGTTTGCACCGATGGCCGCCTGGATCGGCACCTCGAACATCTGGCGCGGGATGAGCTGGCGCAGCCGGCTCACGAGCGTCCGCCCCAGCGACGTCGCGTTGTCGCGATGCACGATCATCGACAGGGCGTCCACCGGCTCGCCAGCCACCAGCACGTCCAGGCGTACGAGATTCGCCGCTCGGTAGCCGATCTCCTCGTAGTCCATCGAGGCGTAGCCCGCAGACCGTGTCTTCAGCTGGTCGTAGTAGTCGACGATCAGCTCGGCAAGGGGCAGCTCGAAGCGCATCAAGACGCGGGTAGGGTCCAGGTACTCGAGGCCGATGAACGCTCCCCGTCGATTCGTGGACAGCTCCATCAGCGCACCGATGTACGTGGACGGGGTGACGACAGACAGCTGGACCCAGGGCTCGCGGATCTCCTCGATGTCGGACACGCCGGGCAGCTTGGACGGGTTGTCGACGCGGACCGTGCCCCGGTTGTTGGTCAGGAGCACCTCGTACTCGACCGACGGCGCTGAGGCGATGAGGTCCAGGGAGAACTCGCGCTCCAGTCGCTCCTGGACGATCTCCATGTGGAGCAGGCCGAGAAACCCGCACCGGAACCCGAAGCCGAGCGCGACGGAGCTCTCCGGCTCGAACGTGAACGAGGCGTCGTTGAGGTGCAGCTTCTCGATGGCATCCCGCAGGAGCGGGTAGTCCTCGCCGCCCACCGGGTAGATGCCGGCGAAGACGAGGCTCTTCGCCTCCTGGTAGCCCGGAAGCGGCTCGGTGGCGGGAGCGGACGCGCTCGTGATCGTGTCGCCCACCTGCGCCTCGCGCACGTTCTTGAGGCCGGTCGCGACGTAGCCGACCTCGCCCGCCTGGAGCTCCGGGACCGGCACGAGCTGCGGCCGGAACACGCCCAGCTCCAGCAGCTCCGCCTCCGCCCCGGACTGCATGAGCCGGATTCGATCCTGGTCGCGGAGCGTCCCGCCGGCGAGCCGGACGTAGACCACGACGCCCTTGTACTGGTCGTAGTGGGAGTCGAAGACGAGCGCGCGAAGCGGCTCCGTCGGGTCGCCCTTCGGCGCCGGGATGCGCTCGACGATCGCCTCCAGGAGCTCGGGGACGCCGGTCCCGTCCTTGGCGGACAGGAGGAGGACCTCCTCCCGCGGGATGGCGAGGGCGTTCTCGAGCTCATCCATGACCAGCTCGGGCTGGGCCGACGGCAGGTCGATCTTGTTGAGGACCGGGATGATCGTCAGGCCCTCCCTGAGCGCGAGGTGCACGTTGGCCAGCGTCTGGGCCTCGATCCCCTGCGCGGCGTCGACGACGAGAATCGCCCCTTCACACGCCTGCAGGCTGTGGCTGACCTCGTAGCTGAAGTCGACGTGGCCCGGGGTGTCGATCAAGTTGAGCCCGTAGACGAAGCCGTCCTTCGCGGTGTGCTCCAGGCGCACGGCGCGGGCCTTGATGGTGATCCCCTTCTCACGCTCGAGGTCCATCGAGTCGAGGACCTGGCTGGTCATCTGCCGGGCGTCGATGGCGTGGGTCAGCTCCAGCAGCCGATCCGCGAGCGTCGACTTCCCATGGTCGATGTGGGCGATGATCGAGAAGTTCCGCAGCCTGTGCTGCGGAATGCGCTCGGCCACGATCAGGCCTGGAAGGCGGCGAGCAGCGTGATGCCCACGGCGATGATCGCGACGCCGAGGACCTGCATCCGCTGCAGGCGCTCGCGGAAGAGGAGGAACGCGCCCACGGCTGCGATGGCCGCGAACTGCGACGACAGGACCGCGGCGACGGCTACGCCCTCGCTGGCGGCGACGACGTAGACCGCGCCGCCGAAGACCTCCAGCACGCCGGCCAGCACGACGAGCGGGACGGCCCTGCGCGTGAGCCGGAAGCGTCTCGTCAGCACGAGCGGGAGCACGATCAGGAGCAGGCCGACGGTGCGCGAGACGAACATCACCCAGGCCGGGGGCATGCCCTCCGCGCCGAGCCTGCCGGACAACACGAGCCCGATGGAGAAGGTCATCGCCGCGCCGATGGCGAACAGGGCCGCCCGCCGGGTCAGGTCGGGCGAGGGCGAGGAGGCGTCCGGTCGGTCGGCCGATCGCTCCGCCGCAGCCAGCACCACGCCGACCGCGATCACCGCGAGGAGGACTGCCGTGGCCGCGCCCAGGGGCTCGCCGAGGGCCACGGAGAGGAGCGCCGCGAGCGCGCCCTCGGTGGCCACGATAGGGGCCACGATCGACACGCGGCCGATGGACAGTGCCGCGTAGGCCAGGAGCAGGCCGAAGTTGTGCGACAGGCCCACGACGACCAGCCCTATGACATCGAACAGGTCTAGATCCACCGGTTCGGCGAGCAGCGCGGGGCCAATCGCCGCCACGAGCCCGACCGCCATCACCCAGCCGAGGACCGACATCGGGCCGATCATCCGGCTGGACCTGGAGGAAGCCAGTGTGGCGATGGCCCACGACATTGCGGCACCAAAGCCGCCCAGGATGGCCACCATCGACCGCGCAGTCTGACAGGCTGACGCGATCTCAGGCCGCAATCGCTCCTTCTGCGTCCCTCTGCTAACATCCGCGTTCGCGTCCGGCGCCCGATCCGCGCCCGAAGCTTGACTTCCATCTCGATCGCAGAGGTTCGACTTGGCCAGAACGCCCCGCAAGTGGACAGGCGCACGCTCACCCGGTGGCCTGAAGCGCGTCCGCAGCTCCGAGCGACGCCACGAGATCCTCGGGCCGCGGCGGACCGCCGCGAAGACGCTGGTCCGCAACGCGATCGACGTCGCGACGAGCCCCGGCGATCAGGATCCGCAGGTCAGCCTGGCCGAGGCGATGAGCGCGCTGGATCGCGCCGCAAAGACCGGTGCGATCCACAAGAACGCGGCCGCGCGCCGCAAGTCGCGCCTGGCGCTGAGGATCAACGACCTGCTGGCGGGCACCACCGTCGTCGCCAAGGGCAAGGCCAAGAGCGTCGGCAAGGCGGCGGCCCAGAAGGCCGCCAAGGCACGCATCGCCGCCGGCAAGGCCGGCAAGGCCAAGGGCGCTCAGACGGCTGCCGGCAAGGCCCGCGCCGCGCTCAGCAAGACCTCCCGCGCCGAGGCCGCTTCCCCCGCCGAGACGCCGCCGGCGCCCACAGCCGCGAAGGCCGCGGCAAAGCCGGCAACCAAGGCCACGACAACGAAGAAGGCCACGACCGCCAAGGCCAAATCGTCCACCACCAAGGCGTCGGCGACGAAGGCCACGACGACGACGAAGGCCGCCAAGAGCTGATCTGCTCGGCGAACGCCGGGGCCTCGGCCAACTCCGAGGCGCAGTCAGGCCGGTGGCGTCAGGCGGGCGCGGGGCTCCGCGCAGGCATGGTTCGCGGGCGCGGTCCGGCGATTCCGAACAGCACCGCGCCGAGCAGCGCCGCGCCGATCGTCCCTGCCACGAGCAGCCGGACAGTGCCCAGCTGCGAGGCCCAGTACAGGTCCGCGAATGAGGCCGCATCGGTGACGCCGGCCGCGGCGAGCTCGTCGGGCTCCGCGGCAAGGTATCGGCGGTAGACGCAGTCCGCGCCGGCCCCGCACGCCTGCCCGACCTGGGCGCCGTTCGCGTCGGTGCGGTTGAAATCCGGGTAGCCGGTATCGGCGAAGAAGAAGAGGGCCTTGACCCCGAGCAGGAGCGCGGCGAGCGACAGCCCGGTGACCACGCCGGCGAGCAGGCCATTCGGCAGGGTGCGCCGCCACTGGCCGCGCGAGCGAGCCGACCGTGCGTTCGCGTAGTAGCCGATGATCATGCCGCCCGGCACGGCCAGGAGCAGGTAGATCGGCTCGATCGGGATGATCAGCAGGAAGCCGATGGCCATCGTGATGGCCATCCCAACCCCGACGTACGCAGCGACGATCGCCCCGCGATCCACGAACCGGGTCATCCGGGCGCCGCGCCGGGTCGACCGGCGGCGAGCGCCGCACGACCCGCATAGCGCGCCGAGCCGCCCAGCTCCTCCTCGATTCTGGCCAGCCGGTTGTACTTGGCGACCCGCTCGGACCGCGAGGGCGCCCCTGACTTGAGCTGGCCCGTGCCCATCCCCACCGCGAGGTCGGCGATGGTGGTGTCCTCGGTCTCGCCGGAGCGGTGGCTGATCATCGCGCCCCAGCCGGCGCCCGTCGCGAGATCGATCGCCCCGATCGTCTCCGTCAGCGTCCCGATCTGATTCAGCTTGATGAGGACCGCGTTCGCTGCGTCCTCCTCGATGCCTCGGGCGATGAACCGGGGATTCGTGACCAGCAGGTCGTCGCCGACGATCTGGACGCGAGACCCGAGCCGCGCGGTGAGCTCGCGCCAGCCCGCCCAGTCCGCCTCGCCGATGCCGTCCTCGAGCGAGACGATGGGATAGCGATCGACCCACGTCGCCCAGAGCTCGATCAGCTCGCCCGTCTCGAGCGTCCGGTTCTCCCGCGCGAGCCGGTAGCGGCCGGGGACGTCGCCCTCGCCCGTGCCCTCGACGATGATCGAGCTGACCGCGGGATCCAGCGCCAGGGCAACGTCCTCGCCGGGCCGGTAGCCTGCCCGCTCGATCGCCCGCAGGATCACCTCGATGGCTGCCTCGTTCGAGGGCAGGCTCGGGGCAAAGCCGCCTTCGTCGCCCTGGCCCGTCGAGTGGCCCTCCTCGTGAAGCAGGCTCCGGAGCGCCGCGAAGATCTCTGCCCCGGCACGCAGCGCCTCGGAGTAGGTCGCCGCGCCGACGGGCGCGACCATGAACTCCTGGAAGTCCGTGGAGTCGACCGCGTGCTTGCCGCCGTTGAGGATGTTGAAGAACGGGACGGGCAACGTCGTGGCCGTCGCGCCACCGAGGTAGTGGTACAGGGGCAGGCCTGCCGACGCAGCCGCGGCGTGCGCCGCGGCGAGCGAGGCGCCGAGGATCGCGTTGGCGCCGAGCCGGCTCTTGTTGGGCGTGCCGTCGAGCTCGATGAGCACCCGGTCGATGCCCGCCTGGTCGGTCGCGTCGTGCCCGGCGAGCGCACCGGCGATCTCGCCATCGACGGCCGTCACGGCGCGGCGGACGCCCTTCCCGCCATAGCGCCGCTTGTCACCGTCGCGAAGCTCTACGGCCTCGCTGGCACCGGTCGAGGCACCCGAGGGCACCGCCGCGCGGCCGAGCGTCCCGTCCTCGAGGACGACGTCGACCTCGACGGTGGGATTGCCGCGGGAGTCGAGAATCTCCCGCCCGTGGACCCGGCCAATGGTCGTGCCGGCGCTCACCCCGCGGCCTTCGCCCCGGCGGCGTTCGCGGCAGGCTTGGGACTGGCGGCCGTGGTGCCAGCTGCCTTCGCCGCGCCGGCCTTCGCCCGCGAGGGCCTTGCCCGTTTCTTCACCTCGACGGGTCTCTCCAGCAGCACGGCGACGCCGGGCAGCTCACGGCCCTCGAGGAACTCGAGCGATGCGCCGCCACCGGTAGAGATGTGCGTGAACCGCTCCGCCAGGCCCTGTTGCTGGATCGCCGCCACCGAATCGCCGCCACCGACGACCACGGTGGCCCCGGACTCGGCGCGGGTCGCGAGGTAGCGGGCGATCGCCCGGGTGCCGTGCGCGAACGAGGGGATCTCGAATACGCCAAGCGGCCCGTTCCAGAAGACGGTCTTCGCCCCGGCGAGAGCCTCCTCCATCAGGTCCAGCGTCGCCCGCCCCACGTCCACGATGTGCCACGAGGCGGGGATCTTCTCCGCTGGGATCGTCTTGTACTCCGTCCCCCGGGTGACCTCCTTGGCGACCACGACGTCGACGGGCAGGATCACCTGCACCTTCGCCTTCTCCGCGGCCGCGAGGACGCGTCTGGCCTCGTCGACCATGTCGTGCTCCGCGAGGCTCTTGCCGACGGCCTTGCCCTGCGCCAGGAGGAACGTGTTGGCCATCCCGCCACCGAGGACGAGCACGTCGAGCTTGGACATCAACGTGTCGAGGACCTTGATCTTGCCGGAGATCTTCGCCCCGCCGACGATGGCTGCGAACGGCCGCGCCGGGTTCTCCCGCAGACGCGACAGCATCGCGATCTCGCGCTCCATGAGGAACCCGGCGTGGGCCGGCAGCAGCTGCGCTACGCCAACGGTGCTGGCGTGGGCGCGATGCGCCGCTCCGAATGCATCGTTGACGAACAGCTCCGCGTAATCGGCCAGCTGGGCCGCGAATGCGTGGTCGTTCTTCTCCTCCTCGGCGTGGAAGCGGAGGTTCTCCAGCATGAGGATCTCGCCATTGCGCAGGCGCTTGACGGCATCGACCGTCCCGATCCCGAGCGCGTCACCCGTCACGGGCACGTTCCGGCCGATGATCTGGCTCAGCCGCTCCGCGACCGGCCGCAGCCGCAGACCGTCCAGCACCTTGCCGTCCGGGCGTCCGAGGTGGCTCGCGAGGATGACCCGGGCGCCGTGGGTGAGGAGGTAGTGGATAGTCGGGATCGCGGCTCGGATGCGCGAATCGTCGGTGACCTTGCCGTCCTCCAGGGGCACGTTGAAGTCGACGCGCAGGAAGACGCGCTTGCCCAGCACGTCGGCGTCGCGAACGGTCAGCTTGTCCATCGGTGGCTCGTGCTCTCGTCCCAGGCCGCCGTCAGGCGGCGGACCCGGCGGCGGAGCCGGAAGTCGACTGCGTGGCGGAGCCGTGCGGGAGCTTCGCGGCAACGAGGGCGATCAGGTCCGCGCAGCGGCAGCTGTAGCCCCACTCGTTGTCGTACCAGGCAATCACCTTGACCATCGTCCCGCCCAGCACCATCGTGCTCTCCGAGTCGATGATCGACGAGCGCGAGTCCCCCCGGAAGTCGGTCGACACGAGGGGCTCGTCAGACACGCCCAGGATGCCCTTCAGGGGGCCGTCCGCGGCGGCGCGGAACGCATCGTTGATCTCGTCCGCGGTCGTCGACTTGGAGAGGTCGGCGGTGAAGTCGACGACGCTCACGGTCGGCGTTGGCACGCGCAGGCTGAAGCCGTCGAACTTGCCCTTGAGCTCCGGGATGACCAGGGCCAGCGCCTTCGCGGCACCGGTGGTCGTCGGGATGATGTTCTGGCCGGCCGCTCGAGCCCGGCGCGGGTCCTTGTGGGCGACGTCGAGGATGCGCTGGTCGTTCGTGTAGCTGTGGATCGTGTTCATCAGCCCTCGCTCGATGCCGAACGCGTCATGCACGACCTTGGCCGCGGGCGCGAGGCAGTTCGTGGTGCAGCTGGCATTGCTGATGACGTGGTGATTCTCCGGGTCGTACTTGTCCTCGTTGACGCCGAGCACGATGGTGATGTCTTCGCCCTTCGCCGGCGCGCTGATGATCACCTTCCGGGCACCCGCGGTCAGGTGGGCGCGGGCTTTCTCGGCGTCGGTGAACAGGCCGGTGGATTCGAGCACGAGCTCGACCCCGAGGTCGCCCCACGGCAGGGCCACCGGATCCTTCTCCTGGAAAACCTTGATCTCGTGGCCGTCGATTATCAGGGCATCATCGGTGTGGTCCACCGTGCCCTCGTAGGCGCCGTAGGTGGAATCGTGCTTGAACAGCAGCGCGTTCATCTTCGTGTCGACGAGGTCATTGACCGCAACGA